>ENA-UAHD01000785-UAHD01000785.1-human-gut-metagenome-genome-assembly--contig:-NODE-785-length-7940-cov-3.180089_pt1 | contig 7940 bp, 5 predicted proteins | sample MGYA00243413_ERZ654348 | MGnify/ENA primary metagenome ERZ654348 (study PRJEB26926, sample SAMN06165082) | human gut metagenome | biome: ENVO:00009003; feature: ENVO:2100002; material: ENVO:00002003... | reverse complement strand
TGCCTCTTGTCTCGTGGGCTCGGAGATGTGTATAAGAGACAGCTCTACAACAATTCTTTCTTGTTCCTTTAAGGGTGGAATAGGTATCATTAATTGCGAAAGCTTTTGAGCATTGATATTAGATTGATTAACAGCATCCGTTTTTACATTATAGCACCAATTACGATAATAGCTGCTATTCATTACAGTATTAAGGTAGTCTGAAAAAATCAATATCGGTCTAATGCGAATAAGATAGCCAGCATATATGGCTGGTTGTTCTTTCTTATAGATTGCCGTTTTCCCTACCCATTCACTACTGTTTGTGCGATTGAACAGTAAATCGTCTTTTTCAAGTGAGTACAGCTTAATATCTTCATTATTTGACGAATACACTAAATTAGAATAATCGATTGTACCGACATTAGTAATATTCCCCATTCGCAAGACAGCTATTTTTCCCACACTTAAAGACTTCTCTGAAGTTCCGTATTTCAATTCGCACACAATATCTTCTAAATTGCACCATTCCCACCCATTGGGTAACAAATAGGGATAATGGGGCGTATCGGAAGACTTTGCAGACTTCTTACTCCGTTTAATTTTGCCTTCTTTTATCAGTCGTTCTTTTTCAGCCTTGATTCGTTCGAGCAGAACTGATGCTGGTTCATCGTTGGGATCTTGGGGTACAAGTTTTCCATGTATCGCAAGGTCGAGTATCTTTTGACGTAACGCTTTTGTATCCATTGTTGTATATCTGTTTGTAATTGTGCAGCCAAAAACTGCACAATTACTATTCATTTTCTTCCAGTTTCTTTAATTCCTCATTTTCTTCAAACTCTTCAATCCATTCCTTCACCTTGGCTTGCAATAAAGCCTTGTTGGGGAGATAGAGTTGATAAGCAGAAGCATAGATGTTAACATCTTTAGGCAAGGTAAGTTCCACTAGTGCATCGTTCTTCTCCTTACACAGTAGAATACCAATTGTCGGCTTTTCAAAGTCTTGTTTGACATAGCGGTCGTAATAGTTGACATACATCTGCATCTGTCCAAGGTCTTGGTGAGTAAGTTTGTCTATTTTCAAATCTATAAGCACATAGCATTGTAACAAACGATTGTAAAACACCAAGTCAACAAAGAAATGCTGCTCATCAAATGTGAACCTTTTCTGCCTTGCTTCAAATAGAAATCCTTTGCCAAGTTCTAATAGGAATTGCTGCATCTTGTTGATAATGGCATTCTCTAATTTAGACTCTGAATAAACTGCATCGGGTTTTAGACCAAGAAACTCTAATGTGATGGGATTCTTGATGATGTCCGATGGTTTCCCAATAGTTTGTCCTTCTTTCGCCAACCGCATTACTTCATCTTTGTTACGGCTCAAAGCCAATCTCTCATAAAGACAGCTTCCTACTTGACGGCTGAGTTGCCTTTTAGACCATTGTTGTTGGGTACATTCTATTTCATAGAAGCTGCGGGCATCCGGATTTTCCACCCTCATCAGTATAAGATAATGAGACCATGAGAGAGCGAATGTCGGCTCAGAGATACATTCCTCTGACTTCGGATAATCGGCTAACCACTGGTTAGCCTTTTGGCTCGACTTTGGACAACCACTGGTTAGCCCTTTAGAAAAAACAATATAAAACTGCCGTATATTCTTAAGCGTTGAATACGACCATCCATCTCCCAGCCTATCAGTCAGACGTTTAGAGAGTTCTTTCAGTACAGCCTTTCCGTATTCAGCTCTTGTCTCTCCCTTTTGCTCATATTCTACTATATATTGTCCAATATGGAACTTAGTATAGACCTCAGCAATATTGACGGCTGTTGCCACACGTTCCCTTGCCTGCGTGACAAGGTCAACAACCTTTAAGAACAGATCGTTTATATCTTTATCATTTGTGCTAATATCTTTTCGCATAGCTCAATTTTCTTCAATATTTGCAAGCAGTTTTTCAAGTTCAGTCACCGCTCTACTGATGGTCTGGCTCTTATCCTTGATGTCTGCCATCAGTTCTGCCAATGAACGGTCGTCCACCTCACCACCTTGTTTTATCCAAGTAATGTCAAGACTTGTTTTGTCTCTGGCAATAATTTCATCTACAGGGTATTTACGCCAACGACCTTGCGGATTATTCTCGGCATCGTAGGTCTCTACTCGATTATTGTAGCAAGAAACAAAATCATCCAAATGATGCCGTTCCAGTTTGTTGGTGGCAAGCGTATGCTTTATGTCTGTACGGTAATCGTAAAACCATATTTCTTTGGTTGGGTGTCCTTTGCTGAAAAACAACACGTTGGCTTTTACGCCTTGCGCATAGAAAATACCTGTAGGCAAGCGCAAGATAGTATGTAGATTGAAATCTTGCAATAAGCGTTTGCGAATAGTTTCACCTGCCCCTGCCTCAAAAAGGACATTGTCGGGAAGCACCACAGCAGCACGTCCTCCGGTTTTGAGCATAAGCATCATGTGCTGGAGGAAATTTAACTGGTTATTCTTGGTCTCTACATAAAAATCCGGGCGGTTAATATCCACCGATCCAGCCGGACGAGTTCCAAAAGGAGGATTGGCAAGAATCACATCTACAAGAGTTGACGGTTCTTTTTCCAAAGAATCCTCACAAACAATCGGACTACGGTCTGTACCAATACCATGCAAATAAAGATTCATGGAAGCAAGCGTCACCACTAAAGGCGTATTATCCACACCATGCAAAGCTTTGTCACGCAAGAAATCACGTTTTTCTTTACTTGCTGACTGACCTTTCATATAATCGTAAGCTGTAAGCAAGAATCCACCCGTTCCACAAGCCGGGTCACAAACCGTTTCACCCATTTGCGGATTGATACAATCTACCATTGCCTGAATAAGTGGACGAGGAGTAAAATACTGTCCTGCCCCGCTTTTCTTGTCTTGTCCGTTCTTTTCAAGAATGCTTTCGTAGATAGCTCCTTTCACATCACCGTCCATAATGAGCCATTGCTCCTCATCAATCATGGTGATGACCTTTTTCAGATAAACAGGCTTGTCTATCTTGTTTTGAGCCTTCGTATAAATCGTACCTATCAGATTATCCTGCTCACTAAGCAATTTAAGGGTCTCTTCATATTGTTTTACCAAATCCAAGCCATCAAGTACTATCAAATCTGCCCACTGATAACCAGTTGGAATAGCCGACTCTTCTCCAAACATTTCTACATTTTCGGCATCCATCTTCAAGAATAAAAGATAGGTCAGTTGGGTAATATAATCAGTGAATCCAATGCCTTGTCCGGCAAGAGTGGTTGCCAGATTCCATACTTTTTTGGTGAGCGATTGCTCTGTTGTATTATTTGTTGCCATTTCTTTATGCTGCTTTTCTTAAAACTACAAATGTGTAAAGTGAATGAAGTGCCTCGTCTGCCTTCTGCATATTACCAAACGCTCTAATCATTTGGGCTGCATGGGTAGCATCATCTTCACGAATATCCCTGACCGTACAAGCTCCATTAGAAGCAATATAATCCACAATACAACTGATAACCTCTCGCTGTTTGTCTGTTATTTCACGCTGGTTTTGTCCTAACCAAAGATTGAAAAACTGTTTAGAGGTAGTAACTACACTATCCAATCGTTCGATTTGGTGGAAAGCAAAGCGCACAAGTTGTATGATATTGGTCAATGCATCGCTTTCTTCTTTGGTAATGGAACGCCTTACCACTTTAGGGTTAACTATGGCATAAGAGTTCCAGAGTTGTTTGGATGTAAAATGATTGTTTGCCATTTTAAGTCTGTTCTCCAAATCCTTTAGCATCGAATAGGTTATAGGCTCTCCCTCATTGTTGTAAATGATGCGCAGTGCCTCTATTTCGTCATAGTACTTTTTACAAAAATCTTCAAAAGCCTCTGTCGTATTTTTTGCTTCCTCAATGGAAAACCCTTTGGAGATAAGCGTATCTTCACCCGGCATCAATGTATTGACGAATCCGGCTGCAAGTATAAGAAGGTATTTCCGAGCATCTGCATGATTGGCAAGCGGAGCGACTAGCCCCTTACGTTCATTGTTAGGCTCATCAGTGCTTACAAACGGTGGAAGAATGCCTTTCTCCAGTGCATCGTATATTCTGGCAGAAAGCTCCTTCATGTCATCATGAGACAGACGGACAAACTCTTTCCGTTGCGAATCATCCGCTTTATTGTATATTCGTGCAAGCGTTGCCGCAAGCCGTTTAAGGTATTCATCAGGAATATAGCCATGACTAATACGTTCTAACAGCTCCTTCAACGTAATTGTCTTTGTTGTAGGACCGTCGTCTATAGGTGCCACTGTTTGCGCATGTTCTGTCACGCCTACCGCATCAACCAAATAAAAACAATCCTTGCTGAATGCGTTCGGGGTAACATTGCGAAGTTGCTCATCACCAATAGTACGCACTCCACGCCCTTTCATCTGAATATACAAAGGCAATGACTCCACATCACGCATGAACATTACCACTTCCAGTGGCTTTACATCTGTTCCGGTGGCAACCAACGTACAGGTGACAGCAATACGGAAATCCTTGTCATTACGGAATTGGCGTATCAGTTCGTTACTATCGCCTGCTGAATAAGTGATTTTCTGAACAAAGCGGTCGTCAGTCCGTCCGAACACCTCTTTAGCTATCTGTACGATATTTGTGGCGTGAGCTTCATTGAGAGCAAATATCAAGGTTTTAGGTAAATAGTCCATATTCGGCTCACGTTGCGGGTCATTAAACAATTCTGTATAAACCACATCCCAATAGGTTGAAAGGATTAACTTTATCTGTGCCGGATTAATGACACTCCGATTAAGTTCTTTATTGGTGTAGGTTTTGGTTTCCTTGTTTCTCACAGTCTTAACCTCACCCGTATATCTCGTTTCTTCCTTTACTCTCTCACCCTCTAATATAGCTCCCCCAGTTTCCGTAACTTGCGTTTTTATTCGATACACCCTACAATCCACATTCACACCATCAACGATACTCTTTTCTAAGGTATAATTGACAATGATATTATAGTTAAAGAATTTCTTTGTCTCTTCAATCGGGGTTGCTGTCAAACCGACAAGTCGAGCCGTATCGAAATACTCCAACACCTTGCGCCAGTTCCCATAAATGGAGCGATGGCACTCGTCTATGATAATCATATCAAAGTAGTCGTGCGGTAAGTTGGGATTAGGAGGCAAGGTTACTTCCTCTATAGGTTCATTCTCGTCATCATCATTATCCTCAATAGTTTCTCCTTTCAAGAATGAGAATAGACGTTGTATTGTAGAAATAACGACATTGCTATCAGAAGGAATAGAAGACGAGCGAAGGCGATTGACCGTAAAGATAGTATTGAAAGCATCCCCGTTCTCTGTCAGACGAAAAGTTCCGAATTCTCCCTCGGCTTGTTTTCCAAGATTATTTCGGTCAACAAGAAACAACACTCTACGCATGGGTGTATAAGAAAGCATTCGGTAGGCAGCAAGACAAGCCGTATATGTTTTACCCGCACCGGTGGCAAGAACCATCAACGCCCGATTTTGCCCAGCACGGAAACTCTTTTCAAGTTCTGTCACTGCCTCATATTGGCAATCACGCAGCCCTTTCTTTTTCAATGTAGGGAGTCCGGCAAATGCATCTTCAATTCCCAGCCTCTTTACCAATTCATGTGGTGTAGGGATATTCATGATCTGCCTGAAACAAGAATCTTGTTCACGAAAATCACAGCAATATAGTTCCTTACCATTCGAAGTGAAGATAAAAGGCAATGGCTTTTGATATGCCTGATAGATATTCGGAACACTTCTTGCGTATAAGGCCGCTTGCTCGCATACTTTTGAAGCAAAAGCATCCGTTTCTTCACGTTTAGCCTCAAGCACGCCCACTGCTTTCCCATTAATAAAAAGGAAATAATCTGCTTCAAGATTTCCTTTCAATAAACCTTCTCTTATAGCTACAGCCGTACAAGTAGGTTCATAAGCATCCCTATTGACAACTTCCCAACCTGCATCAGTAAACCACTGGTCTATCTTTATTCTTGCTTTTTCTTCAGGAGTCATGTTCTTGATATTGTAAATTATCGGAAGTTCATAGGCACATCTGCAACAGGTTACAAAAGGAACCAGAACCTCCTAACCGTATTAAATAATTTATTGCAACCTTTCTTTTTTATCGGTTATCAAATCCTTCAAATCAACTTGTAATATCTCCGCAATCTGTTGCAAGGTTTCCAAATTAGGCTGAATTCTATTACAGGCATAGGCATTGACCATACTAAAACTCTTGTTGAGCTGTTTAGCTAACCACGTTTGAGAAATACCTTTTTCGGATAAAACAGTCTTTATTCTATTCAGTTTCATTCTTTAATATGATTTTATAGTGCAAATGTAGTGAATTATATTCGATAATTCGGGTCTTTTTTGTATTTTTGTACGCAAAAACATAAGCATATGGGACATAAATGTTATATTTCTTTTAAAACAGAAGATAGTTGGTATAAACGAGAAATACAAAAATGGAGTGCCAATGAAAAAGTTGACATGATAGACAAGTCGCTAAATACCCCTATTAATTCTGAAGACGAAGACTATATTATGCGAAAAATCAGAGAAGATTATTTGTCTGATTCAACGGTTACAATCTTCTTGATTGGGGCACAGAGTGCAGAGACTTTGGGGTGGAAAGAACAGAAATTTATAAAGAGAGAGCTACAAGCGTCATTGTATAATAGCGAAGGTAATACTCGAAACGGAATTTTAGGAGTTGTATTACCTTCAATGTATGATTCAATATACAAAGGACAACATATATGCTCTATCTGTGGTAAAAGTCATAATACTGTAGCTATTAACGATGCGACTACTATTAAAGAATTTAGTAAAAATTATTACTTAAATAATCACGGAAAATGTGCATATGATGAAGATGATCGATTTTGCATCTTAGTTAAATGGGATGACTTCAAATGTAATCCTAACGCTTATATTGAACAAGCATTCAATAAGCGTAATCATCCTATAGCAAGTGAAGTAATTGTTAGACCTAAATGAATTTATAAATAATGGAAAGGAATTTATGTTTTATAGTAATGGGATTCGGCAAGAAAAAGGATCCAGATACTAACCGTACTATTGATTTAGATGCTACGTATAAAAAAATAATCCGTCCTGCCGTAGAATCCGCTGGATGCAAATGCATACGCGCTGACGAGATTGTAGAATCTGGAATAATTGATAGAAGTATGTATGCACTCTTATATTACGCTGACATTGTTATTGCAGACATATCAACTTTTAACCCTAATGCAATATACGAATTAGGAGTACGTCATGCATTACGTCCATATTCTACAATAATCATTAAAGAAGATGAAGGGAAAATACCGTTTGATATTGGACACGATAGAATAATAAGTTACAAACATTTAGGAAATGAAATTTCAGAAGCAGAAGCAAAGAAATGTATTCCGCAGCTTCGAACTTTAATTCAAAGTGTCATCAATGAGCCTAAAACGGATAGCCCACTTTATTCTTACATTCATCAAATAAAAAAACCGGAAATTTCAGAAGAAGAAATCTCCAGTATCATTGGTGAATTGAAAAATAATGAAGATTCTATTTATGCTTTGACTGAGATGGCGAAAGATAATATGGCAAAAGGTGATTTTGTTAAAGCAGAACAATTGTGGGAGAAATTGTGTTCTAAAACAGAAAATGAAAAATACTATATTCAACAACGAGCGTTGTGCCGTTACAAAAGTGAAGTACCATCTACACAAAGAGCGTTGACCGATGCTATGCTAATAATGGCGAAAATAGGAAACCAAACAGATACAGAAACTCTTGGAATTTTAGGAGCAATAAATAAAAGATTATGGGAAATAACATCCGATAAAAGTTATCTTAACTCAGCCATAGATCTGTCTCTTATACACATCTCCGAGCCCACGAGACAAGAGGCAATCTCGT
>ENA-UAHD01000776-UAHD01000776.1-human-gut-metagenome-genome-assembly--contig:-NODE-776-length-8015-cov-8.731658_pt1 | contig 8015 bp, 7 predicted proteins | sample MGYA00243413_ERZ654348 | MGnify/ENA primary metagenome ERZ654348 (study PRJEB26926, sample SAMN06165082) | human gut metagenome | biome: ENVO:00009003; feature: ENVO:2100002; material: ENVO:00002003... | reverse complement strand
TTCTCGGTGACTTGCGGTTTGAGGGGTTCGTCCCTCACGTTTTTCTTTGCCATAACTTTGAGTTTTTAGCGTTGATAATTGTTGTTGTCACCGCAAATATATAGGCATAATTTTGATAAATAACTATATTTCAACGCGTTAGGCTATCCATTTCATCAAGTGTCATCATGTTTCACCGCGAGAGGAAAGAGTGTGGGCCGGAAAATGGGAAAAACGGAGGGAGAAGCCGGAACAACGCACCAAAGCCCGAAAGCGGAAAAAAGGGGGAAGCGTACGGACAGCCGCAACCAATCGAGGAAAAACGGCAGGGACGACACGGAAAACGGAGGCAAACCGCAAGGACGGCACGCAAACGGCAAAGGAAAAACTGTAATATGCAGAGTTGGGAGCGAGCGCAGCCCTTGTCCCCGTTTGAGGTATCCCCTGATGGGACAGGAAGAAGATTTTATTTGGAAAACTCCGGGTGGCGTGACCCATTGGGATATCATAACGCGGCAAAATATCCCCCGGCAGATTTTTTCATTGACCTTGTATTATGCGTCGTAGGTCGCTTCGCTTGCCAAGTCCCAAACCTTTCCGCAACTCGGACGGCAATACCGGAGCGTTTTTTCGGGCGGAAAATTACCGCAGGGAATTTTATGTCCCGAAAACCGAAGGCTTGAACGTGCAGGTATTCGCCCTCCGAGTTACCTTCTTGATGGGACTTGGTAAGGGAAGCGACATTAATAAGCCCGGCTATTGCTATTGGAGAAATTTGGTACTTTTCCCATTTTTTTCCAATAGAATAATCGCACTACAGATAATTTTTACTACTTTTGCAACATGAAAATACCAAGAGACAAATACTTACAAGAGCTGCAAAGTGTGATGCACAACGGAATGATTAAGATTATTACCGGTGTACGACGTTGTGGAAAATCTTACCTTCTATTTGAGTTATTCAAACAATCATTACTTGATAATGGCGTGAATGAAGATCATGTTATTCAAGTAGATTTGGAAAACCGACGTAGTAAAGATCTCAGGAATCCGGACACATTATTGGATTATATTGACGGGCATATTGTAGATAACGATATGTACTACATACTATTGGATGAGATTCAACTTGTTCCAGAATTTGAAGATGTACTCAATAGCTATCTGAAAATTAAAAATGCAGATGTATATGTGACCGGTAGTAATAGTCGAATGCTATCCAGTGATGTAAAAACCGAATTTCGTGGTCGAGGATATGAAATCAGAGTACATCCTTTAAGTTTTTCGGAATTTCTCAAGACAGGACAGTACGCAAGCGAACTTAACGCTCTGCAAGACTATATGATTTATGGAGGAATGCCGCAGATTGTGTCTTTTTCTGACAAAAAGAAGAAAGAAAACTATCTTAAATCATTGTTTCAGGGTACTTATATACGCGATATAAAAGAACGGTATAATATTAGGAATGATGATGATTTGAACGAACTTATAGACATTATAGCTTCTAATATCGGTTGCCTGACAAATCCGACAAACCTTGAAAATACATTCAAATCTGTGAAAGGTCATAGTATCTCAGATACAACCATACAGAGTTATCTCGGGATGTTACAAGATGCGTTTATGGTGGAAAAAGCCATTCGGTATGACATTAAAGGTAAGCATTACATCAATACACCTTCAAAATACTATTTTGAAGATGTAGGATTGCGCAATGCCCGTCTGAATTATCGTCAGATTGACGGTGGCCACCTTATGGAAAATATTATATATAATGAACTGCGTATCAGAGGGTATTCTGTTGATGTCGGGCAAGTGGAGGTGAGAACAACAAATGCCGAAGGAAAGAAAATACGAAAACTATTGGAAGTGGATTTTATTTGTAACAGTGGGAACAAACGTATGTATATACAATCAGCACTTGATATGCCTACTCCTGAGAAAATTGATCAGGAAACAAATTCACTTCGTCATATCAATGATGGATTCCCTAAAATAGTCATAGTTGGAGGCTTAACCCCTTCTTATGTGAATACTGATGGCATATCAATCATGAATGTGATTGACTTCCTTAAAGATACAGAAATGGGGCTATTGTAAATAATTACAATATGGGCAAAATGGTGTGCTAAAAATGGTGCGTAGGTCTCTATACAAGATGACCTACGCATCATTTTTATAATCCAGGATTCCTTTTAGAGATATACAAGTTCAAGTATGTATACTCCAGCCGTGTATGGGAGTCAGTGTAACCGCATAAGACTGGTCCGGTTTTCCATGGTAAAGCAATCCTCCGACAATACCCCTGCTTCCGTTAGCGGCCACTTCCGCAAAACCGAATGAATGTGGGGCGAAATCCCGGTAGAGTTCAATTTCATACCTGCCGTTTGAGTTCTTCTCCCATTGTTTGAGGCGTTCAATGCAATTCTGAAATGTTGTGTCGCCGATACTTTTGGCGTACTCCACTACCTTATCGTAGTGTTCCTGACATCTGATTTTCATAACATGATTTAATTGGATTTATAATAGTTCTTCGTATGTTCCGAAACCGATACACTCTGCTATGGTGAAATCTTCCCTGCCTTTGTCCGCCATGGATTTCATATCATTCAGGCTGTCGCAGTAGAAGAATATTTCATCGTCCTTTTCCGTATCGGCATCCATAGCCAAAGCAATTCTTGCCTCTTCCGTTTCCAACGTATCGTTCCACCGTATCACGCAATCCGCGTAATGAGGTTCACATCCTTTTTCTGTATAGAATTTAAGATAATGGCTTCCGATTTCCTTTCTGACCTCATCCGGCTTTTTCCATGAACTGTCATCCACGATTTCAAAACCCAGCCCTTCGACCAGCAGGCAAGTACCATTATCATATACCATCATGGTGCGTTTGCCGATGTGTTTTTTACGCATTTCCGCCCAGTCGGGTATATCCCAACGCTCGGTAGTCCATACCCCGCGATAGGCTTCAGATATGGAATTGTATTCGCTTAATGTTATCTTCTTCATGTCAATGTTTTTATAGGATACAGAAAGTTACCTTATAAGTCTTGCACGCCTTTCCGAATGCCGGATTGGTGTCGAATTCGTTGTATGACTCCCAATCCACCGACATGGTGTAACCGTTCGGAAAGTTTTCAACGATGAACTTGGTTATCATCTCCTTGTCTTCATCGGGCAGGAACAGTTCCTCGTCGATGCCGTACTCCAATGAAAAAATCGCCCATTCGGGAATGTTGTCCCAAACGATCGTCTTGCTGTTATTGTTATTCATAGTCCTGCTGATTATTGGGGTGAAACCATAAGTCTTTTTATAATTTCGTCAAGCTCCGTTTCCCACTTGTCCGCCCCCTCAATGAGTGACGGGTAGGTCAGCTGTTTCCACTGTCGGTAATCGAACAGTTTCATCCGTAGCGGATAGTAGTCGAACAGCTTCCTGTTGTCAGCGAATATTCTCAGGTGGTTGGTTCCCACCTCCATCAGTTTCAGTCCGTATCGGTCGATTATCTCTTTGAACCGTCCCATCGGTGTAAAGTTGCTTCTGCTCATACCTTTTGTTTTTTGAGTTAGACATCCCCGGCTTTGTAGAGCCGAGATTTTATTTCTTGCCTGCCCCGCCGTTCCGTGCCGGATTGCGCAAGGCTTTCGGGAAAAATACCGCAAGCGCAGCGAGGATGATTTTTCCGCGAAACCCGAAGGACCCGGCCTTGCACAATCCATAAGGCACGGGACGAACTTTGCAGGCTGAAATAAAACAGCGGTGTCCTATTCCTCTTTTTTTCCGTCCTCCTGTGGAATCAGGTGTTTCAAATCCGGGTCATTGGCAATTCTTTCCATCTCATCTTCAATTATTTGCAGTACGTCCGCCTTGATACGGGAGTAGTTGCGGTCTATCTGCTGCTGCATGATGTCGTTACCGTCTGCATCCTTGAACTCGTTGATGACAGGGATTTTTTTGTAGGCTCTGGTCTCCGCCGCCACCTTCTCGTTATCGACGATGATACGGGCATGGAAAATCTTCTGCTCGATTTCCTCACCGAAGTTGTCCGCCACGCTGCCCACGAATGTACCCTGCGAGAGGTTGGCAATCTTGGAAGCGGGTATCAGGGAATCCAATTGCGTGTTGATGGAGGTGGATGTGTCCTGCCGGTTGATGGATATGGACTGCCTTTGCTGAAGGATTTTGCCGAAACGCTCCGAAAGGTTCTTTGCCGTTTCGCCTACCACCTGTCCGGAGAAAATATTGCCGACTGTATTTTGGATCACTTTCGCCTCTTTTTCACCGTAGTCACGGGTCAGCTGCGAGAAGTCCTGGAAGCCGAGACATACCGCCACCTTGTTGCTTCGGGCGGTGGCTATCAGGTTGTCGATGCCGCGGAAATAGATGGTCGGTAGCTCGTCTATGATAATGGAACTCTTCAGCTGTCCCTTCTTGTTCACCAACTTCACGATACGGGAATTGTACAGTCCCAAGGCCGCCGAATAGATGTTCTGCCTGTCAGGATTGTTTCCCACACAGAGGATTTTGGGCTGTTCCGGATTGTTCAGATCAAGTGTAAAATCATCGCCCGTCATCACCCAATACAACTGGGGTGAAATCATCCTCGAAAGCGGAATTTTTGCGGACGCTATCTGGCCATAGGCTAAGCACCCAGCGCCTTGCCACTTTTTACAGTGGTAGGTTTCCAAGCACTCGCCTCCGAACCGTGCATACAGGTCTCCCCGTACACGGCTCTCCACCTTCTCATTCAGTCTAACTTTCCTGCGTGTATTTTGTGATGGCATACTGAACATACTGCTAATGTTTTGCGGTTACGTGAAATCATTTTAATTTCCCAATCACTTTTGCCTTTTAGGTCTTTCAATTTGCGTACATGGTGCATTTCAAGATTGTCCGTAGCACCGCAATTTTCACATACACGTGCCTGAAGTCTCTTGATTAGTCCATTTCTGCCGCCTGTTATGGCAACCGTGTTTGGCAGTTTGTCATCCAAATACCGATTGGGCAGTTCCTTTCGCTTAAAGCCTTTGTCGTAGAACTCACGTTTGAACTCATATCCCCTTTTATTGGTGTACGGTATGGCAAATACTCCGTTCTTCTTGTACTTCGCAATGATTTTCTTTTTAGAAGTGCTGTACTTTGCGGCGTATGTCTTATACATACTGTATTCCATGATGTTATAAAAAGAGTCAATGACGGGACTATTATTTGCAATCGAATAGAAGTTATAGAACCCCATGATTTCAGAGTTATATTGGCTTATAATTTCCAAATCATCAAGACAGCGCATATATGTACGTCCTTTGGGCTTCCAAACCTCCTTACCTTTTTGAACAGTAATCTTTACCGCATCATATTCAAGGAGCTTCTTCCGCATCACTTCGGTAGTCACATACAGGACTATCTTATGGTCTAAGCTTCTTGTCAAATGTCCGTTTTTATCCCTATGGGTGTCATTGGATTTGCGTACAAATACGTCATAGCCGAGAAATTTAGCATGTTTTCTTGCATTGGTTATCAGCGTTTTTTCATCAGATAGTTCCAATTTCAATTTGTCTGCCATAAATTGCTTTATGTCCTCTTTGATTTTGATACAATCCTCTTTGCTGCCAATAACACCAATGAGAAAATCATCCGCATATCTCACATATTTTAGACGTTTCATGTCCGCATCCATTTCATCACTTGCTGGATATTTCAGACGTTCTTTGACAACTTCTCCAATTTGTTTCAACAGTAGTCGCCGTTCCGTTTCATTCTTTGCTTGTTTCAGCTTTGTTGTCAAGTAGTATTTTTTCTGCCCAAGTTGTTTTGCTATCGGATTTTCTTTGCGCCTTTTTCCCTTATTGAATTTTTGAGTGTATTCTTTGATGTACTTGTCGAACTTGTCAAGATAGATATTTGCCAGTATAGGACTTATTATCCCACCTTGTGGTGTTCCGCTATACGATTTGTGAAATACCCAATCTTCCACATATCCGGCATTCAGAAACTTTCGGATAAGGCGTAGAAAACGCATATCTGAAATACGTTCTGAAAGAATAGCTATCAATACTTCGTGGTCTATATTGTCAAAGAAACCTTTAATGTCTCCCTCGATGAACCATTTTGTATTGTTGAATGTCTTTTGTATGCTCCAAAGTGCAGTCTGCGGACTTCTCTGTGGTCTGAAACCGTGAGAAGAATTTTCAAAACTGCCCTCGTAGATTGCTTCCAAAATCATTCGGATAACTTCTTGCAGAAGTTTGTCAATGAATGACGGAATACCCAGCGGTCGCATTTTCCCGTTTTTCTTGGGAATGTACACCCGCTGAGAGGGATTTGGCTGGTACGTCTCATCTTTGAGTGTACCTATCAACCGTTCAATATGGGATATACAGAAACCGTCAATGGTTTTTCCATCGACACCTTTCGTCATATTGCCCTGTTTCGTATAAATACGTTGGTAGGCAATGTAGTACATCTCCTCATTAAACAGTAACCGATACAAACGTTCAAACTTGTAAGCCAAGTCGGAACTATGTTGTGTTAGACTGTTTAATATCTTTTCTGGATTTCTTTTCATGTCTCTCACATTTTCCAAAATTTGACATTAAACGATATTGGCTGCTTCCCTTCGCCATGTACAAGGCTTTCCCTTGCTCGGACTACTACGGAAGCTCTGTTGCCATATGGGTTGCCCCACTTAGGCAATCCCCGTTTAGACATATAATAACTATTGGCATGATAGATTGTCGGATACGACTTTCGTCCTTTACTATGTATGTAGTTGCTCCGTGATAAGTTCTTTTTGCCCATGCATCCTACAAGGCGAAGCTGGGTATCACGGCTTGACGTTTGTAACTGTCTTCCGTCAAGGCTTAACCATCGAGCCGCTTAGACTATCGTTCAACCAGTATAGGCTTTATCCTCATATCTATCGTTTCACCTCGCCACACGGTCAAAACTTGACAGTTAGTTCACTCGTGGCTTTACCGACATGCTACACTCCCCATCGTCTTTCGTTGAATGGATAAGTCGGCTGGTGATAGGTTATTATTTCAAAGAACACGAACCTAATAGCTTGCCAAAGCTATATTTATTATATGCCCTTACGGGCGCACCTGGAGCTGGTCTTGTGCTCCGCCCTGCCATGCATCCATAAAAGGAGAAAGATAGTTTTCAAGGGAAGGATACGAGGTCAGAATTGTAAATATATCCGCATACGGTTTGTTCAGAAACTCTATCGCGTGAGGAAAGGTACAATACTTGCCGTCCTTGTAAATCCGCAAGTACCAGATAATCGCGGCGAGCAAAATAATCGGGGATTCCACGAAGAAATCACCCTGTTTCTGTATCCAGGTCTTGTTCAAATTCAGGAGAATGGTATAGGCTGATTCGTAGGCATCACTGATATCCGCCATGAATTTCGGGTTTATAGGATTGCATCTGTGGCTGCGTCTCGGATCGTCAAAGTTTATCACATAGAATTCCGGTCTGACCTTGTATTTATCCAGATTCTTCAGCAGTTCGTTATAGGCTATTACAGAAAGGTCGTCAAATTTGTAATCATACAGATACAAAGCGAAACCTTTGGAAATCTGCTGTTTGATAAAATTATTCACCACAGCGTAACTCTTACCCGAACCGGGCGTTCCAAGCACGATGGAAGCACGGAACGGGTTGACGATGTTTATCCATCCGTCCCATTCCTTGCCTTGATAAACAAATTTCGTGGGCAGGTTGACGGAATACTCGTTCTCCATGAGCCTTGTTTCCTGCATGAAGCTCTCATTGGCGGTATTGAACACGTCCTCCATCAGATTATTCTTCAACATACGGCTTATCCACATACCCGACATCAAGAGAAGGATATATCCTGCGGTAAGCGTTACCGTATATATGACGGCATTGGCTGTCAGGTTGAACGGCAGGTCGAGCATCCACCAGTTCATGAAAAACAGCACCATCCCCGAAAGGAAAGCGGCATATATCCTGTTCCATGTCATCTTTTCATTCTTCACACCTTTTGTGCCCAGACACGAGAGTGCAAGGA
>ENA-UAHD01000745-UAHD01000745.1-human-gut-metagenome-genome-assembly--contig:-NODE-745-length-8296-cov-3.346439_pt1 | contig 8296 bp, 5 predicted proteins | sample MGYA00243413_ERZ654348 | MGnify/ENA primary metagenome ERZ654348 (study PRJEB26926, sample SAMN06165082) | human gut metagenome | biome: ENVO:00009003; feature: ENVO:2100002; material: ENVO:00002003... | reverse complement strand
AAAATCATTCTGCCCTGTCTGGCGCTGGGATTGTCTGTTTTCATTATGCAGGCCAGTGAAAGCGTGATCTCCGTTTGCTTTAATTCCTCGCTGTTAAGATATGGCGGAGATATCGCCGTGGGTGCAATGACCATATTGACAAGCGTTATGCAGTTCGCCATGCTGCCGCTGCAAGGGTTAGGGCAAGGAGCCCAGCCGATTATCAGCTATAATTACGGAGCGAGAAATGTCGGAAGGGTAAAGGCAGCTTTTAGGCTGCTGTTAAAAACGAGTGTTTTATATGCGGTGGCATTATGGGGGCTCGTCATGATTTTTCCTCAGTTATTCGCCGCTATGTTTACCTCAGACGCTGAGCTGATGGAATTCACAAAAACAGCGCTGCGTATTTATATGGCTTCTATGTTTCTTTTCGGAATACAGATGGCATGTCAAATGACGTTTAATTCCTTGGGAAGAGCAAAGGAATCCATTATAGTCGCTGTGATGCGGAAATTTATCCTTTTAATTCCATTAATTTATATTATGCCTGCTGTTTGGTCTTCCAATCAGACGATGGCGGTATACCTGGCGGAGCCAATTGCGGATGCCCTTGCGGTTACCTTTACCGCTGTTTTGTTTGCGTTCCAATTTAAAAAGGCTTTGGGAAAGATATCTGATACCCAGTCTATTTAACTTGTCTAAGAGTTTAAGTTTTTCAAGGGAAAGCCTATGCGTAATTTAGATTTATAGAATTATCTTTTAAGTGCTGATTAAAAACGATAGGGGGATGTTATTGTCAAGAACTAGCAGAATTAGAGATAAATAATTATTTTCCTTTAGAAAGTGAAAACAAAATATATCTTAGATATTAATTGAATAATATCTAACCGTATGCTACACTAAAAGCATTATATCAGATGTTTTGAAATCAGCCTGAGATCATGGAACCGTCAAACCTTGATAGGAAGAAAGGTGTAATGCATATGGGTGCAAGTGGGAGAAAAATAGAATTATGTACTGGATTTCTGCTGGCGGTATGGCTGTTGGCTGCCTTCTGGGGCCCTTGTGTATCGGCTGAGGAAAAGAACGGAACTGTTTTGCGGGTAGCCTTTCCCCAAGTTGAAGGCTATACGATGACCGATGAGGACGGTGAACGATATGGCTTGGTGGTGGATTATCTGAATGAAATCGCTAAGTATACAGGATGGAAATATGAGTATATAGATACGGATAATAATTCTGTGGTTGACAATTTTTTAGAGGGAAAATTCGACCTAATGGGAGGTACTTACTATTCGGAAGAATTCGAGAATTATTTTGCCTATCCAGAATATAATAGCGGCTACAGCCATTTAGTGCTGTTAGCTAGGAAAGAGGACCGTTCGATCAGAAATTACGACTTAGGGACTTTGCAAGGAAAAACGATTGGAATTTATGAAAATTCGCAGGAAAGCATCCGTCGTCTAAAAGAATGGCTGGAATATCAAGAACTGGACTGTGAACTAAAATATTATGACTACGAGGATTTGCAGAAAGCTGGAAGCCTATACCGGTTTTTAGAGGACGGGGAAGTTGATCTGTTGGTGGGAAGTAACGCTGGCAAATCTTCTGATTTTTATGTCGTCGCTGAGTTTGAATCGCAAGCCCATTATATTGTAGCTCAGCCGGGTAACCGGAAAATTTTAGAAGAACTGAATATGGCTTTAGACAAAATTTATGAGTCGGATCCAAATTTTGCTGCAAAAGTATACGAGAAGAATTTTCAAGGGCTGGATACAGGATATGCTGGATTAAATCATGAAGAATTGGATTATATTAAGAAAAAGGGAACGGTAACAGTCGCTGTTCCAAGCGATTGGCATCCGATGTACTGCTTGGACAATACCGATTATCACGATGGATTTGTACCAGATATGCTAAAAAAGGTGGCGGGATTTTCCGGATTGAAATTTACCTATTACACTTGCGATACTTACATTGACGCAATCAATATGTTGAATCAGGAGCAGGCTGACATGCTGGGCTTTTTCGCAGGAAATGATAAAGAAGCTGCTCGTTATGGCTTGGCCTGTACAGAGGCATATGCTTCTGTAGCCTCTATTTTAGTCCGTAATAAAAATATTACTTTTCCTAATGAGGAACTGATTGGCGGCGTTTTGGAAGGACGGGATTTGCCTGATAATATTTCTGCGAAAGAGGTAAAATACTATCGAAACGCTACTGACGCCCTGGCGGCTGTCAATCGGGGAGAAATTGATTTCTTTTATGGCCTTGCCGCTCATGTTGAGAATATTATACGCCAGCAAAATTTCACCAATGTGGTTCAAGTAAGCCTGGACAATGATAATATTGATGTAGGCTTTGCCACGTCCAGCCCAATCAATTCGGAGCTGTTTTCTATTTTAAATAAAGCGGTAAATAATTTAACAGAGGAAGAAAAGGAAGCTATTAGCAGTTTGAATCTAATATCGGTGGGAGAGACAGAGCTCTCTCTTTCCAGCCTTCTTTATGCCAATCCAGTGATGGCTATTACCTTGGTGGCATTGTTTACGTTATTTTTTCTAGTAGCTTTGTTGTTGATTTTTCGCTCCCGCTTGCATTCCGCAAAAATGAAGCTGGAACTGGAAAAGGCAGAGGCCGGCAGTCGGGCCAAAAGTGATTTTTTATCTCGGATGAGCCATGAAATCCGAACGCCGATGAACGCCATTGTAGGATTGGCCGATTTAACAGAAATGATCCCCTCGTTGCCAGAAAAAGCGCAAATCAACCTAACAAAAATTAAAACTTCGTCGCGTTATTTGCTTAGCCTAATCAATGATATCTTGGATATGAGCCGCATCGAAAGCGGGAAAATGGAATTGGAACAAAATCCATTTTCCCTCAATGTTTTGCTATGCGATATAGAAAGTATGCTTACTGCTGAGGCGGAACGCAGAGAATTAACCTTCCGGGTAGAAAAAAATTTGCAAGATGATGTTTTTATTGGAGATACCGTACGTTTACGGCAGGTAATTCTAAATCTTTTATCAAATGCTTTTAAATTTACACCAAGTGGAGGTACTGTATGGCTTCGGGTTACCGAGCCTTCATTTACTGAAACGACGGGTAATATCTTAGTTCAAGTCATAGATACAGGGATAGGAATTTCGGAAGAAAATCAAAAGCGTATTTTCCGAAGCTTTGAACAAGTTGGACCTAACGCGACCAAATGCCAGGGAACTGGTTTGGGATTAGCAATCAGTAGGAATATTATAAAGTTGATGGGTGGGGAAATACTGGTCAAAAGTGAATTGGGGAAAGGAAGCGAGTTTAGTTTTTCCATTTCTATGCTGAAGGGCGAACTGCATGAATTGCCTGAGACTAAAACAAACGCAAAAGAGATTAGCTTTACTGGAGTTACTATATTGCTGGCGGAGGATAATGATCTGAATGCAGAAATCGCTATAGAATTGTTACAGACGCAAGGGGCGGAGGTTTATCGGGCTGAAAACGGAAAGCAAGCATTGGAATTGTTTCGCGATAGTCCGGAAGGAACCTTTCAAGTGATCCTGATGGATATTATGATGCCGGAAATGAATGGACTAGAGGCTGCGTCTTCCATACGGGCGTTGAAGCATCCAGATGCTGAAAGAATTCCTATTATAGCGATGACTGCCAATACCTTTAAAGAAGATGTAGAATCGGCATTGAACGCGGGAATGACAGGTTTTGTTTCCAAACCTATTGACGTGGCATATTTGTATCAAGAGCTTAACAGCGTTTTATCTAATTCTAAGAGAGATTAGTTAAGCTTACAGAGTGCAATAAGAGATTTTGATGATTCTTCCACAGGGCGCTAGAAGCAATGCTGTCAGGCATGAGATCGCATATTCTACAAGGCTTTTCGCCAATTAGGGCTGAGTAAAATTGAGTGAAATAAATCAAAAAAAGCCGGTGTACTGCTTTAAGGATAAAGCAGTACACCGGCTTTTTTAATTTTATAGCAACACGGATTATTTCTGCTCAATGACAGCAGTATCAAAAAAGTGATTGTAATGAGGCATTTGTCTCCAAAAGTCTTTGCTTAAAGTATTTATTTTTTCAAAATCAGATTGTTCCATTTTCCAGCCACAGGCACCAACATTTTCTAAAACCTGCTTATCGGTACGTCCACCTACGATGGGTGCGGTGATTCCAGGAAATTGCATCACCCATTTAATGGCTAATTGAGCCAAGGTTTTTCTGTATTTTTCAGCAATAGGCCGGAGCTTTTCAATAAGCTCCAAGGCTTTGATTCTGTTTTCAGGCAAAAATAAGGGAGTGTTGCTGCGAATATCGTTGTCTGGAAAAACCGAATCGATACTGAATTTTCCGCTGAGTAAGCCCTGGGCAATAGGCGAATAGGGAATTACTGAGATGCCGTTTTCTATACAATAGGGTAGATTTTCATCCTCCATTCGTCTCCAGAGGATATTAAAAGGAGGTTGATATACATCAACACGATCAACTTCCATTGCGATCTTAAATTCTTCAACAGAAAAATTTGAAAGGCCGATTGCTCTAATCTTACCCTCTTTTTTTAGCTCAGACATAGCTGCCATAGTTTCTTCCAAAGGCACCTTTTTACCGCCATAAAAATGAGACGGCCAGTGAAGAAAATAAACATCTAAATAATCCCGGCCCAAACGCTTTAGGCTGTTTTCACAGGCCGCTTTCAGCTGGTCGTATTTGGAATGGCAGTTTAATGCTTTTGAAGAAATTACATAATCGTTTGGATGTCCCTGAATCGCCTTTCCGATAATGCTTTCTGAATATCCATCGTTATAGGCTTCGGCAGTATCCAGCGTGTTAATACCAGCATCGTAGGCGGCGTGGATCGCCCTGATGGATTCGTTATCGTCAGCGCCGCCCCATTGAGCGCCGCCCATAACCCAACAGCCCAGTATCATTTCTGATACCTGGACGCCGCTGGTTCCAAGCTTTTTCATATTCATAAGAAAACGCCTCCTGATTTTTAATGTTTTTCCAATGGTTAGCCTTTTACAGCCCCCATTGTGATTCCACTGATAAAGGATTTTGAGGTAATACCGAAAAGAATAATGAGAGGTAGGGTGCCCAAAGAAAGGGCAGTGATTTTGGCTGCCAGATCATTGCGATAAGAGGAATTCAGACTGATAATGCCAATCGGTACGGTGTACGTTTCGGGTTTATTCAGCACAATGAGAGGAATCAAATACGAGTTCCAGTTACTGACAAAATTGATTAATCCTAAAGAAAGAAGAGCGGGCTTGATACAGGGGACTGCGATATGAAAGAAAATTCTTAGTTCTCCAGCTCCATCGATTCTGGCGCTTTCTAGAATTTCAGAAGGGAGGGTGCCGCTCATATAATTTTTCATCCAATAAACGCCAAAACCTGTTGCGGCGGGCGGAATGATTAGGGGAAGTAGGGTGTTGATCCAGCCGATCCCCTTCATTTCCACAACAAAAGCCACTAGTCCCAGCTGAGCGGGAATCATCATCGTAATCATTACAAAATTAAACAGTAGCTTCCGTCCTTTGTATTCAAACTTTGCAAAGGAATAACCGCATAAGCAGCTGACAGTTACCGAAAGAAAGGCCGCGCTGACCGCTGTGATCAGGCTGTTGATATAAAAGACCTCAAAATGAGCGCTGAAAACTATTTTCAGATTTTCTAAGAGATATCCTCCCGGAAGAAGCGGGATTCCCTTATAAATATCCTCGCTGTAATAGGTGCTCATCATGATCATAGTGTAAAAAGGAAACACAAAAATTAATGAGCAAAAGATTAAAAATACCATCAGGAGAAGCTTTTTCATGGATTTTGCTTTCATGAGTCACACCTCCTCCCGATTAGTGCGCTTTAGAATGAACAGCGCTACCAGTGAAAACAGTAAAATGAAAAGGAATAAACCATAGGCGATCGAGGCGCCTTTTCCATACTGCATTTGGGTACCAAAGGAGGTGTCATACAGATTCCATACAGCGGTTAAAGCCGCGCGGTCGGGCCCACCGATGGTTCCGGCGCCGCCGCTGGCAGAGAGCCAGGGAGAAAATAGCACCTTAACCTCGTCAAATAGCTGAAACCCATTGATAATGTTCATAATCAGTAAAAATTCAATAATGGGCCTGAGCATAGGAATAGTAATCTTACGAAATTTTACAAAAGCGGAAGCTCCGTCTACCTCGGCGGATTCATAAAGCTCGACCGGAATGCTTGTAATGCCAGCGGAGAAGAAAACAGCGTGATAGCCAATGTATTTCCAATTGATCATCATAATTACCACAAAACGAGCGGGCCCTGGTAATCCTAAGAAATTGACTGGTTCCTGAAAAATACCAAGAGACACAAAAATTCGGTTGATTAGTCCGCTGTTCCAATCAAATAGCAGCATGAATAATACGCCGATGGCTACCGGTATGGTGAGATAGGGCAGAAATGTAGCCAGCTGAAAAACATTGCGGCCTCGAATCAGCTTGCTGTTGAGCATAGTAGCCAGGATTAAGCCTCCGATTAAAACAAAGGGAGCGTTAAAGAGCATAAACAGCAGCGTGTTTCCAATTGATTTTAAGAAATAAGGATCATCGGTAAAGATATTGACAAAGTTGGAAAGCCCCACAAATACCGGTTCGGTGAAACCATCCCATTGTGTCAGACTGATCACAAAAGAATAGATGAGCGGATAAAAATTAAAGGATAAGTAGATTACAAAAAAGGGAATTAGAAAGAGATAAGGCCAAACTTTTTTTCCCGTGAGTTTATGTTTACGCCGGAGAGAAACCGATGTCATAACTAGCGCGCTCCTTTCCTGAAATAAAGGCGGAGGTGGTATTCCTCCGCCTTTTCTTTCTTCTTATGTGGATAAAATGTAAAATACTTTTACTTTAATTCAGGCAGTTTATTTCTGATTTCTGTTTCAAATAGCTCTATAGCGCTGTCGGTATCCATGGAATCATCACTGTTTACTGCCTCGATGACATAATTCCAAACCTCTGTGATAGTGACATCATACTCTGAAACAGGACGCAGATTGATTGTAGGCATCGCTTCCACAAAGAGAATTTCTCCCAGATTTTGGTCGCCAAAACTGGGATCGCTCATCTGCGCGAAATCAGGATCATTGTAAGCTTCTTTGTTAGCGTAATTATTACCGGTAAGTTCACGGGCCCGGGTAGTACCGTCTTTAGAAACCAGCCAGCTGATAAACTTATAGGCCCCCATTTTGTTGTTGGCGTCAGCGGGAATCATGTTTCCAGAGCCTCCCATGCTGAAGCAGCCTCCAGGAGGAATCATCAGCCCCCAAGTATCTGTTCCCTCCGGATCGTTGGGCCCAATAACATAAGCTGGTCCCCAAGAAGCGCAAGGATAGAAAATATGGATGTCATCAGCGAAAGAAGCGCTGTAGGCAGGAGAGGATTCGCTGATGTTATCACAAACCTTATTATTTCGGAAATCAACCATAAAATCTAAGGTGTTGCGAACGGAATTTTCCAAATCCAGCTTATCGTCGGAAACAATTGGAGTGGAATTTTGTCCGTCGATAATATACTTTACGCTGGAAAGGCCTGTAAACATAAAGACCTCACCGTTGGTATCCTTTTGCAGATCAATACCAACCTGTTTGAAGGCCTCCCAGTCAGAGAGCATAGCCTCCAACTCTTTCCGGTCAGAAGTACCTAAGTATTTTTCAGCCACATCTTTCTTGTAGGCCATGCCGGCAGTGCTAATATCCATAGGGATACATACAAAAGCGCCGTTTTCATCCTTGCAGAGAGGCCCGAAATAGTCAAAAATAGTGGACTCGTCAAAATTGTAGGGTTCGGCGCTCAGGTCTTCCCAGATTCCTAGAGACATCATAGTTCCACGTTGTCCGATTTCACTGGAAATGGCGTCGGGCAGATCAAGTCCGGCGCTAATGGTGGTTTGCAGCTTTTGGAAAGCTTCGGTTTGCTGGATTGTCACATACTCCATTTCTCCATTGTAACCAGTATCTTCCGCAAAGGCGTCAAATAAGGTTTGCACCTCGCCTACGCTCCAACCCCATACTACAATATCTCCATCCTCGTCTTTCGCCGGATCTGTTTGGCCTTCACTTGATTCAGCCTGAGAATTGCCTGATGAGGTCGTGGGCGTTCCAGAACCCGAACAGCCGCTCATAGCGGAAATTACCATTGCACCCGCTAAAAGTGCGGAAAGAATTTTTGCCGATTGTCTTTTTTTCATAATTTTTTTACACCCCTTTTTGAGTTTATATGCGTATTATAGAAGCCATACTGGTAAACGGCAATGATTCAAATTATAGATATTTGTTATAAAT
>ENA-UAHD01000743-UAHD01000743.1-human-gut-metagenome-genome-assembly--contig:-NODE-743-length-8317-cov-4.039095_pt1 | contig 8317 bp, 10 predicted proteins | sample MGYA00243413_ERZ654348 | MGnify/ENA primary metagenome ERZ654348 (study PRJEB26926, sample SAMN06165082) | human gut metagenome | biome: ENVO:00009003; feature: ENVO:2100002; material: ENVO:00002003... | reverse complement strand
GCCATATACTCTGCTAATACTAATACATCAATTTCATTTTGATTAACTATATCCAAAATATATGAATTTATATCAACATTTCTATGTGTATTCCAAAACAAAATTCTCATACATACTCACCAATTTATCTAGACATATAAAATATCCCGTCATTTTAAATTGTATTTTATCCATTTTTCCGTCAAATAATTTACAAAAGCTGAACATGACACTAACATATACTTCGCATCTTCACTTGCCACATTAACAAATTCAATACTTCCGTGCCTTATTCCACCTGAATCTGAAGTATATCCATACAACTGCTTAAATGCATTTTCCAATGCCGGATGTATATTCACTCCATTCTCTTTTAACTTTTTCAATGTGTTCCCTAATGTCGCTGCACCTCCTGATAGTCCTGTTATAATACTACACATAGACTCTACACTGCTTATTGATTCCTTTACTGAATTTTCATAATCTGGTTTTTTTCTATCAGAATATAACTCTAATGCCTTTGTCATATGTTTACTAACAGATTCATATTCCAAGTCAATTGTTTCACCTATTGAGTTCAATTCACTTTTACCAATAATCGGTACAACTAATCCATTTAAAATTCTGTATGGAGCAACTTCCTCTTCTAGTATTCGATTGAATTCTATCGTCAACCTTTGTGTTTTTTCACTATCAGTCACTCTAAGATATTTTTCAATAAAATCATATATTCTATACCACATACCTTCACATTGAACCACATGCTTATGCAACTTTTCTGCATTCTGATTTTTGTATATTTTATTTGCTGGAAATTCATATTTAATTCCCATTTCCAACATCATATCTTCTATTCCCGTTGTATAAGACGTATACTCCAATGTATCATAATAATCATACTCTTCTTTATAAAATACATTCCATATGCGTTCTCGCAACTGAATACTTGTACTTCTCAATCCATTAGGATTTATACTTAAAATTTTATTTCTTGTTGAAAAAAATTCCATAAAACGTTAATTCACACCTCTCTAACAATGCCTAACTAATGCACACAAACCTGACAAGCCTCTATTCTTTCAAATGAATGTTCTACCTGCAAATCTATCATTTTTAAGTTACTCTCTATATACTCCAACAATTCTGTACCATCCAAATATATATACATCTGTGGTGCTACAAATCCCGGAACATTCTTTCTCAAGTCATCTAATGATATCTTAGATGTTTCCTGAAACTTAGCTATTTCCATCGCATATCTGTAATGGTAGGTTTTCATATATTCTTTTATTCTGGCAATGGCATTGCTATCTTCCTTATATTCTTCCAACCAATCAGATAGGCAATGCCTTTTATCCAAATAAACAATACCCGTAATCGCTTTTACTGGTGAACTAACATACATATATGCCATTATCGGTTCATCTGGAAAATTTCTTCTGTGTTCGAATATCTTCAGACCAGATTTTATTTTTTCATACACATCTGGTCTGAAGCTTAACAACATTTTTCTCAATACTTGCACCACCTTATTTCCATACACATTTGATAGTGCATACTGACACAGGCATACTTATAAACTGCACATCGAATTTTAAACTTGGTTCTACCTTTGTACTTGCACTATGAATTCTAAAACTCAACTGCCATCCATTGTCCAAAATCATTTCTACAGTATTATTACTTTTCGGCTTAAATCCAATGTCAATCAGTCTTGTCGGTAATTCAACCACAGGAACTTCAATTTCCGAAACCTTATCCTTACTCGACTTATTTAAAGTATCATGCATATTAAAAGTATGAATCAATGTAAGTCGTTTACTGTCATGACTAACTATCTTGTAATAATCTTCTTTTCCTATAAGGTATTCTATCATCTTTTCAGGCATATTCTTATCTTCTTTATATGCCCTATTAACTTCATCCATAAAAGCCTGCAATAATGGTACATATACATTTTCATCTTTCTGCACTATTTCTGACCATCGTGAGCCATTTTCTTTTTCACTTTTCAGCATATCAAATATTGGATTAACCGCACCCCAATATTCGTTACTACAAGGTATATCAAACCATTCTTTGCCAAAATCCAGTTTATGACTTAATCTGCTGTGTTTAACTGCATCGTGATTGTGCTTGATACTTAATCCTATTTCCCATTCAATATCGTCTCTGCGAATAACAATATCTCTTACATCGCCTTTAACGCCAGCTCCATCTTTTTGAAACTCTAATGTCAGTTCGTCATTATCGTTTTCTGATAATCTTGGCTCCATTTCAAGTACTTCATTAATTGCAGCTTCAGCAGAAATCATAAATGTCTGCTGCATTTCCTCATCCATAAGCATCCATGCTTTTTCATTCGCATGTAAGCTGGAATTATCAACTATTTTTGTTTTACGCATTTCACACAATGCCTTATAAAGTGTTTTAATCCACGCATATTCATATGCTCTTCCCTGATCATTACTCTTTGTACTCACTTTTTTCTCATTGACCTCCTTTGCATCTATAACATCATCATCTACTACCACATCTGCACTATTACCCTCTAAGTATTTCTTTATTGCTACTGCTATTTCATATGCAAGATTAACTGGAACTGCATTTCCAATCATTTTATAAGCTGTGTTTGTATCTTCATATATAAATTTAAAATTATCTGGAAACCCTTGAACTCTGGCTACTTCTCTTATTGTCATTCGGCGATAAAGATGTTCTTTGCCCTCTACAAATCTGCAATCATTCTGCCCCACCTTAACCATCTTAGGTGCCTGTGGATGTAACTGACATTGTCTTCCTGATGCCTGTACTGTAAAAGCTTGCTCATCCCAGGATTTCACTCTGTTTCGGCTCATAAAAATTGGAGAATATGCTCCTGTGTAATACTCATTATTATTGATTGCTTCTGGATTATGATGATTTTTTTCTCCTGAAGGCACTGCTGTATCCTGTAAATCCCATATTATATCTCTAAGAGTAATCTTCTTATCATCTTCTTTGGTTGACCCCTTAGGAAATCCAAAATCAATATTCAAGTCTTTTCTAAACCCTATATAAAATACCCTTTTTCTTTCTTCAGCCACACCATAATCCTTTGCATTAACAAGTGTAAAAGATACATCATATCCTGCTCCATCGAAAAGATTGAGTATGTTCTGTACTGCCTCTGAATGTCTATTAGCTAACATTCCGCTAACATTTTCCGCCAGAAAGAATTTAGGCTGAAATTCCTTAAGAATTCTTATATAATCAAAAAATAACTGTCCCCTTGCATCCTTAATACCTTTCAATGATCCAGCTTCAGACCATGACTGACAAGGTGGTCCACCTATAATTCCATCAATTTCACCATCTATATACTGTTCAATATCTTCTTTTGTTACTTGTCTTATATCTCCTTCAATCAGATGTGTATTAGGGTGATTAGCTTTGAATGTAGCCCATATTGTCTTATCAAATTCATTAGCAACAGGAATATTAAACCCAGCGCTTTCAAATCCTAAATCTAATCCCCCACATCCACTAAACAAACTAATTATGTTCATAGGTATTTTCTCCTCGTATAATATTTTTTAGATACATAAATGTATCTTAGTTAATAAGTTAATATTTGTTCAATAGGCTTAGTTAAGCCCATGATATAATTGTCGTAGTGCCAATCAGGTAATAGTTCTTTTTTCTCCTGTTGAACCAGTATTGGTTGCTTCATAGGAAGTCTGTTCCCCTGACATGGAAGTTAGCTTCAAACCGGCTGGCTGTTTGCTTAAGTTCATGGACGACCATCTAGCAGTATGGTTTCGCATCAGTCCATCTTAAGCTGGATTCTTATATGCGAGGGTGTCGATGCTCCATGATCATGGGTTTTACCAAGCCGATTGAACACTCAAATCTTATTACGAAAGAAGGTGATTTTATGAACCCACTTTACGTCGGAATTGATGTAAGTAGCAAATCCAATGTCGTTTACTTTATGCTCCCTAATGGTGATAAGCACAGTAATTTCTCTGTTGCCAATTCACATGATGGTTCTACACAATTGGTAAAAAGAATCTGTTCTGTTTTATCTTCTGAATCCCTTGATACAGTTTCCATAGGTCTTGAAGCAACATCAGTCTATGGCGACAACCTTGTATATTTTCTCAGGGAAGATGCTTCTCTTGCATCCTTTAACAGAAAGATTCATGTCCTCAATCCTAAGCAGGTCAATAAGTTCAAGGAATCTTACAACGACCTTCCAAAGAATGATTGGGTTGACTCTTTTGTCATTGCTGACTGCCTGCGTTTTGGAAGAATCAACAAAGAGGTATACATAGGGGACTATCACTACAAAGCCCTCCAGAACCTCACACGAGCACGTTACTTTGCCGTCTGCAACCTCACCAAGGAAAAACAACGGTTTATGAATGTGCTGTTCAAGAAGTATTCAACCATGACACAGGAAAAGGTATTTTCCGATACCTTCAGTACCACCGCCCTTGCTGTCTACGATGAATTTGAATCCGCAGAAGCACTGGCATATATGGACTTACAAGAACTGACCGCTTTTATCATCGAAAAAGGAAAAAATCGCTTTCCTGATCCAGATGCGGTAGCCAAAGCCATTCAGAAAGCTGCCCGAAGTTCTTATCGCTTACCTAAGACGGTAAATGACTCTGTGAACCAGGTGCTCTCTATATCCATAACCTCGATGAAGGCATTGGAATCGCAAATCAAAGAGTTCGATAAGGCAATCGCTGCTCAAATGGAACTCCTGCCAAACGTTTTGATATCCATTCCAGGTATAGGTCCTGTCTATTCAGCCGGAATCATGGCTGAGATTGGAGATATCAATCGTTTTGATAATCAGGCTTCCCTTGCAAAATATGCAGGTCTTGCCTGGACTCAACACCAGTCTGGTAACTTCGAAGCTCAAAATACAAGGCTCATCCATTCTGGTAACCGATTTTTAAAGTATTATCTGTGTGAAGCTGCATTTTCTCTTGTAAGATGCGACAAAGAGTACAAAGCTTTCTATCACCAAAAGTATAAAGAGGTGAACAGATATCAACACAAACGTGCACTCGCATTAACTGCTCGTAAATTTGTGCGGTTAGTCTTTACACTGCTTAAAGACAATCGCCTATATCGCCCAGCAGAATAGAGAAATCTGTCTGCTGATAGTCGCCCTGCTCATTTTTCAAAAACTTGGTCGACAGGGCTTAGGCAGGTGTTTTGCGTTTTTTGAGAAATAGGTCATATATATAAGGTTTTTATTTCATTTCTCACTTGACATCACACCGCTGGACTTCATTGTTTTCCTTGATTATTCTTGTAGCTTCTATTAATGCCGTTCTTCTAACAAACTCACTATATGAAGCATATGCCTCCAGTCTTGCAGCCTCTTTGAATTTTTCCAACTCATCTTCACTTACTCTTATGCTGATTGAAATTGATTTTCTCATTATGTCCGTTCCTCCGTTTCTATTATCAATCATAAATCCGTAGTATAACAATGTCAATACTTTGTTGCACGAACAGATGTTTTTATTTTGTTTTTGGGGAAAGTCTTTCCATCACTTTCCTCACACTCTCCATAAACTTCTCCAGCAGATTAACCACATCAATCACAAACTGCTTCATAAAATCATAAGCCTTCTCCAACAACTCCTTTAACGACTTATTCTCCTTCTGAAGTCTCTGGTTCTCATACATAACATCAATAAGTTTCTCCCTTACATCGTCATCACCACCATGTCGGAACATATCATATACATTCTCAGCAATTTTTGTACGCTCTACCAGTTCATTTTCTTTAGAAGTAAGCATTTCCAGCTTATTCTTTTTATCCGTAATCATATCCGCATATTTAACATACTCATTCTCTGCTGCATCAATGTTATCTCTGCCTCTCTCAAGTCTATCCTCATCCGCAGCTATCATATCAATATTCCTAACATCAATGGATTTCCTACTGCTGTGACCTTTTGATGTAAAACGCTTTCAATGATATATTCTTGTCTCGTCTGATATCCACAAAATTTCACTCTTAAATCTAATTCTGCATCTTCTTCCGGAGACATTCGAAATGCTATGGTTACATTACGCCACCGATTCTTGCTATCCCTATTTTTTTCACTCATCTAGATATTCCTCTCTTTCCTGATTTAGATTTTCCGCCATTTCTGTTTGGATTGTCGGGAACAAATGTGCATATCGATATGTGATCTCCACACTTTCATGTCCTACCCTTTCTCCAATTGCCACCGCAGAATATCCCATATTGATCAATAACGACACATGAGAATGTCGTAAATCATGGATTCGTATCCTCTTCACTCCTGACAGCTTCACACCACGATCCATTTCATGGTGAAGATAACTTTTTGAAATTTGAAATATCCTGTCATTTTCATTCAGACCATACAGCATTCCTATATACGATTCTAATTCTTCGCTTAAAAATTCCGGCATGGTGATCATGCGATTACGCTTCGTAGTCTTAGGATCCGTAATAATATCCTTCCCCTCTAATCTTTGATAAGATTTATTGATTCGGATAGTACAAGCCTGAAAATCGAAATCTGCCGGTGTCAGCGCTAACAACTCTCCTATACGCACTCCACACCAATATAAGATTTCAAATGCATAAAAGGAAATTGGCTTATCCGCCACCGCTTCAATGAACTTCATATACTCTTCTTTTGTCCAGAAAAGCATCTCTTTTGTTCTTTCTTTTCCCATAGATCCAGCCTTGCGTGCAGCATTGCTTTTCAAATCATAGAAATTAACTGCATGATTCAAAATTGCACTCAGCTGATTATGGATGGTCTTTAGATAGACCTGCGAATAGCCTTCTCCTTGTTTATTCCGATAGTTCATCATGGTGTTCTGCCACTGTCGAATATCGAAAGGTTTTATTTCCTGCAACTTCTTTTTCGAAAAATATGGGAGAATCTTTTTTTCTACAATATGCTTTTTCGTCAGCCAGGTATTATATTTGATTCTGGATTTGATATCATTCAGATAAAGATCTACGAAATCTTCAAAATACATATCCAGACTCAAATTCTCCTTTAACTTAAACGCTCTTTCCCATTCCTGGGCATCACATTTACGTTTAAATCCCCTTTTCGTCTTCTGCTTTCTTACGCCGGTCCAATCCTTATAATAGGTTCTTACCTCGTAAGTATTTGACTTTTGGTTTTTGATTACTGTCAAAACATCACCTCCTACTATTTCATTTCGTTCATACCGTAAACTCGTTCTTCAAAATATTTACGGCTGATTTTTCCTTTGACAACAACGAAACCTTTTTGCTCCAATTCAGCATTTAACTGACGGATCAAACGATACGCATAGGAATCAGATACTTCTAATTCTTTCGCTACTTCTTTTGCTGATATAAATAATTTACTAGCCATCTATATCCCTCCTTCCCTTTTTTCAGTTCATTATCGAACTGTATATATGCATCATAACATTTCATTTTCGTACTGTCAATAGAATAATTTCAAAAATGAACGGTTTATTTTTGTATTTCATTTTTGAACTGTTTATGTTATACTTTTAAGTAACAATCAGCAAAGGAGTGTTTTCCTATGACAGTAGGTGAGAAAATAAGAAAATTCCGGATCGATCAAGGATATACACAGAAAGAATTGGCAATCATGTCCGGATTAAGCGAATCGGCAATTAGAAATTATGAACTTGGGAATCGTTTTCCATCATCAGAACAATTAGAAAAAATAGCAAACTCATTAAAGATCAGTCCATACGCCATGTCTGATCCAAACTTTGATACTTATGTTAGTGTCATGCACGCATTATTTGCTTTAGAGGATCAATATGGTCTGCACGCCTACCGGGATGAATCCGGCGTACCACAGCTCATGTTTAAAGACAAAGGACATGATTCTTCAAATATGCTGGACAACATTGGAACATGGGCTGATATGTACCAGAAATTCAGAAATGAAGAGATTACAGAAAAAGAATATTTAGACTGGAAAGCAAAATATCCTCAAAATCAAAATGATATATAAGGCGGTATGTAATATGAGCACTCAAGATTCAAATACCAAAAAAATAGCATATGGTGAATTACACTTTTATTATCCTTTTAAATTTGATAATAAATATTCCTATACTCAGATTCACAAAAAAATAGAAAAAAGTCCACTATTGTTTACAGATGAATATCAGCAAAAGGTCATAGACTCTTTAGGCTATTCTCTAGTTGAAACCTTTAACGATATAAAAAAAGAATTTGAAGCTTCAAGCTCACTGAACAATCCTTGCATATTAAAAACTGTCTCTTATACACATCTCCGAGCCCACGAGACAAGAGGCAATCTCG
>ENA-UAHD01000740-UAHD01000740.1-human-gut-metagenome-genome-assembly--contig:-NODE-740-length-8341-cov-4.303886_pt1 | contig 8341 bp, 7 predicted proteins | sample MGYA00243413_ERZ654348 | MGnify/ENA primary metagenome ERZ654348 (study PRJEB26926, sample SAMN06165082) | human gut metagenome | biome: ENVO:00009003; feature: ENVO:2100002; material: ENVO:00002003... | reverse complement strand
AGATCGTCGGCAGCGTCAGATGTGTATAAGAGACAGACCCCATATACAGCGAACAGCAAGGTGGAGATCATCGCCAGCAGTACTCCATAGGGGCTTAAACTGGTATGAAATGGATTAATGATCGCAAGGATTCCACCAATCTCAAGCAGCAAGGCAGCTATCTGGTTTCTACGAATCGGCTCTTTCAGCATAAAAAAAGCCAAGACAGCAGTAAAAATCGGATTGCTGCTGAACAAAACCGCTACCACAGAGGCTGGCACCTCCTTTACGGACATCTGATAAATCGACATGCTCAGCACCATGCCCACAAAGCCCAGCAGTAAAAAACCAGGAAGATCCTTCCAGTTCAGCGAAGCCCTCTTCTTTTTCAGCGTCCTCACCGCAAAAGGAATTAAAAAGAGGCCTCCGGCCAAAAACCTGGTAAACGTCATCTGTAATGGATGAAAGCTTCCCGAAACCTCCTTCAGCGCAATCTCCATCGTACTGAAGATTACGGCGGTCAAAATAATATACCAATATCCCCTTTTCACTTTAAACCATTCTTTCCCCGGACAGTTTGCCTAAAAGCTCCTGTTCCGTTTTCACAAATGTACTTTATAAAATGCTTTGGCCGTTGATCTCAAGCTGAAACTTGAGTCCCAGCTTTTCCGCCGCCTTCCGGCAAAGCAGCATACGGTCTAAAAAAATTTCAAAGTAATCCATAACCGGGGAAATCTCCGTGTCAATGGTCACGCAAAGCAGGATCGCTTTTTTATCGTCTGTCAGCTTGGCGCTGGATTCTACCACCGCATAATTCACACGGTCATGGATATCGAAGGTGGAAAAGTCCCCGTTGCGGACACGGCTCCGGCGCACGTCCGTTTTATCCGCCAAGATGAGTGCCGCAGCTACCTCGTTCACCGGATAAGCCGTGCTTTCATCATGGTTGCCGATAGCGCTGATAATAGTGGAAAGCTCGTCTGCGTCCGCCCCCAGATTATCTAAAATACGAAACGCCATAACCGCGCCGCTTTGCGCGTGGTCAATCCGATTGATGACGTTGCCGATATCGTGAAGATATCCCGCGATCCAGGCCAGCTCAGCCTTTCTGCTTCCATAGCCAAGCTCCAGAAGCAGTTCTTTGGCGAACCGCGCTACCTTGGTAACGTGAGCAAAGCTGTGCTCTGTATAGCCTAGAGCCACCAGAGCTTCATCCGCTTTAGTAATATAGGTGCGTATTTGTTCATTGTTTTTGATAATGTCTTCTGTAATCATAATGGATGCCTTCTCTTTCCTTTGGTCCCTCGGAAGCCAAGCGTTCATACAATAGCTAATAAGAGACTAACTATTAAGAGTCAAGTATAAAAATGTAGATTGGCAAAAAAATTGGACGGCTCAAAAAGGGTATAGCAAAGCCGACGTCCGTCTGGGCGCGTTGCTGAGTTATGAAGGTAAAGAGATTATGTAGCGGCGTTATACGGCCTCCGAGAGTTCTCCATAGCGTAGATTAAGCGCACCAGCTTCTTGGCGGCATGAGAGATTGCAACATTGTAGTGTTTACCCTCGGCTCGCTTCTTGGCGAGATAGGCAGCAAAGGTTGGATCCCAGAGGCAGACGTATTTGGTAGCGTTGTAGAGAGCGTAGCGTAAATACCTGGAGCCTCGTTTCTCCATGTGCGAGTATGCCCCGGATAGTGAAAGCTGCCCGGATTGGTAGGTAGAGGGAGACATCCCTGCATAGGCCACAATCTTGTCGGGAGAATCGAACCGAGAAAAGTCGCCAATCTCAGCCAAGATCATGGCTCCCATACGGACACCAATGCCGGGAACCGTCGTGATGGGCGATTGGATCTCGTCCATCATGGCTTGGATGGCCGCCTCGATGTCATCAATTTCAGCATCCAGTTCCCGAATTAGCCGGATGGTATGTTGCAGTTCCAGCGACTTGGCGGGCATGACGGAACCGACGGAATGTCTGGCGGCGTCTCGAAGCTCCGTTGCCATATCCTGTTTGTAGTGGCCATTAGATGCATCTTGCAGGAGCGTTTTCAGGTGCGTCAGGTGGGCACTGGAAAGCTGCTTAGCTCCGGGAAACTCGCTGAGAAGTGCGTAAACAGAGGGAATGTGGAGGGTTGGCACCAACTTTTCCAGTTCAGGAAACAGGATGGTGACCAAGCGAGATACAGACTGTTTCCACTTTGCTCTCTCCCTGACCTTGTCAAATCTGTATCTTGTGAGTGATTTTAGCTCCTCGTTGTGATATGCTGTGTCTGTGTAGGACTTGAGGTCCACATCAGACATGAGCATAGTTGCAATAGTTCGCGCATCGACACGATCTGTCTTTGTTTTACGAAGGCTGAGGCTTTTTCGGTAAAGGTTGGTGTGCAGCGGATTGATGACATAGGTGGGCATACCTTTGTCAAGCAGAAATCCGAGGATGTTGTAGCTGTAGTGTCCGGTTGCCTCAAGTCCTACTTTTATTTTGTCTTGAGGTCTGGTACAGCGACGAATCGTCTGCAAGAGCAGATCAAAGCCTTCTGCATTGTTTGGAATGGTGAATACATCTGCAAGGACCTCACCTTCCGAACTGAGGAAGAAGCAGTCATGCTTATCCTTGGCTACGTCAATTCCCACACAGATCATAATGATACCCCCAAAAGATTTATTTGATGCCGGGCCCACAGGACACTTTACGCTTGTAACCTTGTTCCATATAAACCGTCTGGCGGTATCTAACTGATTAACAAACTGGTAAAGGACTGTGGTTGGAGCCTTTCATGAACCGTCTCGCGGTAGGAGATTTTCACCAATCCACAGCATCCCTTTCAGTGTAGCACAGCCCTTGGAGAGGGGCTCTAATAACTACTACTCTATAATACAAGGTGATTTTGCTATGGATTTAAAAAACGGTAATATTTTGATCCGCCAGTTAGAAGCAAACCCCAAAGCAAAAGAATTAATGCTTCGGGAATTTCCTATGCTCAGCAGCCAGCTGATCCGCCTTGCCCGGAATATGACGCTGAGCCAGGTGCTCGATCTTGTCAAAAGCTTTCATGTACCGCAATCAAAAATCAACCGTGTTTTACAGCAGCTAAAAAAATTATAAATCATTCGCAGCCATCTGTAAAGCTTCTCTGCGTTCTTCCCCTATCACAATAATTTGTTCGCACCTTCATAACCTATAAAACGTGTAAATACAGCGATCTCTCTGGATTCATTGAGAAAGCCCCAAAACGAAAAGAATTTATCAGTCAAAACCGCCTGATAAGCCGCAGGCTGAGAAGCCCTCAAAAGGCTTCCAACGGGTAAGCGTTCCAGAAGAAGGAAAGCTATGCACCTGCTTCACTTTCCCCTGCTATCCGTAAAACGGCGCATTTAACCGGCCGATGGCATGGATCTGATATTCAGCTTTTTATGAGCGACCCGATCCGCCCGGCGCTTGAAGCGAAAGCTGACAGTCGGCTTTCTCTGGCTTAACCCAGATTTCCATGATAAAACAGCAAAAAGAGCTTAGATAGTTTCCATACTAAGCGCTTTTTGCTGTGCCCATTGAATCCTGCTTCTCCAGAACTGCAAAGCGGCTATCCCACACCAGCGCCATAAAGAGCCTGCGGTCCCTTCATGGCGATTGCCAATCTCCTCGATCCGGCTTGATTATTTATCCGATTTTTGCAAATCCTATCAGCAAGGAGTGTGATGGAAATGCAATCCATTTGGAGCAGTACCGAAAATTTTCTCCCGCGGGAGCCGCTAAAAGGAGACTTAACGACCGACGCCGCCGTCATCGGAGGCGGTATGGCCGGGATTCTGACCGCTTATTTTCTTAAACAGCACGGCGTGGAACCTGTTGTGCTGGAAGCGAAAACCGTTGGCAGCGGACAAACAAGGAATACAACGGCAAAGATCACTTCACAGCATGGCCTGATCTATCATAAACTGCTGGAAACGCTTGGCGTAGAAACGGCCCGCGCTTACGCCGAAGCAAATCAGCGCGCCATTCAGGAGTATGAACGCATTATCCGGGAGCATAAAATAAGCTGCTGCTTTGAACAAAAGCCGGCGTTTCTTTATTCTCTGGAGGAGTCGGAGCCATTGCTGCGGGAATCCAAAGCCGCCGCCCATTTGGGAATAGAAGCGAGGTTCACAACTGATACGGGACTTCCTTTTCCTGTAAAAGGCGCTGTACGGTTTGATGGGCAGGCTCAATTTCATCCGCTGAAGTTTTTAAACGCAATCGCGCAGGAACTGACGGTTTATGAGCGCACCAGAGTTCGAACCATTGAAGGAGACCGTATTATAACAGACAAAGGAACTGTCACCGCGAAGAACGTCGTATTTGCGGCCCATTATCCGTTTATAAATATGCCCGGGTACTACTTTATGAGAATGCATCAGGAACGAAGCTATGTGCTGGCGCTTCAAAATGCAATGCAGCTTGAGGGAATGTATCTTGGTATTGACAAGGCTAGCGGATGGTCTCTCCGCAACGCGGGAGAGCTGCTTTTGTTCGGCGGAGCAAATCACCGTACAGGGGAAAACCGGAACGGCGGAAAATACCGGCAGCTCCGCGAAAAGTCTCAAGAGCTTTGGCCGGACAGCCGTGAGATTGCTCACTGGTCCGCGCAGGACTGTATGACGCTGGACGGCGTCCCCTATATTGGGAATTTTTCGGAGAACACACCCCATTGGTACGTGGCGACTGGTTTTCAAAAATGGGGCATGACCAGCTCCATGGTTTCCGCCATGCTGATATCCGATCTCATTATGAAACGGGAAAACCCGTGGCAGAAAGCCTTTTCTCCACAGCGCTTTACGCCGGGAGCATCGTCTAAATCTCTGCTGGAGGATGGCCTTCATTCCGTGCGGGATCTTTCCCGCCGCATCTTTGCTCCCGGCCGCGCCGAAGTGGAGGCACTTCCTCCAGGGCATGGCGGCGTTGTAGAACGTGACGGTAAAAAAGTCGGCGTTTACCGCGATGAAGCCGGAAACGACTATGTGGTTTCCATCCGCTGCCCTCATCTTGGTTGTCAGCTTGAATGGAATCCGGATGAAAAAAGCTGGGACTGCCCCTGTCACGGTTCCCGCTTTGATTATAAAGGAAATCTGATCGACAACCCGGCTCAGGAGGATCTGTGTCATGATTAAAGCGCGCTTTTATGGAAGCTCCCGTCTCCCCTATTTTGAGGGCTGGTATCTCAAACAGCAAAACGGCCGCGATACCGTTGCGCTGATTCCGGCAATCCATATCGATCGCCGGGGCGGCTGTTCCGCTTCGCTGCAAGTCATTACAAACGAAGGAAGCTACGCCGTCAAATATCCTATCCGGCAGTTTTCGGTGCAAAAGCGCCCCGCCGTTCTGCGCCTTGGCAATAACATTTTTTCCGAGCGGGGCTGTCACCTGTTTTGTCAAACCCCTGAACTTGATCTCAAAGGGATGCTGCGTTATGGCCCCATGTCCCGGCCTGCCGCGGATATCATGGGGCCATTCCGATTTATTCCATTTATGGAATGCCGCCACAGCGTATTCAGCCTAGCTCACCGGGTAAACGGCCATATTACCGTGAATGGAAAATGTTATTATTTTCGTGACGGCACCGGATATATGGAAGGCGACTGCGGCCGCTCATTCCCCAGACGCTATTTATGGACGCAGGCAAACATCGGCGGAAATTCGGTAATGCTGTCGGTTGCGGACATCCCATTTGGCGGCATCCATTTTAGCGGCTGCATTGCTTCCGTTTATCTGAGAGGAGAAGAATACCGGTTCGCTACCTATCTCGGAGCGCAGGTTCAAGCACTGCATGACGGCCAAGTAGTAATCCGTCAAGGAAGCGATATCCTTGCCGCCCGTTTACTGGAACCAGCACCGCATCCTCTATATGCTCCGCGTTTTGGCGATATGAGCCGAGTGATCCATGAAAGTCCCTCCTGCAAGGTTCAGTATATCTTCAAGAAGCGGAAAAACGTCTTGCTTAACGCCGTAACCTCCCAAGCCAGCTTTGAAGACGCATGGAACCAATAAAAACTTAATTCATTTATTAGAATACTTTGAAGTAAGCCAATCCTCTTCTCAGACTGTAGGATCTCACGATAATGCGGTTGCAGAAGCGTTTTTCCCCATTCTCAAAAGGAAGGACAACTATTATTGGCAGCACTTGTAGTTTTAAAGGGAATCTGATAAAAAGACTCCATTGATTTATTACCTTAACCTTACAATACAGTATAACATCTTAAAATAAGAGATTGTGTGAAGATAGTACAATAGACTAATTGGTTCAGAAACATTCCCTTTGTGATTTTTTGTATTGAAATCTGCGTTTTTCTTCTTTTGACTTGGAAATGGCAAAAAGAAAAAGCAGTATCAAAAAATGCTTAAATGCTAATTATAACAAAACACCATTGCTGTCCAAACCTGAGGGGTTCAGATGTCAATGGTGTTTTCATTATGTATGACCGGGACGAAATTGTTGTCCGCTAGTCTAATACCATTTGAGAGGAATTTAATAATCCAAAATCAAAAGATATCTTCAACAAAATGAGAATCCCCGATTCAGAATAGATATATTCTATTGTTTTTACAACCCGTTTTTCTGTTTTTTACTTTTGGATGTGTTATTCCTATTAAAAGAAACAGACTGCAAAAAAGGCTTGATTTCTAGGTTTATAGAATAGAAAAAGAGGCCGGAGTTGAGTTGTCTTATTTTTGAGTTCCAAAATTCCACTTCTGCTCATATTCTAATAAAGTAGACAGTACCAGAAGGAGGAAACTATATGCGTTCAGTATGGCTTCAGAGGCTGAGTAATCTTTTATGCGTAAAAAGCATTGTAACAATTATTTTAACCGTAGTATTCGCATATCTCTCGATTATAGGAAAACTTTCAGAACAAGATTTTCTCACAGTCTTTTCTGTTGTGATTGCGTTCTATTTCGGTACACAAAGTCAACGTCTAAATGAGAAAATAAATGAAAGTTCTAATTTAAGGGAATAAAAAATTTATCCGTTGCCTTATTTTTAGAAAATTCTGAAAGGGAGTCATCTCTGATATGGATTACTATAATAAATATACTTCTAACAGATATTGTCCCTGTTCTTCATCAGGAGAGAATTATGTGTTTGTTCAAGGAAATACTGGTCCTCAAGGGCCTCAGGGAATCCCCGGACCGCAAGGGCCTCAAGGGCCCAGGGGAGAGAGAGGCCCGCAAGGACCTCAAGGACCTAAAGGAGAACAAGGGTGTCCTGGCCCAGCTGGTCCTCGTGGGATGGCCGGTATTCAAGGACCTCAAGGAGTTCGAGGTGATATGGGTCCCAAAGGAGACCAAGGTTTTATGGGTCCTCAGGGGATTCAGGGGAATCCTGGACCTATGGGCCCGAAAGGTGATACCGGTTCAGCAGGTCCAGCTGGACCTAAGGGTGACAAGGGGGAAAAAGGCGATCGTGGACCGCAGGGTGAACAGGGACCACAGGGAGAACAAGGACCGCAAGGTGTAACCGGACCCCAAGGTATACAAGGAGATTCTGGCTGCCAAGGTCCACAAGGTGAGCAAGGCCCTATGGGTCCCGCTGGTGTAAAAGGTGATACAGGGCCTATTGGACCTCAAGGTCCGACTGGCGCTACCCCTACGGTGGAAATTGGTTCTGTTTCTTCTGGAAACTCAGCTGCGGTAGCTGCCAGCTCTACGGAAACCGGTGTCCTTCTGGATTTCGTCGTTCCTGTTGGTCCTGCCGGACCTCAAGGAGACCAAGGTGCCACTGGGCCTTCTGGTGTAAAAGGTGATACAGGGCCCCAAGGAGCCTCAGGAGAAACTCCGAAAATCATCGAAGTGGAAAATACCAAAACGAAATATATTCTCAGTTTTACTACTTCCACTCAAAGCATTATCAGTCCGAATCTGAAATCTAATACAGAAACGTATAATGCGGATCTCTCCACAATAGGAAGTACATTACGCATCCCATTAGAAAATCTAACTTTGATTGCACAATCCACCACTGCTTCAAGTCTTAGGCTTTCTATTCAGCCCACCACTACTGGCACCTCTGTTTTGGCAGATATACGACGCGTCAGCATTTATGATAGTGCGATGGATGTCCAGACCAATAACAATTTTACGATTTCTGCAAATTTAGTACTAGATGACATTATATATACTCAATCACAGGAAATGCACTGGATACGGATTCGCCTTCAGGATCCTACCAGTAAATTGTGGTCTATGTGCGAGATACGAACCTTTGCTTCTCAAGGCGGCGCAAGAACCTCTATCTGTGTAGAGTGGTTTTATACGGGCGCATCATTTATAGCCCCCTAAAAAGCATTATTATATATCTGTCTCTTATACACATCTCCGAGCCCACGAGACA
>ENA-UAHD01000723-UAHD01000723.1-human-gut-metagenome-genome-assembly--contig:-NODE-723-length-8534-cov-4.932303_pt1 | contig 8534 bp, 7 predicted proteins | sample MGYA00243413_ERZ654348 | MGnify/ENA primary metagenome ERZ654348 (study PRJEB26926, sample SAMN06165082) | human gut metagenome | biome: ENVO:00009003; feature: ENVO:2100002; material: ENVO:00002003... | reverse complement strand
ATTCAGGATAAATAATGTATTTTTGTCACATTCAAAACATGACATGAATAAGGGGACTGATGAATCAGAAGACTGCTATGAAACTATTTGGACTGTTGGGGCTGTTGATGTTGTTGAGTTGCGGATATGCTGATAGACACCGCAATAGCTCTTCATGCGAACAGGCGTTGGTTGATTCTCTGGAAGTTCGTGTACAGGATTCTTTGTTTTCCAATGTGCATTATTCCCGCTCACAACTGCTTGAGGCACTGACGCAGACGCAAGATTCCCTGGTTTATTATCGTCTGCTCGCCCTTTACGGGAAAACATTTTTTGTCTCTTCCGATTTTGATTCTATACTCTATTACAACCGCCGGGTAAAAGAATTTTCCCGCAATGCTTCCCAATCTTCTGAATCTCTCCAGTCTCCACGATGGAATGATGTATTGTCCGATGTCTATAATATCGAAGGCAACGTATGGATGCAACTGAACCGCCCTGATTCTGCAATTATCGACTATAAGAAAGCCTATGGATATCGCCTGAAAGGAAAAAAAATACACCTGCTTCCGGATATTTGTATCAATATAGCTGATGCCTATCTGCATCGCAGTGACTTGGCGCACACTGCTTCGTATTACCGGCGCGCCCTGTTTCTCTGTGATTCTTTGAACTTGTCCGAGCACACGAAATTTCCTGTCTACTACGGATTGGGGCAGACTTACATGGAACTGCGCGATTTCGATTTATCCAATCATTACTATGAATTGGCCGGGCAGTTCTTCGATGTAATGAACGTGAGCGAGCAATGGACCTATCTCAACAATCGCGGCAACCATTATTATTACCGGAAAAACTATCAGGAGGCTTTGAAATATATGTGCAGGGCCAATGCACTCGTATCTTCTTATCCGCAGATGGTGTTTGAACAGAACTTTATCAAAGTAAACCTGGGAGAATTGTACTTGCTGACTGACAAACTGGACTCCGCACAGATCTGCCTGGACGAAAGTTATCGTTTCTTCTCCGATATACAGCATAACTCGGCTGTTCATTACATTGAAACCCAGATGATTGAACTGGCATTGAAGAAAGGTAATATAGCCCAAGCGAAGACTATGATCGCCCGGACTGCTCCTGTGGGGCATCTTGACGCCAATATGTTGACTATACGCAATCAGTATCTGCAACATTATTTTGAGCATACCGGTGATTACCGCCGTGCCTATGAATACCTGAAACGTGATTGCCATCTGGACGATTCCATCCGGAGCGAACGGATACAGATGCGTGTTGCCGAATTGGATATGCGTTACCGGCAGGATACGATAGTGCTTCGTAAGGAAATGAAGATTCAGCGACAGGCGGCAGAGGTGAGAGTACTCAAGTTGAGCGTATCTATCTGGGTACTTGTCTGCGTGTTGCTTGTGGCAGGGGTAGTGGTAGTTGTCTGGTATATGCGTAAAAAGAGGGAGTTTCTTCGCCAGCGTTTCTTCCAGCAAATCAACCGTGTCCGCATGGAGAATTTGAGAAGCCGGATTTCTCCTCATTTTACTTTTAATGTACTGGGACGTGAGATCAATCAGTTTAACGGCTCGGAAGAGGTGAAACATAATCTGATGGAACTGGTGAAATATCTCCGTCGTAGCCTCGAACTTACCGAGAAATTGAGCGTATCTTTGCAAGACGAACTGGATTTCGTCCGTACATACATCGAACTGGAACGTGGACGTGTCGGAGAAGATTTTGTCGCAACAATCACGGTGGAGGACGGTTTAGATGCAACCCGCATCATGATTCCATCTATGATTGTGCAAATTCCGGTGGAGAATGCTATTAAACATGGACTGGCGGGAAAGGACGGAAAAAAGGAGCTAATGGTATATGTTTCCCGTGAAACAAATGGGATTCGCATAACGGTTACCGACAACGGACGCGGGTATCTCCCGCAGGTAGTTTCCGCCACACGGGGTACTGGTACAGGATTGAAAGTGTTGTATCAGACCATTCAATTACTGAATACAAAGAACAAGAGTGATAAAATACGTTTTAATATAACCAACAGAAGCGATGGACAAACCGGTACGGAAGTGTCGGTATATATCCCGTTTCGTTTTTCTTATGATTTATGATGGAGACAGAAGAAAAGTATAAGGTAGTCATCGTTGACGATGAACGTACAGCGATTGATGCTTTGCGCCGAGAGTTGGAGCCCTATCGTGAATTTGAAGTAAAAGGAATCGCAGGGAATGGTGCAAAAGGTAAAAAGATGATTATGGAGTTGCATCCGGACTTATTGTTTCTTGATGTGGAACTTCCGGATACGTTGGGACTCAATCTATTAAGTGAAATCAGGGAGGATATTTTGTGGGATATGAAGGTTGTGTTTTACACCTCTTATGACAAATACTTGCTTCAGGCGTTGCGTGAGTCGGCTTTCGACTTCCTGCTGAAGCCTTTTGAAGCAGAAGACCTGAAAGTAATTATGGACCGTTACCGGAAGGCTATGACCTCTACTTCGCTTCCTCTTTTGCCTTCTTTTGCTTCTTCTATTAGTGCATTGATGCCCCAGCAAGGCATGTTTATGATTAGTACAGTGACAGGCTTCAAACTCTTGCGACTGGAAGAAATCGGCTTTTTTGAATATCTGAAAGATAAACGTCAATGGCAGGTGGTCTTGTTTAATCAAACTTGTCTGAATTTGAAGCGAAATACAAAAGCAGAAGATATTATCAGTTATTCACAAGCTTTTGTACAGATTAGCCAATCTGCTATTGTAAATGTTAATTATCTGGCAATGATTGATGGTAAATGCTGTCAACTTTATCCGCCTTTTCACGATAAGAACGATTTGATTATTTCCCGAAGTTATCTAAAAGAACTGCAAGAGCGTTTCTTTGTTTTGTAATGTAGACCTCATATTATGAAATACGCCACTTCTTCAGCAGAAGCGGCGTATCCTTTTGTTAGAATATTAGAATGAGAGAGAGTTTATGTTACATATTTGTATTATCCATCGTAACGGTCATTTCGGGTACCAGTACGTAGGCTTGTTTTTTAGCGTTCCATTTATAATAATTCGTAGTAACGGTCTTGCCTTCATAAGTGTAATTGATGCGTAGGTCTTTTTCCCATGCGTCCTTGCTATTGTTCCATTTCAAGGCTTCGCTTTCAATCATACGTTTGTTGTCATCGTACTTGTAGTTGTACTTCATGTAGTTGGCAAGTGTATTTCCGTCCATTTTGTAAACGGTTTGTCCCACTGTCATGCCATTCTCTTCGATTGGATTATAAATCAATTGATTATCGTAGCTACGTGCAGAAGTAGCAAGCGATACAACAAGAAGAGCTGCAGATAAAACGAACATTTTTAAAGATACTTTTGCTTTCATGGCTATTTAAGTTTTTGGGTTATACTTTCATTTGTCTGCCAAATACATTGGTTTTATGCTGCAAATCTACATATTAATTTGGTATTTATGCATTTTTGAAGATAAAAGATTGTCAAAATGTCAAGAGTGAAGGTGGGTGATAACTAGCTTTTTGCCAATATTGGTGACAAAAAAATATCCGGCAGTCAATCTGCCGGATATAGAATGAATCACTTCGTCGAAAAAGGAATCTTTTTTCTAGCTTTCTGGATACAGAGTTAAATAATGTTATTACCCAGACTTGCCTCCATTTTGTAAGCGGAGGTCCCTGATAAGGTGGAGTCTCCTTGTGTAATTAGTGTCTAAAAGATAGCAATTCCTTATTGAGGTAGTCTTTATTCACTTGATGGTTTAATGTGCCTCAAGCCAGTTTCTGCCCCATCCGCAATCTGCTTTCAAGGGGACGTGCATGCGGTATGCTTTCTCCATTTCTTCGATGACGATTTCTTCTACACGCTCTTTTTCATTGACAGGAACGCTGAAATTTAATTCGTCATGTACTTGCAGGATCATTTTGGCTTGTATTCCTTCGGCCTGAAACCGTTGATAGATACGTGCCATTGCTACTTTTATAATATCTGCCGCACTTCCCTGGATAGGGGCGTTGATGGCATTTCGTTCGGCATATCCGCGTACAACGGCATTCCGGGAATTGATGTCCGGCAAGAAGCGTTTCCGGTGGAAGATTGTTTCCACATAGCCTTTTTCCTGGGCCACTTGGATACTTTTATCCATATATGCTTTTACTCCCGGATAAGTTTCAAAGTAACCGTCGATTAACTCTTTGGCTTCTTTGCGGTCTACATTCATTCGTTCGGCAAGACCAAATACGGATATGCCATAGATGATACCGAAATTGGCAGTCTTAGCTTTACGGCGCATGTCGGAACCTACGTCTTTCAGGTCGGTCTTATAAATTTTGGCAGCAGTGGCCGCATGAATATCGTGATTGCTAAGGAAAGCATCAATCATATTCTTATCCTCGCTAAGGTGTGCCATGATGCGCAACTCAATTTGCGAATAGTCGGCAGAGAAGAAGAGGCAGCCTTCATCGGGGATGAAAGCCTTGCGGATTTCTTTTCCGTTCTCGTCGCGGATAGGGATATTTTGTAAATTCGGATTGCTTGAACTAAGGCGTCCTGTAGCGGTTACAGTCTGGTTGAAAGAGGTGTGTACCCTTCCTGTACGTGGATTGATGAGCTGGGGGAGTGCGTCGATATACGTGCCCAATAGCTTTTTCAGTCCGCGATGTTCCAGAATCTTTTCTACTACCGGATGTTTGTGTCGGAGGCTTTCGAGCACTTCTTCCGAGGTGACGTACTGGCCGGTCTTAGTCTTTTTTGCCTTCTCTACGATTTTCAGTTTGTCAAATAGTACCTCACCGACTTGCTTGGGCGAAGCGATGTTGAAAGTTTCACCGGCTAATTCGTAAATCTCTTTTTCGATTTGCTCCATCTGGGCGGTGAAATGGGCGGACGATTGCTTCAATGCTTCCGTATCCAGCAATACTCCGTTTCGTTCTATATTAACTAATACGGGAACTAGCGGCATTTCTATATCATAGAACAAGCGTTCTGCATCATTTTCTTTCAGTTCTTTCTCCAATACATTTTTCAGTTTCAGAGTTACGTCTGCATCTTCGCAGGCATATAGATATACATCTTTCGGGTCGAGATCGCGCATGTTCTTCTGATTCTTTCCTTTGGGACCTATCAGTTCGTCAATGTGGATAGTCTGATAGTGCAAGTAAATTTCCGCAAGATAATCCATGCCATGACGAAGTTCCGGTTGAAGAACATAATGAGCGATCATCGTATCGAAAAGTGGACCTTTTACTGTTGCGCCATAATTTTGAAGAACAATCATGTCGTACTTGATATTTTGTCCGACTTTTAACGAATTCTCATTTTCGAAGACCGGACGGAACTCATTTACGATTTTTAACGCTTCGTCTTGGTCCGATGGTACGGGAACATAAAAAGCTTCATTCTCTGCAATCGAAAAGCTCATTCCGACTAATTCGGCATCCATTGGTTCGGTTCCGGTGGTTTCCGTATCTAACGAGAGAATTTTCGATGTAAGTAACTTTTGAATAATTTCCTGCCTTTTCTCCTCTGTATCAATAAGTTGGTAGCTATAAGTGAGCGATTCTAACGTCTCTAGGTTCGATTTTTTTGCTTCACCCGGTTCATCGGGCGTGAAATTCGCAAATAAATCGCCTTGCATTCCGCCTCCTTCTTCGGGAAAAAGTGGAAGAGGAGAGGGGGCGCTTTTCCCAGTGGCAACTTTGCTTCCGGTGGCAGAGGTTATTCCGTTTCCGGAAATATCTTTTTTGAGCACCCGGTCGATGAGTGTTCTAAATTCCAATTCCTCGAAAATGCTGCGGAGTGAATTCTCGTCTGCTTCTTCGCGGACAAGAGCATCCATCTCAAGTTGGATAGGGACATCGATTTTAATGGTGGCGAGAAATTTCGAGAACGTAATCATTTCCCGATTGGTTTCCACTTTTGTTTTCAATGCTCCTTTCAGTTGGTCGGTATGTTCCAATAGGTTCTCGATGCTTCCGAATTCAGAGACCAGTTTTTGAGCAGTCTTTTCTCCTACTCCCGGACATCCGGGAATGTTATCTGAAGAGTCGCCCATCAGTCCGAGCATATCGATCACCTGTGCCGGAGACTGAATGTCAAACTTGGCTTTCACTTCCTCCACGCCCATCACTTCGAAACCTCCTGTGTGTTTGGGGCGATACATAAATACTTTGTCACTTACCAGCTGCCCGTAATCTTTGTCGGGAGTCATCATATAGGTAGTGATACCCTGGCGACCGGCTTCGGTAGCGAGTGTACCTATCACATCATCGGCTTCGTAGCCTGCCACTTCCAGAATGGGGATGCGGTAGGCGCGTATAATATCCTTTATAATAGGTACGGAAAGACGGATTGCTTCCGGAGTTTCTTCGCGTTGCGCTTTATATTGTTCAAAAGCCTCGTGGCGGAAGGTGGGACCTGCGGGGTCGAAGGCTACTCCTATATGAGTGGGATTCTCTTTTTTCAGTACTTCTTCGAGGGTGTTCACAAAACCCAGTATGGCTGAAGTGTTGAATCCTTTGGAATTGATTCTTGGGTTCTTAATAAAGGCGTAATACGCCCGATATATCAATGCATAAGCGTCTAAAAGAAATAATTTATTACCTGAATCCATAGATTTAATTAATTTTTCATGGTAAAAGTACAAAAAAATACGGTATTAAGCGTTTTATTATTACTTTTGTGCTCAAATTGTGTAATAAATGGACAGTATCTCACTTATCAGAACTCCGATTGAAGCGGAACTGGGCGACTTCAAAGAACTTTTTGATAGTTCTCTCTCCAGTTCAAATGCATTGCTCGATAGCGTCGTATCTCACATACGGCAGAGGAATGGTAAGATGATGCGGCCTATTCTTGTTTTACTCGTGGCACGTCTTTATGGAGCTATATGTCCTTCCACTCTTCATGCGGCTGTTTCACTGGAACTCCTTCATACGGCCAGCCTGGTACATGATGACGTAGTGGATGAAAGTTCCGAACGTCGTGGACAGCTCTCGGTAAATGCTATCTTTAATAATAAAGTAGCGGTGCTGACGGGTGACTATTTATTGGCAACCAGCCTCGTACACGCCGAACTGACAAACAGTCATCGTATTATTCAGCTGGTGTCCACTCTTGGACAGGATCTTGCTGACGGTGAGTTGCTTCAGCTTTCAAATGTAAGTAATCACAGTTTTTCCGAGGAAGTCTATTTTGATGTAATCCGCAAGAAAACTGCTGCTCTTTTTGCTGCCTGCACAAAGGCTGCCGCTTTCTCGGTAGGTGTGGGTGAGGGGGAAGCTGAACTTGCCCGTTTGCTGGGCGAATATATTGGTATCTGTTTCCAGATAAAAGATGATATTTTCGATTACTTTGATAATAAGGAGATTGGTAAACCTACGGGTAATGATATGCTTGAAGGTAAACTGACATTACCCGCTTTGTATGTGCTGAATACGACGAAAAACGAGGAAGCGCAAGAAATTGCAATCAAAGTAAAGGAGGGTACGGCTACTCTCGATGAAATAGCTCATTTGATTTCGTTTATTAAAGAAAACGGAGGTATTGAATATGCGGTTCAGACTATGAATGTCTATAAGCAAAAAGCCTTCAATCTATTGGCTTCTTTGCCGGATTCCGATATCTGTGCAGCTCTCCGGGCTTATCTGGATTACGTAGTAGACCGCGAAAAATAGTTACTTCCGGTATTTTGCCAGAAGTGAATAGCACAATAATAACCGGTCCCAATCTTCTATCTTTTCCGATTTCATCGCTTTTCCTAAAAGGAAACTCTTGTCTATTTCTTCCGCTGTATGAAGATCTAAAGAGCATAATTTGGCGGCTTGCTCTATGTAGTCCCAGGCTTTCTCTTTGGTGATGTGACCACATGCTTGGGAGGCGCGCGCCAGGCTCACAAGCAGTCCCATATCCCATCCGATAATGCCTTTTTCCAAGTCATTTATCCATATAATAGGGTCCCTTCTTTCCTCTGTATATTTCACAAATTTGTATAGATTCTTTCCTTGACGGATAAAGCGTTCCACTCCGAAAAAACGCTTTTGAATGATGTTTTCGAACTCGTTGATGTTCTCTGTAGAGAGTAAATAGGGGAGCATAATCTGGTAGGAGACTCTGTCGCCTTCGTTGATAAGGAACTGGAATAGTCCGGTGGCGGACTCATTATCGGTGCAGTGAAACTCCTCTGTTAGCAGTTTGGATAGCTTTTGCGGATGGATTCCGGTCTCTATGGAGTTGAGATAGAAGCCTTGCAGTCCGGCTTCCATATAACCGATGCGTAGCCCCTTCTTTTTCTCTGCTCCGAGGATGAGGTTCAGAGGGTTGTGATTGAATCTTAAGGTTCTTGTATATGCGTCCATCCTAATACCTCCAAAGGTTCATGAAAAGCGTGAGAACTGTTGCCATGTATTTTCCTGAGGCTTCGGCAAGCCGTTATGAGTATACAAGCAACAGTCCCACGCTCCATTCGATATATAACAAAAGTATATACATGAAGGTGCGTGAGACCCTGTCTCTTATACACATCTGACGCTGCCGA
>ENA-UAHD01000708-UAHD01000708.1-human-gut-metagenome-genome-assembly--contig:-NODE-708-length-8640-cov-5.133838_pt1 | contig 8640 bp, 8 predicted proteins | sample MGYA00243413_ERZ654348 | MGnify/ENA primary metagenome ERZ654348 (study PRJEB26926, sample SAMN06165082) | human gut metagenome | biome: ENVO:00009003; feature: ENVO:2100002; material: ENVO:00002003... | reverse complement strand
TAGCGAAGCTGTTTAGAGTCTGTAGAATTATGCCCTGGTAACCAGAAATGCACCGGCATGGACGCCGGGGCAAGGCGTTATGTGCCATGGACGGCACATAAAAGCCGGTTTCGTCGAGCATAGAAAAACTATGAGCATAATTCGTACAGCCTCTTAACAGCGTAGCGTTAGCTCCTAGAGAGCATATGACCGCATGCCGGGCTAACCATGCGGTCGCATGCTTGCCATACAATGGCATTTAAAATACGGAGGAATAACATGAACGATAAAAAATACTCGCTGCGCCCATATCTGCTTGCACACAAATGGCACTATGCGATAGGCATTTTTGTGCTTCTTGCAGTGGACCTTGCAAATCTGTACATTCCGCAGTTTATTGGGGAGATAATCGACGGAATCACTGCAGGAAAGCTTGATATGGCGGGCGTGGGTGGCATTATATTTAAGATACTGATAACAGGCCTGATAATCATGGCGGGGCGCTTTGGATGGAGATATTTCATCATAGGAGCATCAAGAGGAATAGAATACAGACTGCGCGATGATATGTTTTCGCATATGGAGACACTCTCGGCGCGCTATTACAACAGCCATAAGACAGGAGATCTTATGGCATATTTCACTAACGATTTGCAGGCTGTCAGGATGGGAACCGGAATGGCTGTCATCACCGTGTTTGACGCGGTGATCATGACGGTGATGGTGCTTGTCAAAATGGTAGTATACGTGGATTTTAAGCTGACATTATTTGCTTTTATTCCACTTATTTTTATTGCAATCGGCTGCTATTTTTATGGAATAGAGTCAAAGAAACGTCAGGTAAAAAGGCAGGATGCTTTCTCATATCTGTCTGACAAGGTGCAGGAGAGCATTGCCGGTATCCGCGTGGTCAAGGCATTTGCGCAGGAGGAAGAGGACTTTAAGCAGTTTGAAAAGGCTTGCGAGAACAGCAGGGAGAAAAATCTTGCCGTGGTAAAGCTTCGCGCTGTCTTTGGTCCGGCGCTGGATGCCGTAATCGGAATAAGCGTGATAGTGACACTACTTGCAGGTGGCAGGATGGTGCTTGACGGACAGGTTTCGATAGGCCAGTTCGTGGCATTCAACTCATACATCGATATGCTTGTGTGGCCTATGATTGCGGCAGGCGACTGTATCAACACATTTTCCCAGGCGGCTGCGGCATGGGGCAGAATCCGGACTATTTTCGAGGAAAAACCTGATATTGTCGATATGGTGCCACCGGAAAATGTAATAGAAAATGATGGCATCGCAGGCAGCAATACAGATAATTTAGCTGAGGGTATTTATGATAAAATACAAATACATGGTGATATACAGCTTAGCCACCTCAGCTTCACATACCCTGACGGCTCCAAGCCGGTGCTTTCAGACGTGAGTATACATGTGAAGCAGGGCGAGATGCTTGGTATCTTAGGACGTACCGGAAGCGGAAAATCATCACTTGCCGACCTTTTGCTTAGAGTCTATGATTGTGAAAACGGCATGATACTTTTGGATGGACGCCCGATAACAGACTATCCGCTGGCGGTTTTACACCGTGATATCTCATATGTGCCACAGGAGAATTTCCTGTTTTCCGACACACTCGAGGAGAATATAGCATTTGGTCTGGAGGACAGGATTGCCGACAACCCGGCAATTCTTGATGCGGTAAAACAGGCTGCAAAGGACGCGTGTATACACGATAATATCATGGGCTTTCCGGATGAGTACAAGACCATGGTTGGAGAGCGCGGAGTGACACTTTCGGGAGGCCAGAAGCAGCGAAGCTCGATAGCCAGAGCACTTTTAAAGGATTCTGCAATCCTTATACTGGATGATTCACTTTCTGCTGTCGATACCGATACTGAGGAGCAGATACTTGAAAACCTCATGGAAACCAGGCAGGGCAAGACAACCATAGTGATTGCCCACAGGATTTCCACACTGCAGAAGGCTGACCATGTGGCAGTGCTTTCTGACGGAAAACTGACAGAGTATGGTACTCCTGAAGAGCTGCTTGAGCTTGGCGGTTTTTACGCTGATATCAGTCATAAGCAGCAGCTTGAGAGTGAGCTTGGCAGTTAAAGTGCTTGAAAAGCGTTGCTATGCAGATTTGACGATGAATAGTTACGAAATAACAGAGAAGATTATAGTATGAATTCGAGTAAAAATATAAGTAAAAAAGAAATGAATAAAAAAAGCTCCACAATGCGCCTCATAGCCTACATGAAGCCGTATGCCCACTGGGTGATTTTTGCCCTTCTGCTGGTGCTGGGACTGACTGCCTTTGACCTTTACAGGCCGATGCTGGTGGGAGATGCAATTGATACTTTTGGAGCAAATGGGGATTATGATGTAATAATTGCTACAGCTATCAAATATGCGGTTGTACTTGCCTTAAGCTTTGCATTCAACGTCGCTCAGACCTGGATACTGCAGAAAACAGGCCAGAATATCATTCTTCAGATGAGAAAGGACCTATACAGACATATTCAGTCTCTTGGCAGCAGGTATTTTGATATCACGCCGGTTGGAAAGCTTGTAACCCGTGTGACAAATGATGTTGAGGCTCTCAATGAGATGTATTCGGGCATTCTCGTACAGCTTTTCAGAAATATTGTAAAAATAGTGGGACTTGCAGGCGTTATGCTCGTGCTTGATGTTAGGCTTGCTGCGATATCATTTGTGCTGATGCCGCTTGTAATTGGTCTTACAGTGCTGTGCCAGAAAATTGCCAGAAATATTTACAGGCTTTACCGTACGCGCCTGACGGACATCAATACATTTTTGTCCGAGCATCTTTCGGGAATGAAAATTATACAGATATTTGGCAGGCAGGAGCGCAAGTTTGAGGAATTTCATGATAAAAATACAAAGCTCTACAAGGCTTTTTACAGGGAGATGCTCATGTATGCGGTATTCCGTCCGCTTATCTATATTCTGAGCATTTTGTCACTGATGATAGTGCTGTGGTTCGGAAGCAGTAATGTGTTTGATGAGATTATTTCGGTCGGCACTCTGTATATTTTCTCGAATTACATCAGGTCATTTTTCGACCCGATACAGGAACTTGCAGAGCAGTTTTCGACACTGCAGTCATCAATTGCATCAGCAGAGAAGATATTTACGGTTATGGATGAGGATGAATTTATTCCTGAGGTCGAAAATCCAAAGCAGCCGGATAAAATCACCGGAAAAATTGAATTTGACCATGTCTGGTTTGCCTACGACGGCGAAAACTATGTGCTTAAAGATGTCTCATTTGTCATTAATCCGGGTGAGAAGGTGGCCTTTGTCGGCGCAACCGGAGCAGGAAAATCATCCATTTTAAATCTTATAGGCAGGTATTATGATATACAAAAGGGACATATCTACATTGATGGCATCGATATCAGACAGCTTAGCAAAAAGCAGCTTCGCAGTGCAATCGGTCAGATGCAGCAGGATGTGTTTATATTCGAGGGGGATGTGGCGTACAATATCCGCCTGAATGATGACGATATCACGGATGCGCAGGTGAAGGCGGCAGCAGAATATGTAAATGCCTCACACTTTATCGAAAAGCTCCCACAGGGCTATCACGAGCCGGTTACGGAGCGTGGTGCAACATTCTCGGCAGGAGAGCGTCAGCTATTGTCCTTTGCAAGGACACTCGCCCACAATCCGAGCATACTGGTCATGGACGAGGCAACCGCCAACATAGATACAGAGACAGAAATTCTCATACAGGAGGCACTCGAAAAGCTCATGGATGGCAGGACAACAATCATGGTTGCGCACCGTCTCTCCACTATCCAGCATGCCGACTGCATCATGGTCATGCACAAGGGACGTATATGTGAGCGCGGTACGCACAGGGAGCTTTTAGAGCAGGATGGCATATACAGGAAGCTGTATGAGCTGCAGATATCGTAGGGATAATTAGCATAAGCTGCAGATATCATATTGGTAATTTATAATACTAGTTGTATTTTGATGAAGGCAGGGGAAGGTTGGAGTTATAGAAAGGTGACTTGGGATGGTATGGAAAATAAACAATAACTGTCAGATTTTTATAGAAAAAACGGATTCCATCGCAGGCCGGCAGAAGGAGATAATTCCACATGTGTCTGCCTATTATGTGGATAAATACACAACTATTTCAGAAAAAGGTGTAAAAACAGGCAGCAACAGGCTGTGTGGCACAGCAAATCAGGAGCTTTTGGCGGGATACATGCTCTACAAATATCTGGGGATATCATCGGATGAACAGCTTGTCAGAAATGAGCATGGCAAGCCGGAAATAGCAGCAGGATATAAGAATGAGAGCGCAGCTTTTTTTAATCTGGCACACAGCGGCCCATATGTGGTGCTTGCAATATCAGACAGACCCGTTGGCGTGGACATAGAGCAGACAAAACGCATGAGCTTCAAGGTGGCAAAGCGTATAATGCGAAAGGAGCAGCTTGACAGACTCGAAGGCTTTGAGAATGAATCTGAAGCATTTCAGATTGAGCTTGCAAAATACTGGACACAGTATGAGGCTATAATGAAGCTTGTCGGTACAGGCTTTTCGGGGGAGCTGGATGATAGGACGATGGAGGCTTATGAAAAAAGGGTAGTGTTTCGTGAGCTAGAGGATTATGTTATTGCAGTGGTGACAAAGTAGGGATTGAAAAAATTCTTGGTTTTTGTTAGCATATAAGCGTGGATTGCGTCTATATAAGTGAAGGAAACTATTTATGGAAACATAATGATGCAGTTATATATTTAAGGGGGATTTGCCATGAAGAAAATTCAATTATTTTTAAAGTACTTAGTTTTAATGTTGTTTTTAACAGTATGGATTATTATAATGTTTTTCACCGATTATATGAATTCACAGTCGGTTAAGCTATATTGCATGTTTGTAGTGGGGTGTGGATGTGCATACTCAATCTGGGAGAAAACTTATGTACCGGATGCAAGGTCATATATTGCAGAAAAAGCAATAGCATTAATACTTATAGTAACTGTTTTCATCAGATTATTATGTTTTTAATAAAAAAGTCAAAATACGTAACAGGCTTTTCTGTTGCGTATTTTTTTGTTGTTTTTTTATCCATATATGTTAGAATATAGTCAAAGCAGTTTTTCTATAGCAACCTGTGCGGTCGTTGGCACATTAATTACAGATATGACTATATGCTCTGTAAATATGTGAGGCATAATAAGATGTCGTCCGGCGATAAGGGCGTGCAGGGTCTTCAATACCTTAATTTTTTTTTCATATTCCCTGAAATTCTTGCTTTTAAATATTTCATTATTTTATTTAAAGCAGGATAAGAGGGCTTTTACCACACAGATATTTCCTGCTTTAGTGTTTTCAAATGAAGGAGGATTTTATATGAGTGGTAACAGAGAGTACAAAAGTGATGTTTTCAGTATGCTGATGCAGGATAAGGAAAGAGCCTTACAGCTGTATAACGCAATGAATGGGTCTAGTTATGACAATCCGGAGGATGTTGAGATAGTGATTCACGATGGCGGCATTTCACTTTCGGTCAGAAATGATGCATCGTTTATCGTGGATGCGAGACTGAGCATATATGAGCATCAGTCCACAGTTTGTCCGAATATGCCGGTGAGAAGTCTTATTTATTTCAGCGTGATATTGTCAGATATGCTCAGCGACAAGAAAAAAGGAACAAAAAGTGGCAAGAACATCTATGGCAGAAGACTGGTAAAGATACCGACACCACATTTTGTGGTATTTTACAATGGTGAGGAGGAACAGCCGGAGGTTCAGGAGCTTAAGCTGTCCGATGCGTTTGAGAAGCCGACCGATGAGCCGAATCTTGAGCTTAAATGTAAGGTGTACAATATAAACGACGGAAAGAACAAGGCTATTATGGAGTCCTGTGGCTGGCTGAATGATTATATGACATTTGTAAATAAGGTCAGAGAGTATCATGCAGACGGGGCATTTGATGATCTTGCTATAGATATTGAGAAGGCTATAGACTATTGTATTGACAATGATATTCTGAAGGAGTTTTTAAAGACTTACAGAAGTGAGGTGACGAAGAGTATGCAGTTAAATTATGAATTTGACAGGCAGCTTGAGCTTGAAAGAGCTGATGCTATCGAGGAAGGATTAGAACAAGGATTAGAACAAGGAATAGAATTGATTAACCAGCTAAATCAGATTTTATTGTCCGAAGGCAAATATGATGAATTGCAGAAAGCTTCAAAGGATAAGGAGTATCAAAAAAAGCTTCTTGCAGAGTATGGACTTCTCAATGAGAAGCAAGGTGAATAAATGAGACAAAAAGAACTTGAAAAATGGTTAAAGATAGTAATAATAGCGGTAGCACTTTGCGGATTAGTGGTCTGTGCGGTTGCCATACCATGGATAGGGCATGTGCTTATTGCGCCTGATCCGCAGATTTCTGATATGTATATACCATGGCTTGTTCTGTTTATCATCAGTGCAATTCCGTGTTATGTTATATTGTATCTGGGCTGGAGGGTAGCTGTAAATATCGGAAAAGACAGGTCGTTTTCATTAGAGAATGCAAGACATATAAAGCTGGCATCGAAAATAATTCTGTTTGATGCATTGTATTTTTTTGTTGTGAATGTCTGCATGTGGAGGATATATGTGAATCATCCGGGGGTGATACTGGCTCTTGTGTTCATAGTGTTTGCCTGTGTTGTGGCATCGGTCGTGGCGGCGGTTTTGTCACATCTTGTGGTAAAGGCCGCAGATCTGCAGGAGCAGAGTGATTTGACAATATAGCGTGTGCGCTACAGTTTTATTTGAGCGGGAGAGATACATGGAAGGCGAGATTATTTTTAACATAGACGTAATGCTTGCAAAGAGAAAGATGAGCGTTACGGAGCTGTCGCAGCGTGTGGGAATCACCATGGCAAATATATCAATTTTAAAAAACGGCAAGGCAAAGGCAATCAAGGTATCCACGCTTGCAAAGCTATGTGAAGCACTTGACTGTCAGCCGGGAGATTTGCTGGAATATAGAGATTGCTCTTGCGATAAAGGAAAAAATATAGTATCATAAATGATTGGTGTGCGCCACCTTGGGCGTACAAACAGCAACGTATTATGGGAGGCAATTGACAGATGAATAATTATGATGTGATAATCATTGGAGCAGGACCGGGAGGTATCTTCGGAGCATATGAGCTTATCGAGAAGAATCCTGACTGCAAAATAGCGGTTTTTGAGGCAGGACATGAGCTTGCTAAGAGAAAATGTCCTATCGACGGAAAGAAAATAAAGAGCTGTATTTCCTGCAAGAGCTGTTCTATTATGAGCGGTTTTGGCGGAGCAGGTGCTTTTTCAGACGGAAAATATAATATCACAAATGATTTTGGCGGTACCTTGTACGAGCATATCGGCAAGCAGCCGGCCATTGATCTGATGGAATATGTTGACGAGATTAATATGAAGTACGGCGGTGAGGGCACAAAGCTTTATTCTACAGCCGGCACAAAGCTCAAAAAGGTATGCATGCAGAACAAGCTCAAGCTTTTGGATGCTTCGGTCAGACATCTCGGAACTGACATAAACTATGTCGTTCTGGAAAATATGTATGCACATCTGAAGGATAAGGTGGATTTTTATTTCGATACACCTGTTGAGTCGGTAGAGGTGCTGTATGATGAGAATACGGCAGGTGCTGATGCCTGCGGTTTTGAAGCGGCTCACACAGACAATGTATCCGGATATGCTGTAAAAACAGCGGATAGCACATATGAGAGCAGATACTGTATCATCTCAGTTGGAAGAAGCGGAAGCAAGTGGATGGAGAAGGTCTGCAATGACCTTGATATCCCAACCAAGTCAAACCGTGTGGATATCGGTGTGCGTGTTGAGCTTCCGGCCCTGATTTTCTCACATCTGACAGATGAGCTGTATGAGAGCAAGATTGTATACAGAACACAGCTTTTTGAGGATAATGTGCGTACCTTCTGCATGAATCCGCATGGTATCGTGGTAAATGAAAATACAAACGGCATCGTAACAGTAAACGGGCACAGCTACGAGGGAGCAGACAAGCAGACTGAAAACACGAACTTTGCTCTTCTTGTTGCGAAGCATTTTTCAGAGCCATTCAAGGATAGCAACGGATATGGTGAGAGCATCGCGCGCCTTTCAAATATGCTTGGTGGCGGTGTAATTGTACAGCGCTTTGGTGATCTTGTGAGAGGGCGTCGAAGTAATGAGAAGCGTATTGAGGAAGGACTCGTTACTCCTACACTTTCAGCTACACCGGGAGACTTAAGCCTGGTGCTTCCAAAGAGAATCCTGGACGGAATCATTGAGATGATATACGCGCTCGACAAGATAGCACCGGGAACTGCAAATGACGATACCTTGCTTTACGGCGTAGAGGTCAAGTTCTACAACATGGAGGTAGAGCTTAACGATAAGCTTGAGAGCAAATATAAGGGACTTTACATCATCGGAGACGGAAGCGGTGTGACACATTCACTTTCACATGCGTCGGCAAGCGGCGTGTATGTTGCGCGTGAGATTGAGGCAGAGAGATAGTTGCTGTTAAAGAGGTAATATATATAAGCAATGATTGAGAATGTATAGATTCTGTCTCTTATACACATCTCCGAGCCCACGAGACAAGAGGCAATCTCGTA
>ENA-UAHD01000678-UAHD01000678.1-human-gut-metagenome-genome-assembly--contig:-NODE-678-length-8922-cov-7.256569_pt1 | contig 8922 bp, 9 predicted proteins | sample MGYA00243413_ERZ654348 | MGnify/ENA primary metagenome ERZ654348 (study PRJEB26926, sample SAMN06165082) | human gut metagenome | biome: ENVO:00009003; feature: ENVO:2100002; material: ENVO:00002003... | reverse complement strand
ACGAAGGAGTCGTTCGGGTTTCATAAAACAAAGGTAAGCAAAGATAGCTAATTTTAAAACTTACCAACCAGAAATTTCCGCTGAGCCACTTATTCTCAACGATTTGCGTGAATCATTTTCAGGGATGAAATTCTACATTTGCATACCCTACTGAATGACGGATGAAATACAACGTTTGCTACAGGCTTTCTTATCCGATGATAATGATTGTACCTACAGGCGGATAATAGTAAGAGAAACAAAAAACGGTGGTTTTTTAGAGCCGGCAATAATAAAAACCACCGAATTTAATATTTCTCTCCAGCCATCCGCTCAATTCAGGATTGACGAAATAACCGAATGTGCAACTTCAAAAAGAAAATGATCATGAAACAAGGAACAATGAACATTCTATTTTTCGTTCTGAAAACAAAACTGCTGAAAAATGGCGAGGCTCCAATCCTAATGAGGATTACCATCAACGGGCAATATGAAGAAATAAGAATACAGAGAAGCGTTCCATTAAAGAACTGGAATCCGGCCAAGGGATGCAGCAAAGGAAAAGACAGGGCTTCCATCGAATTGAACAACTATATTTCCGCCCTCACTACACGCGCATACGAAAAGCACAAGGAGCTGACCTTTGAATCGGCACTGATAACTCCAAAGACGATATTAAAGCGTGTGTTCGGAAAGGATGAGACTGTCCGGACGTTGCTTGGAACAGTCAAAGAAGAAATTTCCTCTATGGAAAAGGTTGTTGACATAGACTATTCTCCCGTCACCATCAACCGTTATAAGAATGTGCTCAGAAAACTTGAAACGTTTGTGCCGCGCTTTTATGAGAAGAATGATATTACATTCCATGAACTTTCCCCTGATTTCATCAAGGCTTTTGATGTTTTCCTGAAGACAGAAGCCGGACTGTGCCGCAACACAATAGTCCGCTACATGAAATGCCTGAAGAAAATCACCAATATGGCAATAGCCAAAGAATGGATGCGGAAAGACCCGTTTTACGGATATAAGATGGAACAGGACGAGACTGATCCGGTATTCCTGACAAACAACGAGCTTCAGGCTATAATGAACAGGGAATTTGATATTCCGAGGCTGGAGCTTGTCAAGGACATCTTTTTGTTTGCGTGCTTCACCGGTCTGGCGTTCGCTGATGTATCCACATTGAGACCGGAACATCTGGAGCAGGACAATAACGGTGACTGGTGGATAAGAAAAGGACGTGTAAAGCTGGAGAGAAGAAGAAAGTCAAGTTCCATAGCAAATGTTCCGCTTCTTCCTGTTCCATTGGCAATCCTGAAGAAATACGAATCACATCCGATATGTCTTAAACAAGGGACTTGCCTTCCTGTTGTCTGCAATCAGAAGGCAAACAGCTACCTGAAGGAGATTGCGGACTTCTGCGGCATCAAAAAGAATCTGACCACACATGCAGCTAGACATACGTTTGCTACGACCGTCACGCTGGCCAACAACGTTCCATTACAGGAGGTGTCTGCCATGCTCGGACATGCATCCACAAGAATGACACAACATTATGCAAGAGTCATGGACAGGAACCTGAAGGACAACATGAATATAGTAAGGAGCAAGATGGGGTTATAGAGATAAACCTATCTTATACCTCGCATAACCGTCTGTAATAATATACAGAGACCAGGCACTTTCAAGATGAAGTCATCCTCATTTCTTGCAGCAAAGATAGTTGTTTTTCCGAATGATCGCGCAAGGCGGCCCCTGAAGAGGCTTGGTTGCCTGTGAAAAAATCTTCCTCTTGCTGACGCAAGAGCGTATTTTTTCACGGCAAGCCTTGCAGCAATCATCGGAAAACAAACTGGGGAACGCACAAGAAATAAGAATGCCTACCCACGGGCAGGCCATGTATAACTCAATAAATGGAAGATTATGGAAGCGAACAATGTGGAAAAAAGGTTCAATGACTGGTTTACGGTGTCTTATGACAGGTTAAGAAATCTCGTTGGCAGATACGGGGCACTGGATGAGGACAATTTTCATGACACTTATCTGTTTGTAAGAAAGCAGGTGCTGAATCCGGAAAGGGAAATAACGGATTATGAAGCATACTTTATCGGATGTTACAGGAAAGCGTTCATGGCCAAGTTCAGGCTGGAAAGCAAATATGCCCATCCGGATGAATATTTCTTTCTTCGATGTGGGGAAGATGCGGATTTCCTTTCTCCGGATGACCTGAACAGCTGTGAAAAACTGGTGAAGGACATTCTTAACTTTATCAGAAGAAAGTTCTCCTATCAGGAATACAGGATGTTTACGTTGCGTTTTTATGAATCAGACTTTTCATTCAAGGCGTTGGGTGAATGTATGGGTATATCGCAAGTGCCATTTCAGGAAAAGTAAACACGATCATGGATGCAGTACGGTCAAACCGGGGATTCTCATGGAGAAGCCAAATGCTGGCAGTAGAAGGATTCATATCCTAATCCGTTAGTTTATTGTATCACCATTAAAACAGAAACTTATGGCACTGATAGTATATAACAAGGAGAACTCACGTCCGCAGCAGGTGGTTTATCAAGGGAAGCGGACAATCAACATGGACAGCAAGGGAACGGTTTACCTGTCAAAGACAATGTCTATTGAACTGGGGATTCTCGGTGGAGGACGGGTTAATTTCGCACACGATGAGGATACGGGAGAATGGTATATCTGCCATACGACAGACAAGGACGGGTTCACTGTATGGAAAGATAAAAGGTGTGCCAGATTCTCTGCCGGATTCATCGTCAGAAGAATCATGCTTCAGGCAAAAGTGGAAAGGAAGACCGTACAGTTTATGATTGCCAAGGCTCCCATAGAGGTGGGAGGTACAGTATATTACAAGATTCTGCTTTCCAATCCGATTTTCAAATAGACAGAAGAAGGTGGCTCAGAAAGATCCATTATCAGATAATGGTGATGGATTTTTCCGGGCTATGTTGTTTGGATTTTTACATCATACTATTTGGAGCATTAGGATATTGTCTTGTCAGGGCATTATATTGGCATAATACTATGTCCTGACAATATTATAATATGGGGTACTATGTTATTGCAATATTATGTTGTTGTGTTATCATGTTATTGCAATGTTATGTTATTAGGGTATTATGTTGTTATGTTACTATGTTATTGCAATGTTATGTTATTAGGGTATTATGTTGTTGTGTTACTATGTTATTGTAATGTTATGTTATTAGGGCATCATGTTGTTGTGTTATTATGTTATCAGGGTATTACACTATTGCAATATCACAACAGAGCTTATTTTACATACACACTGATTATCAATATATTACAATCCTCATTAAGCAGCGTATACAACTTTACTATAACAATCTACATACTATTATATGATACAGAATCTGTAAATCAGGATACCATAGTACAATACAGCATAAAACTTTCAATATTGAATATTTAAATTTCGGCAAATAACTAAATATCAGGCACTCCATTCACACGATATTCAACTCTGCATACAGGTTTGTCACAAACAAACTGATATTTACATTTTTCATCAGGTAAATACGACTCTATTTTATAGCTATAAATGGGCATGGAGCCACAATCCACTTTAAGTGGATTTCTGTTCAAACGAACAGAGCAAGTTGTGTCTTTGTCCGACAGAAAGTATTCTGCCCGACAAAGACCAACTTGCCCTCCCTCACGGTCGGGGGATTTTCCTCCAAAGTCGGAAAATCTGACGGAGAAAGCAAAACAACCCAAAAGCAAAAAAGCATGGAGAAAAAACAGGCTAAAAGGACAGGCAGAAAGCCAAAAACTGATCCGGCGGACTACAAGTACAGCTTCCGTCTGAACGCGCAGGAAAAAAGCAAATTTGAGAAACTGTTTCTGGAATCCGGAGCAAGGGACAGGACAATCTTTATCAAGAAATCAATCTTTTCAGAACAGCTGAAGGTAATCAAGGTGGACAAGGTTTCCATGGACTATTACATCCGGCTCGGGGAATTTTACAGACAGTTCCAGGCAATAGGCAACAATTACAATCAGGTCGTAAGGGCCGTACAGAAAAATTTCGGGGACAAAAGGGCGATGTCCTTGCTTTACAAACTTGAAAAGGCTACCCTGGAACTGATATTGCTCAACAAGCAGATTATGGCATTAACCAAAGAATATGAAAAGGAATGGTTGCAAAGATAAGTCATGGGGCAAGCCTTTACGGAGCGCTGGTCTATAATCATGAAAAGGTATTTCAAGGGACAGCGGAAATCCTGTCCGGACACCGGATGATTTCCGACCGCCCGGGACTGCCGAGCGAGGACATGCGTCTGGCTCTCCTTTCATTTGAAAACCATCTGACGGCAAACAGGAGGACGGACAAACCGGTCCTGCATATCGCCCTAAGTCCGGCACCGGAAGACAGGCTGGACAATGACAGGCTGGCGGAACTGGCAGAAAAATACATGCAGAAAATGGGATATGGTGACCAGCCGTTCATCGTGTACAGACATGGAGATACCTGCAACACGCACGTACATATCGTGAGTGTATGCATTGACGATGAAGGAAGGAAAATCAATGACTCCTATGAGCACCGCCGTTCCATGACTGCCTGCCGGGAACTGGAACAGGAATTCGGACTGCGTAACAGTGCGGATACGGAAAGACGGAATCCGAAAGCGGAACTGAAAAAAGTGGATGTCTCACAGGGGGATATACGCCATCAGATTGGAAACACGCTGAAGGCTGTACTGGAAAGCTACCGTTTCCAGACTTTCGGAGAGTATTCCGCACTGCTTTCCACACTGAACATTGAAGCCCGACAGGTACGGGGCGATTACATGGGAACACCCTATACGGGTATCATCTATTCGGCTACAGACGACAGAGGGAAAGTGGTCTGCTCTCCAATAAAAAGTGCAAGGTTCGGCAAGCGTTTCGGAAATACGGGACTGTCCGAACGTATGTTACGGCATACACAGGACTTCAAGGAAGGCAGATGGGCTCCTGCCATATCCGGCAAGGTCGTATGGGCCATGCGTAACGCAAAATCGGAACAGGAATTCAGGGAACTGCTGAAACAGGAGCACATTGATGTGGTATTCCGAAGGAACAATACCGAACGTATCTATGGCGTCACATTCATAGACCATGAACGACGCGAGGTGTTCAACGGTTCACGTATGGGAAAGGAGTTTTCCGCCAACGTATTCAACGGCCTTGTCAACTGGTGGGAAGGAATACCCTGGCAGGACAGACAACAGTCCGGTCCGGAGGAACTTTGGAAACGGTACGGTCATCGTATGGAAGAAGGCAGTGCGCTTGAACAGGCGGCAGGCATCTTCTCCTTTGAGGCAAATCCGGCAGTCGATTACGAGGAAGAAGCGTTCCGTCGCCGCATGAAACGGAAAAAGAAACCGCAGAAGCGCAAATCACGCGGTATCTGATCAATCAAAATGAGTCAACAACAGGGGGAACAACGGATTCCCCCACAATCATCTACATCATTATGCAACAGGAAGACGATTTGAGAGCCCTTGCCAAGATTATGGAATTCGGCAGGGCAGTCAGTATTTTTATTCTGGTAGTCCACGTTTATGTGTACTGCTATCCCAGTATGAGTGCCTGGCATCTGAATCTGGATGTCATAGACCGGATACTGATGAACTTTGACAGGACAACCGGTATATTCGGCTGTATCCTTTGGACAAAACTGATGGCAGTTCTTCTGCTGGCCATATCCTGTATGGGTACTATCGGAGTCAAGGGTGAGAAAATAACCTGGCAGCGTATATGGGCGGTACTTACTGCCGGGGCGGTTCTGTTTTTCATGAACTGGTGGCTGCTTGACCTGCCTTTTCCACACGAAGCGATTACTGCCCTGTATGTGGTGACACTTGCAGCCGGTTATCTATGCCTGCTCATGGCAGGACTGTGGATCAGCAGGCTTTACAGACATAACCTGATGGAGGACGTATTCAATATGGAAAACGAATCCTTCATGCAGGAGACAAGGCTGATGGAGAATGAATATTCTGTCAATCTGCCAACCAGATTCCAGTATGGCGGCAAACTCAATGACGGATGGATCAACGTGGTCAATCCTTTCCGTGCGACCATCGTATTGGGAACACCGGGTTCCGGTAAATCATACGCAGTGGTAAACAACTACATCAAACAGATGATTTCCAAAGGTTTCAGTGTCTATATCTATGATTATAAATTTGATGACCTTTCCACCATTGCCTACAATACCTTGTTACACAATATGGACAAATACAAGGTAAAGCCGCATTTTTACGTCATCAATTTTGATGATCCGCACCGTTCACACCGCTGCAATCCCATCAATCCGGAGTTCATGACGGACATCTCTGACGCATACGAAGCAAGCTATACCATTATGCTCAACTTAAACCGCACCTGGGTGTGACCTGTAAAGTCACGTAATTGATTGTTAGACAGTGATATTAATTGCATGATTTAACCCGCTGTTCCGTCAGCGGTAGCCTACTATAAGGTGCATCTCCAGTGATGGGTTGTGCCAAGCTTATAGGACAAAGTACACTTTCCGAAAGGACAAGACTGAACCGTGAGGGAATGTCAAGGACGGTTAGTATCATACCGTTGAGTGGCGAGGCTGGATAGCATGGTTAACGTAAGTGAACTGACTTTAGCCGTCGTAAGGTTTGAAGGAGCGCAAGATACTTTAGCTCTCACCAAAAGGTAAGCAGTCGGATAACCCTTGCCCATGTTGGGGTTACACGGACACAGCACTGCCGGCGGACTTGGCAGAACCTAAACTATCCGTTTGTCAATTACGTGGAACAGGGCAAGCCTGTATCTCTCTCGTAAGAATGCGAGTAAGCGAACCGCAAGGCAAGCCGAATGGGGTGCAGGTATGAGATAACGGAAAAAGCGAATGCCACCCTGTAATGGGGTGGATACGGATTGAATCAACATCACGGGTTGTTATTGGTGACATCATCCGACACGAAAGTGGGCAGACTTCCGTATATGGTAACTCTTTACAAGATAACTTTTAGAACTTTCAAAAGGAGGAAAGCAAATGAACGAAACTAAAACATCGTGTGCGCCTGCTGATAGTAGGAATCTAACTTGGGACGGCATGGACTGGTCCAAGTGTGAAGCCTATGTCCGAAAGCTACAAGCGCGTATTGTAAAGGCTCAAAAGGAAGGCAGACATAACAAGGTGAAAGCCTTGCAGTGGATGCTGACCCACTCTTTTTACGCCAAGGCATTGGCGGTAAAGAGGGTTACTTCCAACAAAGGGAAGAAAACGTCTGGAGTAGATAAACAGCTTTGGGATTCTCCCAAGCGCAAGTACAAAGCAATCGGTGAACTGAAACGTCGTGGTTACAATCCGCAGCCGCTTCGTAGGGTTCACATCAAGAAAAAGAACGGTAAACTCCGACCGTTGGGAATACCGACAATGAAAGACAGGGCGATGCAGGCATTATATCTCATGGCATTGGAACCGATAGCCGAAACGACAGGCGACCGCTTTTCTTATGGTTTCCGCAAGAAACGCAGGACAATGGACGCTATCCGTCAGATTGATACGGTTCTAAACCGCCAGCATTCCCCCGAATGGATTTTGGAGGGAGACATTAAAGGCTGCTTCGACCATATCAGCCACGACTGGCTTCTTAATCATATCCCTATGGATAAGACGATACTCAGAAAATGGCTGAAATGTGGAGCTGTATTCAATGGCAAACTATTCCCGACAGAAGAGGGTACACCACAAGGAGGTATCATATCACCGACACTTGCAAATATAGCACTTGACGGACTTCAACCACTCTTGGCTGAAAGATTCAAAAGATTATGGCGCAACAATAAGACATTCCACTACAAGGTAAACCTTATTCGTTATGCGGATGACTTTATAATCACAGGTCGAGATAAGGAGCTATTGGAAAACGAAGTCAAACCTATCGTGATAGAATTTCTCAAAGAAAGAGGGCTGACCTTATCCGAAGAGAAAACTACCATTACGAACATATACGACGGTTTTGATTTCTTAGGTTTCAATGTGAGGAAGTTTGGCAAAAGGCTATACACATCCCCGTCCAAAGATGCACAGAAACGCTTCAGGGCAAAAATCGGTGACATCGTTAAAGGACATAAAATGTGTAAGCAGGAATCGCTGATACGAATGCTTAATCCTGTAATCACAGGTTGGGGCAACTATTACCGATATGGTGCATCAACCGATGCTTTTCATGGTTGTGACAATCACATTTACAATCTCACGAAGAAATGGGCTTTACGTCGCCATCCAAAGAAACGCAAGTCTTGGGTTGCAGACAAATATTGGCATGAAATTCGGGGGCGTAAATGGACGTTTGCATGGAAATATGAAACCAAGAGCAAGAAAGTGAACTACCTGACCCTTAAAAGGTTGTCGGATATACATTATACCCCGTACAAGCAAATCAAAGGTGAGGCAAACCCTTTCGACCCGGAATACGATGATTATTTCTTTCAGCGAAAGGAGCAACAAATGCTGGAATCTCTCAAGGGACGTAAGTCTCTCTTATATTTATGGAACAAGCAGAACCGGATTTGTCCGTTATGTGGCAAGGAAATAGATTGTACAAAAGCATGGAACGTCAACGAAATATCTGTTGGTGGTTCGATTGTACGGCAACTTGTCCACAACAACTGCTACAAGCGAAATAAACGAAAATGTTGAAAGTATGAGCCGATTTCTAACAACAAATAGAAATATTGAGTTGCTTGAGCCGTATGAGGGGAAACTCTCATGTACGGTTCTTAGGGGAGAAGGGGGCAGCAATGCCCTTGACTTACCCGATGTGCAGAAGCAGGGCGATTTTTTTGTGGAAAGCCCCATTATCCTTTTTGCGGCCGTGATCTGGTTCCTGCGCATCTACGACAACGGGCGGTATTGTACCTTCC
>ENA-UAHD01000626-UAHD01000626.1-human-gut-metagenome-genome-assembly--contig:-NODE-626-length-9514-cov-5.243155_pt1 | contig 9514 bp, 6 predicted proteins | sample MGYA00243413_ERZ654348 | MGnify/ENA primary metagenome ERZ654348 (study PRJEB26926, sample SAMN06165082) | human gut metagenome | biome: ENVO:00009003; feature: ENVO:2100002; material: ENVO:00002003... | reverse complement strand
TACGAGATTGCCTCTTGTCTCGTGGGCTCGGAGATGTGTATAAGAGACAGGCCATAGACATTCAGCGTAAAGGACACATTCTTATGCCCCAAAATCTCGGAGAGAGATTTCACATCAAACTCCGGTATTTCGATTGCCCGTACTGCAAATGTATGCCTGATCTCGTGGAACTTCACCTTTTGTAGCCCATTTCGTTTAAGAAAACGGGAAAAGAACTGCCTGTATGTGCGAGGCTCGGTTGGCTTGGTCTTACCAGTCAAGAAGTAATGGTTAGGATTCTCCGTATAGAATTTCTTGATAATGTTCATGAGCAACGACGGAACAGGAATTGTACGAGCTGATGTCTTGGTCTTCGGCGGTCCTATATGCAGATAGGACTCTCCCTTTTTCTTATCATAGATGCGCTGGACGGTTTTGTTGATGCTAATGGTTTTGTCCGTCAGCGATATGTCCTTCATCTGCAATCCGCAGAGTTCTCCGATCCGTACACCGGTAAACAGTGCGATGAGTATGCCAGCGGTCTTCCTGTTCAGGTTCATGTAAATGCACTGAATAAGAGCTTGCTCCTGATCTTTGGGGAGCGAGACCACCTTCTTGACACCCAGCTCTTTCGGGTACTCTATCAAGTCCCAGTTCAGCAGAGGGATCGCCCTCTCTTTGTAGGCGTACTCCATAGCAAGGCGAAGTACCAGGATATCGTCAGCGTGTATGTGCTGTGTGTGGCAGTACCTACTGGCCTACACACAGTCAGCAGAAATTCTGCTCAGCGGAATGTAAAAAGGTAAACCACAATAAGAAAACCTTGGAGTTTTACTACAAGAAGCAAAAGGACAGCAGCCGGTGGTTGAACTTGCCTGTCTTTAATATTTCGATTGCATCATCACACAAATGCAGGGCATCCAGCTCTGTGTTTGGGTGATTTTTTTGTTCTGTCAGCCCAATAGATAATCGGTGGACCCCCCGTAGAACTTCGCCAGTTCCGTTATGCTGAATGGGCTGATGTCTTTGAAATCATCGGCTTCATACTTTCCCAGCGCAGACTTGGAGATGCCTGTTTCTGCGGATAGCTGTTCCAGCGTCAGACCGCGCTCCACGCGCAGGTCTTTGAGCCGTTCCTGAATGGTGAGTTTTGGTTGCATAGCGGTGTCCTCCCCCTCAAATTTCTGCCCCTTTCCGGTCTTGTCCATAAGCGTGGAAATCTGCGTTTTCCTATCTCTTGGATATACGGGAGAGGGCTATATTTTTCGCTAAAATGGTCTTGTAATCGCACCTGAACCTTGAAAATTGCATGACCGTCCGAACGGGATATGTCCTCCGGCGAAGTGCCGCATCCAGCGCACCAAGGAGAACGAAACGCCGGGAGCGATCCTCCGGGCAGGAACGACGTTCGGAAAGAGCGGCAAAATCGAATGTAAAAATCAAAGCAAGTGAAAACGGCGAAATGGTTTTCTGCTCTGTGCGGTTATCTGTATGGAACAGAGTGCTATCCAACAGCGAACGGCGTTTGCCGTTCAGAATGACATTTCTCCGTTTCACGCAAAGACACGTCAAGCGGCAAAAGTGGAAGGTGCTGCCTGTGATCAGCACATCATTGGCGGCATTTCCAGCAGAAAGCCGTGTGTCAAAAATCAGCGCCCTATGGCGAACGGGTGTCACGATCTGACAAACCTATTTTACCATAGAGCGCATCGAAAAAACAGGAGGAACATTTGAATATGAGAAAATCTGAAACCTATCGCAACGAGATCAAGTCCTACATCGTCCGCACCGGCATGACCATGACCGAAGTGGTGGACTACCTTTCTGACGAATACGGCTGGAGCCGTAGCGTCCCAAATCTCTCCGGCAAGCTCAAGCGCGGCTCGCTCCGCTACGGCGAGGCGGTGGAGCTGGCAGACGCACTGGGGTATGACATTGTGTGGCAGAAGCGAAAGGATGTGAAGTAATATCAAATCTACGGTTTACGGATACATCCGCGTTTCCACCAAAGAACAAAATGAGAATCGGCAGGTGATTGCTTTGCGGGAAGTCGGTGTTGCCGAAAAGAATATTTACATGGACAAGCAGTCCGGCAAGGATTTTGACCGTCCCAATTATAAGAAACTGGTAAAAAAGTTAAAAGCCGGGGATTTGCTGTATATTTTAAGCATTGACCGGCTTGGCCGCAATTATGAGGAGATACTGCTGCAATGGAGAATTATTACCAAAGAAAAGCAGGTTGATGTGGTGGTGTTGGATATGCCGCTTTTAGACACCAGAAAATCGGGCAATGACTTGACCGGTACTTTCGTGGCCGATCTGGTATTGCAGATTCTATCCTATGTGGCGCAGACAGAACGTGAGAATATTCACCAGAGGCAGAAAGAAGGGATTGCGGCGGCAAAACTGCGCGGCGTAAAATTTGGGCGGCCAAGAAAAGATGTGCCGGAACGATTCTGGCAGCTTAAAGAGGACTGGGAAGACCAAAAAATCACCTCACGGGAGGCAGCCCGGCAGCTTTCTATTGCACAGGACACGTTCCTGAGATGGGTTCACGGAAAGTAGTACAAAAAAAGCGGTCAGGAAAATGTAGACTTTATCGGTTACTGTTTTTGCGTGCAGTTTGGATAAACTAAGAAAGCTTGCTCCCCTCCTTACTATGCAAAACAGCGCAAAACAGCACACAAGTGTACATATAAAACAGTATAGCACGCCCGAATGGAAAAGTCTACGTTATTGGTCAGGAAATGGCATTAAACAAGAAGAGGCGATTTTTATGTATCTAAGGAAAAAGATGTACAGTGGAAAACGCTTAGCGCGCGGCCAGACCCACCGGCGGGGCGGTTGGCGGCGTGTCATAAGTGTGGCGCTGTGCGCCGTACTGCTCAGCACGAATATGGTGGGTGTATGTGCGGCTGATCTATTTGACGATACATCGTGCATCTGTGATGTCCTGTGCGGGGACGAGGGAAACAGCGCGTGCCCCGTCTGCGCGGAGGATCCGGCGCAGTGCGCGGCCGAGGCGCAGCCGCCGGAGGATGAAAAAACCCCTGTGTGCATCTGTGACATCCTGTGCGGGGACGAGGGAAACAGCGCGTGCCCTGTCTGCGCGGAGGATCCGGCGCAGTGCGCGGCCGAGGTACAGCCGCCGGAGGATGAAAAGCCCTCTGTGTGCATCTGTGATGCCCTGTGCGGGGACGAGGGAAACAGCGCGTGCCCCGTCTGTGCGGAAGATCCGGCGCAGTGCGCGGCCAAGGCGCAGCCGCCGGAACCGGAGGAGACGTACATCATCGGCTGGACGTGGGTGGACGAAGAGGAGTTCCTTACCGAATATGATGGGGAATGGTATTTAAGCCTGCCCGGCGCAGAGCGAGACGATCTGACCGAGGAGCTGCTGGAAGAAATGCTTCCAAAGAAGCTTTGTGTGGAGCTGTCAGATGGTGAAACGGAATACCTGCCTATTACATGGGATTTCTCTCCCTTGTTGGATATTTCTCAGACATATTTTCGTTTGGATGCAGAAATAGAAGAAGGCTATGTTCTGGATGAGGATGTGGACGCGCCCTATGTCCTGCTGGAATACGGCGGCGCAGAGTTATATGCTGAATACCCTGGTAAGCGTAGAGAACTAACTGCTGATGATCATCTGGAAGATCATACGGTACAGGGCATTACGCCTGCGGGCACCACAGTCAACCTGTTCGACTATGACCCTCAGATTGGCAACCGTGACAACGATGTCCTGCCTGATGGCGCGAGATTCGAGGATTACAGCAAAGGCATCAATGAAAATGCCCTGCTGCTCTTCGGCGGCTCTGCCATGCGTGAAGCCGGTTTTTGGAATCTGGGATCGGGCGCCGGCCGTCCTTGGGGCCAAAACAACGTGAACATGAAGGGCATCGTGAAATCCACATTGGAGAACGGTTATCCTTATATCAACCTGGATCAAGCACGTAGTACACTTCAAAATCCGACAAAACCAATAATTACGGGAGATGGTCCTTGGGGTGATCCGAATCGCAAACTTATGGACATCGCTAATCTAAATCATGCGGAATCCGAAAACGCCGGCGTGGACAAGGCCAGAGCACTTTCTGTAAAGCTTCTGGAGAGCCGCGGTCTGACAGTAACGGATGACGGCACGGTCAGCGGCAGCTGTGAAAAGGCTTCTCTGAGCTATCTGTTTGATCCGGATACAACAACGGATGGTAAAGAATCCTATCAAAATGTCACCGGTCTGTTCCAAGTAGATGAGGATGGCTACTATTACTACGACGCCCGTAAGAATTTCGCTGAATTTAACGAAGTCAATAATAGCTTCACTCTCTACGACGGCCCCGCCGTATGGCGCACGGACGCAGGATATAATCCTGACACAAATGCATTCGATGGCGACATGAGTCTGGGTAACTTCTTCCCGTTTGACAGCGCATCAAAGGTTTTTGATAGCATTCAGACAGCGGACAAGGATGGGAATAAGACCAATATACTCTCCAGCTCCGAAGGTATTACAAACGTAGGTAATGCTGTTAAAGCGAACCACTATATGGGTATGACCATGCAGGTGGATTTCACCCAGCCGGAAAACGGCAAGCTGAACATGGGCTCCAACGGCAAGCAGGATATGGTCTTCCAATTCTCCGGTGACGATGACGTTTGGGTCTTCATAGATGATGTGCTGGTGCTGGATTTGGGCGGCGTTCACAGCGAGCTGTACGGTACCATCAATTTCAGCACCGGCGAGGTCATCACCGGCCAGAGCTGGCGGACCGGCGGTCTGCCGGACAACCCCGGCAGCGTGGAGCACGATGAGAAAACCACGCTATATGAAATGTTTGTAGCCGCCTTGGGACAGGATCAGGCGGATGCGATGCACTGGGTGGAGAATAACGGAAAAAAGATTTTCCCCACCGGCACCGACCACAGCCTGAAGATGTTTTATCTGGAGCGCGGGAACTACGATTCCAGCCTGCAAATGCGCTTCAACCTCCAGCCCTCCCTCTACCACAGCATTAAAAAGGTAGACCAGAACGGTGACCCGCTGAAAGACGTAGAATTTAAACTGTATGCAGCAACAGCCAACAATGGCGACAGCGCCGATGCTGCCGACTATGAAGTTAACGGCGATGCAATCGGAACACTCACGACTGATAAAGACGGAAAATCGTCTTTTGTCAGAGCGGATGACTCACCCTTCAGCTTCACGGATCGATATCATTCAGACGGCACGCTTTATTATATCCTGAAAGAAACTAAAACGGCAGGCGGCTACCGAGCTTTGCCCAAAGACATTGTGCTCAAGTTCAATCCGGACACATCCATGTTGGTCGTTGCAAACCGCTACCAGACCGGCGCATACGCCAGTTTCTTTTCCAATATCCGCGAAACGGGTACGATCACCTACGGTCAATTCGACGTGCAAAGCGGCGTCATCGCGTCAAGCAACACTGCGCTTCGTGCGGAAAGTAAAGGAAAGGGACTCATTGTCGCCGTTCCTATGCTGCTGGAAAGCAAAATGTCCCATGATGATGTGGCTCAGGACGGGAAGTGGTTGGCTCTGTATGGCAGCAATACAGAAGGGTACGGAGCAGTTGAACCGGAGGAGCGCACCGCCGAAGCGTGGCGCAAAGCCGTTCTCAAGGCGGCGCTGTACCAGGCCAGCGACGAGCGTTGGCCCGAATGGCGCCTTACATACAATCAGGACACCGGAAGGCTGGAGGGACTGTTAGAGGATCTTCCGGGCCGGGCAGACCGCTATGCTCTTAACAACCCAAAAAATGGCGACATGAAAATGGTGTACGGCATCATCGAGCCGCGCGCGTTAACGAAGCTTGGCATCAATGGGGCTACCTCTGCGGAACTTTACGATGCTCTGGAAGCCTATGTATCCAGTGCAGTCGAAACAGGCGTCCAGAGCGGCAAGTCTTCCGAAGAGGTAATCGATGAGATCATAGCGCAGCTGGACATCACAGAGGATCGCTTTGAAGGGCGCGATTTCTCCTTCCTGAACACCGATCAGTTCCAGCGGGAGTTCCGCTCGATCATCTATATCCCCAACGAGCGCCGGGAGTTGCGCGTACAGAAAGTGGACGAGGACGGCAAGGGCGTCAATGGGGTGAAGTTTACCCTTACCGGCCCGGACGGTTCGACCATTACCGGTACGACCGCCAGAGTAGATGGCCAGGACGGCGTGCTGATCTTCAGACCGGATGCGCCGAATGGCGATGGATACGCCAAGATAGATTGGGCGGAAGTAGGCTCTAAGTACACCCTGAAAGAGACGTCGGCGCCGACGGGATATAAGCTGAACCCAACAGAGATCCCTGTCATTGTGGGCATCTATTCGATTTACGCCGACGCAGGCACAAAAGATGACGGCGTCACCGTTATGGCCGGCGTTGGTAAGCTGATGCAGACCATGACAAAGTATGCGGCGGATGATATGGTCAACATCACGCTGCGGGACATTACCGCGATTGCCCAGACACAGAAGGCTGGGTCGTTTGATCTGAACGGCTGGAAGGATGATCAGCTTGCAGGAACTCAAACCCCTCGCAGCATGAATCTGCACTATGGCATCAACGCAGTGGTGGATTACGGCCTGCACGATGAGGACGGCGGGAAGATCATCTATCCGTTCTTTACCACAGATGAGGGCTTTTTGCGGACTCGGGTTGAACAGAATACGGATGCACTGGAAAAGAAACTGTATGAAGGCAGCAGCAACACCGCCAACTGGGACAATTTGCGCGGAAGGGATCTTACCAGCCTGTTCAGCCTGCTGAATACCGTAGTTGTTACTGACCAAAAGACTGCGCCGGATGATACCGGAAAGCTGCGGATCAGCAAGACCGTATCCGGGGAAAACTTGCTCAATGAAGACTATACCCACAACTTCACTTTCGAAGTCTCTTTGAAGGATGCCGGTGGCACGGCGCTGGCTGGGAAGTACTATTACTACGGCGAGCAGCGTGCCGGCTATATCAGTGACGGCGGAACACTTTCCCTGCGGCATGACGAAGCGCTGACGGTTCTCGGCCTGCCAAGTGGCACAAAATGGGAGATTGCAGAAACACCAGAGCGCGACTGGTCAATCGTGCCGAAATCCGGCACCATCAGCGGTACGATTGAGGCGAATGCAACAGCTAAGGCTGCCTTCGTGAATACGAAAAACGGAGGTGGCACTGATCCTGATCCCCAAACGGGCGACTTAATGGTATCCAAGACAGTTTCCGGCAACCGGGGCGATACCAGTAAGGACTTTAGCTTCACCGTAACCCTTGGAGATACTTCCATTGCCGGTAAGTATGGAGATATGACTTTCCATGACGGGGTTGCTGCTTTTACCTTAAGACATGGGCAGAGCATGAAGGCGACTGGACTTCCTGCCGGTATTCACTACACCGTGACAGAAAGCGATAATGCCGGATATACGGTGACGGCTTCTGGTGAAAATGGAACCATTAAGGCCGGAGAAACAGCAGAGGTGCTGTTCAACAACCACAAATCCGGCGGCGGTGGCGGCGGAAACGATGATGTTGATGTTAGCGTGAAGAAAGTCTGGAAGCTGGATGATGGCGGTAAGGCGGCGGATGCTGTAACGGCTGTCCTTCTGAGAGATGGAAAGGAATATCAGAGAGTTGAACTAAACGAACAAAACGGCTGGACATATACTTGGACTGGACTCAGCGACAGGTATACTTGGACAGCAGCCGAAGCGGATGTTCCGGACGGCTTCACCTCCACCGTGGATAAGAACGGTCTGACCTTTACCATCACAAACGATGATGAACCCTCTGACCCGGACAAGCCGACTGACCCGGACAAGCCGACTGACCCGGATAAGCCGACTGACCCGGATAAGCCGACTGACCCGGATAAGCCGACTGATGATGTTCCCAAGACAGGGGATGAAACAAATTTGACTCTGTGGTTGGTGCTTTTAGGAATTTCCGGCATGGGTACAATTATTACATTGCTGGGGAGCAAACGTAAATATAAAGGCAAACACTGTAAGAGATAATGAAGCTGGCGGCGAGACGGGGTATGAAAGACACCTGTCTCGCCGCTTTTCTTGTGAAAGGGAAGCGCCATGAAAAGAAAAAACAAACTGCGTTCTATATTGCTCCTTGTGTTCAGTGTCTTGTTCTTCGTCTCCGCATATATGGTTTATGGGATCATATCGCAGGCTCACCGAGAGCAGGATAACTTTGAGCAACTGAAAGAAATCGTAAAACAGCCCTTTTTGGCTTTTGACCCATCACAGACGCAGGAGCCACCGGAAACTGACGATGCCTCCTCTCCTTATGCTGCGTTGAAAGAGATAAACCAAGATTTTTGGGGCTGGATTTGCATAGAGGGAACGGAGCTGGACTATCCGGTTATGCACACGCCGAAGAAGGGGGAATACTATCTACGGCGGGACTTTGACGGAAAGGATTCCCAGAGCGGTGTTCCTTCCTTGTCGGCCTCCTGCTATGAGGGCTGTGGCAACTACCTCATATACGGGCACAACATGAAAAACGGCTCTATGTTTGCCACGCTTCTCTCCTATGCCGACCGGGCGTACTGGGAGGAACACCCCATCATTCGATTTGATACCCTTGCTGCCTCCGGAGAATACAAGGTACTGGCTGCCTTTTATTCAGAAGCCTATCCGCAGGATGCCGAAGGCGTATTCCGCTACTATCAATATACGGATGTGAGCGATGCTTCCGTTTTTGAGGACTATGTGGATCAGGTACAGAAGGCCGCTCTGTACGACACGGGGGTCATTGCTGTATACGGAGATGAACTGCTGACCCTGTCTACTTGCAGCTACCACACAAAAAACGGGCGGTTTGTTGTAGTTGCACGAAAAGAAGAATCACCGCAACTTGGGTGAAAATACCCTTGACAAATCTCATCTCATTAGGGATTCCTGTTGCAACTAAATAGTCTTTAAGCATATCTGCAACTTTGGCATCGGTAGTACGGTGGCTAATAAAAATTATCGGGTTCATAGCAGACTTTTTTCCTTCTTCTTTAGATGGTTTGGCAGGTCGCTCAATGGCTTCCTGCTGTGGTTCTTGCCAATATTCCGAATCATTTGCAAGTGCTTGTAAATACCCCATCATGTTTTGATAACATTTTCGATTTGTATTGTGATGAAAAAATGCACTATGAATATCAGAATACAGCGGATGGTCTTTAAGATGTCTTTCGTTAAATACATTTATTTCACTCATCCAAGTCTCATAGCGTGGACCTTTTATTTGTGAAATGCCGATTGGTTCAGTTTTTACGTGTTCTGTTATCCCAATTTCTTTGCCACGCTCAATATATTCTAAAACTCTTTTCTTCTTATCTGCCTGAGTCACTCAACCACCTCATTCCACCCGGGCCTGCCCGTTCATCAGCATTGGCAATAGCCAGTCACGGAGTTTTGTTAGTTCACGGATTTCTTCTTCACATTTTTCTATTTTTAACTCAATCGGTTTTACCATTTTATCAAAACACTTCAATATTTCATCAGAAGGAATAACAACAGCCATAC
>ENA-UAHD01000601-UAHD01000601.1-human-gut-metagenome-genome-assembly--contig:-NODE-601-length-9831-cov-4.660495_pt1 | contig 9831 bp, 9 predicted proteins | sample MGYA00243413_ERZ654348 | MGnify/ENA primary metagenome ERZ654348 (study PRJEB26926, sample SAMN06165082) | human gut metagenome | biome: ENVO:00009003; feature: ENVO:2100002; material: ENVO:00002003... | reverse complement strand
AAACATGATTGTCGATATAGGTGGTGGTTCTACGGAAATTGCCGTTATCTCTTTGGGAGGTATCGTTTCCAACAACTCCATCCGTACTGCCGGTGATGACCTGACAGAGGATATTCGCGAATATATGAGCCGTCAGCACAATGTGAAAGTCAGCGAGCGTATGGCCGAACGTATCAAAATCAATGTAGGTGCTGCTTTAACCGAACTGGGTGATGATGCTCCGGAAGATTATATCGTTCACGGGCCGAACCGTATCACAGCTCTTCCGATGGAAGTGCCTGTATGCTACCAGGAAGTAGCCCACTGTCTGGAGAAATCAATTTCAAAGATCGAAACTGCTATCTTGAGTGCATTGGAAAATACACCTCCTGAACTGTATGCTGATATTGTGCACAATGGTATCTATCTCTCCGGAGGTGGTGCATTGCTTCGTGGACTGGATAAGAGATTGACCGATAAGATCAACATTCCTTTCCATATTGCGGAAGATCCTTTGCATGCAGTTGCCAAAGGTACAGGAGTGGCATTGAAGAACGTAGACCGTTTCTCTTTCTTAATGAGATAAACCGGGGATGAGGAATTTATTAAACTTCCTTCTGAAATACAATTACTGGTTCCTCTTCATCTTATTGGAGGTAGCCAGTTTTGTTTTGTTATTTCGGTTCAACCGTTATCAGCAGAGTGCATTCTTCACTTCTGCCAATACGGTTGTGGGGGCGGTTTATGAAGTTTCGGGAGGGATTTCCTCTTATTTTCATCTGAAATCGGTCAACGAAGATCTGTTGGATCGCAACATGGTGCTCGAACAACAGATCACTAATCTGGAAAAAGCATTGAGAGAGCAGCAGCTCGATTCTATGGCAATCAACAGCATCCGGCAGGTGCCGCAAGCGGATTATCAGTTGTTTAAAGCGCATGTGATAAAGAACAGTTTGAATCTGGTTGATAATTATATCACGCTCGATAAAGGTTCCTCTTCCGGTATTCGCTCCGAAATGGGAGTGGTGGATGGTAATGGGATTGTAGGGATTGTTTATGAAACATCTCCTTCCTACTCGGTGGTGATTTCGGTACTGAACAGCAAGTCGAATATCAGTTGCAAGATTATCGGCAGTGATTATTTCGGCTACCTGAAATGGGAACATGGAGATTCGCGCTATGCTTATCTGAAAGACTTGCCTCGTCATGCAGAGTTTAATTTGGGAGATACAGTCGTTACCAGTGGTTTCTCCACTGTCTTTCCCGAAGGTATAATGGTGGGGACGGTAGATGATATGTCCGACTCTAATGACGGACTTTCCTATCTGTTGAAAATCAAGCTGGCTACTGATTTCGGTAAGTTGAGTGACGTTCGGGTGGTAGCCCGGACAGGTCAGGAAGAACAGAAGAAACTTGAAAATAAGGTGATGAAAGAATGATTATTACTTATATACATAGAATCGGATGGTTTATCGGCTTGGTGCTTCTTCAGGTATTGATTCTGAATAATGTGCATATTGCCGGATACGCAACTCCTTTTCTCTATATCTACTTTATTCTGAAGTTCAGCTCCGGTACTTCCCGCAATGAACTGATGCTGTGGGCTTTCTTCTTCGGACTGACCATTGACATCTTTTCCGATACTCCGGGAATGAATGCGGCGGCTACTGTGTTGCTCGCTTTCCTCCGGCCCTCTTTGCTTCGTTTGTTCACACCCCGTGATAATCCGGACAGCCTTATTCCCTCTTTTAAGACGATGGGAATCAGTCCTTTCTTAAAATATACCACTGCAAGTGTTTTTGTGCACAGTCTGGCATTACTCTCCATTGAGTTCTTCTCATTTACCAGCATTTGGCTGTTACTGTTGCGAGTGCTTCTTTGCACTATTCTGACTGTAACCTGTATCATAGCTATAGAAGGGATTAAGAAGTAACGATGGCAAAAGATTATATCTTAGAGAAGCGCAAATTTGTAATCGGAGGCATTGCTATCTCCATTGTTTTGATTTATCTGATACGTCTTTTTGTATTGCAGATCACGACCGATGACTACAAGAAGAATGCTGACAGTAACGCTTTTCTGAATAAGATCCAATACCCCTCGCGTGGCGCTATTTATGACCGGACCGGTAAACTATTGGTATTCAACCAGCCGGCATACGACATAACGATCGTGCCAAAGGAAATAGAGAATCTGGACACACTCGATTTATGCCAATCGCTGAATATCACCCGTGCGCAGTTTCTCAAAATAATGAGCGACATGAAAGACCGTCGCCGCAATCCGGGGTATTCCCGCTATACCAACCAGTTGTTTATGTCGCAACTTTCGGCGGAAGAATGTGGTGTCTTTCAGGAAAAGCTGTTTAAGTTTCGTGGTTTTTATATCCAACGGCGTACCATTCGTCAATATTCGTACAATGCTGCCGCCCATGCTTTGGGAGATATAGGAGAAGTCTCCGCAAAAGAAATGGAAGCGGATGAAGAAGGATACTACATCCGTGGGGATTATGTCGGCAAGTTAGGAGTCGAGAAATCGTATGAAAAGTACCTTCGTGGCGAGAAAGGAATTGAGATTCTGCTTCGCGATGCGCACGGTCGTATCCAGGGACATTATATGGATGGTGAATATGACCGTCCTTCCGTTCCCGGCAAGAACCTGACATTGAGTCTGGATATTGACTTGCAGATGCTGGGCGAACGTTTATTAAAGAATAAGATTGGAAGTATTGTGGCTATCGAACCGGAAACCGGAGAAATCCTTTGTCTGGTATCCTCTCCCAATTATGACCCGCATTTGATGATTGGCCGCCAGCGTGGTAAGAATCATCTGGCCTTGCAACGTGATATGACCAAACCGCTTTTGAATCGTGCCCTGATGGGAGTGTATCCTCCGGGATCTACGTTCAAGACAGCGCAAGGACTGACGTTCCTGCAAGAAGGAATTATCACTGAACAAAGTCCGGCATTCCCTTGTTCACATGGGTTCCATTACGGAAGATTGACAGTAGGCTGCCACTCTCACGGATCTCCCATTCCATTGATTCCGGCTATTGCTACATCGTGCAACTCCTATTTCTGTTGGGGATTGTTCCGTATGTTTGGCGATCGTAAATACGGTTCGCCGCAAAACGCCATTACGGTCTGGAAAGACCACATGGTTTCGCAAGGATTTGGCTACAAACTGGGAGTTGATTTGCCGGGAGAGAAACGGGGCTTGATTCCGAATGCGCAGTTCTACGATAAAGCTTATCGCGGACATTGGAACGGACTGACAGTAATCAGTATCTCTATCGGACAGGGGGAAATTCTATCCACTCCCCTTCAGATTGCTAACCTGGGAGCAACCATAGCTAACAGAGGATACTTTGTGACACCGCATATTGTAAAGGAAATCCAAGATAATCAGTTGGACAGCATCTATCGCGTACCACGCTATACCACTATTGAGAAAAGACATTATGAATCAGTCGTAGAAGGGATGCGTGGCGCAGCTACCGGAGGAACTTGTCGTATGCTGTCAGTGATGGTTCCGGATTTGGAAGCCTGTGGAAAAACGGGTACTGCGCAGAACCGCGGACACGACCACTCGGTATTTATGGGCTTTGCGCCGATGAACAAACCGAAGATAGCTATTGCCGTCTATGTAGAGAACGGCGGATGGGGGGCTACTTATGGAGTTCCTTTCGGCGCACTGATGATGGAACAGTATTTGAAAGGCAAGCTCTCGCCGGAAAACGAGTTGAGGGCGGAAGAATTTAGTAACAGAGTGATATTATATGGTAACGAGGAACGATAGTTTGTGGAAAACGCTGGACTGGGTAACGATTTTTATTTACCTGCTCCTGATTGTTGGCGGATGGTTTAGCGTCTGCGGAGCCAGCTATGACTATGGCGAACGCGACTTCCTCGACTTCTCAACCCGTGCCGGCAAGCAGTTCGTGTGGATTATCTGTTCCTTCGGACTCGGATTCGTGCTGTTGATGCTGGAAGACCGTATGTATGATATGTTCGCGTACATTATATATGTGGGGATGATTCTCTTGCTCATTGTTACCATCTTCATAGCACCGGACACCAAAGGATCACGCTCTTGGCTTGTCATGGGGTCTGTGAGCCTGCAACCCGCCGAGTTTGCCAAGTTCGCTACGGCCTTGGCGTTGGCTAAATACATGAATTCTTATTCATTCAGTATCAAGAAAGAAAAGTGTGCCTTTATTCTGGGATTCATCATTCTTCTCCCGATGTTATTGATTATCGGTCAGCGGGAGACAGGATCTGCATTGGTTTATCTTGCTTTTTTTCTGGTGCTTTATCGTGAAGGAATGCCGGGAGTAGTGCTTTTTGTGGGCGTATGTGCGGTAATCTACTTTGTGGTCGGCATCCGTTTTGATGAAGTCTTTATCGCCGATACTCCTACACCACTGGGAGAATTTATCGTATTACTATTGATCTTATTATTTGCCGGTGGTATGGTGTGGGTATATCGCAAGAAATGGTCTGCTACCCGCAATATCATTGGTGGAAGTTTGGCTATATTATTGATTGCTTATTTAATATCCGAATATTGGGTACATTTTAGCCTCGTTTGGGTGCAATGGGCGCTTTGTATTGTGGTGATAGGCTATCTGATTTATTTGGCATTAAGTGAGCGGCAGCGTACTTATTTCCTGATTGCCCTGTTTACAATCGGTTCTGTCGGCTTCCTGTATTCCAGCAATTATGTATTTGATAATGTGCTCGAACCTCACCAGCAAGTCCGTATCAAAGTAGTGCTCGGTTTGGAAGAAGATTTGACCGGTGCCGGATACAACGTGAATCAGTCCAAGATTGCCATCGGTTCCGGTGGGTTGACAGGAAAAGGATTCCTGAATGGTACGCAAACAAAATTAAAGTACGTGCCCGAACAGGATACCGACTTTATATTCTGTACAGTGGGTGAGGAGCAAGGATTTGTCGGTTCGGCTGCTGTCCTGTTGGCTTTCCTTATTTTGATCTTACGATTAATCTTCCTGTCCGAACGGCAGACTTCCAACTTTGGGCGGGTTTATGGATATTCGGTTGTCAGTATTTTCCTTTTCCACTTATTTATTAATATCGGTATGGTGCTGGGGTTAACTCCGGTTATCGGTATTCCATTGCCTTTCTTCAGCTATGGAGGTTCTTCTTTATGGGGATTTACGATATTGCTGTTTATCTTCCTGCGCATTGATGCAGGACGTGGCAGAAGACTCTAATCTTACTGCTTCTCAATACGGATACCTACATCGCTCAATCCTTGTAACTTTTCATCTTTCATTCCGCTCATAATTTTAATAGTATAATTTGCAGGATGTAAAGGGCGAACAGATGTAATAAAAGTTTCCGATTGGTAAATGCTTCCCCATCCGTGTCCCGTCCATCTTCCGGTAGAGTCAGCCAGGCAGAAAGCAATGGTATCAGTGCGCCATACCGTAGAATCCTGTAGATTCTGACTGATAAATAAATGGAGGTCATGATAAGGATATTCGATACTGTTGCGGACTTCCGCAAAAAGCCGGAGAGTAGTGGGAACGCTGTCAGTTATGGGAATCTGAAAAGAGAGTGTATCACTCTTTCCCCATCCCTTGTTGGGAAGGGATTGATAAGAGTGATACACTGTATGTTCATTGCAGGCTGTCAGTAAGCAAGCGCTGAATAGACTCAATATACTATTCTTGAGTAGGCTTTTCATTAGTTGACTGTTTCTCCTGATTCTGATTTCTTTCCGGTCTGGAAGGACGCTCGTGGTTGGGACGACGTTCTTGACGTTCCTGTCCTTGCTGTTCCCGTTGACGGTCTTGTTGTTGTGGACGTTCTTGACCTTGCAGACGTTCCTGATTCGACCGTTCCTGTCCTTGTGGACGTTCCTGATTTGATCCTCTTTCCGGACGTCTGTTTTCGTTGTTCCGTCCCTGGTTCTGTCCTCTGTTCCGGTTGTTGTTATTGTTATTTCTCGGGCGGTTGTCTCTTTCCCCTCTGTTGCCGTTTTCTGACTGTTGCGGGCGGTTTTCATTCTCCCGTTGAGGTTGTTGCGGACGATTGCCGCCTTCTGCTTGCTGCTGCGGGCGGTTTCCGTTATTATTGTTTCCTTTTTTCTTCTTTTTATTATTCCGGTTAGCGTTATTGCCGCTCTCTTTATTATTCCGGCTGCGGTCGAAACGGGTAACACTTTCCTGTTCCAGCAAATCAACTGGTTTTCTTGGTTCCGGTTTCTTTTCTTCTTCGAGCAAGCTGTCCGGTTTCATCCCTTTCTTATTCATGGAGATTACTTCAAACGCACGTTTGCCGCTGATAGTGACCAGATTGGCTGGGAAGTTTTTATCCGTAGAATAAGAAACCTGATTGCTTAGAATATCCGCTTTGAAGAAATAGAAAGTGCCATCTTTCGTTTCCAACTCTATCTCTCTTGAAGGGAGACGTTTTTGAGCTTCCACATAACAGTCCACCTCGTAGTTCAGACAGCATTTCAGCTTAGCGCACTGTCCGGCAAGTTTCTGCGGATTCAATGAGATATCCTGAAAACGGGCTGCACTGGTAGAAACAGAGACGAAGCTCGTCATCCATGTAGCGCAGCAAAGTTCGCGTCCGCAAGGACCGATTCCGCCGATGCGTCCTGCTTCCTGACGGGCACCGATTTGTTTCATTTCGATACGTACGCGGAATGCTTCGGCCAATACTTTAATCAGCTGCCGGAAGTCTACCCGCTCATCGGCAATATAGTAGAAAATAGCTTTGTTGCCATCCCCCTGATACTCCACGTCTCCGATTTTCATATCCAGATTGAGATTCAACGCAATCTGACGTGCACGAATCATCGTAGCGTGTTCTTTGGCTTTGGCTTCGTTGAACTTTTCCATATCTACCGGCTTGGCTTTCCGATAGACACGCTTGATTTCCGTATCTGCTTTGAAGTTTGCTTTCTTCATTTGCAGGGGAACGAGCCGGCCGGTCAATGTAACCACGCCGATGTCATGGCCGGGAGCCGCTTCAACGGCAACTACATCTCCTTTTTCCAGTTTAATCTTGTTGCTGTTCCGAAAATATCCCTTCCGGGTATTTTTGAATTGCACTTCCACCATGTCACTCTCTTCTGCATTGCCCGGAATGTCCGCCAGCCAATCGTAGGTGTTCAGCTTTTTATCTTGTCGGGAGCATCCTTTGCAGCAAAGGCCACCGCTTCCATTATGAAGTTTATATTCCATAAGTTTATATATTTATTATTGCTTCAACAGTACAATCATCTTCAGCGAGAAGTCGAAGAATACCATTTTAGCATTTACATTCTGTTCTATATGTAGTTGCGCTTCGCTTAATTCGTCCATGATGCCCATCACGTTACGTTCGTTGACAAAAGGCGCAAAGCGGGTTGCAAAATTCTGTTCATTAATCGTCATATACGTCAAATTGCGCTGGTGCAAGTTGAAGATAAAATTCTCCCGAATCATGCGCTGGCAATATTCCAGGAAGTTCTTCTGACGTTCACGTCCCATGCCCGCCACTTGCTCGCTCCACATTTTCATCTCCCTGATTTTCCGTTGGTAAGACAACCGCATCAGGCTGACAAACAAGTCAAAAAACAACTGGTTCTCTTCATTCAGATGAATTGTTTCGAGCGCCTTGATAAAATTCCCGTTTGCCAGATGGGCAATGGAAATACTGTCGGCAGGCAAAATGTTATATTTAGTCTGTAATACCCGGTCGATGCTGGCTTCATCAATCTTCCGTACATTCATGCGCTGGGTACGGCTTAGGATAGTAGGCAGAATCATGTCCGGTGCTTCCGATACTAATAAGAAAACCGTTTTTTCGGGCGGTTCCTCAAGCAGCTTCAGCAGTTTGTTGGCACACACCGGATGCATTTTTTCCGGCAGCCATACAATCGTAATCTTAAATCCCCCTTCACTGGATTTCAAACTAAGTTTTTTTAGAATCTCGTCACTCTCTTTGGCATAGATCAATGCCTGTGAGTTCTCCGCATCCATCTCTCCTAACCAGTGATTGAGATTAAAGTAAGGATGATTGATAACAAACGGTCGCCAGTCGGCTATATAATCATCGCAGACTTCCTTTTTCCCCTTTGCGCTTTTCACGATAGGGAATACGAAATGTACGTCGGGATGCACCAATTTATTGAATTTCACGCAGGACGGACATGTTCCGCAGGCATCAGTCTCCCCCCGATTGGTGCAACTGATGTAACGTGCGTATGCAATAGCCAACGGCATTTTCCCGACCCCTTCCGGTCCGCAAATAAGCTGGGCATGTGGAATACGCCCCTCATTCACTTCCTGAATGAGCCGTTGCTTGATTTCTTCTTGTCCGATTACGTCTCTGAAAAACATATCAATAAATGATTTTGGCTACTTCTTTGATACTGTCTACTGCTCCGATAGAGTAGAAATGAATACTCGGCACTCCGTGAGCCATCAACTCCTTGCACTGGGCTACACACCATTCGATACCTACTTGCTCGGCTTCCGCGTCATTCTTGCATTTCAAAGCCTCTTTCACCAAGTCTTCCGGCAAATCCACTTTGAAAGTCTTTGGAATCATGCTTAGTTGAGACAGCTTCTTGAACGGCTTGATTCCCGGAATGATAGGTATATTGATACCTGCCGCCTTCGCCTGCTCCACAAATTCAAAATATTTCCTGTTATCGTAGAACAACTGCGTCACGGCATATTCTGCCCCGTTCTCTACTTTTTTCTTCAGCCAGTAAAGGTCAGTCTCGATATTAGGCGCTTCTTCGTGCTTCTCCGGATAACAAGCCACCCCGTAAGAAAACGGCGTACTGCTGACTTTCATCTCCGAACCGTCCACAAAAATACCTTTATTGAAATTATTGATTTGTTCCTGCAACTCGATAGCATGATGGTATCCGTCACCTTCCGGTGTAAATACTGACTCATGTTTCGCTTTGTCACCACGCAACACCAGTAATTCCGTGATATTCAGAAATTGCAGGTCAAGCAACACATACTCGGTTTCTTCACGTGTGAATCCGCTGCACAAAATATGCGGGACTACCGTAATATTGTATTTGTTCTGAATGGCAGCAGCCACGGCAACCGTTCCCGGACGCCTTCTCAAGCGGTTTCTCTGAAACAATCCGTTACCGAGGTCTTTATACACATATTCGCTGCGGTGGGTAGTGATATTGATATATTTCGGGTCAAATTCCCGAAGCGTATCGATTGTCTGATATAACTTTTCTATTCCCGTTCCTTTCAGCGGTGGAAGGATCTCGAAAGAAAAAGCAGTTTTCTTGTTGCTATGTATTAAATCAATTACTTTCATTCTTTTTTTTGCTAATGTTCGTTATCTACTTGGATTAAACGTGCATATTGGGACAAAAATACGAAAAAAGAAAGATTTCTTCTTGATTTACTCTAAAATAGTTTTGTTTTTATCGTACTATTGTCGGACTTTTCTGTCTTCCGGCTTTCGATGTATTCCTGTGGCGTGCATCCGGCAATCTCCTTAAACTGTTTAAAAAAGGTGGTACGGCTCTTAAAACCGGAAATTGCATGAAGCGTATCGCAGTTGATAGCGCCTTTGTTCAATTCGATCAGGTGAAGTATATACTCCACACGGAAACGGTTGATAAGTGTATAGAAATTCACCTCAAACTCTTTGTTGATAAAACGGGAAAGCGCATAATGATTTGTCTGCAACGCTTGTGCCACCTCTTTCAGCGAAAGTTCCGGATTCAGATAAGGCTTTTTATGATTAAAATATTCCAGCAATTGTATTTTGAGTTTTGCTTGCTTGTCATCCGTGGTGACAGGTAACTCTGTCTCTTATACACATCTCCGAGCCCACGAGACAAGAG
>ENA-UAHD01000594-UAHD01000594.1-human-gut-metagenome-genome-assembly--contig:-NODE-594-length-9956-cov-4.247046_pt1 | contig 9956 bp, 4 predicted proteins | sample MGYA00243413_ERZ654348 | MGnify/ENA primary metagenome ERZ654348 (study PRJEB26926, sample SAMN06165082) | human gut metagenome | biome: ENVO:00009003; feature: ENVO:2100002; material: ENVO:00002003... | reverse complement strand
GATACTACTTCCCAAGGGATGAATATCTCCATAAATTTACCAATACCTATGAATCCATAACTTAAAAAACCGAGTACGCTAAGTAATGCAAAGATGATAACAATCGTATGTGAAAGAGTCGATCCTTTACCTTTACCGAAACGTGTCTTAATCCATTCCGCTCCGGTGAGTACATTGGAACGACGTAACCACACGGACAGATAAACCATTAGAAAGATTTGGTTGAATACTGGCCACAACCAGGGAATCCAAAGGCTTTTGAATCCGTAGGCAAATGCCCAATATACCATCAACATGGTTCCTGTGATGTCAAACATTCCGGAAGCATTGGAGAGTCCGAGCATATAAAATGGCAATGATTTCCCTCCCAGGAAATAAGAATCCATATTTTGGGCAGCCCGTTTCTTCAGGATAAGTCCGATGACAATCATGGCAATGAGATAGGCACAAATGATGAGAATATCGATTTCGTGTAGTTTCATATCGTTATTTCGATTAGGTTTTTATATATCATTATTTTATTTGATGCAAAAGTAGGGCGAAAGTAGTGGGGAAACAAATATTATTTTAACTCATTCTGATACTATATTAATATATCTGTGTTTACTTCAACTTTGGTTTTCCTTTGAAAAGTCGGTTTTCCCCTGTATAAACGATAAGATATGCGATTTTATCGTTTATAAAAAGGAATATTGTTGAGGCCTCAATCTTATGAATAAAATGAAAGAACCAGAAAAAGCACGCCATTGTCAAATTCCGGAAGGAATGGCGATGGTGTGCTTTCCATATTGAAAATTCAGTTACTATACTTTCACCTTATTAGCTTCTATCAGTTGATAAATATTTTCTACGGACGTAGCGGATCGAAGTTTATCTTCCGGAGTATGCAGGCAATAATCTACAAGTCGTTCGATTGTAGAGGTAGCTACATGCATCCGTGTATCTGAAGAAGCATAATAGATGTAGACCGTTCCGTCTTCATCTGTAATCCACCCGTTCGAAAATAATACGTTGGAAACGTCTCCGATTCTTTCTTCTTCTACGGGTGCCATGAAGTAACCTCCTGGTTGGGCAATCACTTTATTGGGGGCATCTAAAGAGGTCATGTACAAATACAACACATACCTGAGTCCTGCTGCGCAAGCACGGACTCCATGCGCGAGGTGCAACCATCCCTGTGGCGTTTTGATAGGATGAGGCCCTTCACCGTTCTTCACTTCTTTGATGGTGTGATAATAACGTTGTTCTACCACCGTCTCTTCTTTAACTATTGCATGAGTGATATCATCTACTAGTGCCCAGCAAATTCCTCCACCAGTGCCTGCTTCAATAAACCCGTCTTGAGGGCGGGTGTAAAGCGCATATTTCCCTTTGACAAACTCCGGATGGAGTACCACATTGCGTTGCTGGCTTTTAGAGATAAGATTAGGCAGACGCTCCCAATTTCTTAAGTCCTTGGTGCGTATGATGCCTGCTACCGCAACGGCAGAAGTCAGATCTCCGGCGGCTGCGTCCGGATCTTTGCTTTCCGAACAGAAAATGCCGTATATCCATCCGTCCTCATGCTGGGTAAGGCGCATATCGTAGACATTCGTTTCTTCCGGGTATAAGTCGGGAAGCTGGATTGGATATTCCCAAAAACGAAAATTATCTATCCCATTCGGACTTTCGGCTATGGCGAAAAACGACTTACGGTCGTAACCTTCCACTCGTGCCATAATGAGATATTTTCCGTTATATTTGATAGCTCCTGCATTGAATACAGCGTTAATACCGAAACGTTCCATCAAAAAAGGGTTTGTTTCCGGATTAAAGTCATATCTCCATTCGAGTGGAGTATGGGCTGCCGTCAGAATAGGATATTTATAGCGTTCAAATATGCCATTGTTGGATCGTATTCTTTTATTTTCACGTGAGATGAGCGTTTCATATTCTTCTGTAAGAATACGTAATCTGTTATCATATCTATTCATATCTGTTCAAAATTTATAAAAAGAGACTGATTACAATACAGATAGTAATAAGGAATATACTGTGTTGTAAGGACAGTCTCTTTTTATGTTGGTCACTTCAAAAGTATGGGGGTACTTCCGAAATACATGTGTGTCAAGTTTATAAATTATTCTTTGGTTATAAAATAGGAACGTACAGTGTATCCGGGCTCCAGGAAACTCACCCAATACCAGCCGTCTTCTACTTTATCAATCCGGCAATCTTCTATCGGATATCCTACATTCTTGTCTACTGCGTTTCTTGTCACCTTATAAAGTGTTGCATTCGTCTTGCTGCCTACTCCCAAATCGCCGGTAAACTGAACCGCGTAACCGGATGCGGATGAAGTTGTCGAACTCTTAACAAGCAATTGCGACAAGTTGAAATCCGCCGAATGCATTATTTCTCCTACTTTTGAAGTAGAAAGGCTTTGGTAAGAATAAGAACCTGCCAGCATATAGCGATATGACGGGTTCTCCAGGTAAGGATCGTCAATAGCGGTAATGGTCACTTCTATCTTTTCACCGTCCTGGTCGGCGATAGTGACTTTGTTGTTGTAACGGTATCTTTTAAGTCCTTCAATTATCACTTCTGTACCGTCTTCAGACATGGAGCATTTCAGGTAAGTTGCAGAACCGCCTGCTGTGCAGGTATATCCACCATTGCCATCCAGGATTTTGATAGTAGCCGGAGTGCCGATAACTAAGTAAGGGATATTTTCACTATTGTCGACTACCATTCTCTTTTTCACTTTTACGATGAGTTCTGTCGTTTTGTCCCGTCTGTCTTTTACGGTGAAAGTGGCAGTACCCGGAGCCAGCGATTCAATTTGAATCTGCCCTTTATCATTTATCGCAGCCTTTGCTATTGATGGATTATCAACAGTGATACTGTATCCTCCATTGCCTGTATAGACCTCTATGGTCTTGTCTTCATTCGGATACATAACTGTAGAAGATACTTTCAGAACCAAGTCTACCAATTGGTCAACAATTACTTTTACGTTGGTTGACATCCTGGCCCAGTCGGTAATAGTCACATTTGCGTCACCGGCTTTCAAACCTGTCACTTGTATTTGGTCATTGTCGATTGTAGCGGTAACCACATCTTCGTTCGAACTGGTAACCTTGTAGTTACCGTTTCCCTGAATAATCTGAATCACTCCTTCTGCTTTTTCATCTAGATTGATTGTCAATTCCTGCTTGTCCGCAACCAGATTGGCATAGGACGGATCATCTTCACTGCAACCGGAGAACAAATTGACGGCTGCAAGCAGGAATCCTGCTATATATAATCGATTCTTTTTCATGATATTCTAGTATTATTTTGACTATTATTCTGCTGCAATATCTTTTATCTTACCAGTAACTGTCACCACACTGAGCTTGGGAACCGTAATGGAACGTAACCCGCTTAAAGAAGGATTGAACTTCTTGCGCTGCCATTTTACGTCTTCGCTGGATGTGTATGCAATCATGTTCTGAAAACTTTTTCCTTCAATCTCAACTAAAGTGGAGAATGACTCCTTCTCCGAACTGTTCACTAATACGATGGTATAAGTATTATCCTTAACATAAGCTGACATCAGAAGTTCTGCAGGGAATTGATTCTCTTCAGAAGGAATAGCCTCAACATCTACACGATGACTGCCGGCTTCGATGAATCTGGTGAACTGCCCGTATGTATAATAGCGGGGGACTCTGTAGTAGGTAGTGCCCGGTATGGCTTCTTCCAACTGGATAAGGTTCTCGCCTGTCGTGCTGCAAGGACGGGCTCCGGCCCACCAGATATAAGCATTTACATTAGCTTGTGCCAGATAGTAATGGAAGTTTCTTGCCCATTTCATGGCATCATTCCAGTCCTCCGAACGTTTTAAGTTGTCACAGTTCTCGGTCATCCATACAGGAATATTGGCATTAACTGCTTCATCGAAAGGTAAGATATTATCTAAATTGGACATACTGTATCCGTGTCCGGCCGCTATGACGTTGTCATTTGCCAATGAAGCTTCGCTTTCCAGACATTTCTTGAAGAACTGATTGGATGCAGTGAGGAAAGACGAGTAACTTGCTTTCCACCATGAGGAACATTCTCCCATTATAATCTTTTTATCATTATATCCGGCCGCGTCCAGAGATTTCCGGAAAGTGTTATGGCTGAAATCTGCCAATTGTTCAGGAGTCCATTTACAAGTAGACCATGCAGTGAAAGTATTATCAGGTTCATTGGTAGGTGATAAGCCATAAATGTTTATTCCGAATTTCTTTTCGTATTCTTTGACGAAGTCTATCAGATAATTGGCGTAATCTTCATAATGAATAGCTTTCAGAGAGCCACCGGAGTTGCTGTCTTTATCTTTCCATTTTTTAGGTGGACTCCATACGGAGAACATATACTTCATGCTTTTATGCTTTCTGGATAGATAGTCCACCAGCCACATCTGGCCTAGCTGTACCTGTTCGGCACATTCCGCACCGTGATATTTGAACCAATAGTTGTTCATGTATTTAGGTTCGTCGGCAGGCAGGTTGAAGTTACGGTCCATGCCAAATTCTATTTCACCCGTGACGTCGTCCTGATAGTGCGGGAATACTTCTCCACGGAATATGTTTAGCTTCAAGCCATTGTCACCGAATAGGTCTGCCATAACGGCATCTCTGTGGTTATTGTTCCAGATACGGTGAGACCATTCTGCAAAACCACATCCAAATCCGTCAATCATCTGATGCTGATGTCCTTCGCCGATAGACATCCTCACAACAGACGTTGTTGTAGGCTCTGTCGCAAAACCATCATCCTCGTCCGACTCTTCCACGGGATCCGGGATGTATACATCACCATGGCTCAGGCTACCGTCTTCACAAGAATATCCTATAAATAAGAGTAAGGATACGAATAATAGTGCATATATTTTTTTCATAATTTTTCTGTTATAAGTTATTGGAAAGATTATTTCCATAAATCTATTTGTTGCATTGCAGAGTTGTTGTTCAATTCGCCTGTCGGAATCGGATAATACCTGTTCCTTTCCTGAAAATTGTCTGCCCCTTGCTTGTCATTTGCTTTGAGGATTGTTTTGATTTCATTGGTTGTGTACCAACGTTTCAGGTCGTCAAACCGGTGCCCTTCTCCGAAAAATTCGAGTAAACATTGATGTTCGATCTGATCCATAAGCTGATCCTGGGTGAATGTTTTGTCTGCCAGTCCGGCTCTTTCGCGGATAAGTTTCAGGGCATAGCTGGCACCTGTCACATCGTTTGTTTTGGCGCAAGCCTCGGCATACATAAGCAGTACTTCTGCAAAACGCATGACACGTACATTGTTGGCTTTTCCTTCTTTGTTTCCCATATTGTCTGCCGCTTCGTCGTTTACATAATAGGCAGTGTATTTCTTCAGAAGGAATTTACCGTCACCCATGCTGAAAGTTGGAGCACCGCCGGCCATTTTACCGGCATTGCCTTCCCACAGTTTCTCCATGGAATAATTTCCGCCGTACCAGCTCTCGTTCTTCACAACATCGCCAAGTGCTTCGGGGTTAAAGAACAGACTGGGATACATACGTTTGTCAAACTTGGTATCGGCTCCCGCAGGGCGTTCTTCAGAAATGAACTGCCCGACAATAAATGAAGTCGGCATGATTTTTGCCCAGCCACCGGAGTTTACCGGGCCGATGAATTGCGGAATAGAACTTCCTAAGTTGATGCCGCTTTCATTCCCCCACGTCAAGTCGCCGTCGCTGCTGTATTGCAATTCGAAAACAGATTCTTCGTTGTTTTCTTTGGCAGTAGTGAAATTCTCCGCGAAGTTTTCCATTAGGTTATAACGTCCCGGATAATAAGGCGCTTTTAATAATAAATCCAATTGAGCTTTAGCTTCCGGATATTTATGCTGTGTCAGATATACCTTTGCCAGCATAGCGATAGCAGCTCCTTTCTCAATACGTCCTTTTTCATCTGCTACACGGGTGACGGGCAGGTTGCATTTGATGGCCTCTGTCAAGTCATCTTCCGCTTGTTTCCAGAGTACCGCTTCGCTGGCTGCCGGTTTGTTCGGCTCGTCCTCATTAGAAGGAATGATACGCAGGGGCACTTCTTTGTAGTTATTAACTAACAGGAAATATTGATAACCTCTCAAAAAAAGTGCCTCACCTTTAATCATGGAACGGTCTTCTTCGGTGATTCCTGTAGCCGGTACATTGTCAATGTATCTTAGTACAACATTTGCGCGCTGTACTCCTGTAAAGAGTGCGCCATAAGGATCATTTCCCGTAGTCGGTGAGTTTTGGAAATTAGCGATAGCCCACATGCCCGGTTCTTCATTAGTGATTGTGAAGATATCGTCTCCACGTCCATTCAGGTTTAGCCAACCGTCAAAAGCCCCAAAATAACCATACATCTGGTACTTGATAGGAGAATATGCGGCGGCAAGAGCGCTCTCGGCATCTGCCTTGTTTTTCCAGAAGTTATCCCCCGTGAAATGATTGGGATCTTTCAGATCCAGAAAGCTGGATTCATTGCACGAACTAAGTATTCCTGAAAGAAGGACTGCCATGCATATATATGATAACCAATTTTTTTTCATACTATATTCAATTATACGTGTTAGTTCTTTCTTATAAATTCACTTGGATACCAAAAGAGAATGTACGTGGGAGCGGGTAACGTCCCTGGTCGATTCCTCTTGTGAATACATTGTAAGTGGTACCTAGATCTACACCGCTTTCACCGAGGTCGGGCGTGTAGCCGGAGTATTTGGTTAACGTAAAGAGATTTTCTATGGAAGTATAGATTCTCACATTTTCAAGCTTGATCTTTTTTAGCAACTGTTTGGGTAATGTATAACCGATATCGAGTGTTTTCAAACGTATGTATGAACCGTCTTCGAGCCATCTGTCGGTATAAGCCCATTTGTTGTCCGCACCGTCGGTAACGGAGAAGCGGGGCATGTCGGTATTCTGGTTGTCGGGTCTCCACGAGTTAGCCAGCGTCGTACTGTAGTTACCGTTGAAGTTTCCTGATTCCAGGCGATAGCGCGGGTAGTTATAGATTTTATTTCCTACCGTACCGTCAAAGAAGAGGTTAAAGTCGAAATTATTCCAGTCTCCACCCAGTCTCAGGCCGAAAGTCATATCGGGGAACGGGCTGCCTACATCATGCTGGTCGTCGGTGGTTATTGAGCCATCGCCATTCCAGTCTTTGTAACGTACGTCGCCTACTTGGGCGCCCGGCTGAATCAGTTTGCCATCGGCTGTTGTATAGTTCTCAATTTCTTCTGCACTGCGGAAAATACCATCTGTTTCAATTAAGTTAAAATAAGACATGGCATGACCTTCCTGGAACATATTGATACCACGTCCGCCCTGACCATGCGCCGAATAACCGGAGATAGTCATATTGTCACCACCTGTAGATATTTTGATAACTTCGTTCTTGTCCGTGCTGATATTAGCCCCTACATAGTAGTTGAACTTATCTTTAATAGAACCACGGTAGTTCACCGCAAACTCGAAACCTTTATTACGTATTTTTCCTGCATTCTGTATCGAGAATCCGCTGATACCGGCAGAACCGGCGTAGGGGATAGGAAGTAGTACATCATTCGTGTTTTTCACATAAGCATCTGCTGTCATTGTCAGTCGTCCGTTCAGTAGGCTAAGATCTAAACCGATGTTGTAAGTCTCTGTATTTTCCCAAGTCAGGTTAGTCGGAGATACGGCGTTTACATAGGGCATTTGTCCGAACCAGATATTGTTGCCTTGAAGATAGTTCATACCACTACCCACCACACTGATAGTCGGGTAATAATTGTCCCCAATTTCCTGATTACCCAGTTTACCGTAGCTGGCACGAATCTTTAGTTGGTCGAATACATTCTCTAATGGCTTGAAGAATTTTTCGCGATTGATGTTCCAGCCTACAGACACGGATGGGAAACTACCATACTGATGTCCTTTGCCGAAGCGTGAAGAACCGTCCCGACGAATAGATGCGGAGAATAAATAACGGTCATCATAAGAGTACATAACACGTCCGAAGAGAGAAACCAGTGCCAATTCTTTGAGATTGCTGGAAGCGCTCATGGTGGTTGTGTTACCTGTCATCGTCTCAATAAACTGCGGAATGTCGGAGTTGCTTCCGTTCAGGCCGTAATGTTTGTCTTTTTGGGCGGAATAACCGGCTAACAAAGAAATATTGTGTTTGCCGAAGACTTTATCGTAGTTCAGGGTGTTTTCTATTACCCATGAATCGTATGTGGATGAACCTTCTTTTAAGTCGGGAGCATCATTCTTCCCAAAAGTTCCCAAGTCATATATACCCGTATAGGTACGTGATTTGGTATGGTCCTTTCTGATACCTACGTTAAACTTATATTTTAAGTCCTTAATGATTTCGGCTTGCAGGTAAGCATTCAGGAAAATTCTGGTGCTTTCGTTAGTGTTGTCTATTACATTAGAGTATCCTAGAGGATTCGGCAGGTTGATATTGGCAGAAGTACCCCATCCGGTTGCATTGGTCGGATCATATACCGGAACTACTGAAGGGAATTGCAAGATACCGAACATTGTATCCTGATCAATATTACCTTTTCCTTGAGCCAGGCGAACAATCATAGACTGTCCGATAGTTAGTCGGTTATTCAGGAAAGAATAGTCGCTTTTCAGGCGGATGTTATAAGACTCGTGGTCGGTATTGCGCAGGATACCTTCTTTGTTCAGGTAGCTTATAGATGCGCTATAGGCTCCGGTTTTAGAACCGCCGCTGATGGTTGCGTTGGCCTTGTAGGTCATGGCTGTATTCAGCATGACATCCTGCCAGTCTGTTCCTTCTCCGACGAAAGGAACTGCACCCGTTTCAGCTCCGAAGCCGTCACCAGCCAATTTATAGTAACGGGCAAAGCGGCTATATTCTTCTCCATTGAAAACATTCAGCTTTTTAGGATTATGGCTGATACCTGTAAAGAGGTTGATGTCCAGTTTGGTAGGAGTGTCTTTGCGACCGCTTTTAGTCGTGATAAGGATGACGCCACCTGCCGCGCGTGAACCGTAGATAGCTGCTGAGGCGGCATCTTTCAATACCTCAATAGACGTGATGTCGTTAGGATCGACCATACTGATGTCACCAAATGATCCGTCGATTACATAAAGCGGGTCATTATTAGATAATGAACTGATACCACGTACATTGATCGTCATGCTTCCATTGGGGTCACCGCTGGAACTTGCCACTGATACTCCGGGAATCTTTCCTTGTAAGGCTGTTGCGGCATTGGAAGCCACCTGTCCGTTAAGCTCTTTTGCGCTGACTGAGCCTACAGCACCCGAAAGATGACTTTTCTTTACTGTACCATAACCGATCACTACCACCTGCTCAAGAGCGATATTGTCTTCTTCCATTGTGACATTGATTGGGGCTCCGGATGTAACAGCTCTTTCTATTTGTTTCATACCTATTGTTGAGAATACTAGTGTATTCCCTTTGCCTGCTTTGATGGAGTATTTACCATCTGCATCTGTTATTGTGCCGGTGTCTTTGTCTTTAACTCTTACCGTGACTCCAGGTAAAGGTTCATTTGTCGTAGCTTCTGTTACTACTCCTTTCACTTCAATGTCTTGGGCTGCTAGTGGAATACTAGCCATGCAGAGAAATAAGAATAGTAAGAAATGAATTTTTCTTCTCATAATTTATTGCATTAGATTTATAACTCTAGTTCAATTATCAATCGATCCATGGAAATTTCAACTGATAATCGTCTGATGCAAAAGTAGAGGATAATGGCATGTATGGCAAATATTATTTTAGCCGCTTCTGATACAATTTTGCTTCTTGTTTTCTTGTGTAATTAATTGTTGATTAAGAACTCATACCTTGTAAGTGAAGCCCAAATATTCTGTTTATAAGCTATATAGGCTTTGCTTATTATGTTTGTGCAACCAGTATATCTGTCTCTTATACACATCTCCGAGC
>ENA-UAHD01000593-UAHD01000593.1-human-gut-metagenome-genome-assembly--contig:-NODE-593-length-9961-cov-4.278013_pt1 | contig 9961 bp, 8 predicted proteins | sample MGYA00243413_ERZ654348 | MGnify/ENA primary metagenome ERZ654348 (study PRJEB26926, sample SAMN06165082) | human gut metagenome | biome: ENVO:00009003; feature: ENVO:2100002; material: ENVO:00002003... | reverse complement strand
AATTGGCTGGCTATCGTCCGGGTGAAGATATCAAAATAGAATTCACGGGATTACGTCCGGGTGAAAAATTGTATGAAGAGGTGTTGAGCGATAAAGAAAATACGATTCCGACAGAGAATAAGAAAATCATGATAGCTAAAGTTCGTCGGTATGAATATGCTGATATTCTTGATACTTATGCAGAGTTTGAAAGGTTGTCGCGTGCGGTAAAGATCATGGATACCGTGCGGTTGATGAAGAAAATAGTTCCGGAGTTCAAATCAAAAAATTCTCCGCGATTTGAAGTACTGGATAAAGAATAAATAGGGAATAATCAACAAAAGATTCTATAAATAAATTATCATTTATTATGAATAAATCATTGCGCACGCATTTGAATGTACGAAGCTTGTATGGAAGTTTGTTTTCCTGTCTGATAGCGGTATTTCTGTTTGCTTCCTGTCAGTCCTATAAGAAAGTACCTTATTTGCAGGATGCGGGAGTTGTAAAGGACACCAATCAACAGGAAAATTTATATGATGCCAAGATAATGCCTAAAGACTTACTTACTATCGTAGTCTCATGTACTAGTCCGGAACTTGCAGTTCCGTTCAACTTGACGGTGGCAACTCCTGCTAATGCGGCTACTGCCAGCACCCAATTGACTACCCAGCCTGTTTTACAACCTTATCTGGTAGATAATGAAGGCAAGATCAATTTTCCTGTTCTGGGTGAATTAAAAATAGGTGGACTGACGAAAAGAGAAGCTGAACAACTGATAATAGACAAACTGAAACCTTACATAAAGGAGACTCCGATAGTTACTGTCCGTATGGTAAACTATAAAATTTCTGTATTAGGTGAGGTTGCCCGTCCAGGTACATTTACTATCAACAATGAGAAAGTCAACTTGTTGGAAGCTCTTGCCATGGCCGGTGACATGACGGTCTGGGGAGTTCGTGACAATGTAAAACTGATTCGTGAAGGTGCTGATGGCAAACAGGAAATTGTGACATTGGATTTAAACAAGGCGGAGACAATTCTTTCTCCTTATTATTGGTTACAGCAGAATGATATAGTCTATGTGACTCCTAATAAAGCAAAAGCTCGTAACTCCGATATAGGTAACAGTACCAGCTTGTGGTTCTCCGCTACTTCTATTCTGGTATCATTGGCAAGTTTATTAGTAACAATTTTCAAATAGTAATATAGATATGATTGGGGAAAAAAGAGAGAACCGGGGTGAGCAACCGGAAGAGCAGGTGGATATTCAGGAAATCCTTTTCCGTTACCTGATCCATTGGCCTTGGTTTGTGGTTTCTGTAATAATCTGTATCGCCTGCGCATGGGGCTACCTGCGTTTGGCCACTCCTGTCTATGATATAACTGCCACAGTCTTAATCAAGGATGATAAGAAGGGCGGTGGTGCGAGCATGTCCTCCGAACTGGAAAAGATGGGACTGGACGGCTTCGTTTCCTCGTCGAACAATGTAGACAATGAAATCGAGGTGCTGAAATCAAAGTCTCTTGCCCGTGAAGTGGTCAACAATCTGGGACTGTTTGTGACTTATAAGGATGAAGATGAGTTTCCTAATAGGGAACTTTACCGTACCTCGCCCGTAGTGGTGAGCTTGACTCCACAGGAGGCGGAAAAACTGTCTGCACCAATGGAAGTGGAGATGACTTTATTTCCCAATGGTGGGATGGATGCGTTGATAACGGTGAAAGACAAAGAGTATCGGAAACAATTCGATAAATTACCTGCTGTTTTCCCGACCGATGAGGGGACGGTCGCCTTTTTTGAAAGCAAGGATACATTGACGACCAATCAGGCTAAGGAGGAAAGTAAAGAGCGTCATATAAAAGCTTTTATAAACCGGCCGATGTCTGTGGCCAAAGGATATATCAAATCTTTGTCGATAGCCCCTACATCAAAAAACACTTCTGTAGCTGTTCTTTCGTTAAAGAACTCAAACACCCGGCGTGGCAAGGACTTCATCAACAAGCTCCTTGAGATGTACAATATCAATGCCAATAATGACAAGAATGAGGTAGCCCAAAAAACCGCAGAATTCATCGACGAACGTATCGGCATTATTTCCAAGGAACTTGGAAGTACAGAACAAGACTTGGAGAACTTCAAGCGTAGTGCCGGAATTACAGATTTGAGCAGTGAGGCACAAATAGCCTTAACCGGTAATGCTGAATATGAAAAGAAGCGTGTGGAAAACCAGACTCAAATCAATTTGGTGATGGATTTGCAACGCTATATGCAAGGTAATGAATATGAGGTCTTGCCAAGTAATATTGGATTACAAGATGCGGCATCAGCTGGTGCAATAGACAGATATAATGAAATGTTGGTTGAAAGAAAGCGTTTGCTTCGTACATCAACCGAGAATAATCCGACGATCATAAATTTGGATACTAGTATCCGTGCGATGCGGAGCAATGTACAGGCTACGCTGGATGCTACATTGAAAGGATTGCAGATAACCAAAGAAGACCTTGCCCGTGAAGCGAACCGCTATTCCCGTCGCATTAATGACGCTCCGACCCAAGAACGTCAGTTTGTAAGTATCGCCCGGCAGCAGGAAATTAAGGCCGGTCTTTATTTGATGTTACTTCAAAAACGTGAAGAGAATGCCATCACTTTGGCAGCTACAGCAAATAATGCCAAGATTATTGATGAAGCGTTAGCGGACGACAATCCGGTTTCTCCTAAAAAGATGATGGTCTATCTTGCCGCCTTGGTATTAGGAGTAGGATTTCCGGTAGGTATTATTTATCTGATTGGATTGACCAAATTCAAGATTGAGGGCCGTGCTGATGTTGAAAAACTAACTTCTCTTCCTGTTATTGGCGATATCCCGTTGGCGGATGAAAAGTCCGGTTCTATAGCTGTATTTGAGAATCATAATAACCTGATGAGCGAGACATTCCGTAATGTACGTACCAATCTTCAGTTTATGCTTGAAAATGGCAAGAATGTGATTCTGGTGACATCTACCATCAGTGGTGAAGGTAAGTCTTTTGTATCATCTAATTTGGCTATTAGTCTTTCTTTGTTAGGGAAAAAGGTTGTGATAGTAGGTCTTGACATTCGCAAGCCTGGCTTGAATAAGGTTTTTAATATTTCCCAAAAGGAACATGGTATTACCCAGTTTCTGACCAATCCGACAAAGAATCTGATGGATTTAGTACAGCCTTCCGATATAAACGAGAATCTGTTTATTCTTCCGGGCGGATCAGTTCCTCCCAATCCAACGGAATTATTGGCCCGTGACGGCTTGGAAAAAGCCATCGAAACGTTGAAAGCTAATTTTGACTATGTGATTCTGGATACGGCCCCCGTGGGTATGGTAACTGATACCTTGCTGATAGGGCGTACTGCTGATTTGTCGGTATACGTATGTCGTGCCGATTATACCCGTAAGGCAGAGTTTACCTTGATCAATGAGCTTATGGAAAACAACAAACTGCCTAACCTCTGTATCGCCATTAACGGCTTGGATCTTCAGAAAAAGAAGTACGGCTATTATTATGGTTATGGTAAATACGGCAAGTATTATGGCTATGGCAAGCGTTACGGTTATGGCTATGGTTATGGAGAGAAGCATACAAGTCGGGAGGGTAAATAAACTGCTATTGATAAAACCAAATCAAACATAATATGCGTGATTTCAAAGAGATTCGGGTCGCAGTAGCCGGAACTGGCTATGTGGGACTGAGCATAGCGACACTGCTATCACAACATCATCATGTAACTGCCGTGGATGTAATCCCGGAAAAGGTGGAGAAACTGAACAACAAGGTTTCCCCTATCCAGGATGATTATATCGAGAAGTATCTGGCAGAAAAGCCGCTTGATCTTGTTGCCACTTTGGACGGGAGGTCAGCCTATGCTGATGCCGACTTTGTGGTAATAGCCGCTCCTACAAACTACGATCCTGTGAAGAATTACTTCGATACGAGTCGTGTGGAGGAAGTTATCGATCTTGTGCTTGAAGTGAATCCCGATGCTGTAATGGTCATCAAATCGACAATTCCGGTGGGCTATACCCGTAACCTTTATGTAAAATATGCCCAGAAAGGAGTCAAGAAGTTCAACCTGCTGTTTTCACCGGAGTTCCTTCGTGAAAGCAAGGCCCTTTATGACAACCTTTATCCGAGCCGTATCATTGTAGGTTATCCGAAGATCATTGACGGCCCGGAGTTTGATGAAGAAAACAAGGCGATCCGGTCTGTCACGAATGTCACTATGTTACAGGAAGCAGCTAGGACATTTGCTGCCCTTTTGCAGGAAGGGGCTGTCAAAGAAAACATCGACACGCTCTTTATGGGCATAAAAGAGGCGGAAGCAGTCAAGCTCTTCGCCAACACCTACCTGGCTCTCCGTGTCAGCTATTTCAATGAACTTGACACATACGCTGAAATGAAAGGATTGGATAGTAAAGCCATCATTGAGGGCGTAGGTCTTGATCCACGTATCGGGACACATTATAACAATCCCTCATTCGGTTATGGTGGTTACTGTCTGCCGAAAGATACCAAGCAACTCCTTGCCAATTATCAGGATGTTCCCCAGAATATGATGTCCGCAATCGTGGAATCAAACAAAACCCGTAAGGATTATATAGCTGATGCAGTGCTCCGCAAGGCAGGCTATTATACAGGAAATGGACAATGGGACGCATCCAAGGAACATACTTGCGTCATCGGTGTATACCGTTTGACCATGAAATCGAACTCTGACAATTTCCGCCAGTCTGCCATCCAAGGTATAATGAAACGTATCAAGGCGAAGGGTGCGGAAGTGATCATCTATGAACCCACGCTTGAGGACGGGACTACATTCTTCGGCAGCAGAGTCGTTAATGATCTTGCTGGATTCAAGGCGCAGAGCAAGGCTATCATAGCCAACCGTTTTGACAACAGTCTGGAAGATGTGGAAGCCAAGGTTTATACACGTGACATTTTTAGAAGGGACTGACCATGTTGCCATATAATGTAGAGCTGGACGGAAAGACTGTGCTTGTAACGGGTGCTGCCGGTTTTATTGGGAGTAACCTTGTCATGCGCCTTTTCCATGATTTCCGAAATATCAGGGTAATCGGTATTGATTCCATCACCGATTATTACGATGTCAATATCAAATATGAGCGTCTCAAGGAAATAGAGTCGTTAGACCGTGACTGGATTTTTGTCCGTGCCTCGATTGCCGATAAGGATGCGGTAGAAAGAATTTTCTCTGAAAACAAAATTTCCGTTGTCGTAAATCTTGCGGCCCAGGCAGGCGTCCGTTACAGTATCACCAATCCTGATGCCTATGTCCAAAGTAATCTTATCGGTTTCTATAATATCCTTGAAGCCTGCCGTCATTATGAGGTGGAGCACTTGGTTTATGCTTCTTCATCATCAGTCTATGGAAGTAACAAGAAAGTTCCGTATTCAACTGACGACAAGGTTGATAACCCGGTCAGCCTTTATGCAGCAACAAAGAAGAGTAACGAGTTGATGGCTCACGCATATTCAAAACTCTATAATATCCCATCAACAGGCTTGCGTTTCTTTACGGTTTATGGTCCTGCAGGTCGTCCGGATATGGCGTATTTCGGGTTTACCGACAAGCTTGTAAAAGGCGAAACTATCAAGATTTTCAATTATGGTAATTGTAAACGTGATTTTACTTATGTGGATGATATTGTGGAGGGAGTAGTACGTGTTATGCAACACGCTCCGGAAAAAGAGAATGGGGAAGACGGACTTCCGATTCCACCATACAAAGTATATAATATCGGTAACAGTCATCCGGAGAACCTGCTTGAATTTGTAACTATTCTTCAGGAAGAATTGGTCCGTGCCGGTGTGCTTTCGAAAGACTATGATTTTGAGTCCCATAAAGAACTTGTGCCTATGCAACAGGGCGATGTGCCTGTAACTTACGCTGATACTACTTCATTGGAACAGGATTTTGCTTTTAAACCGGGTACAAGTTTGAGAGATGGACTAAGAAACTTTGCAGAGTGGTATGTAAAGTTTTATAATACGGAGAAATAAAACAATAAAACTATGAGCATTTTTGCGGGTAAAACCCTAATGATTACCGGTGGAACAGGTTCTTTCGGTAATGCTGTCTTGAATCGTTTCCTTCGTACCGATATCGGTGAAATTCGTATATTTTCACGTGACGAGAAGAAACAGGACGATATGCGCCACGAATATCAGGTTAAGTATCCTGATGTGGCAAATAAAATAAAATTCTTTATCGGTGATGTACGCAACCTCCAGTCTTGTAGGAACGCTATGCCGGGAGTAGACTATATCTTCCATGCTGCTGCCTTGAAGCAGGTTCCGAGTTGCGAATTTTTCCCAATGGAAGCTGTCAAGACGAATGTAATCGGTACTGACAATGTATTGACGGCTGCTATTGAGGCGGGTGTTGGTGCCGTAATCTGCCTTTCCACGGATAAGGCTGCCTATCCAATCAATGCTATGGGTATCACCAAAGCTGTTGAGGAAAAGATAGCAGTGGCAAAGAGCCGTTACTCCGGCAAGACCAAGATTTGTTGTACACGTTATGGTAACGTGATGTGTTCTCGTGGTTCAGTCATTCCTCTTTGGATAGAGCAGATCCGCAATGGTAATCCTGTAACATTGACTGAGCCTAAAATGACGCGCTTCATCATGTCATTGGAAGAAGCGGTGGATCTCGTATTGTTTGCTTTCGAACATGGTCAGAATGGTGACATCCTCGTTCAGAAAGCTCCGGCTTGTACCATCCGGACTCAGGCGGAAGCTGTCTGTGAGCTCTTTGGCGGCAAGAAAGAAGATATTAAGGTTATCGGCATTCGTCATGGAGAGAAAATGTATGAAACATTGCTGACCAATGAGGAATGCGCCAAAGCAGAGGATATGGGTAATTTCTATCGTGTACCGGCAGATAACCGTGGATTGAATTACGACAAATATTTCAAAGAGGGTGAGACAGAGCGTAACACGCTTACAGAGTTCAATTCAAACAATACGCGAATTCTTAACGTGGAAGAAACCAAAGCCAAGATTGCAGCTTTGGATTATATAAAGAAGGAGTTGAATGGTGAGGGTAACTTCGTACAGTGATAAAATTATGAAGATATTAGTAACAGGTGCCAAAGGTTTTGTAGGGAAGAATCTTTGCGCCCAACTTCATAACATCAAGGACGGTAAGGCTCGTTGTTATGGTGAACTGAAGATTAGTGACGTATTTGAGTACGATCTTGACTCGACTCCGGAACAACTTGATAATTGGTGCAAAGAATCCGATTTCGTATTCAATCTTGCCGGGGTGAACCGCCCTAAAGACAATGATGAATTCATGAAAGGTAACTTAGGTTTTGCAAATACATTGCTTGATACCTTGAAGAAATATCATAACACTTGTCCCGTCATGCTTTCCTCCAGTGCGCAAGCCTCATTGACCGGTCGTTTTGGTAACAGCGAATATGGTCGTAGCAAAAAGGCGGGTGAAGATCTTTTCCTACAATACGGTAAAGAGACAGGGGCCAAAGTTTTGGTCTATCGTTTTCCGAACCTTTACGGAAAGTGGTGCCGTCCAAACTATAACAGTGCTGTAGCCACTTTCTGCAATAATATTGCCAATGGTTTGCCTATACAGGTCAACGATCCGAGTGTAGAACTTGAGTTGCTCTACATTGATGACCTTGTGGACGAAATGATTCATGCCCTGAAAGGGGAGGAACATCATTGCGAGTTCGAAGGGCTTGACGTACAACCGAAGGCTGACGGCAGATATTGCTATTGCCCTGTCACCCATAAGGTGACGCTTGGTGAAATCGTTGGTTTATTACATCAATTCGCGGAAATGCCTAAGACACTGATGATTCCGGAAATTCCGGCTGATTCATTTGCCAAACGTCTGTACAGTACATTTTTGAGCTACTTACCAAAAGAAAAAGCGATCTTCGACTTGAAAATGAATGTAGATCAACGTGGCAGTTTCACAGAACTAGTACATACCTTGAACTGCGGCCAAGTAAGCATTAATATCTCCAAACCAGGTGTAACCAAGGGTGAACACTGGCACAATACCAAATGGGAACAGTTTATTGTAGTCAGTGGGCATGCTCTTATTCAACTTCGTAAGGAAGGAACAGACGAAGTGTTTAACTATGAGGTGAGCGGAGAGAAAATACAGTCTGTCATCATGCTTCCCGGTTATACTCATAACATCATCAATCTTTCTGATACGGAAGATCTGGTGACAGTGATGTACTGCAATGAGGTATTCAATCCTAATAAGCCGGATACATACTTTGATAAAGTAGAAAGATAATATGGAAAAACAACCTAAATTCGATTATTCAGATATAAAATTCAAGGATAATGGTAAATTGAAGCTGATAATCGTTGTCGGCACTCGTCCCGAGATTATCCGTTTGGCGGCTGTCATCACCAAATGTCGTCAGTATTTCGATGTGATTCTTGCTCATACCGGTCAGAATTATGACTACAACCTCAATGGCATATTCTTTAAGGATTTGAAGTTGGCAGAGCCGGAAGTATATATGGATGCTGTAGGTGATGATTTGGGAGCTACTTGTGGTAATATCATCAACTGCTCATATAAACTCTTTGCACAGACAAAGCCGGACGGAGTTCTTGTACTTGGTGATACCAACTCATGTTTGAGTGTAATTGGTGCGAAGCGGCTGCATATTCCAATTTTCCATATGGAAGCAGGTAACCGTTGCAAAGACGAGTGCCTTCCGGAAGAGACCAACCGTCGTATTGTTGACATCATCAGTGATGTGAATATGGCATACTCGGAACATGCGCGAAGATATCTTGCCGATTGTGGTCTCCCCAAAGAACGTACTTATGTCACAGGATCACCAATGGCGGAAGTACTCCACAACAATCTTACGGAAATTGAAGCGAGCGATGTACACCAGCGTCTGGGTCTGGAGAAAGGAAAATATATTTTGCTCTCTGCTCATCGTGAGGAAAATATCGACACCGAGAAGAACTTCATATCGCTCTTTAATGCTATCAACCGTATGGCAGAGAAGTATGACATGCCGATTCTTTATAGTTGTCATCCACGTAGCCGTAACCGTCTTGCAGAGAGTAGTTTCAAACTTGATGAACGGGTTATCCAACATGAGCCTCTTGGCTTCCATGATTACAATTGTCTTCAGATGAATGCTTATGCTGTTGTTAGTGATAGTGGTACATTACCTGAAGAATCAAGTTTTTTCATCAGTGTGGGACATCCCTTTCCTGCTATTTGCATTCGAACCTCTACTGAGCGTCCAGAGGCTATTGACAAGGGTGACTTTATCATTGCCGGTATTGACGAGAAATCATTACTTCAAGCCGTAGATACTGCCGTTGAACTTTGCCGTGATGGTCAGCATGGTATTCCTGTGCCTGACTATGTAGACGAGAATGTCTCAACCAAAGTTGTGAAGATTGTGCAGAGCTATGTCGGTATTGTCGATAAAATGGTGTGGAGAAAGTTCTGAAAAATATCAATCATCTGAACTGAAATAGGCTGAACGGATGTTCCAAATAGATTACAGTTTATTCTAAGTATGTCAAATGAACTTTATTACGATGAATATTAATCTATCCAACTCCTAATGCAGTCAACTTTATAAAACAAGAGCTCCCTATGAATAGAATAGCAGCAATCTATGGTCATCATGGCAATGAGAAGACACGTATTCTCAATTTCGTGTGTGAGTTGATTCGTGAGAACGAGGGCGAAAGCCTGTCATATTTCGCACGCTTTAATGAATGATAAATTAGAAAAATGCTGCAAAATACGTATCGCAAGCAAGTGATAAACTTTATGACGCTTATGAAGTAGCAAGATGGAATAAAATTGAAAATTAGTATCAGATTATAGAGGGTCATCTTGTAGTAACCATACTATTTTCCGCCTTGACACACATCTTAACCTAACATATCTTTGCGC
>ENA-UAHD01000542-UAHD01000542.1-human-gut-metagenome-genome-assembly--contig:-NODE-542-length-10562-cov-23.079185_pt1 | contig 10562 bp, 7 predicted proteins | sample MGYA00243413_ERZ654348 | MGnify/ENA primary metagenome ERZ654348 (study PRJEB26926, sample SAMN06165082) | human gut metagenome | biome: ENVO:00009003; feature: ENVO:2100002; material: ENVO:00002003... | reverse complement strand
AAATGGGACGAAAGAAGAAAGAAATCCGTTTGAAGGAGCCTGTGCGCATCCGAGAAAAGAAGATAGCAGGTGGCAACATCAGCCTCTATCTTGACATTTACCAGAAGGGATTGAGAAAGAAAGAGACGCTGAAACTCTATCTTGTGCCAGAAATCAACGCTGCTACCAAGTTGCAAAACGCCAATACAAGAAAGTTGGCAGAGCAAATCAAGGCGCAGCGCATTCTTGACATCCAGAGAGAGGGTCTTGTGGATTGGGACAAGGTGAAGAAGTCTCGCATGACACTTACCAAGTGGATGGATGACTTTGTGAAGTACAATGCCGAGTTGTCTGAGTCTTCCATGAAGACAAAGCGAAACACTCATGCTCGCATTGACCAATACCTATTACATATTGGCAAGCCAGAGTTTCTGTTGAAAGACGTTGATAAGGAGTTTTGCAAAGGCTTCATTACCTTTTTGAAGACTTGCACCTATAATGATGGAAAGAAACAACTCAGCACCACCACTTGCCGTATGTTCGTCAACTATTTCAGCTCGTCATTGGCAAAGGCTGTAAGAGACGGACTGATTGAGCAAAATCCATTCTTGCTGTTGGAGGCAAAAGAGAAGCCACAGAAGCGAGTGGCTGAGCGTGAGTTTCTGACGATAGAGGAAATAAAGAAGGTGATGAACACACCATGCCGTTATGAACTGGTGAAGAAAGCCTTTCTGTTCTCCTGTTTCACCGGTCTGCGATATAGCGACATGAAAGCCTTGAACTGGAGTGAAATCCACAAGGCTGCTGACGGCAAGACAGAATACATTGACCATATCCAAGTCAAGACCAAGGACAGAGTAACCATCCCCTTGTCGGAAGAAACAAAGAAGTGGATGCCTAAAAGAGAAGAAGGCATAGACAACATCTTCCACAACTTGACAATCACATCTACAACTGTAGAAGTGGTTCTGAAAGAATGGATGGAGGCAGCAGGAATAACCAAGCATATAACCTACCATTGCTCACGGCATACGGCGGCTACGATGCTCCTGACCCTTGGTGCAAGTATCTATGTAGTAAGCAAGATACTCGGACACAAGAGCATCAAGATGACGGAGATTTACGCCAAGATTGTTGACAAGAAGAAGTTGGAGACCGTGAACCTCGTGAACGGAATGTTTGACCAAATACCAGCAATACAATGAAGATAGAAATCAAGGAACGTAAGCTGACGGAAGGCAAAAGAGCCTTATATCTGGAATACTACGAGACTGGCTTCCGCAAGAGAGAAAACTTGCATCTCTATCTCTTGCCCGATGATGCCGTTGGTGCTACAAAGCACAATCGGCTTACATACAACAAGGCTATGGAGATACGAGCAGAGCGCATCCTCACCCCTCCTGTATTGGAGAAAGAGAATGACAAGAGCGAAGAACAAGGCAACGGCTTGACTTGGCTACAATGGTGCGATGATTATATCAAATGGTCTGTTGATTGTGGCAACTGCAAGAAGATGATAGGTCATAAGAATGTTGTCCGCAAGCGTATCGCCACTTATTTACGGAGAGTAGATAAGAAAGACATCCTGCTGAAAGATGTCAGTAAAGATGAAATTTGCGGTCTTTTTGATTATATGCGCAACAAGTATCGCAACAAACGCCAAATCAAGACCAACGGAGGACGGTTGGCTGATTACACATTACTGTTGTTTGAGGAAACTGTCAAAGCGATATTTAACAAGGCTATGCGTGAAGGACTTGTAAAATTCAATCCTGTACACAGTCTAAACAAGTTGGAACGCTTCCATGCTCCTGACAAACACAGAGAGTATCTTACGCCCGAAGAACTCACACGTTTCCTGGCGGTGGAAGCTGAATGTGAGAATGAACGAACCGTACAACTGGCATTTGGGTTATCATCCATGACTGCCCTTCGCCTTGGCGATATGCAGCATCTAAGGTGGTGTGATATTAAAATGATAGATGGCGTGCCGACAATCAGCATCATACAGCGAAAGACAAAGCGTCCTGCCATTATTCCGCTCAATGAAATGGCGCAATCGTTGTTGCCACCTCGGGCGGATGACAATCCGGAAAGTCTTGTGTTTCACCTTGTCAAGAAGTCAGACAACGTATCTAAATACGTAAGAAGACTTAAAGAAAAGGCTGGCATAGAAAAGGATTTGACCTATCATTGCTCACGGCATACGACAGCATCGTTGGCTATCTCAGCAGGGGCAGACATATCAGCAGTGAAGGATGTTTTGGGACATGGAAGCATCACTTCAACCGAAGTTTATGCAAAAGTGGCTCTTGAAAAGAAGATAGAGGCGGTCAATCTGTTTAATGGCGTGTTTGATTGAGACATACAGCAGGGTGCGAACAATGGGGAAGTCTTACTTCTTCCCTTTTGTTGGTAAATTGCCGTCAGGCTGTATTCAAAAAACGCTTGTGTTCAAATAAATCTGCAAGACTTATCTGGGCACAGGCTTTTTCATGTTCTATTTAATCTTTGATATAGATGATAACAGGAGTAACATACGCTCGTGTCTCCAGTATTGGTGACAGACAGAGCACGGAAAGACAGGTCAAAGACTTGTCGGAGTATGCAAAATATAAGGGTATCGAAGTCTGCAAGGTCTTTGAGGAACACATCTCTGGCGCAAAGAAGAATGATGAGCGTCCAGTGTTGTGTGAGGCAATGGAATACTGCAAGGCAAACCGCATTGGAATCCTACTTGTCAGTGAACTGTCAAGATTGGGGCGTAATGCGTTTGAGGTGCTTGCCTCTGTCAAGGAACTCATAGACTGTGGCATTAACCTCTACATACAAAAGGAACAGCTTACATTATTGGACGAAGAAGGACATCCGTCCCTCTTTGCCCCGATAATGATAGCCACGCTTTCGACCTGTGCGCAATTGGAACGTGACAATATCTCATTCCGATTGCAGTCAGGAAGGAAGCAGTATATAGAGAAAGGTGGAAAACTCGGACGCAAGATAGGCTCTGTAAAAACGGAAGAACAGATGAAAGCCGAATATAGGGAAGTAATAAGTCTGCTTCGCAAGGGATATTCAATTCGGGATGTGGCGAAGTTGAGTGGTAAAGGGGTAAGTACCGTACAACGAGTTAAGCGATTAATAAAAGTACAATCATCGCAATAATACTATTGATTTTACGTTCTTTTCAAAGAAAGGGGTTGTGCAATAGTGGCTTAAAGGCTAAAAGCACTACCTTTGTAAATAATATCAAAACAGAGTATAATGGAAGAAAACAATATAACAGTAGATAAAGCTGTCCAAACAATAAAAGGGGCAATTTTGCGAGCTCAAGCACAGGCAAGCCAATCTGGTAATGCCATACAGTTGTCTTTATATTATGGTATAGGGCGTTATGTGTCTATCAATTTACAACAAGCACATTGGGGCGCAAAAGCTCTTGATACTATTAGTGAGAGATTGCAGCGTGAATTGCCAGGATTAAGAGGCTATTCTTCAGGCAACTTGAAGAAAATGCGTATCTTCTATGAGGAATGGCAATGCCTTTCAATTGGTTCGCCATTGGCGAACCAATTACAACAGCTTGAAAATAAGATAGAAGAAGGTGTTGAAATAGGAGAAAAAACACTCCTTTGTATTAACAGACCTATAGAGTCCGCAGACTTACGTATAGAGGATTTCGTGGGCATTAGTTTTACTCATCATATGGAAATTTTGCATAAAACTACCACTTTAGATGAGCGTATCTACTACATACATCAAGTGAACTTGCACCATTGGAACAAGTACGTATTACGGAAATACTTATCTGATGATCTATATCACCATCAAGGCAATATGCCTAACAATTTTCCGAAAGCGATACCAGACTTCAAGCAATCAATGAAAACAATATCAATGTTTAAGGATGAATATTTGCTTGATTTCATCAATACTGAAAATTTGGGATTGGAGATAGAAGATATTGACGAACGTGTAGTTGAGCAAGAAATTGTAAGAAACATGCGCGATTTCATTCTTCAATTCGGAAAGGATTTTATCTTTATGGGTAACCAGTATCGTGTCGTACTTGAAGGAGAAGAAATGTTCATAGATCTTTTGTTCTTTAGTCGAGAACTTGCAGCAATGGTAGCCGTAGAACTAAAATACGGTAAGTTCAAGCCTTCATATTTGGGACAACTATGTACATATCTACAGGCATTAGACCTTACTGTAAAAAAACCACACGAAAATTCCTCTATTGGTATTGTGTTATGCAAAGAAATGAACAAGGCTTTTGTTGACATTGTTGTAAGGAACTACGACAGCCCAATGGGAGTAGCAACATATAAAACCAAACAAGATATGCCTGAAGAATTACAGAAGGCTTTGCCTGATTTGGATAAGATGAAAGATTTATTTTGCAAATCGTTGTAAATGTGTATTCGCATTTTATAAAATACGTATTAAGGAGTAAGGCTATAATGTTCTTACTCCTTTTTCGTATCTGTCACAATGGATGTTAGGGGCTTTAGATGGCGATGCCGTACTTTTTATACTTTTATATACAGCAATAATAGTCCCTTAAATGTTAAAATCGGACAGTATTGACAGAAAATCCAAGTAAACCTTGCTCGTTTTGAAGAAAATTTGTTATTTTTGCAGTGGCTCTCGAATCTGTGCGTCAATTTGGGTTTACTCAATGTCAATACGCAGACAGCCAACGCCGAGCTGAAAACTGAGAAGTCCAAACAACTTTCTCGGTAATAAGCGGGCAATGGGTGGGAAGAGAGTCAAGACATATAGAAGGCGTTTATCTTACGCTGTGTTTGAGACGAGTCGAATCTTGCAAACATTCTGAATTATAGTCTCGAATATGGTCAACGGTAGATGTCCCGGGTGTGATTATATCAATCCCGTGGAGACCTTGTAAGCATGGATTGTACCCTTTCGGATGCAATCAAATGTATTATATAGGTCTCTTAACGGTAATGATTTTCATATCGGCGTGGGCTCTGACGTTGTCTGTTCGACTATAATAGGCAATGCAAGAGCCTCGACTCGTGGAATGGACAACAGGACGATTCCACGCTTTTTTGTGTCAAATAGTTGCTAATTTAATGCAAGACATAAAAACGATATGAACGCATTGATTAATGCGCATACCCTTCGAGGTCGAAGCAGATCTCCTTACGCTGGACTTACCTCCAACGTCCTCCCCGAAGCTCAACGCTCACATACAGGGGTGTCCTCGGACTATGTACAAAAGGCAAATCACGAATGGTTCGTATTGCGAGTTACATACAACAGAACACAGAAAGCTTATGGCATTATATCAACCTCTGACGTTCAGTCATATATGCCTATGCATTATGTTATAAAGAAAGAGATTGGGAAGAAGAAGCGAATTTTACAGCCTCTTCTTCCCAATCTCTTTTTTGTATATGCTACAAGGGAGACTGTAAACTCCATTATCAAGAAAAAGGGAGAAGAAACAGCAATATTAAAATTTTATCTTGATAAGACAAAACCACTGGAGAAAAACGGCAAACATCCCCCTCTCACAATTCCATTTACATCAATGACAAACTTCATAAAAGCTACAAGCACAGATAACGAACATGTGCGAATAGTGTCACCAGAACAATGTCATTATAAAAGTGGTGATATTGTAAAGGTGATAGACGGAGAATTTGAAGGTGTTACAGGGAAAGTTGCTCGCATTGCAGGGCAACAACGTGTCGTTGTGGAAATATCAGGGCTATGTTTGGTGGCAACTGCTTACATTCCCACAGACTTTATAAGAAAAGAAAATAAAATTTAAACGAACATAATATGAGAAAAGTATTCTTTTTAACTTCTTTCTGTTTTGCATTTGCAACATGCTTATTATGTGGATGCAGTCCCGATGAAGAAAATGACAATCATTCATCTTCAACCACCACAACAACGAAGCAGAAGGTAACGGCTCCTAAATTCGACAAATATCTGACAACAACAGATTTGGACGGATTTTCTATTAGGGTTAGATTCAAAACAGGAGGAGACAAAGAAAGTAATCTAAGTGCAACCGTTTATTGGAAAAATTATTCAAAAAAGCCAAGCTCTACTCCAACTAAAAAAGAACTAACTAAAGTAGAAAGCATGCGGCAATATGGTTCTGCAGTATACCATAATACAGGAAGCAAAAAGGGTATGACAGAGAGTATTGTTTTTGACAAATCTCATGCTGGCTATAATGGTGGTACTTACATCTACTATTATGTGGAGTGTAAAAATAGTGTAGGAAGGGCAAGTTCTTCTATAGGTTATACAATTGTAAAGAGATAAAACTTACGAAATTACAATATAGATAAAAAGTAAAGAGTTACTTGCATTCTATAGAAAAGCACTTGAAATCTTATTGCACGTTGTTAAATGTTTATAATACTAACCCGTTGGCGGAATTAATTTAAGTTGATAAATATGAGTAAAAAGTTGCACATATCGCTGATTTTTAGTAACTTAGTGGTGTTCAAAACATTAAGTCCAAACCATCGTATGTACAACCTTTATACAAAATTCGTCAAAATACTCGAGATATGCAAGCAATTCTCTGAAAATCTCGTCAATGAATCGGGTAATGTTCCACGTCGTGGTCCTGTTCCCAAGTTTTCGGATTTGGAAGTGGTGGCGCTATCCTTGACGGCAGAGACCGAGAGCATTGATAGTGAGAAGTGGTTGTTCGACTATAAATTGCAAGAGTACAAGGACAACATTCCTAATCTCATATCAAGGAGACAGTTCAATGACCGCAGGAAGAAAACGGCAGGCCTGTGTGAGGAACTGCGCAAGCGGATTGCCATGGAAATGGATGGCGGAGAGGAACAATTCTTTGTTGACTCCAAGCCGATAGAGGTCTGTAGGGTTGCAAGAGGAAAACGTTGCAAGATGGGACGTACCGGCAATTTCTCGCAAGCTCCCGACTTCGGCTTCTGTGCTTCGCAGAACACGTATTATTTTGGTTATAAGTTACACGCTCTCTGTGGGTTAAGTGGAGTTATCCATTCCTATGATCTGTCAAAGGCAAGTGTGGCGGACCTCCATTATATGAAGGATGTAAAACATACTTATCACGACTGTAGCATCTATGGTGACAAAGGGTATATTGGAGCTGACGTACAGCTTGACTTGTTCGAAACCGCACACATAAGACTGGAGTGTCCGTATCGGCTCAACCAAAAGGATTGGAAACCGACATTCATTCCGTTTGCAAAGGCAAGAAAGAGGATTGAGACAATATTCTCACAACTTACAGACCAGTTCTTGGTCATCAGGAACTATGCGAAAATAACGAATGGTTTGTTTGCCAGGATCATTGGCAAAATTAGTGCACTTACCATTCTGCAATACGTAAACTTCATTAACGACAAGCCCATTGGCAGAATTAAGTATGCACTAAATTAATTCCGCCAACAGGTACATATTAATACGAGTTAGTAATCCTGTAGTTCTCATATGCTACGAGGAGGTATTAAAAGGTGCGTTTCGACAATGCATCTACTGTAGTATATTATTGCTTAATCCAAATGAATATTATAAATTTAGGAATTCTTGCTCACATTGATGCAGGAAAAACTTCCGTAACCGAGAATCTGCTGTTTGCCAGTGGAGCAACGGAAAAGTGCGGCCGTGTGGATAATGGTGACACCATAACGGACTCTATGGATATAGAGAAACGTAGAGGAATTACTGTCCGGGCTTCTACGACATCTATTATCTGGAATGGAGTGAAATGCAATATCATTGACACTCCGGGACACATGGATTTTATTGCGGAAGTGGAGCGGACATTCAAAATGCTTGATGGAGCAGTCCTCATCTTATCCGCAAAGGAAGGCATACAAGCGCAGACAAAGTTGCTGTTCAGTACTTTACAAAAGCTGCAAATCCCGACAATTATATTTATCAATAAGATTGACCGTGCCGGTGTGAATTTGGAGCGTTTGTATATGGATATAAAAACAAATCTGTCGCAAGATGTCCTGTTTATGCAAACTGTTGTCGATGGATCGGTTTATCCGGTTTGCTCCCAAACATATATAAAGGAAGAATACAAAGAATTTGTATGCAACCATGACGACGATATATTAGAACGATATTTGGCGGATAGCGAAATTTCACCGGCTGATTATTGGAATACGATAATCGCTCTTGTGGCAAAAGCCAAAGTCTATCCGGTGCTACATGGATCAGCAATGTTCAATATCGGTATCAATGAGTTGTTGGACGCCATTTCTTCTTTTATACTTCCTCCGGCATCAGTCTCAAACAGACTTTCAGCTTATCTCTATAAGATAGAGCATGACCCCAAAGGGCATAAAAGAAGTTTTCTTAAAATAATTGACGGAAGTCTGAGACTTCGAGACGTTGTAAGAATCAACGATTCGGAAAAATTCATCAAGATTAAAAATCTAAAGACTATTTATCAGGGCAGAGAGATAAATGTTGATGAAGTGGGTGCCAATGATATCGCGATTGTAGAAGATATAGAAGATTTTCGAATCGGAGATTATTTAGGTGCTAAACCTTGTTTGATTCAAGGATTATCTCATCAGCATCCCGCTCTCAAATCCTCCGTCCGGCCAAATAAGCCCGAAGAGAGAAGCAAGGTGATATCCGCTCTGAATACATTGTGGATTGAAGACCCGTCTTTGTCCTTTTCCATAAACTCATATAGTGATGAATTGGAAATCTCGTTATATGGTTTGACCCAAAAGGAAATCATACAGACATTGCTGGAAGAACGATTTTCCGTAAAGGTCCATTTTGATGAGATCAAGACTATCTACAAAGAACGACCTATAAAAAAGGTCAATAAGATTATTCAGATCGAAGTACCACCCAACCCTTACTGGGCCACAATAGGGCTGACTCTTGAACCCTTACCGTTAGGGGCAGGGTTGCAAATCGAAAGTGACATCTCCTATGGTTATCTGAACCATTCTTTTCAAAATGCCGTTTTTGAAGGGATTCGTATGTCTTGCCAATCTGGTTTACATGGATGGGAAGTGACAGATCTGAAAGTAACTTTTACTCAAGCCGAGTATTATAGCCCGGTAAGTACACCTGCTGATTTCAGACAGCTGACCCCTTATGTCTTCAGGCTGGCTTTGCAACAGTCAGGTGTGGACATTCTCGAACCGATGCTCTGTTTTGAGTTGCAGATACCCCAAGTAGCGAGTTCCAAAGCTATTACAGATTTGCAAAAACTGATGTCTGAGATTGAAGACATCAGTTGTAATAATGAGTGGTGTCATATTAAAGGGAAAGTTCCATTAAATACAAGTAAAGACTATGCCTCAGAAGTAAGTTCGTACACTAAGGGCTTAGGCATTTTTATGGTTAAGCCATGTGGGTATCAAATAACAAAAGACGGTTATTCTGATAATATCCGCATGAACGAAAAAGATAAACTTTTATTCATGTTCCAAAAATCAATGTCATTAAAATAATGGAGCGGTCAGGAAATTTCTATAAGGCAATACGGTTGGGATATATACTTATCTCCATTCTTATCGGATGTATGGCATATAATAGCCTCTATGAATGGCAGGAGATAGAAGCATTAGAACTTGGCAATAAAAAAATAGACGAGCTCCGAAAAGAAATAAACAATATCAATATTCAAATGATAAAATTTTCTCTATTGGGTGAAACAATACTGGAATGGAACGATAAAGATATCGAGCATTACCATGCACGGCGTATGGCAATGGACAGTATGCTCTGCCGTTTCAAGGCCACCTATCCAGCAGAGCGCATCGATAGTGTGCGCAGTCTTTTAGAGGATAAGGAACGACAGATGTTCCAGATAGTCCGGTTAATGGATGAACAACAATCTATTAACAAGAAGATAGCCAATCAAATTCCGGTTATTGTACAGAAAAGTGTGCAGGAACAGTCCAAAAAGCCAAAACGAAAAGGTTTCTTAGGCATATTCGGCAAAAAAAAGGAAGTAACTCCAGCAGTATCAACCACTATCCTTCATTCGGTCAATAGAAACGTAATCAGCGAACAGAAAGTGCAGGATCGCCAATTGTCGGAACAAGCCGACAGCCTTGCAGCTCGTAATGCAGAACTTAACAGACAACTGCAAGAATTGATTTGCCAAATAGAAGAAAAGGTACAAACCGAACTGCAAAGCCGGGAAAACGAAATAGTTGCCATGCGTGAAAAGTCATTTATGCAAGTAGGCGGTTTAATGGGATTCGTTCTTCTATTGTTGTTAATTTCCTACATCATCATACATCGTGATGCAAAAAGCATTAAACAATACAAGCACAAGACAACTGATTTGATAAGGCAACTGGAACAATCCGTACAACGGAACGAGGCACTGATAACGTCAAGGAAGAAGGCGGTACATACTATCACCCATGAACTGCGCACACCGCTGACAGCAATAACAGGCTATGCCGGACTGATACGGAAAGAACAGTGTGAGGATAAGTCCGGGCAGTATATCCAAAACATACTGCAATCCTCCGACCGTATGCGGGATATGCTTAACACTTTGCTTGACTTCTTCCGCCTGGACAACGGCAAGGAACAGCCCCGTCTGT
>ENA-UAHD01000532-UAHD01000532.1-human-gut-metagenome-genome-assembly--contig:-NODE-532-length-10657-cov-5.521222_pt1 | contig 10657 bp, 9 predicted proteins | sample MGYA00243413_ERZ654348 | MGnify/ENA primary metagenome ERZ654348 (study PRJEB26926, sample SAMN06165082) | human gut metagenome | biome: ENVO:00009003; feature: ENVO:2100002; material: ENVO:00002003... | reverse complement strand
AAGAACTACGGAAAGAACGGAAAGAATTGAGAACATTGAGGCAATACATGGACAATCACACCGGCAAATAGACTTTGAAAGGTGTATTGCTATGAACAACGCAGCCATCAACTGGGACGAGATTCCCGATATTATCACGAAGGATCAGCTTTATCGGATTTGCCATATCAGCAAGTCCACCGCCCGGTATCTTCTGCAAAGCGGAAAGATACCCTGCTACTACACAGGCAAGCAAACACGCTGCTATCAAATCAAAAAGGAAGATGTAATTGCCTATTTAGAGGACCGCAAGGTTTTCCCGGAGGCCTATGCCGCACCGAAGGGGTGGTATAAGGGCTACTATGAAATCAAACTGGCAATCCATCTTCCTCCGGAAGTCTTGGAGGACATGCACGAGTATTATTCCGAACTATTCTCCCAGTACAAAGATGTTTTGACCGCTATTGAGGTCTGCAAGCTAACCGGCTACAGTAAGACCGCCATCAACAACTGGTGTGCCGGTGGACAACTGAAAGCCTTTAAGCGCAGCAATGTCAACCACATTCCGAAAATATATCTCATCGAATTTTTCTGCTCTCCCTATTGCCGCTCGGTTACCCGGAAATCCGACTGGCACATCCGGACGCTGAAACGCTTCCCGTCTTGGAGAAGCCAGAAACAGTCACAGGGAGGTGCGAAGGCATGAGGAATTTCTTAGAAGAGCTGTATTTCGGAAATCTTGACCCTCAGGCGAGAGGATACCGAAAGGGCAGCCATATCCTGAAGGTTTCGGAAAACATCAATGAGCTGGAAGAAAAACTCACACAGCGCTTGAACGACGAGGAAAAGAAGCTGTTTCTTGATTTCTGCAATGCCTACGGCGAACTGATGGGCGATACGGGACTGGATTCTTTTATTGTCGGCTTCCGCCTAGGCGCTAAAATGATCTTCGATACCTTTTGTAGCGATGACGCACCGTTTGAAAGCTACCTGAAAGAATGAAAGGTTTGCCGAATCGCAATTTAGTCAATTACGATTGACTAAATTGTAGTTGACTAATTTTTTCAATATACAATGTGCGATCATCAAAATTGCACATTCGCAAACCAAACCCTCCTTTGGTACAATTACAGTATCAAAGGAGGGTTTACTATGAATAAAACGATATTTGAACAAATGGGCGGCACATACACCATGCAGGGAGATTATTGCCTGCCTGATCTTACTTTACCCACCGAAGAAGAACGCCCCATCGGCGTGTGGGGACAGCGCCGCCTGCGGTATTTAAAGCAGCATCACAAAATCCTGTACTACAATCTGCTCACTTCCGGAAAGCTCCGTTCCCACCTTGCAGATGTTGAGGAAGAAGCACAGTCCCTCTTTCTTCGGCTGGTAAAAGAATACGCTGAAAGGGAAAGTGTTACCGAACAACTTAAGGCTGAGAAGCCAATGGAGTGGGTAAGGAGGATAAATAATATACGTGAGCGAGTGACTGAAACGGTCAATGCAGAAGTGGTGTTCGCATGAGGAAGCCAAAATACCATCTCTATCTCTCAAAAGCCGAATATCGCTTCATAATCCAATGTTTGCTTGATTATCGCAACAAGCTAATATTTCAAGGTAAATATACCGACGGAGTCGATGAGCTTATAATCAAATATACAAAATGATAACAGGCACGGGAGTCAACCTCTCGTGCCTGTTGCTATTAAAAATTAAATTATTGCAATAACCTCACCATATACAAATAGTGTATCATATTCTTTTACTTCTATCGGAGCATATTTGTCATTATATGAACAAAGTAGAGTCTTTCCATTATCATAAGAAAGGTATTTACAATACACTTTATCATTGAGATAAAATGTACCAACTTTCCCTTCGTCAATAACACGTTGACGTTTAATAAGAACAATGCTCTTATCCTTAATGTTTGGTTCCATACTATCACCAGATATTTTCAAAGCAAAGTCGCAAAGTAAATTTTCTGTTTCGTATTCCTCAAACGGAATTCCATCAAAACTCTCATTGCCAACACCAGCGGATAATGGTAAATCGTACAGAGGAACAATACGTTTAACTACGGTTTTGCTAATTTCAAACGAATCGTTTTCAGGAATATCTTTCATCCAGGATTTAACGTTGTTAATTGAATTCGATTCTTCTTGTAAGTAGGCAATCACATGATAAGGATTTAGCAGATACATAAAACATAAAATATTTTTAGCTGTTTTTTGTTTTTCAGTTTCCGATATAAACTCATAAAAATTGTTTCCATCATGAATACTGTATACTTGCTCTTCGTAATGGCTTTCACCATGCAATACTAATCGATACATTAGGTTTTCAAAGTATGTAGAGTGTTTGCCAAGTGCCTTTAATACATTTTTGTCGCATGAAACTTTTTCAATATTCTTCTGGTAATTAAACGTAGAAAAAGCCTCTAATACCCTACGCATAATATTACCTATTGTAGCACTATCATTATTAGAGTCCCCATTAGCATAGTGATAAACTTTTTTGATCAAAGCGCTATATTCGTTGTGGTTTTTTATCAATGGCTTTAAAAGCAAATTATTCAACTCTAAAACGATATAAGAAGAAGGGGTAATTCCGGCAATTCCTTTGGTAGACTGACAGATTTCATCCATAGCTTTTCTTAAATTAAATACAGTTTCAAGATCGTGTGATAATATTAAAACTTTACTTTTGGAGTTGCCATTTATTATGCGATTTATTTGAAGACGCAAAAAAGATGCAATACCAACTTTGTTTTCAAAATCAAAACTTGAGATCGGATCGTCAACAACAATAAATGCTTCGTTTTGATACAGTCTTGATATTTCTTGATTAGCTAAAATTTGAGTAAAGAAATAACATAAGGCTATAATATTGCGCTCACCTAAAGACACACTCTTTGGCTTTACGTTCTTCCCGTTTGATTTTAAATAATATTTATCGTTCTTAAGTTCAATGGACAAGCGCCCTTGAGAAAAAAACACATAATCTAATGCATTATTTATGTTGTTTATCGCTAATCCAATATCCGATTTTCGTTGTTTGAGGTTACGCAGAGTCTCTTGTGCGTCTTTTAAAGCCTTCAGTTTTTTCGAAAGCTTTTCTGCCATTTTCTTTTTTTCTTCTGTTTGCTTTAGATAATCTTTATAAACCTGAGATGTTTGGAGATGAGCTATCAATTTGTTTATTGATATAAGTTCTTTTACAAGCGCACCTTTTTTGCTTGCAGCTATATTGAATTCTTTTCTTTTATCCTCAAGTTTTTCTAGCAATTCATTTAGATGCGTAATTGCAGCAGACAAGTCTTGGTTTGACAATTGTACGGGGGTATAAACATTGTTTAATTTCGTCTCAATTGCAGTCTTGTAAATTTCGATCAATGTTTGACATTCTTTTAGCTGCGTAACAATACTTTTAAATAATTTAGGATCTAATTCCTCATATGATGTCAGATTTATACTCAAATTCGGAATAGATATGGCGTTTAATGCGGCTTTATGTGCATCTACTTCTTTGTTGAGCACCTTATCAATACTATCAATCAAACCTTGTTTATAAGTTTCACTCACTTCTTGATAGCAGTATGGGCACACGGAAGTTTCTTTTGAACTAAATTTGTGACGAGCATTTTCTACGGTAGTTTGTCCACCATTTTGGATAGTGTCCAAAATCATTTTTTCCCTATCACTTAAGATAGGTTCTTCAAGCTTAGTAGATAAAAGTTCAATAACAGACTGTTCCCATTTATTGTCGAAAGTAAGAAGCTTTATTTCATCCGGATAAGCAGTAGTAATGTCCGATACTTTATCTAACAACGCTTGCGTGTCATCAAATTTTTTTTGCAACTCGGCAGAAGTGAGTTTTGTTGATAAACTACAAATTTCTGTAATTACATCATCTGTTACAGAAGAATTACGGCGATTATTCTTTATTTTGGAATCTACTTCAGCCCATCCGCCAGCCTGTTTTAAGATTGAAGCTAATCTTATCCAATGGTACTGTGGATTAAGAGGATTTTTATCCTCTAAATATTTATTATATTCACTTTGGATAAATTCACTTTCAGCTTGAAGAGTTGTAACTTCTGCAAGCTTTTTATCTATCTCTGCTTGCACATTAACTTGACCACCTAACAGAATTATAGTGCTAAGTCCATCATCGTCTATCTTTACATTTTCGTCGATGTATTTTTCATTAAATACAAACAACTTAGAATCTTCAGAAAGAGCGACTGTGTGGTTTTCTGTGTTTAATAAAGAGGCTGTTAAATCGGTTGGAAAAATATTTTCAGCTATAGAAGATAATCCTTCTGAAATTGTGCTTTTTCCGCTTCCATTCTTTCCGTATACAATAGAAATTCTATCATTGGGATTAGGAAAAAGTATAAGGTCAGTTTCTTCACTAAAGCATCTACCTTGAATTTTCAATCCTTTAATATTTTCCAACATGAATTTTACCTCTCTCTAAATAAAGAAGTTAGTTTTGTTCTTATATTTGTATCACTAGGCACTTCTCTAATACCATAACCCATAATGCGACCATCGGGATGGTGCCGAAGGTGAGGCAATACAAATTCATCAAATAAATCTGTGGCAAATTTGTATTTGCCACGACTCAAAAGCGATCCTCTGAGATAGCCATTCATAATGCCTGCGGCAAAGTCCGCAATTTGTATTCCAGCACTTTGTGAACTGCTTTCTGTAAGAACGCCGGAGTAAATATTTTTATACTTTATAAAATCGCCTGTTACCGCAATTTCATGACAAGCGAGTTTTAATTTTTTAATTTTATCAGGATTAAGCTCATCCATAATTATTATTGCAAAATCATCGGGTTGAGCATCCATATTAACCCGCTGCATTGCTTCCTGAAGATGAAACTTTAAAATTCCTTCTTCAGATTGATAGCACGGTTGTATGTAAACGCATGTTATTGTAAAAATAAATTCTAGAGAATTTTTGCTGACTGCATAGCTAAAAACACGGCGATAATATCCTTTAAGTGAATTCTCTGTTTTGTTTCGTAAAAATTCAGAACGATACTTTCCTTTATGTATCTCCCATAGATCAGACCACTTAATTTCTTCACCTATAGGAACACCATATTGTTTATTTAACTCTTGTATTTCATTTTGGAACTGCCGGTAATCATCAGAGGAAAATCGAACACTAGATCGTATGTAGAATGGATGACTACGGCGAAATGTTTCAGATGGGCGCTTTTTATATGCTCCGGCTTCATCGGTAAAAACATAATACGTCTCGCCCATCTGCACTCCCCCCTTTCGATTTATGTGTTCTCGGCTCTAAACTGTTCCCATGCAGGCTGCATCGCTTTAAGCGCCAGACTGTTGCAGATTTCCTTAGCCAGTGCTTTTTTTGCAGCTGCTGTTTCGTTAGCAATATACGGCTCTCGTTGTTCGAAAACCTTGCCATCGAATGCTCCTAAATGGTGATGGACATAAGCAGCAAAGTCTTCAACATCTTCACAACTGTCAAATAGCAAGATGACATCCAGCAATCGCCGAGTTGCATACTGCGCTTCATTTCCATTAAGATCTCCGATGTGATGTTCCAGAAAACGAAGAAGTAAATAGCGTAACTCGCTGGTAACATAATATCTCAAACAAATATTGGGATCGTTATAATTACGATATGGAATAAATTTTATTTCAGGGCACGGCGCAATCATCCTATATCCATCAAGAGCAGTGATTTGACCCGAAAAAAGTTGTGTGCCGTAATGAAATATCTTTAAAGTACCATAGTATGCCGATGTATCAGTTTGTAAATGATGATAGAACGCCCGATTTCCTTTTTTGCGGATACCGTTCTCATCTTCCTCATATTCAATTGAAATAGTGTATTGGGGAAATAGCTTATGGTAATACCGAGAATCTTCTTCTGTCCAATCATCGGGTTGACGCAGTAAAATTTTAACCTGCTCTAGCGGTGTTTGCAACAAACCGAAACGTTTTCTCCAAAGGTATTCCACATCACGGATATCGGCGTTTTTGTCAATGGGCGTATTGTTGTCCATTACTCGGGTATAGATGTGAAATGCTTGTACCGTTTTCCCTTTCTTCGGGGGATTTGGCCTGTACCGTTTATCTGCGTAATTTTCAATGAGATAATAAGGAACATCGGTTGAGTTTTTTATGATAAACACATCTAATTCGTGACCTTCCAGCCGAATGGTGTGCACTTCTACACGAGGGCGTACTTGCCCAGCGAATCGCTTTTGACTTAGAAAATCAACTATGTTCTGCTGATTCTTTCGGTGCGGATCGCTCTCTACGCCGATGATTTCAAATGTCTTGTCACGAACGCCAAAAATCAAATAGGAATCTCTATCTGCACGATTGTTCGCAAGGCAAATAATATCATGTAACAATGCAGCTCTATCTTCATGATGGCATTCTTTAAAGTCCCACCAATCATCTTCTCGACCGGTACGAATTAAATTTTCTACCAGTTCAGTTAGCGCTTCATTATGGATTTCCACAGCTGCCTCCTGTATGATTAAAATGGAAGTGTGTCTTTATGTGCTTCCATTAAAGTTTCAAGCTCAATTGAATACGGAAAGTCTGCTCCAAGTAACAGATTTTTCAAAGAAGGACAAAGCGTATACTCTCGAGCGTTACCGTGACTTGTCCAGTCGCTTTCGTAAACAAATTGGTTTTCTATAAACTGATTTAAATGTGCGCTATATGTACTCGCTACAGAACCGTCGAGGCAATTATTCAATTCCCACTGGTGGATAGATTCTATCTGTCCTTTTTCCATCCACCTCGCCCCAAAAGTGGTTGTTCTGTTCTGAACGATATATGCAACAAAAAGCTTGTCCTCTTCTGTAAAATTTCCTGCATTCCACAACTCAATAAACCGCTTGCTACTGAGCATCTGATATTTTTCTACAATCGGTGTAAGTACCGGAACCAATTCTTCCGCATGTGCGGTACACTCTCTAAATACTCCGACGTCCAGGTTCAGTATTTCTTGTTCATATGTACCAGCTCCCAAAGAGGAAAGTAAATCCAAGGCATTTTCTACATTGATATTATAAATTTCATTTTCAGCCATCCAAGCGCAGATGTCAGATTTTTTGACACGTCGTATCCTTTTGGTCATTATATAGTACAAAACTACTCGTTCATCATCGGTAGTAATATTCTCCATTAGTGCAGTGGAGGTTGCCAACTGAACTTCTGGCACCGTAGGCTCTACTCTTGATTTAAGATATTCAGCGTAACGATCTGAAAGCTTGTGGCCAGCAGCTGTTGCAACAGAAAAACTTACCGGAGTAGCTCTAACTGCACTACGTACAGTATCGTAGATTGCTGAAATGTCGTTGGCATTATCCAAACGGCGAAGCTTAAAATCGCTATTTAAAAAGCCGAACATATTTGTATGATTGATTTCTGGAAGACCGATTACGATAGCAGGAGTATTAGGATCTTGTAACCAAATAATGCCTGCTTCATTTAAGCAGTATGCACTTTCATAATAATTTTTCGATAGAATTGCAATATTTACCGAACTGTTTGTGATTTTTTCTTTTACTTCACGAGAAATAACGCTGTTTACATCATTGCCCGGAAGAGAGGAACAAAATATATAATCAAGAGTTAATATGTAAAGGGTGGTTTCTGCCACCTAATACATATGACTGCGGCTCATTTGTGGTAAATTGAAAAGCAGTTGTAAGAAAGGAGTCAAAAAAGCTTTATAACCGCTGGAAATCAACACAAAAGGAGCTGAATTTTATGAAAACTATCTTTGAAGAAATGGGCGGTACATACCGTCAAGTGGGCGATTATTTCATTCCCAACATTACTTTGCCGGATGACGGCGAATATCAGATAGGCAAATATGGGCGTATGCGCCGCAGCTATCTGAAAAAGTACCGTAAAATCTTCTACAACAACTATGTGCTGGAGGGAACGCTGTTCAAGCATTTAGCTGAAATCGATCAAGCCTGCAACGAGCGCATTGAAAACATCGTTTCCGCTATGGCAAAGCAGGAAGGCGTAACTGAAGCGCTCAAAGCGGCTGATCAAATAGAATGGGTGCGCCGTATGAACAGTATCCGTAACCGTGCGGAAGAAATCATTTTGACTGAACTTGTATATGCTTAATCGAACGCCCGTTATCGGCTATGTGGCTGATAACGGGCATAAACTTTACTTATGCGGTTCGATAAAACGATATTTGCCTTTTCCATATCCTTTTACTGGTACGATTAAGCTTGCGGCTTTCAGTTTGCTGATAAGATTGCCGGCAGCGGTAACGGAATCTCCTGTAATAGAGGAAATGTCGGAACGACCAAAGATACCGTCAGTTCCCATGTTTTTATAAACCTCTTTTGCTTTCTTAATTGTAGCCTGGCTTGCGTTTAATCCATCAATCGCAGCCTCAATCGCAACATAGTCAGTGGTAATCGCAACGCTTTCATCCTCAATCGTAACATTAGCCGAGTTTGTTGTTGTGCCATAATTCAAGTTATACAGTGTGACTTGGAATGAGGTAACATCGGAATAGAACTCCGGTTCCAGCTCTTTACGATAGTTATGAGCAGCATGGTAAGATTCCGTAATCTTCTTAAAGCCGCTTCCTTGACGCTCCATATAACCCAACCGTCCGAAAATATCGGCGAGAACGGGATTGCGGCGAGTGGAGGAAATATTGGATATATCTCTTTCCTGTATCCGTGTTCCATCAGCCATGCCGCCGGGAGAATAGATTGTAAGACGGTCATCATATATGTCAATATGAACTTCGCTGCCTAAAATAAGGTAATCACGATGGATCAAAGCGTTGACAAGGGCTTCAAAAACACTTCGTTCGCAGTAGTCCGGCATTTCAATACGAGAGTTTGCTGTTTTCTTCCAACGAGTTTTCATGTTCCGTTTTACAAAGCTGACACCTTCATTGAGCAGGATAATTAAGCTGCCGGAATATTCTGCACTGTCGAGAGCATCCACCATACCGCCGCTTTTATCCAAACCATTCCAGCGTGTACAGAACAGTCGGGAATGTCTGATTGGAGAATCATCTGCCAACAAAGCACCAGCATTTGTCAGTTTTCCGTATTCGTTTCTTATATCGAAGGAATCAAACAGTTTATCTTCCATGCTGTTACCGGTCCAGACCTTGTATCTCTCTCGTAGCTTGGAAAAAGCGTAGTCCTTGAAATCATATTCAGAGTTTAGAGTGTCATAAGTTCGGTTCATGCCTTTCAATATGAGCTGATTCAGGGCGAAACTTGGAGCAATCACACTCTCGTTTCCGATGCGAATATATGCCTCCATAACACCATCTGCTTTGTAGTAGTAAGGTGTAGAGTATCCAGAGGAGACTGTCAGTATCAGAATATTTTTACCATCCTCTCGTTCTGGCACAAGAATGAAGTTGGGATATGGCGAGATACGCTCTTTAATCAGGCGACTGATTGCCTCCGCATCTGCCTGTGCGTCCCTCAAACCAACCACATTTCGGTTATCATCAATGCCAAAAAGCAGAGTACCACCGATACCATTTGCAAAGGCGCTGACGCTTTTTAGCCAGCTTTTCGGTTTTTTAACTTCCAGAGCGACCTTGAAATCACATTCGGTTGCTTCAGCAATCCATCTATCAATCATTGTCTTGTGCCTCCCTATCAGAACTGTTTTTTCTCGCTCTGCTTTTGTAAACATTATGCTTATTCTTGCACTGCGGGCTGCAAAATACAGCACTTGGTCTGCTTGCGACAAAAGCTTTGGTACAATGCCTGCAAAGCTTGATCGGGTTTTCGCTGTCTGTCAGCATAAAACTGAACATCATCTGTACGCCCAGCAGCAGGGAATGAAAATCCCAAACGATGGTCGGCTTATCCAAAAGAGCTATATGATAGGTTGGAGCGATGCCGCCAAAAGCTGCCATGCTCTGCTGCATCATCTGCCGGGTTTCATCGTTCAGTGTATCATAATCCTCATAATAAAGGAAACTGTTGATATAGGTAAACGCCCAGTCAATGAACTGCTGTTTCATCCATTCATATCGCTCCGCATATTCCCGCTGAAAGCTCATATTGACCGCCATCGGCTTGTCTGTCACGGTCAAAGCCAATGCCATCATAACACGGTCATTCTGAATGTTCCACATGGACTCGATACCACGCTTGATCACATCCAGTTTGTCAAATGGAAAGAACAGTGCCAGATATTTTTCAGTGGACATAGTTTCTTCTTTGATGAAGTGATTTTTCGGCAGGTACACCGCCTCATATTCCATAAAGTTTGGTGTGGTAGGTAGCGCAGTCATCAGTCCAAACAAGCCATATTTCACCGCAAATTGCTGGATAGCCTTCTGAATTTCAGCATCCGGCTTTTTGCTCATACCCATGCGTCCTATGTTGATGGCATCCAATACAATTTTCTGATACTCTGCCAGTGGATCATAAATACTCGGTTGCGCCGTCTTGGTGGGCGTGAGATACAGAGTTCCGCCCTCTGCCGCCCTCCATTCGTATTCACTATACCGCACCCAGTTAGAACTGGTGCGTTCAAAAAGGTTCTTCATATACAAAACCCTCCGTCATGTATTGTAACCTAAATAACTTCAATTTATATTACCAATTATACTACTGTCTCTTATACACATCTCCGAGCCCACGAGACAAG
>ENA-UAHD01000509-UAHD01000509.1-human-gut-metagenome-genome-assembly--contig:-NODE-509-length-10982-cov-6.643452_pt1 | contig 10982 bp, 14 predicted proteins | sample MGYA00243413_ERZ654348 | MGnify/ENA primary metagenome ERZ654348 (study PRJEB26926, sample SAMN06165082) | human gut metagenome | biome: ENVO:00009003; feature: ENVO:2100002; material: ENVO:00002003... | reverse complement strand
ATACGAGATTGCCTCTTGTCTCGTGGGCTCGGAGATGTGTATAAGAGACAGGGACAGAGATGTCTCTGATGCGTATCTAGCAGTCGCCGGGGACTAACCGAAGACTGGAGCTATGGTGAATATTTACTAAACACGGATAAGGAGGTGCAAGGCAGCAATGGATATGGAAATTACACTATTTTCAAAACCGGAAGAACTAATTGCTTGGGCAGACACATTTGATATACTACTCAACCCTTCGCTAGAAGATGCTGCAATTCTTCTTAATTATATGGAAGGTCATGATTATGCAATAGGCATTGATTCTGATGGAAAGATGTACAGACAGGACATAGCTGAAGAAAATGGAGAGATAGAGCTGTATCCGATAGATGATGTGATTGATACTGTTTGCGAGTGGAACTATGAGCTGATACTTGATGCGGATGCACATAGAACAGATCCAAAAGATTTTCAGGATTATAGTGAATATCAGAAGAAGTATGAAAGCCTAAAGGCTGATGAAAAAAGGCTTGATAGATTATTTGACAAGACCTGTTATGGGAAAGAGATTATTGAAGTAGCAACAAAATTGGCAGACAGAGTCATCAGTCAGTTAGGTAATAAGGAGGACTTGGAAAAAGCAGCTGTTACAGTAGCTGAAGGTGTAAAGGAATATAGTACGGGTAAGAGAGGAAGGTGATCTGATGGCAGATAAGGTTCATAGTGTAAGGAAAACTCTTCGTCTAATGCCGGAGGAAGCAAAAGAACTTGCAAAGAAAGCGAAGGGGAATGGCATGAATGAGGCTGAGTATATTAGGCTTCTTATCAGTCAGAAACCCAATGATTATCCAGAGGTGCGAAAACTTCTAAAGGAACTTATCAATGAGATAAATCGTATTGGAATTAATATCAATCAGATTGTATTTAATAACAATGCAGGTTTATATTCAAAAGATGATAAAACGCAGCTTATTGCATATATGCGAAAATTGAATCAGAAGGTTGATGAGGCGGTGAGTCAGATTGGCAATCAGTAAGATACTAAATATGAAGGACTGTGGAGGTCATTTTCATGGAAAGCATCTGAAACGTTCGCTCGATTATGTAATGAATCCGGAGAAAACACAGGATGGAAGGCTTGTGGGTGCAATTAACTGTCAGGCAGATGCAGCATTTGAGCAAATGAAAGAGACCAAGCGTAAGTTTGGTAAAGTCGATAAGCGGCAGGGATATCATATCATTCTTTCGTTTAAGGAGAATGAAGTGAATCCTGACACAGCATTTGAAATCACACAAAGGTTTGTGGAAGAATATCTTGGTAATTCTTATGAGGCTGTATATGTTGTACACGATAATACGGAGCATGTACATTCGCATATCGTATTTAACAGTGTAAGCTTTGTAGATGGGAAAAAATATCGCTATGAAAAAGGGGATTGGGCTAAGTATATTCAACCTATTACAAACCGACTATGTGAGGAATATGGTCTTTCTATCATTGATGTTGATGATGGTAGTAAAGAAAAGCAGCACGAGAGCTATAAGGACTGGAGCGAATATCGTGAAGGCAGTTTCGTGTGGGCGGATATGATTAAGCGGGACTTGGATGCCTGTATATTACAGGCTGGTGATTATCAGCAGTTTCTCGATTTACTTTCAGACAAGGGATATACGATAAAACAGGGAAAATATCTGGCAGTTAAGCCACAGGGTATGACACGATTCCGTAGGTGTAAGACATTAGGAGATATGTATTCTGATGAGGCAATACGAGAACGAATTAGCAATGAGGATATATCGTTTTACAGAGAAAAACAGGAAGAAATCAAGCCTGTACTTATCAGATGCAAGGTGAAGAGATATCGAAAGGCAAAGATGTCAGGCCTCCAGAAACAATATTATGCAAAGCTCTATCGGATAGGTAAACTTAAGAAGCGCCCTTATAGTCAGGTATGGAAGTACAAGGATGATATCCGACGAATGCATAAGCTGCAGGAGGAATACCTATTTCTTGTGAATCATGATATTAATTCTGTCGAGGAACTAGTGAGTGTAGTCAGTTCGCTTACAGATAAAAGAAAAGAGGTATCTGCGGAGAAAAGTCGTATCTATAAAGCCAGGGAGAGAAATCGTGAGCTTTTTGATACTGCGGATGAGATGCAAGAGCTAAAACCTGCTGAGCAGTCCTATATACAGGGAGATGAGTTCTTTGAGGATGAGCATATTAAGTGGGAGATGCTTAATCAGAAACTATTATCACAGGGATACACTCTTGAAGAGGTGGAAACATTAAGGAAGCACTACAAAGAAGAATACTCTCAAGCCTGTGTTAAAGAAAGGGCAGTATTCAAGGAATTGAATATTGGTAAAACCATTTGGAAGAGTCTTATTCCAAATAATGTATCAGATGGAAAAGACGCAGAGTACAACAAGAAAACTATAAGAGACAGAAAAGAGCAGCCAGTACGATAGGCTGTTTTTTTATTGTGGTTAGGAGGCATATATGGAAGAAAACAGACAGCCATTAAGCTCTATGGCAATAGAAAAGAAAGTGCAGCTTCTTCGTAATAAGCATGTAAGTGAAGAGATTATTGCACTTGTGAAGAGCGATTATGAGGATGGGCTTACAGAAGATGAAGTCAGTCTGTATTTGAATAAGAATTACAACATCGGTCAGATGAAAGTCTTATCGGAATGCCTGCATAAAGGTATTTCAGAAGATATGACCAAACTGCTTAAAGAAAGTAAGCTATCCGGTCATCAGATGCAGGTGTCCTTGGATTTCTATGAAAAAGGCGTACCCATTGAAGCGATACAGGAAGTGATGAATAAAGATGAAAAGCCTGTGGTCATGCGAAGATTATATGAGGAAATATTAGAAAGCCTTGCGAAAGCAAAAGAACAGTCTTCGGCAGAAGCTGAGTATGTGAAGGCTCTTGTTTCGCAGATGGAGGAAGTGGTTGAGAAAATAAACCATCAGGATAAGAGATATGATGCGTTAAATGAGAAGTTAGCAAGTCTTGAGACTTCCAAAGATGATGAGGAAGTCAGGGAGCGACTTGTAAAAGAGAATCAGGATAAAGATGCCATGATAAGTCATCAGCAGGACGAGCTTAATAAGGCAAGCAGTACGATTGCAAGGCTTAGAGATGACATCGAGAAAAAGGATAAGGAGATGGAGCGTATGAGAAGTCGAATTGAATCGCTTGAAGATAAGATAATAAGCGTAGCATCAGAGAACAAGAAAGAGGCAGAGAGTGAGGAAACACCTAAACAGTCTGAAGCTGTGGAAACTTTGGCTGATAAAAACATGGTAGATACGGTGACGGTGTCACAGACAGCACCAGTTATTCAGAATGGAATACCCGTGTATTATCAGATTCCAGTTATTGATGTTACTGGTCATGTGGTACAGAAACTTCCAGTTGATAGGAATGTCAGAAAGAGCAGCAATGGGATGACAGGAATATTTGCGAAACTTTGTTTCAAGAAGAAATCCAGAGCAGACATTGTAAAGCTTGTTGCTACAGGGGATCTTGTTCCTGCACAGCTTGTTCAGATTAAAAGTGCCATAGAAAAGGGACTTACCGAGATGCAACTTATTGAACTTATCAATAACAACATTTCAGCGGAAAAGATGAAAGAGATCATTGAGATAGCAGTACTTGAAAATAGTATGGCAGATTAGGAGGAGCTTATGAATTTAGCAGTGGTTAATGAAGCAGTAACAGAGATGAATGGAGTTGAGCATAAGTTTACGGAGGACGAGAAAAACTTTGTAGTTCAGTTCGCTTTCAGAAGTGGGAGCAAGGAAGACACGATTTCTCTTGTCGAGGCTTTGGCACATTCATCTGATAAGACAGAATCCGATGAGATTATGGTCACATACAGGGCAAAGTATGATATGAAGCCTGCGTGGGTAGAGCAGGTGGAAAATCTGCTTGTGGCACTTGAGATGTACCGTATTGAAGAGGAGAAGGCAATCAATCACCTTGCAGATATATTAACTGCCTATGGTATTGATGTATCAGCAGATGAGATTCGCAGTACAGAAACGGAAGTCCTTAAAACAACAGTTAGAGAAAAGGTGGAGGTGCGATAATGGCAGAAGAGATTCAGGAAGCGGTACAGATTATCCGTGTCGCATATGATGGTATAGAAATTGCTATGAAAGTAGGCAGTGGCGGTATATCTGCCATGCAGAAGGCAATAGATTTCTTAAAAGGGATGCTTGATTATGAGAAGTCACTTGGCAAGACATCCATGAGAAAATTGCTCTTAAAGGGCGGAGATTTACAGGTGCTACAGTTTAAGACCGAAGATATGAAAAAGGTTGAAAAGATGGCAAAGAAGTATGGAATCCTGTATTCAGTACTTCCAGACTGTAACAGGAAAGACGGACTGAGTGAGGTAATCTTTCATACAGAGGCAGTTCCACGTGTGAATATGATGATACAGAAGCTCAAGTTTGGCAAGATTGCCACATTTGACGATTATCTGAAGAATGGAGATGAAAAATCACTTGGTAAGCTGATGGATTTTTTGAAGAAACAGCAGGGAAACGAGAAAAGCCACACGATAGAAGGGGATAAGGTAAATTCCGCTATAGATGGTCTGATTGAAAAGGTCGGTATGTTTGCTATGGAAAAGAAAGCTATCAGTGTGGATCAAGTTAAGGAAAATTTTAGTATTAATGGGGAGCAGGCAGAGAATGTTATCAAGCAACTTGAGACTATAGGAGTGCTTGGCAGTAGAAATGAGGATGGTACTCATGCAGTCATGATGGATAAGGATGCCTTTATCAACCGTGTCAGGGGATATCAGGACCTTGCTGAGAGAATGAGGGCAGTTGCAGCATCAAAAAATGCGAACCTGTCAGATGTGACAATCAGCAAGAAGCTGATTAGCGAAGAAAATGACCATGCTGTTAAGACCAGAGTTCCCGGCACATGGGGAGAAGAGGCAAGATATGTATGGCTCCGTAAGGAAAACATCATGGATATTCATGGTGGAAAGACAATGCTTACCTTCCTTGATTCCACCAAGGATTATAAGCTCTACGATGAGCAGAATCGTGTGGTGACAACCCAGAAAGGAACCGAGCTTTATACTCACTATGACAAGGTGGAGTCATCTGTCAGGGAGCGTTACGAGAAAGTGCAGAAGCAGCAGAAAAAGACCACACAGAAGAAAACTGTTACCACAAAGAAAGTGAGGTAGCAGCCTATGCAGACAACAAAGAAAAAGCCTTCACTGATATTCATTCTTGTGGGTGCAGTGTTAGCCGGGTATCTTGGTTATCTGATAAATGGTGCGTGGACGGAAGGGATTGCCTTTAATGAATTTATGGACAGATTCAATGAAGTATGTGCTGTTCCCTTTGCCAATTATTACAATTCCAATACAGTAAAAGCAGTAGCCATTGCATTAGGTATCTATGCGATGGCTATTGTCATGTATTACACCAGTCAGAGAAACTATATGCCGGGTAAGGAATTTGGTACGGCAAGATTTGAAAATCCGAAGCAGGTCAACAAGATACTTGCAGATAAGGATGAGAATTTCAACCGGATACTCAGCCAGAATGTGAAGATGTCGCTGGATTTCAGAAGACTCAAGCTCAATGGAAATATCCTTATCTGTGGTGGTTCCGGAGCAGGAAAGACATTTTATGAAGTAAAGCCGAATCTTATGCAGATGCCGCATAACTGTTCCTTTATCTGTACCGATCCAAAGGGAGAAATCCTTAGAAGCTGCGGGCAGATGTTAAAAAATAACGGATATAACCTGAAAGTCATTAATCTGTTAGAGATGGATAAATCAGACTGTTATAATCCATTTTCCTATATCAGAGAGGAAACAGATGTGGTCAAGCTGATTACAAACCTTATCAGCAATACGACACCAAAGGGAGCGACACCAAGTGATCCGTTCTGGGAAAAGGCGGAAGGATTGTTCTTACAGGCTATCTTTTATTATGTGTGGCTGGAGGTACAGCCGGCAAAGAGAAACTTTGAGACAGTACTTAAACTTCTTGGAGAAGCAGAGGTTACAGAGCAGGGTAAGGCATCAAAGCTGGATGTGCGTATGAAGTTTTTAGAGGAGAGTTCCCCACTTGGAGCCAATCATCCGGCAGTAAAGCAGTACAACAAATGTATGAGAGGTGCAGGAGATACCGTCCGTTCTATTATCATCAGTGCTAACTCAAGACTTGCATTTCTTGAGAATAAGCAGGTTTTACGATTACTCTCAAAAGATGAGCTTAATCTGTCTGATATCGGCATTGGAGTAAATGGAGATGGTGAGACAAAGACAGCACTCTTTTGTGTAATCCCTGATAGTGACAAATCCTATAACTTCATTATCGGTATGTTATACACGCAGATATTTCAGGAATTGTACTATCAGGCAGACTTTAATTGTGGTGGAAGGCTGCCAATCCATGTGACATTTATGTTAGATGAATTTGCGAATGTCGCATTGCCAGATGACTTCTGTTCCCTGTTATCGACAATGCGAAGCCGTGAGATTTCAAGTATTATCATTATTCAGAACTTTGCACAGCTAAAGGCACTTTTCAAAGATACCTGGGAGACAATTCCCGGCAACTGCGATACTTTCATCTACCTTGGTGGCAATGAGCAGAGCACGCACAAGTATGTGTCGGAGCTGCTTGGAAAAGGTACGATTGATAAGAAGTCAAGCGGAGAAACAAAGGGCAGACAGGGAAGCTCTTCAAGAAACTATGATGTATTAGGCAGAGAATTGTTTACACCCGATGAAGTCAGAAAGCTGGATAATAAGAAATGTATTATCTTTATCCGTGGTTTTGATCCTATCATGGACAATAAGTTCATACCGTTCAAGCATTCGATGTTTAACCAGACAGCAGATGGCAAGGGAGAGCCTTATGTTCATCAGATAAGGGGAGCAGATAATCTTATCGGTCCGCCATTTGAGATTCTTTCAGACAAGGCAGTTAAGTATTATGAAAAGCTGAAGGATAAGGGCGAGAATGTGTATATTGATTCTCTTACCTATGAGCAGTTTATGATGCTTGGTGATGCGGAATTAAGCAGAAGATTCTCCATGCAGGATGAAGCAGAGCAGAAAGCAAAGATAGACAGAGAACAGGCAAATGAGCTTGAGTATGTCGATGAATCGCAGAAGTCGGAAGCAACAGAAAGTGCCAATGCTTCTAGTGGAAGTGCTGGTGCTAAGCCTGTAAGAAATCCTGAGAGGGAAAAGCCTAAGTGGGAAGATACTATCACAAATCGAATGCTGCACTGGTCATATACACCGGAGCAGAAAGAAGAGGTGAAGAAAGCACTGGCTGCAGGCGTTCCCAAAGCAACAATTCTTACTTACTTTTATCCGGAGGTTACTGTGGAGAAGATGAGTTCATATCGGAAGAAGCAGTAAATGTTATCGCATAGGCACAGAAACTGTGGTATACTGTGTCTATGTGAAATGAATGTGTTTTACAAATCGGAAGTTGGAGGATACACGCATGAAAATTGTAATCATTAATGGAAGTGCCAGAAAAGGAAACACGCTGACAGCAATCAATGCATTTATAAAAGGAGCATCAGAAAAGAATGAAATTGAAATCATTGAACCTGACAAACTCAACATTGCACCATGCAAGGGATGTGGTGTCTGTCAATGCTCTAAGGGATGAGTCGATAAGGATGATACAAATCCTACAATTGATAAAATTGCTGCCGCAGATATGATTCTTTTTGCTACACCAGTTTATTGGTGGGGAATGTCAGCACAATTGAAACTTATCATTGATAAGTGCTACTGCCGTGGATTGCAGTTAAAAAATAAAAAAGTTGGCACGATTGTTGTAGGCGGTTCTCCCGTAGACAGTATCCAGTATGAGCTGATTGATAAGCAGTTTGACTGTATGGCAAAATATCTTTCATGGGATATGCTTTTCAAAAAATCATATTACGCAACAGCCAAAGATGAACTTGAAAAAAACAAGGATTCCATGAACGAACTTGAGGGGATCGGAAAAAATTTATAAAGCACGTTCCAAATTCAAGCTTGTAGAATTAAGAAAATCGGTATTTGAGGAGAAAACAGTATGTGGTTTTGGTGGTTTATTTTGATATGTGATTGTCTTATTCCAGCGATTATGATAATTGCGGGCAGAATGATGTGGAAACATTGTCCAAAGAAGATCAATGGAGTTGTGGGATACCGAACTAAGATGTCAATGATAAATATGGATACTTGGAGATTTGCACATGACCATGCAGGAAAACTTTGGTGGAAAGTCGGTATTGGTCTGTTGGGACCTACAATGCTTATACATATTCCTTTTTATGGAGCAAGTGATGATACAATAGGAATATTAAGCATTATTATCATTGTAATACAACTGGTATTTTTAATAGGCTCTATTTTCCCAACGGAAAAGTCATTAAAAAACAATTTCAATGAGGATGGAACAAAGCGATAACTTCAAGTTTGTCTGACTCACAACAATTTAATATCAAACTAATACAAGCACTTTAGCCAATAAAGGTTAAGGTGCTTTTTTTGCGCCTTGAAAGGAGGTGGTTACAGCTAAACACATCGGGAAAAGCCCGATTTAATCATTACAACAGGCATTGCCTGATCATATATAGTAACTTTTAACAGCCAGTTAGGGATTATCCCTGCTGGCTTATTTTTTTATCAAAAAGGAGACAAACAACATGAGAAAAGAACAGGTTATTTCAACAACAAACAACAATCAGATGGAGGAGAAAGGCATGAAGAGTAGATTCATTCACTTAAAAAAGAGATTCGTTCCGGCATTATCTGGGGCACTTATGGGAGTAATGCTTATGAGCACTACTTGTTTTGCAGCAGGTACAGGTACTTCCGCAGTAACACAGCCGCTTGAGAACTTAAAGACACTTATCATTGCAGTCATTGGTGCGGTCGGTGTCATCATTCTTGCAAAGAATGTCATGGAGTTCGCACAAGCATATCAGCAGCAGGATTCATCTACCATGAACTCCGCTCTGAAAGGAATTGTAGCAGGTGTCATGATGGCTGGTATTTCAACAGTTCTGACATTCTTAGGCTTCTAAGATGGGGAAAAAGAGTTCCCCTTTTAGTAAAAGGAAAGAGGTGAATAACAAGTATGGATATTTTTAAGCTTGGAGACAAGATCCTTGCACTTCTTGAGGCGGTGTTTGGATTTTGGAACAATCAGATATCCCTGGTCTTTGCAATGCTTGGACAGTCACCGGTCAGTTTCAAGGGCGGAGGTCCCTGGGCAGTCATTGAGGGTATTGAGCCGGTCTTTGTAGCGGTCGGTTCATCCCTCGTTGTGCTGTTCTTTGTTATCGGTTTCTGCTCGGAAAGCATAGATGTAAAAGATGAGATGAGGTTTGAATCAATCCTGCGTATGCTTATCCGACTAGGACTTGCAGAATGGTTTGTTGCAAATAATGTCACGATTATGAAAGCATTTTTTACTTCCATAGGAAATCTGGTAGGACTTATATCTGCAGGGACAACGACGCAGCTTGCCATTGACAGTACACAGGCAGATATCATTAAAGGACTCGGATTTGGTGAAAGTCTGGTAATGCTGATACTTACAGCTTTGCTTGCAATCATCATTATTATCTGTGGATTCTTTATCATTTACACAGTGTATTTCAGGTTCTTAAAGATACTGATTATTGTGCCGCTTGGTGCGATTGCCTGCTCTACGATGGCAGGAAACAGAATGGTCAGTCATACAATGGCTACCTACTGTAAATATTTCTTGTCATGTGTGTTTGAGGCAGTAACGATGGCACTTGCGATTGTGGTATGTAATGCATTTATCAATGCAGGACTTCCGGCATTTACAGGAAGTTATGCTGACTGGGCACAGACGCTTATATATCTGTGTGAAATGACATTTACGATAGCAATGACTGTTGGAAGCGTGAAGGGTGCACAGACACTTACAAGCAAGGCATTTGGATTATAGAAGGAGGCAGAAATGGATAATGAAAGGAAACAGGTTACTTATAATTCAAGTATAACCGGAGAAACGCAGGTGACATTTGATATCCAGCAGTATATGAATAACAGGGCAATGTTTATCGGTCTTATGTGTAATGAAGATGGATATGAGGAGCCTTTTGGGGATGTGACTGTGAATTTGTCGGTTGCAGCACCAAATTACTGCGGATATCTGAATGTGAATGACATGCCGGATATTGAAAAGTTTATTACAGATAACGACCTTGGAGAGTTTACAGGATTCACGCAAAGGAGCGGGTTCTGTGAATATCCTCTTTATCTGTTCAATGTAGATAAGCTTAGGGAACTGTGTCCGGATGGAATGGATAAGTATGAGGCGAATATTGGAATGACAAGAAAGCCGGAGACAAAGGATTTATCAAGATAGGAGGAAGCGACAATGGTAATCGAAGTAAACAAGGATATTGACCGCTATCAGGAATCGGTTGCGATGGGACTTACTGCAAGGCAGCTTATATTTTCCATTGCAAGCGTAGTGGTCGGTGGCGGTATCGTCCTTCTTCTTTACAAGTATATTGGTCTTACTGGTTCTGCTTATGTGGCAATTCCATGTGTGGCACCGATTGCTCTTGGCGGATTCTATTCCTTTAATGGGATGAATTTCTACGAGTATATGGGAAAGAAACTGCATTTTATGTTTGGCAACAGGGCGCTTACCTATGTATCAACAGAGGGAGAGCCTGCAATAAAGCAGTTAGAAGCAGAACAGAATGAACAGGTAAAGAAGAAAGGCAGAAAGGCAGAACAGGAGACTGTAACAGCTGATTCGGCTGTAAAGAAGCAGGAGGAGTTTGAAGCAATGAAGAAAAAGACGAGAAATATGCTGCTTGGACTTGTCGCAGTCATTGTGGCGGCAGTAGCAGGCATTGCAGCATATAAGGCAATGCATTAGAAACGAATAGTATCTGACCGCAAGGTCGGGAACACAGCCCGCAGGGTGAAGTTCCCGGCGGGCT
>ENA-UAHD01000503-UAHD01000503.1-human-gut-metagenome-genome-assembly--contig:-NODE-503-length-11115-cov-3.511212_pt1 | contig 11115 bp, 7 predicted proteins | sample MGYA00243413_ERZ654348 | MGnify/ENA primary metagenome ERZ654348 (study PRJEB26926, sample SAMN06165082) | human gut metagenome | biome: ENVO:00009003; feature: ENVO:2100002; material: ENVO:00002003... | reverse complement strand
TGCCTCTTGTCTCGTGGGCTCGGAGATGTGTATAAGAGACAGATACAGTCCTTTGAGCCGGGGGAAGTGGATTATGAGAAAGCCCATGAAATCGGAAAACAGCTTGCCGACGCGGTAACAAAGGGACAGCATGAATACGTCTTGACTACCCACATAGACAAAGGGCATATCCATAACCATATCATTTTTTGTGCGGTCAATTTTGTTGACTACCATAAGTACAATTCCAATAAGCGCAGCTACTACGGCATACGGAACATGAGCGATAAGCTGTGCCGGGAAAACGGGCTGTCTGTTGTCGTTCCGGGCAAAGGCAGCAAGGGAAAAAGCTATGCAGAATATCAAGCGGAAAAGGTCGGTACAAGTTGGAAAAGCAAGTTGAAAATTACCGTTGATACGCTTATCCCACAAGTAGCAAGTTTTGAAGAATTGTTGCAGCGGTTACAGGCAGCGGGCTATGAGATAAAGCCGGGAAAATATATCTCCTGCCGCGCTCCCGGACAGGAACGCTTTACCCGCTTAAAAACTCTCGGTGCAGATTATATAGAGGAAGCAATCAAAGAACGGATTGCGGGCAAGCGCACAAAGGCGGCGAAAGCTCCCAAAGAGCAGCGCGGCGTATCGCTGCTTATTGACATCGAAAACAGTATCAAGGCACAAGAGAACCGGGGCTATGAACAGTGGGCGAAAATCCATAATCTGAAACTGGCTGCAAAAACCATGAATTTCTTGACGGAACACAAGATTGAGCAGTACGCGGATTTAGTCAGCCGGATTGATGAAATAAGCGCGGAAAATGAAAAGACAGCAGACATATTAAAGAGTGTGGAGAAACGTCTTGCAGACATGGCAGTGCTGATGAAGCACGTTGCCACCTATCAAAAGACAAAACCAGTCTATGAAGCATACCGCAGGGCAAAGGATAAGGACGCATACCGGGCAAAGCAGGAAAGCAGTCTGATACTCCATGAAGCGGCAGTAAAGACACTGAAAGCGGCGGGCATTACTAAGCTCCCCAACCTTGCCACTATGCAGGAAGAATACGGGACGCTCCAAGTGCAGAAAGAAGCCCTTTATGCCGATTATGGCAATCTGAAAAAACAGGTCAAGGAATACAACATTATCAAACAGAACCTAGACAGCATTTTGCGGCAGGGCAAAGAACAGGAACGGGAGAAAGGAAAGGAACGGGAATAATTATGAAAATTGTTGAGATTACACCATGTTACAGAATAACATTAGAACATGGCAGTTATGGCGTGGAAACCTATATTGACGCAGACAGCAAAATCCAAATCACTTTTGATAATGGCAATATACTTACTGGAAATATAGAACGTGTGGAATATGGGACTTATCCCGATGAAAATGATACTCTTGTTATAAGGGCAGAAAACGGAGAGTTTTATATCCTGTTAGGAAATCGAATAAAAGATATAGAAGAACTGAATGAGTAAAAAAAGAAAACCGGGAACGGAAGCTATCCAATAGCCACCGTTCCCGATTTTTTCATAGGCGCAAAGATTAAATTGTTACGCAGTAGAACCCCGATTTTAAGGGAAAAGGTATTCTGTATCGCCTATGTAAGTTTCGTGTCTGTTATGCCCTGTAAATCAAGGCTTATTTTGCCCCTACTGCGTAACAAGGGCGCGTCGTTTCCTCATGCGCTCCGCTGCCTGTCTGCGGGTAATACGCTTCCGGCAGTCCGGGCAGTATTTGACGCTGTTAGAGGTGGACGCAAAAGAAGCTCCGCACTCGGTACAACGCTTTTTATCCTCGGTCTTGAAAAGCTCTGCATACAGCAGCTTATCAAAGGGAAGTACGGCGGTCTGAAACCATTTGCATAGAAGAGAATAGGAAATAAGCTGCGGGCAGACACATTCCTCCCCGTCGTCCAGTAAAATACAGTGTCCGTTATCGCAGTTGCAGCACTCCTTTTTTACAAGGCTGTTGACTTTCCGGCTTTGGGGCGGCGTAAGCCGCTTTAGCCCGGTCATACCTCATCAGCGGCGAAAATGGCAAGCTCCGTATACTCATTTTCTGTCAGAGGTGCAATTTTCGCAAGGGTGCGCTTCGCCAGTTCCCGCATATCCTCGTCCATAAACGGCAGCGCAGCGTTGATGTTCTCCATAAGCCCGCGCTTACCGCCCTCATTGTAAATGCTCAACAGGTTTGTTTCTTCAACGGTCAGTCTAATCATGCTCATACCTCCAATTCGTGATTTTTTGATTTTGCCGCTTTTTTCTGTGCGGTTTTTTCTTTGTCTGCTCTAAGCTGCGCCCGGATAGAGGGCTTCTTTTCCGTTTTTGCTGCCTTGCCGCGTTCCTTGTCAGCCTTGACAGCTTCCGCAAGGTCAACAAGGGAAATGGTTTCTCCTGCCTTTACCTTTGCTTCCAGTTCTGCGGTAGTCGGGGTGTTGTTTATCTGCCCGTCAATCATGTTGTAGTTTTGCTCTGTGGTCTGCTCGGCAGCTTTCAGATAGTTCTCTGGCTGAACGGGAACAGCAAAAGCCCTAGTGCCGTTCCCCATAATCAGATATTTTCCGTCGTCGGACTGGTGGTGCAATCCATATCCGGCAGCTTCCATTTGCTCGCGGCTCATGGCGGTTACATAGAAAGTCCCTCTCGGTGTTTTGATTGTTTCGCCCGTTTCCAAGTCGGCGGGAATGAGGGCATTTTCCTGCTCCTTGAAAAACTCCGGCACTTCCTTATAACCGAAGCTGTCTACATAGTGGGCGGTGTCCTGTCCGTTCTGATGAAGTACCACCACGTCGGAAACGGAAAGGCTGTGTCCCTTAAAATCTTTCGGGTGGTCGATATTAAAGCGGGTGTAAATATCTTCAAGGGAAGTCCCCGGCGTAAGCTCTGCGGAATAGACAAGTGTATAGTTTTTCGCGTCTACCCGGTGTCCTGTGGCAGTCAGACGGTCGTAAGGTTCAAAGCGCAAATCTCTTGTTTCGTCCCCGCCTTTTATCTGATAAATGGAAAAGGTGTCTTTGTCCTGTGGGGCTTCCTGTTCCGGCTGCTCCTGTGCATCTACCTTTTGCGCCCGGATATGCGCCCGTTGTAACTCGGTAGGCTTTTCCCCCGTAAGGGGTACAATCGCCTTGACATAATCAGCCGCATAATAGGCGTTACTGGTAAGCTGCCGCTGCCATGCCCCTGCTTTGGGCGACCAACGGAAGCCATTACTTTTTAGGGCTTCCCGCGTGGCTTCGTCCGGCTTATCCTCAAAGAAGATTTGCAGTCGGTTCGCTTCGGTGTTTGCTTCCACCTTGCCGCCGTCAAATTCCCAACCTACAAAACCGATTTCTTTTTGCTGTGAAAGGGATTTGATACGGTCTTTCACGCGCCGGATTTCTGCACTGTTGTTGGATAACGCCCAAGTCGCAAATGGCTTGTCCTCCAAATGCCAACTGCTCGCCATGTCTGCTTTCAGTTTTTCCAGTTCCTCCGGCGGTAAATGCGGGCAGCCGTCAAGGGTCTTATGCTTACGGTAATAGGCGTTTACGGCTTTCATGGTTTCCTGTGATTTTTCAAGGCTTTCCAGTTTCTTTTCTAACTTCTGTACTGCCTGCGGGTCGTCTGCGCTGATACCGCCCATGCCGGTACTGCGGATTTTATCAAGAAGCCCTTGTATGTCCTGCCATTCCCGGTAATTGCTGTCGCGGGCTGCGTTCTGCTTTTCTTTCTTCCTTGTGGGGAAGTTAGAGCCGCCCGCAATCAGGATAGAGGGAACACGCGCGTCAATCTCATAGCCTTTATTCATGTTCGCCGCCAGTTTCCGGGCATAGGTGTCAAGCAGGCTGTCGATTTTCTCATGGTACATCGGGTCTACCCGCTGTTTTTGCCTTTCTGCGATTTGTACGGCTTCATCTACATAATGCCTGTATTCAGCCGTCGCGCTGCCTTGCTTATAATCGGAAAAGCTGTTCATATCCTTTGCACGTTTGGCGGCAGCTTCATTGATAGGATAATAAGGGGCGGCGGGTGCAGCCTGTTCCGGCTGTGTTTCTTTTTCCTGTACCGGGGCTGTTTCTTCGGGAAGCTCCGGCGTGGCGGCTTCTGCTTCGGGCTGTTTGGTAGCTTCCTGTGCGGGCTGCGCCTGTTCGGTGGTCTGTTCCTTATCCTGTGCCTTTTGGATTTCTGCAAAATGTCCGTCTATGGTATCAATCAGATTTGCGGCGGTGCTGCGGATTGTTTCAAGAGAGCCTTTCAGTTCTGCAAGTTCTTTTCCGCTGCTCCACCCGGCGATATATCCAAAAGAATAGTCCGACGTATCAAGCCCGTAATGTTGGCAGACAGCATAGGCGACGCTTTCCGCCTGTACCTCGCGGGTGCGGCGGTCGGGGCGTTCCGGCATGGCAAGGGCGGTATCATGCAGCGTGGCGTGGGCGATTTCATGGATTGCGGTCTTGATATTCTGCAATTCGTCCATGCCCTCGTTGATGATGATACGCTTTTCCTCATAATTGCAGCGTCCTTTTACGCCGCCGCTTAGTGCTTCAAATCCCATAGCAAAGGGAGAAGTCTTTTCAAGGGCAGCGAAAAAATCCTTGTACTGTTCCACGTTGCCCGTCAGCTCATAGGTAAGGGCAGGAAGCTCCTTTCCCTCGGTCTGTGAAATATCAAAGACAGATACCACACGAAAGGCGGGTATCTTGATTTCCTTTTCCTCGGTAACAGGTTTCCCGTCCTTATCGAAAACAGGCTTTTGGGTATCCGGGTCGATTTTTTCCACCTGTTTCTTAACGGTAAACGGGGACGGCGCAAGTATCTTGATAGCTTTTTCTCCCGGCTTTACATGGCGGTCAAATTCCTTTTCCCATTGTTTATAGCCTTTCACAAGATTGCCGCCTTGCATGGCGATAAGGATTGTATTGTTAAGGCTGTAATCATGGAATTTTGACATAGTACGCAGATAATCGGCGTAACGGTCGCTTTCATACAGTCCTAAAATCCCTTGTTCCAGTCGGTCGGTAATCTCTTTCATTTTGTCAGCGGGCTTTTCAGAAGATAGGATAATCGGGAGAACCGGGGGCTGCTCTGTGGCGGCGGTTTGTATGGCTGCGGAAGCGTCAAGGTCTGCCTGTTCCTTTTCCTGTACTGGCGGCTGCGGCGTTACCCGGTATTCCTCCGGCACGTCGCGCCCGTCGTACCACTGTGTAAAGGTGTTGCGGTTATTGTAGATATAGCCCTGCTCGGTAAATCTGCCCCCGTCATTGATAGCAGCGTCCCGCCCGTATTCCTCATACATGAAATATTTTTTTGCTTCTTCGGGCAGCTCCAACTCGTCCAGTTCTTCAATCAGATAATGCCCGTAATCTTCCTCACTCTGTACGGACGGATAAAGCCAGTAACAATCAAGGTTTTGTGCAAGGTTGATAATGTCCTGCAAGTCCCTTGTATGGTCGCCGTATTCCATAGCTGCAACAAATTTTTCCCGGTCGTTGTCAAACTGCATTTTCAAAAGTTCGCTCAAATAGTTCAGCTCGTCAAGGCTTTCAAGCTCGGTCAATTTTCCTGCCAGTCCTGCAATAGAGGACTGGTATTCTGTGATATGCAGCTCCCCGTAGTTTTTGCCGTCTATCCCGATACGGTCAAAGACTTCTTTCAAATGCTCGGCAGTCGTGGGGAATGATACCCATTCGCCCGCAGGTCTGCCCTCGGTGTACTTTCCAAGATTAGAAAGATACCCGCTTAAAATCGTTTCTGCCATGCGTTCGCTCCTTTCGTTTTCAATCATACGGTGCATAAGCGCGTAGTCCTCCATGCTCATGCTCCCGTCAAATAGATAGGGGTCGGGTTCTTCGCCGTCCCGGTAGGCTTTTTCAGAGAAAGGAAGCCCCGCAGCGTGGGCGGCGGCTCTTGCTTCCTCGATAAGCTCCGGCGGCAGCCTGTCGTCGTGGGCTTCGATAAATTCCCCGATATTGCTATATCCGTTTTCGTAGTGGTGGCGCACCCCGGCGGTCAGCTCGTCAAGGTTCCTATCCTCGCCAAGATAGCCGGAATAATACCCGTTTACCACAACGGCGGCAGGGTCAGCCTGCTTGATTTCTTCCATGCGGCTTCTGTCCTCCGGGTAGAGAATATCGCCCATTTCAAGGGAAAAACTTTCAGCGTTCCAAGAACGTCCCGTTTTCCAAAACGCCACCCAAGCGATACCGTCCCTTAATTCTTCTTGATAGTCCTTTACGGTGTCCCGTAAACTTGCCATGTGTAACCTCCTTTCTTCGGTTTCAGAGGGTAAAACCCTCCATAAAACAGAGGGTTTGGGAAACTTCCCAACAAGCAAAAATCCCCGCCGTTCTCGGTAGAGAAAGCAGGGATTTTACGGAAAAGGGTACTCTTTTCCTATGCTTGCTATTCAGTTATTTTTTCTTCGGAAGCTCCACCCGGTAGTTGACATATTTCCCGCCCGTATCAGCCAATACGATAGTTCCGTCGTAGGTTTTGCCCGTCTTTGGGGAATAGAGCTTTTTCACATTTACCTTGCCGGATTTTAAGAGTGCAGCGGCAATCTTCGGGGTAAAGGTTACTTTTCGTTCTTCAAAGAAACGGTCATTTTTCCACATGGTAAAGATACATTCTTTGTTGCTGCAATAGTAGTTTTTCTTTCCCTCATAGACAGGAGAACCGCAACGGGGGCAGCTTCCCAACGCTTCCCGTTCCGGCTTGAACATCTGCGCTTTATCATCGGAAAGAAACGGATAGGTCTTTACCAGTTCCCGCGCCATATCCTCGATACCCTCCATAAATGCGGCGGGGTCTGCCTTGCCTTTGGCAATCTGCGTCAGATTGTTTTCCCATTCTGCGGTAAGCTGCGGGCTTGTCAAGGTGTCCGGCAGGACGCACACAAGATTGATACCGTCCTTTGTGGGAAGTAGCTGCTTGCCTTTTCGCTCCACAAAGCCGCCCTTTACCAGTTTTTCAATGACGGCGGCGCGGGTGGCGGGAGTTCCAAGCCCTTTGCGTTCTGCGTCCGGGTCGGTGTCCTCACTTCCGGCGCGCTCCATAGCAGAGAGCAGCGACGCTTCGTTGTGAGGTTTTGGCGGTGTTGTGTCATGCTCCGTTACCGTTGCCGCCGGATTTTCAAAGGTCTGTCCCTCGGTAAATGGCGGCAGGGTCTTTTCTGTGTCGCTGTCTACTTCGTCCGTTTCGGGCTTGTTCTTTAAGGCTGCCCTGTATCTTCGGTCAATCTCTTTCCAACCCTCACAAAGAATGGTCTTGCCCCTTGCGGTAAAGGACTGTCCGGCACATTCAAAAACTGCTGTAACCGCTTCAAAGGTATGCGGTGCAGCGGTCGCCATGAGCAGACGCGCTCCGGCAAGGGTAAGGATATTCCTTTCGATTTCCGGCAGCGCGGAAAGGTCGGACTTTGCAAGCTCCATAGTCGGGATAATGGCATGGTGGTCTGATACCTTTTTACTGTTCAGCACCTTTCCAAGCTCCGGCGTGAAGTCTTTTCCCGCCATAAAAGAAAATTTCCCACAAAGCAGCTTGATAATGCCCGCCGCTGTGTCGCTCATGTCGTCGGTCAGAAATGCGCTGTCTGTTCTCGGATAAGTAAGAAGTCTTTTTTCATACAGGGCTTGTGCAAGGTCAAGGGTCTGCTTTGCGGTATAACCGAACAGGCGGTTTGCTTCCCTTTGTAAAGAGGTAAGGTCAAAGAGCTTCGGCGGGGCTGCGGTCTTTTTCTCTTTCACAAGGGAAGTACAGACTGCTTTTGACGCTTCACAAGCAGCTTTCAGCCTGTCAGCTTCGGAACGGTCAGACAGTTTTTCGCTTGCAGCTTCCGCGCCGGATAAGGACAGGCGCACATGATAGTATTTTTCTTTCTTGAAAGTGGTAATCGCTGCGTCCCGGTCAACAAGCATTTTTAAGGTCGGGGTCTGTACGCGTCCCACGTTCAAGGTATGATTGTAAAGGACAGAGAAAAGACGGGTGGCGTTGATACCGATAAGCCAGTCAGCCTTTGCCCTGCATAATGCGGAAGCAAAGAGCGCGTCGTATTCCTCGCCGTTCTTCAGACGGGAAAAGCCCTCTTTGATTGCGCTGTCCTCCATAGAGGAAATCCAAAGGCGGCGCATAGGTTTTTTGCAGCCCGCCATTTCATAGACAAAACGGAAAATGAGTTCTCCCTCGCGCCCTGCGTCGCAGGCATTGACGACTTCGGAAACGTCTGCCCGGTGCATAAGTTCCTTTAAGGTCTTGAATTGCTTTTCCTTGTCAGAAGCAACGGTGTACTTCCATTCCTGCGGCAAAATCGGTAAGCTGTCATAGCTCCACTTTTTATATTGTTCCCCGTAGGCGGCAGCTTCCGCAAGCCCTACCAAATGTCCCACACACCAAGAAACGATATAGCCGCTTCCTGTGAGAAATCCGTCTTTCTTTTCCTTTGCCCCAAGTACGGCAGCGATTGTCTGCGCCACACTGGGCTTTTCTGCGATAACTAAAATCAATGATAATTCCTCCTTTTATCGTTCGGTCTGTCGTTTGTTTTCCAGTTTTCTCATACAGTACCCCACACAAGGGGACTGCCCCTTGTAAGGGCAGCCCGCGCAGCGTGGGGAAGAAATCTCCGGCGGGGATTTTTCCCGTTTGCCATAGTCCGGTTTCTGTATCATCATCTTTTCAAAGGGATTGTCGGTAAACAGGGTCATAGGGTTTCTTCCTCCGTTTCTTCATCTTCGGGAGTTTCCCCGGTATCTGCTTCCGGCTCGTCCTCGTCGTAGTCCTCAAATTCAAAATCTTCAAGGTCGGTATCGCCCTTTACATTCTGCTTCGGTTTTAGAAACTTAAAGTAGTAGAACGCTGCGCCGCCACCAAGCAGCACAAAGAGGACTAAGGCAAGCACTGCGCCGGGATTGCCGCCTTTTTCTTTCGGTTCTTCCGGCTGCTCCGTTGGTGTTGGGGTGGGTTCTTTTCCTGTGCAGCCTGTCATACTGGTAACACATACCGGGCAGGACGTGTTTACCTTTCCGGCTTCGCATTTCTCCGTACAGTTACAGATTTCCGGCTTTTTGGCAGCTTCGCCGTTTTCGGTCAGTGCCATAAGGTCGGCTTCGTCCACTTGATTTAGGAAATGTACGGTCTGTTCGCCCTCGGCGGCGCGGTCAATGAGGATATAGAAATAGTTGCCGCCTTTGGTGGTAACAGTGATAAGCTGCTTATTGCCGCCGAAATCGTCCACCAGTGTTGCGTTGCCCTTTGGGGTAAGGGGCGGCGTTTCTTCTTTTTCCTCCACAACTACATTGCTGTCGTTGGTCGCGTCCTCTGTGGGCGGCTCTGCGGCTGTCCCCTGTGCATAGGCAGGGACAGAAAAACCGCCCATAAGGATAAGGGCGGCACAAAGGGCTGTCATGGTCTGTTTGAATTTATTCTTCATCTGCATTTTCCTCCTGTTCTTCATAGTCTGTGGCTTCGTCAGAAGCGGGGGCGGCACTCATGCCGGGAATACCGCCGCCGGACAGCATAGCGTTCAGTTCCTGCGGGGTCATACGCATAGCCCGTACAAGCTGCACAATTTCAAGGTTTTCCGCTTCGGTTTTCTGTGCTTCCAAGCCTTTTAACTTGTTCTGATACTCTGTGATTTTCTCGCGGGTCTTTGCGATTTCCTTATTGATACGGTCGATTTTGTTGTTTGCCATAAATGAAATTCTCCTTTCTTTTTGGGCTGCTTTACCAGTTCATCAGCCCGTAGCCTTTGATACATTGATAGTTAAGGTCGTAGCTTTTAATCTTGCAGGCGTCGCCGGAATTGCCCTCAACGGTATAGACGCGGCTGCCGTCCCTGCCAAGCACAAGCCCCACATGGTCGGCAACGCCGTCTAAATCCCAGTCGAAAAAGATAGCGTCGCCCGGTGCGATATTCTCATAGCCCCGCGCGCCCCATTGTCCCCTTGACTGAAACCAAGGAACGCCCTGCCATTCGCAGCCTGCAAAGCGGGGTTCGCTTTTTCCGGCTTGATTGTAGCACCAAGACACAAAGCAGGCGCACCATTCCACCCGGCTGTTAAAGCCGTACCAACTCCAATAGGGGTAGCCGCCTACATTTCCGACTTGCTGTTTTGCAAGCTCCATAAGTTCCGGGTTTCCGGGACGTGTGCCGTTTACAAACTCCACACCGCTTAAATCCTCGGACGGGCTGCCGTCGGGAGAGCCGCCGCCAAAAATCAACGGTTTGTTGCCCTGTGTCTGTAAGTACACCTTGAACATTTCAAACTGCTGTGGGTTCAGCAGTTCTTCCGCAAGGGAAGCAATCGGCTTATTTGTCAGCTTCACATTTAAGATACGGTATTCGTATTCTTCCTCGTTGCCCTCCTCGTCGGTGGTGGTGCGTATCTCGATTTCTTCCGTCAGCGTCAAGGTGTACTGTAAGCCGAACAGCCGCTTTAGCTCTGCCTGCGCGCTCTGCGGGGTGTAGCTTTGCAAAAGGGCGGTCAGATAAGACGCAAGTTCGTGTGGGTTATGCCCGATAGTATCAAGGTCATAGCGGTATTCATCATAGCCGGGGTGGGTGCTTTCGATATTGTCAATTTTCTGTTGCAGCTCATTTTCCATTGCGGCATAGCTCTGTTCCGTTGCCACAAGGTCGCTGTCCTCCGACGTGTAGGAAGTCCCTAATACGCTGTTCATGCTGCCGGAAAACATTGCCCCGCAAGAGGACAGCCCTGCGGAAATCATAATAAAGAGAAGCAGCGCGGCAACTGCAATCAAAATGCCCGCCGGGTGTCTTGCCGCAAATGCGGCGGCTTTCCTCGTTTCCTCGGCGGTTTTCTTCGCCGTCTTTCTTGTGGCTTCCGCTGCGGCTTTTGCCCCTCCTTTCTTTGCCGCCTTTGCATACTGGCGTTTTATCTGCTGTTTCTGCATGAAACGGGAAAGCGGGTTAGAGGTAAGCTGCGGGTTGTCGTGCAGGGTCTTGTGATACTGGAAGTTGACGTTTGCCTTAAATGCTGCCTTTTCTGCCTTTGCTGCTTCCCGGTAGGGTTTCAGCTTATGGCTGCGGTAGCCCTGTTTTAACTTCCGCGCCCCGTATTTCGCGCCGCGCTCGGCAAGTTCCTCCGATTTATGCGCCCCCTCAACGCCGGAATTGTCCTTTTCAACGGAATGTATC
>ENA-UAHD01000494-UAHD01000494.1-human-gut-metagenome-genome-assembly--contig:-NODE-494-length-11155-cov-3.725225_pt1 | contig 11155 bp, 12 predicted proteins | sample MGYA00243413_ERZ654348 | MGnify/ENA primary metagenome ERZ654348 (study PRJEB26926, sample SAMN06165082) | human gut metagenome | biome: ENVO:00009003; feature: ENVO:2100002; material: ENVO:00002003... | reverse complement strand
GCGTTGATCCGTGAAATGAAACGGAAAAAGCGGGATAGTGAAGAAAGATGAATATGATTTTTGAAACAGAGCGGTTATTTGCCAGAAAATTAACCAAGGCTGATTTCGGGAACCTATGCAGAATTTTGCAGGATCCAGAGGTAATGTACGCTTATGAGCACGCTTTCAGCGATGCGGAGGTAAACAGCTGGCTGGAGCGGCAGCTAAAGCGGTATGTGACGGATGGGTTCGGCTTATGGGCAGTGATCCTGAAAGAAACCGGAAGCATGATCGGGCAGTGCGGCCTGACCATGCAGGATTGGAACGGGAAAATGGTGCCGGAGATCGGCTATTTATTTGAAAAAGCTTACTGGCACCGGGGCTATGCGTCCGAAGCGGCGAAGGGATGCAAAGAATATGCGTTTCAGTCTTTGAAGCTTCCCCGGGTTTATTCTATTATCCGGGATAATAATCTGCCCTCTCAAAGGGTGGCGGAGAGAAATGGCATGAAGCTTTGCGGAAGCCTGGTGAAGCATTATTACGGTCTGGACATGGCTCATTTGGTGTTTTGCGTGGAGAATATACACCGCTAGGCAAAACTGCCGGCGCAAATACTTCAATTTACCAGGAGAATGATCTGAATTATTTCCCGTTGTCCCGTTGACTTTTGCAGGATATACTTAAAAATATGAATTGCAAAGACGCGATTTATGTGCTGAAAAGCTGACCCCAAGGCAAGATGCTTTTCTTGGACCCTTGCTGTCTGGAAATTTGTTTCAAACAGCAAGGCGCCGGAAAAACAAGAAAATAAAATAGGAGGATTTGAAGACATGGAAAAGATCAAATGGGGCGTTTTGGGCTGTGCCGGAATCGCCGCGGAGCAAACCATTCCCGCAATGCAGCAGGCGGAAAACGCAGAGCTTTATGGAATCGCCAGCAGAGGATTGGAAAAAGCAGAGGCGTTTCAGAAGCGTTTTGGCTTTGCGAAGGCTTATGACAGCTATGAAGCGCTGCTGGATGATCCCCAGGTTCAGGCGGTTTATATCCCGCTGCCCAACAGCCTCCATGGCGAGTGGGTACGGAAAGCGGCGGCGAAGGGAAAGCATGTGCTTTGTGAAAAGCCTCTTTCTGGCAGCGCTAAGGATGTAGAGGATATTATCCGCTGCTGCGATGAGGCCGGAGTGGTTTTCATGGAGGCTTTTGCGTATCTTCACAGCCCGATTATTCAGGAGATTAAGAAAACGGTGCAGAGCGGAGCGATCGGTAAGGTCACTATGGCGGAGGCCGCTTTCTTTATCGTGCCGCCGAAGCCGGAGGATATCCGCTGGAAAAAGGAAACTCTAGGCGGCGGCGTTTACGACGTGGGATGCTATCCTATCAGCCTCTTTTTGAATCTGTTCGAGGAGGCGCCTGAGGAGATCAAGGCCGCCGCTCATTTTACCGGCCAGGGAGTGGACGATTTTGCCGGGATGTATTTTGGCTATGCGGATGGAAAGAAGCTGAGTATTTCCTGTGGAATGTGCACCAGCCAGCGGGCGGATCGGTTCTATTTGTACGGCACAGAGGGGACGCTGGAAGCACCGATTCCCTATAACGCCAAAGGGGCTTTGCATTATTCTATCGTGCGTGGAGATGTGGTGACTACTAAAACCATGCAGGTGGAGGATAACTATAAGCTGGAAATAGAACAGCTTGGCCGGTGTGTGCTGAATGGGGAAAAGCCCTGGGTCAGCCATCGGTTCTCCATTGAGAACGCTAAAATTATAGACCGGGTTTTGGAAGCTATCGGCTATTAATCGGAGGGGAAAGCATGAACGATATTTTGAGGATGGTTACAAAGCAGGAGGAGCTTTTGCGGTTTGACAGCTTCTCCAATGACGACGCCTTCGCCTTAGGCTGTCTTCTTGTCAAGCATGGAAAAAAGTTTGGTCCTGCGGCGGTGGAGGTTAGTATTAATGGATTGGCTTTATTTCGAAATTTTCCAAACGGAACCAATCAGGAGAATGGCGTTTGGCTGGCGGCAAAGCGAAATTTAGTTAACGCCAGGGGAAGAAGCTCTTACGGCTCTTTCCTGGAGGCTCAGGAACAGGGAAAGACACTGACTGATTGGAAGATGCTTCCGGAAACGGAGTATGCTCTTTGTGGCGGAGGTTTTCCCATTCGGCTGAAAAACGGAGCGCTGATCGGTACGGCATGTGTTTCAGGCTTGCCCCATGAGCTGGACCATCAAACCCTGGTGGATGGAATTTCTGAATTTTTAGGTGTGACTGTGGAATAAAATATAAGCTACAAAAAGAAAGCGCAGCATTTCGCTGCGCTTTCTTTTTTAGAAAAGGAGGGTTATGAAAAATTGAAAAGGTGTATGAATAAACCTTCTGAAGAAGGATTGTTGTTGGTCTGTGTGCCCGGGAGTCAACCGGCTTTCCAACGCACACAGTAAAATTACGAAATGTTTTTCGTTTTTGGAATGATTATAGTATAGGGAAAGAATGTGTACACAGATTTAACACAATGGGAAAATTATGCGAAGGTTTTGTCAAGAAATTGTAAAATCACCGGGTGCTTTACTTTCCAAATAGCCTCGTACAATGAAATAAAAAAGTATGATCTATTGATGTCTCCCTAGAAAACGCGTGACCCAGCCCTTTGCATATCATGGCTGGCGGCTGATGTGGACAGCTTACATTTCAATAAGGCATTTTTCCCCTGCCGGGGTGTTTTTCTGCGCCTTATTCGGCGGGCGCTTCGCGCCTGCTCTAAAGAGAAATCACTTTTCCTTATTTATCCGACCCCAGAGCCTTGCCAGGCATCACTGGACAAAAGGAAACGGACGGAGGCAATACGCTCCGTCCGGTCCCCGGTATTTCAGTTTATAGGAGATAGGTATAAGCTTAAATTCTGGCGACGCCTGTTTCATGGGCCGCCTTGATAACCGCTTCAGCCACAACCTTGGCGATTCGTTTATCCAAAGCGTTGGGGAGGATATATTCCTCATTCAGCTCGTCTTCACGGACTAAGGAGGCCAAAGCATAGGAGGTTGCCACTTTCATTTCCTCGTTGATGCAGGAGGCACGGCAGTCCAGAGCGCCGCGGAAAATCCCCGGAAACGCCATGACATTGTTGATCTGATTGGGAAAATCGCTGCGTCCAGTGCCCACCACTCTCGCGCCGGCGGCTTTGGCGGCGTCAGGCATGATTTCCGGTGTGGGGTTTGCCATAGCGAAAACGATCGGATCGGCAGCCATGGTTTTGATCATCTCTGGAGTCAGCACATTGGGAGCGGAAACGCCGAAGAACACGTCCGCGCCCTGCAGTGCGTCAGCCAGAGTTCCTCTCTTATGCTCCCGGTTGGTGAGCTCAGCCATTTCAGCCTGGGCGGGATTTAATTCTTCCATCCCCTCGTCGATAATGCCGAAACGATCTACCATGATCAGGTTTTTCAGCCCTAGGTTCATGAGGTGCTTACCGATGGCGATTCCGGCGGAGCCGGCGCCGTTCAACACGGCACGGACAGAGGAAAGCTCCTTGCCGACCACCTTCAAAGCGTTGATAAACGCAGCGGCCACCACGATAGCGGTGCCGTGCTGATCGTCATGGAACACTGGAATATCGCAGATTTCCTTTAATTTTCTTTCTACTTCAAAACAGCGGGGGGCGGAGATATCCTCCAAATTGATGCCGCCAAAGCTGCCTGAGATCAAATAAATCGTCCGCACCAGCTCGTCGACATCCTTGGAACGGATGCAGATGGGGAACGCGTCCACATTGGCGAACTCTTTAAACAGAGCGCATTTTCCCTCCATTACCGGCATACCGGCTTCAGGTCCGATATCGCCGAGGCCCAGTACGGCGGTGCCGTCGGTGATGACGGCCACCAGGTTGTGGCGACGGGTAAGGTCATAGGATTTGTTGTAGTCCTTCTGGATTTCCAGGCAAGGCTCCGCCACACCGGGAGTATACGCCAAAGACAAATCCTCTCTGGTGTTGATGGGAGCGCGGGAAATCACCTCGATTTTTCCGCCCCATTCATAATGCTTCTGTAAAGATTCTTCACGTATATTCATAGCAAATCAGTCCTTAATTAGTCTTCAAAGGGGAACTTGTATTGAGTCAGACCTAATTCATCCCGAACGGCGATCAATTCCTTCTGAACAGCGTCATTGATCGGTACGCCGCTGTCTTTTCTCTTCTGCCAGACCAGGTATTCTTTTTCGCCGGCAGTGTAGATTCTCTCGGCGCCAGGCGCCTTTTCGGAATTTCTTAGGTCTCTCAGGATGTCTCCAGCGGTCTTTTTGAAGGCTTCCAGACCCATAAAGGCCTCGGTATCGATAGCGATAAAGAAATGACCCAGATGGAAGGGGATTTTTTCCTTGTTGGGGCCGATGCCGGACAATGCCCGCAGGAAATTGCCTTGCTGTAAAGCGGCGGAAAGGATCTCCACTACTGTAGCGTAGCCGTAGCCCTTATAGCCGGCTAAATCCTCGCCAATGCCGCCTAAAGGCGCTAACGCGGCCTTGCCTGTATTCAGATCGTCGAGGATTTCTACAGAATCGGTGAGGGCCTCGCCGTTTCTGCCAATGACCTGGCCGGCGGGAGTGTCCTTGCCGATACGGGCGTAGTATTCGATTTTACCTCTCTGCACAATGGAGGTGGCGCAGTCTAATACAAAGGGAAATTCCTCGTCGGTAGGCATACCGAAAGTAAGGGGATTGGTTCCCAGCATATTTTCCACACCGAAGGTAGGTGCGATAGAGGGGCGGGCGTTGGTGCCGGTAATACCGATCATGCCGGCGTCGGTAGCCATGGTGGCGTAATATCCGGCGATACCATAATGGCAGGAATTTCTGGCGACAACCATACCCATACCATACTTTTTGGCTTTTTCAATCGCCATGGTCATGGCCTTGTAGCCGACTACCTGGCCCATACCGTCGTGTCCATCCACTACAGCGGTGGCGGCGAAGTCCTTGATTACTTCAAATTCCGTGACAGGCTTCTGGATTCCGGCCTTGATGCGGTCCAGATAGATGGGCTTAAAACGGTTGACGCCATGGGATTCGATTCCCCGCTTGTCAGATTCCAGCAGGATATCAGCGCAGATTTCAGCGTCTTTTCTGGGAATGCCGTAGCCTACAAAAGCGTCGGTCACAAAGCTGGTGATGGTTTTCCAATCCACGATATTCGTTTTCGCCATGTTTCTTCCTCCTAAAATGGTTTATGGTTTCATGGAGAAGCATAAAAAAAGCGCACTACTCCAAAATGGAATAGCGCACTCTCAATACTCTCTCTGTGCTTCCAGGTTTATTATAACAGGTTCTGGTAAATTAATCAATCATTTTTTTGCTTTTTTTATATCCCGCCTTTCTCCGGCCTTTTGCCAAAGCCTTTGCGGGAACGCGGACACTCAGAAAATGATGGGCCGCTAAGATGGAATGAAAGCGCGGCGGTAAAGCAGGCAATTTTATAAAAATTTATAAAAACCAAACGTCTGGATTAGTGGAGGAAATTGCTACCGCTCCGGCGGATAAGGCGCCCACCACATCCTCCTTGTCCCGAATCAGGCCACCGGCAATGATAGGTTTATCGCACTCTCTCGCTAATTGGCGGATGATTTTTGGCATAACCCCGGGAAGCACTTCCAAGAAATCGGCGGAGGAGTGCTGCTTTGAAGCTAAAATATTTTCCATTCCCCGGGAGTCCAGCAGAAAATAGCGCTGAATCGTCAGCAGTCCAAGCTGGTGGGCATAGCGAATCAGGGAAGCTTTGGTAGAAATAATACCGTCGGCCCGGGTTTGTGTTTTGATAAAGTCCACTCCGGCTTCCCGGGCGGCGAGGCCGTCGATCAGGTCCATGTGAACGACCGCCACCTTATCCTTTTGTTTTACCAGCTCGACGATAGCGCCAATGCTGCAAATGTCCCCAAATAAAATAAATACGACGCTGCTGTCCGATTCCAAGCTTTGCTCCAGCTCCTGAAAGCTTTTCGCCGCTGCGGCGATGGGGGCGTCCATAAATAAATCCAAAAGCTTTTCCCGAAGCATGGCTGTTTTATCCGGCATTTTACCAATCTCCTCATTGCCCTTACAAATTTCCGCGAATACTTTTCTATTCTATACTATTTTTCCTAAGAGCACAAGGGAGGGAAGAACAGAAAAAGGCTGTTTTCCTTAACATCTCTAGTTTATCCGGTGTTCCTCAAAGGGTAAGAACGATATACTAAAAGCAAGGCGGAAAGCCAAAGATAACGAAAGGACGGTAGAACAAAAATGATCAAAATTGTTGCGGTGAGTACCTTAAAGCCTGGCGTTTTGCAGGATTACCTCCAAGCGGCTGCGGAGCTGATTGAAAAAAGCAACCAGGAGGAGGGGTGTATTTCTTATCAAATTTATCAGGATAAGAATGATGAGACTAAGGTGGCCATGTTTGAAGAATGGAAAGATGAGGAAGCCATCGAACTGCACAACAACAGCGAGCATTTCACCAGAATCTGTCCCCAGCTTTCCAAGTATTGCGTCGGAGACAGCGTTGTGACTTTTTACAAGGAAATCTAATAAAATAGATAAAGGAAGCGCCCCATGGAATTTTTCCATGGGGCGCTTTTATGTGCCGTTAGGCGCTGTATTATTATGTGACGATGGAATGTGCTTAAAGCTTATTTGCTGTACTCCTTAAGCACATCCGCCGAGATCTGATCTATCTCCTTAACGGCGTTTTGCAGAAATTCTGGGGTGGCCAGATCGAACCCATAGGAAAAATCGGTATTTAAGAAGGCTTCGGCCATTTCGATACCCATTTTAGGCCCGACAATAAATCCGCCCATGGCAAGAACATTGCAGTTATTGATAATCCGGCACTTTTTAGCGGCGAAAACACTCTCGCAGAGTCCGCAGTAAACTCCAGGAAATTTATTGGCGACTAGGTTAACACCCATGCCGGTGCCGCAAAACAGCAGGCCGCGCTCGAATTTTTTATCGGCTACTTCTTTGGCGACACGGCGCCCAACCTCATAGTATACCACAGGCTCATCTAATGACAGTGTGCCGACATCGGTTACATCGTAGCCGTTTTTTAATAAGTGTTCCTTTACGGCCTCTTTTAGAGTAAAGCCGCTGTCATCCGCGCCGATAATGATTCTTTTATCCATTTTAACAGCCTCCGTTTTTTAGAAATAGGTAAATCTTCCGACAGCTCCATTATAGGCAATGCCCCGAAATAAATCAATCATAATTTTGCTTCTGTTATATCTTTTTTAGGCTTTTTGCAAAAAAATTACTGCCGATTACTATCGGCTGGGAAAAATATACCGACTTGCTTTCTGGCTTCATCCATCAGCTCCAGTTCTAATTCGGTCCAATGGTTCCATTTTTTAGGGCTTTGCTCTTTATAGATCATCTGGGCGAAGGCGTTCAGCTCATAACACATATCCTGTTCCTCAAAAGAAAAAGATATTTGCTCCTGTTTTCCCTGGTTCCAGCAGAGGGTGACCTTTTTGGGAATATTAATTCCTTCAATCAGCATAGAGCCATTTTCGCCTTGAATTTCGCTGGAAAGCTTTGAATTGGAGATTTTAGAATAGAGCAGCTCCGCCTGCATTTGAGGATAAGCAGCCAAGATGGTTCCAGCGCCTTCAAATCCATTAGAAAGCCTCACGCTTTGGGCCAAAATAGAGCTAGGCCTGCCAAACAAAGCCACCAGGGGATGGACGCAGTAACAGCCGATGTCCATGAGAGCGCTGTTAGAAAGCCTGGGGTCGAATGCGTTTTCCACGGTACCGTTTTTAAACTTATCATACCGCGAGGAGTATTGGCAGTAAATAAAAGTAGCGCGCCGAAGAGTGCCTAAACGCGGCAAGCAATCTTTTATGGCCTGAAAGCCAGGATGAAAAACGGGGCGCATGGCTTCTAACACGACCACGCCGTTTCTTTCTGCGGCCCTTACCATGGCAGACCATTCCCAGGCGTTGGAGGCTGCCGGCTTTTCACAAAGCACATGCTTTTTGCCGGTTAACAGCATAATAGACTGGGCGGCATGAAAGGAGTTTGGGCTGGCGACATAGACCGCGTCGACCTGAGAACTTTTGGCTAACTCTTCGAGGGAGTTATAAAAATAAGAAGCGCCATGGGCTTTTCCATATTCCTCGGCTCTGGCAAGACTGCGGGAATACACGGCGGTGAGCGAGAATTGCCCGGAGAGAGGGAGCGCTGAAAGCAGGCGGTCTGTAATAAAATTAGTTCCAACTACGGCAAGACGGATCATTAAAAGTCTCCTTTCGGATCGATGCTTCAACCGCTCCCAGCTAAGGCTCTTAGAAGCTGTCAGACGGGACTAGATTTTCAGCAGGAACGACAGGCTGGAAGGCTTATAAAAATCAGACAGCCTAGTGGCCTGATTGTGGATAGATCACTTGGGTTTGCTTTTTCAGAGAAGCCAGAAGCGCCTGGTCTGGCGGGGCGTCTGTAACAATGGCGTCGATTTCCTGAGCCCGGCAGGACTTACAGAAGTATTCCCGGTTCATTTTGGTGCTGTCGCATAGCAGGATTTTCTTTTTAGCGTTGCGAAGCATCAGTTTTTTCATAGCGGCGGTTTCCTCATTAGCCTCAGTGACCAAATCCGGCGCGGAGATGCCGCAGCAGGAGAAAAATAAAATATCAGTGTGAAAATGCTCCAGAGTTTCCTGCGCCAGACTGCCTACCATGGACGAATTATTTTGAATTAGGCCGCCGCAGAGATAGATTTTAAAGCTGGTGTTTTCGTTGAGCACACCGGCGGTTTCAATTCCATTGGTCACCACGGATAAATTTTTAAACCTGGCCAGCTGAGCAGCCAGACAGGTGACAGTAGAGCTGGAATCCAGCATTACCGTCATGTTATCCTCTAAAAAGTCCAAGGCAAGCCCTGCCGCTATCTTTTTCTTTTCCCGATCCTTTTGGGTGCGAACCAGCAGCGGGGCATCCTGGCTGGCGCCGCTGATTAATGTGGCTCCCCCTCGAACCCGTTCCAGCAAGCCTTTTTGCGCCATTTCCGCCAAATCCCTTCGTACGGTGGCGCCGCTGGCGAATAAACGGCGGCATAGAAACTCAACGGTAACGGTGCGGCGCTCTTTTAACAACTCGAGTATTTCATTTTGACGCTCATAGGAAATCATAACGGGAAACCTCCTGTAAGGCGGATTTACGATATGCCATCAGGCTTGTGCCTGGATCATTTTGGCGGGAATAACAGAAAGGTACCGTAAAAGCATTACAGTACCTCTTCGCCGTATTGAATTTTTTACCGCTTTCCCAAATCCCTTTTCTGTATTCGGATAAGCATTATTTTTTCTTTTGAGTTTCCTGATACATTTTAAGAAACACCTGGGCGTAAAGCAGGAAGGCCAGAAGAAGGAAAAGGCCGGAGATTAGAATTAAAATGTTTCGAACACCGACATCCAAGCTTGGAAAAACGATAATAATGAACATGACAGTGTAAAACACAAAGGTGGAAACTTTGCCGAACCATTTGGCGCCGTCCATTTTGGTGTTGTGCTTTGTCAGCAGTACGATAGAGGTGATCCCCATAAAAAGCTCCTTGACGGCGAAAAGAAGGAAAAGCCAGCGCATAGGCTCAATGCGGATCATCAGGCTGATGACGATAGCGGCTTGCGAGAGCTTGTCCGCTACCGGGTCGATGGCCTTTCCAAGCTCTGTGACCATGTTGAAATGCCGGGCGATAAAACCGTCGGCAAAATCGGTCAGGCCGGAAAGCAGCACAATAAAGGCGGCAAAATAATAATCCCGAGTCTCTTTCGCGTTAATATAGGAAATCATAAATACCGGGATCAACAGAATCCGGAAATAGCATAGAATATTGGGAATACTGAAAATCTCTTTCTTAGTTAATTTCATGCTTGATTTCATGAAGAGCACCTCGGCGTGATGATAATATAGAAAACACCAACATATTTGGCAATCATATTCATTATACCGGAATTTCCGGGAAAAGAACAGCTTTTTATCAAAAATTAAAAAAATATTAGAACGAAACGAAGGAGAATCAGGCGTCTGGTGAGAAAATAAACTTTCAATTATCCGGAAAGCATTACTTCAGCGCTCCGAAACAAGCCGATCCCTATCCTCCGAGGATTTGCGAACCGCGCCGGTTTTCCATACGCCCGGCAGGCTGTTGTGGTTAAAATTCCGCACGCTTTCGGTTTTGCTTTCCATTTCCGGTTTACCATAGGGGGATACTTGCGGAACCGTTTATGAAGCAGTTTGGAACATCCGTCGTTGACGTATCACGGAAAACCAGCTCTGTGCTTTTGCTGAAATGGAGGCTGGTTTATGATGTGCGGTTTAACTGCCGTGATACAAGCTTTTCAGCAAAGCGATCTCCTCACCGTGGCCGTCGTCGTCATTAGGGGTTTCCAGATAAAAGGGCAGGTCACGCAAAACCGGATGGTTAATCATGCGCTCAAAGGCCTCCAGTCCCAGCGTGCCTTTTCCAATATTGGCATGACGGTCCTTATGGCTGCCCAAGGGATTCAGGCTGTCGTTCAGATGCACGGCTTTCAGCCGGCTCAGTCCGATAACATGGTCAAATTCCTCCAGCACCTGGTCTAAGCGGCCGGCGATATCGTATCCGCCGTCGCTGACGTGGCAGGTGTCCAGGCAGATTCCCAGCTTCTCCTGGAGCTCAACACCGTCGATAATCCTCCGAAGCTCCTGAAAGCTTCCGCCGATTTCGCTGCCCTTGCCGGCCATGGTTTCCAAAAGCACTATGGTGCTTTGATTGGGAAACAGAATCTGATTCAGCGCGTCGGAGATCAAATCGATTCCGGTCTGAACACCGCCGCCTACATGGCTGCCCGGATGAAAATTATAATAATTGCCGGGCAGAGACTCCATTCGGATCAAGTCATCCCTTAAGGTTTCCAAGGCGAATTCTCGGGTGTGCCCGTTGGACGAAGCGGGATTTAGGGTATAAGGAGCGTGGGCCAGAATTTTTCCAAAATGATGCTCATTCATTAGCAGCCGGAAGGCGGCGATGTCCTTTTGATCTAATTCCTTCGCCTTGCTTCCTCTGGGATTCCGCGTAAAAAACTGAAGCGTATTAGCTCCGATTTTTACGGCGGTCAGGCCCATTTTCTCAAAACCCTTAGCGACAGACATATGACAGCCTGTCTCTTATACACATCTCC
>ENA-UAHD01000481-UAHD01000481.1-human-gut-metagenome-genome-assembly--contig:-NODE-481-length-11419-cov-15.046111_pt1 | contig 11419 bp, 8 predicted proteins | sample MGYA00243413_ERZ654348 | MGnify/ENA primary metagenome ERZ654348 (study PRJEB26926, sample SAMN06165082) | human gut metagenome | biome: ENVO:00009003; feature: ENVO:2100002; material: ENVO:00002003... | reverse complement strand
GTGCTAAGTTGCTAAAACATAATCAAAAACGAGAACATGGAACTGGACACCCTATCAAATTATTGCATGACCAACTTTTACCCGCTGTATCATAGATGGTAAAAGACTCGCGCTCTTTATTATTGTCATCACCATATTTGCCATTGGCGACACCATATACCTTGAACCATCCGTTAGTCGGGAATTTGGTGTAAATGGTAAAGTTGATGTTCTCAATAGTTGGCATGGCATCATATATGTTCCAAGTAGGATCTGATGTTGGATCATAGACAATCCAACCCTCTCGATCCTCATAGTCGAAGAGAGGAATACCCGGCTCCAAGTGGTGAGTGCAACGATGAAGCGTATAACCTAGTTCCTTATTGGTATTGTTACTGAATATAATCAATGTTTCACCAGGCTTGATGGTCTTTTTTCCCGTAGCACCAGGACCTGTATGAATCGACTCGGCATTCTCTTTGAAGTCCACGTAATACCAACCCACATTCGTATAATCCGCAACCATTTTATTACCAGGCCAGTGTTCTGTAAATTTCCAAACTTTAGAGCTGGCTTCAGTTCCGGTTGTCTCACCAATCTGGGTATAGACATAGGTATAATGAGAGTCTGGGTTAGGTATGTAAACTACTCGGTCATTCTTATCCTTTAAATCATACCATCCATCTGCCCAGTTGGTATTTCCTTCAGTTCCATTATAAGTCTCTTTCTTTTTTTCTTCAAGTGTACCCTCATAATTATCAGTTCTATTACTATTACCTCCTTCATAATGTGCGCGGTCGTTGATGGCACGGAAGTTGATACGATATTTACCCATTGCAGGCTTTACCGTTACCTTGATTTTCTTGACAAAGTTGAAGCCTTCTGCAGATTCCTTTGGCTGCACAGTGAGGTAATGTACTGTCGTGGTAACAGGGTCACGGGTTGCCACAATCTTGAAGGTTCCTTCTGGAGTATCAGGTTTATCGCAAGATGCCAGAATGGTTGACTTACCTACGGTGGAAGAGGTGTTACCGGTGAAAGCCAAACCGCCGAGGTTGGTCTTAAACTGTACCACTTTGGTATTGTTGTCGCTACCCCAATAGATGGTTACTTCCTGTGGATTTACCTCAAAATAAGGAGAGGCATCATAGGTTACATCGAGATACTTCTTAATGTTACCAGCCTTAATCCAAACCTTTGCCGTACCCGTGTACTTTCCATTATAGTCGGAGAACTTAATGTCCTCGTTGATTTTGAATGTGATTCTATGATTCTTCACTGCATCTAGCTTGCTCAACACAATCACATCTTTCTCACCACTGGATGTTGTTACCTTTTCATCGCAACCGAAATCTGCCTCTGTCAGCATTACGTTCGACTCATAGTCGATGGAGTCTGTCGTTGTAGATGTTACGCTCGCCTTCGTCTTGCTTACCCACAAAGTAGTATGGTTGAATTCGGCATCTATCGTTACAGGAGTCCAGTCCTTTACGCTCACATTACAGTCGAGAGTCATGTTTCCCAGACTCTTGATGTTGCCGATAATCTCATAATAGGTGCCACGAGGGAAGGTCGGAACTTCGGTGGAAGTTGGGCGATGTCCCAGCTTAATCGTATAGTTGTTCTCAAAGCTACCATTCACAAAGCCATTAACTTTGAGGGTAGACTGCTGAGAGGCATTGGCGATATAACGCTCAGGCAGATAGTAAGTGCCTTGGAAAAGCCACTTATCGGCGGCATTCTGTGGAGCAGCTGTAGGAGTAGCACCCTGAACAAGGGTGATGATGTTCTTATTATTCACATTGGCATTGTCTGCTTTCTCTGTCCAGTCTCCCGCCTTATAATAACCACCCTTATTGCTTGCCTCAGAAGGAGTTGCATAAACTTCATTTTCAAAACCTTTGGCATAATCTGTGCTAACATTAGAATTGCTAAATGCTCCATTCCAACTCAGCGTGGTGCTAGGAGAAAGCTTTTGAGCCAGAATATCCTTGATGCGATAGCTCTTTCCTTTGAATGCAGAACCTTCAGCAGTAGGGTCGAAAAGCAGGTTGAGCTTAACCTTTACGCATGTAAACTTCAGGTTAGCTGCCACCTCGGTATATTTATCACCACTTTTTTCTATTTTTGTATCGATGATATTACCGTTCACATCCTTTGGCTCATAAATCATCGGGATGTTTGTAGAAACCGGCATTCCCGGTTCTGTTCCAGCTTCATAGTTCAGTACTATATTTTTGAGATCATTTTCTGTTTGGATAGTCTTACCACTCAACACCTTGTTCATATTGGCAACCACATAGATATGGTAAGTGCCCGGCTCGATATTGAGCTGATAGTTAGCTACATGCTGCTCCAGCATCATCGAAGCCAGTGGGGCAGGGAGCGTCTTTTTCAGGAGCTTGCCTTCATTTCCTGTAGGGAAAGCATAGAGGGTCAGGTCGTTGATCTGGCATTCATCTACCGTGGCATTATAGGTAGAAAGGCCGGAAGCATCGTCGGGATTGGTGCCGCGGCTGCTGAGCACGGTTGGCACGAGTACATGCAAGTTGCTTTCTGACGAAATGGGAGTGCGCTCGCCTCCAAGTTCGTCAGAGCAACTTACTGTAACCAACAATATAAACCAACTAACTAAACTTAAAATGAAATCTCGTATTTTCATTGTTTCTAATTTTTAAAGTCAAATACTCTTATGAGCTAAATGCCCGGAAGGGGCTCTGACACCTGAAACGGTTAGAAATCGACACGCTGGATGCGCTTGCTCCAATCCAGGATGGAAATGCTGAGCTGCACATACTTCCACTGGTTGCCCTGGAGGAAGAAGTCGAGCTTGTAGTCGTACTCTCGGTCCAGGAATTCCTGCTCTGAATAATGGCGGGCTTCGAAGGCGCCACGGCCTTGAGCCAGAAAGTCTGCAAGATTGATGCGTGCCACCTCTTCGCCAGTAGTCTTGTTCGTGATGGTGAGGATGGCGTTCTTGTCGTTTTCTTCTGCCGGATGCCAGATGAGTCGGGAGAACATGAGGGCGGCATGAGCGGTACGCTCCTTTACATTGCCCTCGGTATCCTTAAACTCAGTGGTCCAGGTGTAGTATGGGGTATATGTCAACTCCTCGTCGGGGAGGAGAGAGTTGTCGTAACTGATATCGCCGTTGGCATTGGTTATCTGATAACTGAAGTCATCGGCATTGATGTTGGCAGGCTCGTCGGTCTGATGCAGGCTGATGGTGAGCTGCTTGGTATCACGAACCAGACCGATGGTATGGCGTGTAACCTGCAGGTCTTTTACTTCAACCAGTTCGTTGCTGAGTCCTTGCCAGAGTGTATCGAGCGGTTGGCTCTGGTTGTTTACCTTGCCCTGTTCGCGGTCGAGACGGGCATGGAGGGAGGTGATGTTGTCACCCTGCTGTGGCAGAGCTATCTGGAATTTGGCACCTGGCTGCGCAAGTGCATCTTCGTATTTCTTTTGGAAGGCGAAGGTTGCGAATCTGTATTTGCCCGGTTCCAGATTGATTCGCATGGCATAGTTAGGGTCCTTGAGCGGCTGTGATGTCGCATCGTTATAGGCATCATGGCGAGCAATGAAGTTGCCCTGCTCGTCGTATACGAATACGCTGAGTCCGCCCACATGATCTTTGAACATGTCGGCACGCTGCACGTTGTAGTCGTACTTGAACTGCAAGTCAACACCCATGTCACAAGGAGGCAGGTCGTCGTGCATCAAGTCGTTGCAGCTGCTGAGCATACTGCCGGCCATGATGAAGCCCCATCCCATGCATATATTCTTGATCCAACTGTTAAACTTCTTGTTTGCCATGATGCTTATCTGTTTTATGAAAAAGTAAAGTGTATAAATAGATTCTTATTTTTCCGAGATAGCCAGCCGCTCCTTAGCGCTAGAGCGGCTGAGCTATATATAATCATGTGTAATAGATTACAAATCGACTGTGTCTGAACGCTTAGCCCAAGAAAGGATCTTTACGCTGACGCTAAGATACTTCTCGTTCTCATCATCTGGCAGAGTTGGGTCTACTGGAGGTACACCAGGGTAGCCAGGACCATAGACGTTGCCAACTTCCAATTCATACCAGTTGTTACGGAGCATACCATAACGGCCAAGATACTTACCGTTATCTGTTCCATAAGATTCACCTGAGCTCCATGGAGTCAATGAGCCGAAGTGCTTAACACGAGCGATATAATATGTAACACCCTGTGCGTATGTATTGATACCAACCATCGCTTCTGCATGTCCTGCTCCATCAATCAAGCCGAGTTTATCATTAATCTCTTTAACGATTTTTGTACCTGTCTTACCACTATAAACTTTATCGGCAACAAGAGTTGTACCAGTAGAATCCTTGATATCTGCCAAGGTAATCACATGAGATCCTTCTTGCTTGAGATTTGTATAGTCAACTGTACAACCTGGGAGAACTGAAGTTGCTGCAGTATTAACTGCAGTCTCTAAGGCTGCTTCTTTCAGGATAGTTGTCATATTACCGATGGTGTAGAATGTTCCATCTTTATCTGCAAGGGGATTGCCTGCATCATCCTTAGGAGTATATGTTGCCTTGAAGATAACGCGGGTTGTCTGACCCTGATACATGTTTGCCAAGTTGAAGGTGTTCTCTAAGCAATATGCTGACTCTGTGAAGGTTTTGTTGATTCCACTTGTAGCATTGATGAAATTGAATTCTGCCTCTCTTTCTGCCTCTTTATCTGTTTTATTGAGATGATCCAAATTGTAGTTAGGATCCTTACCCCAATAAACACGGCTGTTAGTACCTATGAAACGAGGAGTAGTCCAAATGGCAGGGAAATCTTTGCTCAAGCCATCAATATTATGAACAGCGTATGTCTTCCTGTTTGTGATATCCAAAGCCCAATTGCTAAATGTTACTTGACTCTTTGTAGGCTTTGTGGTTGCCTTGTCCTTAACAGTTATTGTTCCAGGGGCAGCAACTGTCATCTTTGCTACTCCACGCTCTACAAAAACTGTTGCAGCACAATCGTTAGTAGGTTTATTTGCTTCTGCCTCGCTGGCATATATTTTATCTTTGTCAATACTAACCAAAGTTGCAGGTGAGTCAGCACTTCCTTTCAACGGAGCATTAGCCATATAGAAGCCATCAGAACCAGCCCAATCAGTAACTGAAGGAGTCAAAATGTTTTTGCTATTCCAATCATTATAACTTTGACCTACAGTAGGCAAATTAACATTTTTATTGTTAAGCAAAATCAAAACACTATAATCATTCTTGGTATCCACATTGGTAAGCTTTGCTACCAGCTTTTTAGAAGTAGTTGTGATACCAGGTGTGGAATCGTCTGTCCATCCATCTATAGGTAAAGTTACGCTCTCAACAAACTTGTAAGAGCCTTCATCTGAACCATACTTCTGGAAGATGAGGGCAGTTGCTTTACTAACTTTATACTCTTCTGGTGTTCCTTCAGCCATTTCAGCACCACCAGCATCTACAGCACGAGTTCCACTTACCGAAGGCAAGTTGATGGTGAAAGTTGCATAACCAACACCAGTTTCATTAGTACCAGTACCTGGACCTGCGGTTCCCAGGTCCTCATTGCTTGAACAGCTTGCTGACATAGCTGCGATGACAGCCAAGCCAAATAAATGTTTAATCTTCATAATCTTTGAAAGTTAAGCTTGTTTATAATCGTTATTCTCTAATTTTCTGTTATTCCAATTCCTTTATCTGCTTGAAGACATCTCTTACACGCTCTGCCTCTTTCGAGTTGCCTGCCTTGGCAAGATGCTTTTCGGCAGAAGTAAGATTACCTTTCTGCAAATCGGTGCAGGCGGCATTGAGATTCGCTGTCTCATTATCTGGGAAGAGGCGGACGGCAATATCGAATACCTCGTTAAACTCTGGCGAACCCGGCTCGTAAGTCTGTGCCACCAGGAACATCTCCTGCAGAGAAAGCTGCTGTGGTTTGGTCTTCAATATCTCTTTGGCCTCTTCGATGCTGAACGGACGAACCGTGTAGGTTACCGTATAGTCGCTATGACGGAGACGAGGATAGATATGATCCAGGATATAGCGGTAACTAGTCGGATGGAGCTTTCTGATCTTCAGGTCCTTATCGTCGGGAGCCAGCGAGGAGTTAGCTATCTCGAGAATTGCTTCCTTATCAGCCAGATGACTAGCCTGGATCTTCTTCTTGAATCCTTCCCAGTCTTCCGGTGTAGCCTGATAGGTAAAGAGCTTGCAGTTTAAGGTGTAGAGGCTGCTCACATATTTACGGAGGGCAGCTGCACGCTCGTTGGCAAGGCGCTTGTTGTTGGCATACGAACCATCAGGCGAAGCAAAACCATGGATATCAATATCTGTGATTTCAACGTTCTTGTCGTTCTTCACCAGGTCGATGGTGGAAGTAATCTTCTTCAGCTCAGTAGCATTCTCACGGAAGTTGGCAAGAATATAACTCTTGTTAACCACAAAGCTGAGATAGGCTTCACCCTTTTCGGCTCTCACCTTCTTGGCTTCCGCCTTCGGCTGCACAAAGAAATCCTTCGTAATCTTCGGTGTACGGTCGATATCCGCAATCGGCGTATTGTCCTGTTCTATCAGGTTGCCGCATCCGCAGAGATCTTCTTTCACCGAGAGTTTGAACTTCTTCATCCATTTCTGGTAAGGAACAGACTGGGCGAAGTAAACCTGCTGACTAGTCTTGTTCTTGCGGGTAAGAATCTGTGCCTGCGGATTCTTCTTGCTGTCGGCAAGTCGGCGGTATCTTACAGCCTGGTTTCTACCCTGGATGATGATAGGGTTGAGAGCGATAGAATCAGTTCCTACCATTACCGGTGTGAAAACAATCTGCTGCTCTGATTTCATCTTCAAATCGTTCAGATTCATACGGAAGGCAACGTCCATCCGGTTGCCGTTCTTGCGTGCTAAAACGCTTTCTACCTGAACCTTACCCCCTGCCAGCTGTTGAGCCTGAGCAGGCATGATGCCCTGAGAAAAGAGCATGCAGAGGGGCGAAATGACCGCATAAAGCTTCATTTTATCCATATTATGATTTCCCTAAATTTTTTTTGTATTCTGTCTAGTTATTACGTGTTTTTATTGTCAGTTTAAAACCACAGTTAAATTAAATTCTTAGAACACGTATATGAGAGATAGTGCGGCTTTTGTAGGGCCCACATAGTTGCGGTGGTCTTTGTCGAGACATTTTTCGCATCGTCCGTAAAGCTTGTAAGGACTGTAGGCATATCCCAAACCGATAGACCCTTCGAAATTGAGGTGCTTATTGAGTAGCCACTGGTAGCCGTAGGTGAGGCCTCCACCTACATACCAGCCTTCATAGTGCCTGCCCTCCAGAGTTTTCGGCAGGATGCCGAAGGGCATGTCAATGTTTTTAATGTTGTATTCACCGCCTAAGGCATGAATTCCGAAGAAATGGCCTCCAAACTTCTGGCAGGTGTACCATCTGTATTCTGGCATAACATTCCAGAATCTCATCTTCTTGTCGCCCGAGAACTTCCAGGGGTTCAGGGTACCGAAGAGTTGGAAGGTTGTTTTCTTGCCCGTGCCGATTTCGATGCCGGCGTTGGCAGATGTGGAAGCCCATCCCAGTAAGTTGGTCTTCAGAGCGACCTCCTGCGCTCGCGTCGTTGCCATTGAAAGGATCAGCAGCAGCAACATAGCTGATTTTATGAATGTTTGCTTCATCATATCTTTACTTTTATATTTGGTTTCGTTTATATTAAACTTAGCCTTCGTTTGTTAGTTGGTATCTATTTTCGGCTGCAAATTTAAGAGGAAATCCAATATGAAGCAAGAAAAAGTTTCAAAAAGGTTACATTTCTTTGTGCAAACGATCGCACGTTTTATGCAACCTGTTTGCGTACACACATCATAAAGCACATGATTATCGGCGTCTGCTTGCCGTCATTGGGAATCAATGAATCTCCTATTCATATTAATGGATATCAGTCTCTTCCGCTGCAGATGCTTTGTTTTCCTTGGGTTGTGGATTGGGTACGAAGCCAAGGATGGCAACCAGACAACTCATCAAAGGACTGATGATATTGAAGAAGCAGAAGGGGAGATAGACAAGTGTCGGGATACCAAGAACCGTACTCTGCGTCATACCGCAAGCTGTCCATGGAACCAGCACGCTCGTTACGGTAGCGCTATCCTCTGTACTTCGGCTCAAGAGTTCCGGACGGTAGCCTCGTTCGGCATACTCATCCTTATAGATAGATGCATTCATAATAATGCTCAGGAACTGGTCACCCATAACGAGATTGAGCAAGACGCCTGATGTCACGGTGCTGCAGACTAGTGATACGGTGCTGTGGATGCTTTTCAGGAGCATGTGGGTAATGGCGTGGAGCATGCCGCTGGCTACCATACATGAACCGAAACACATGGCACAGAGGATGAGCCAGATGGTATTGAGCATGCCAGCCATGCCTCGGGTGGCTACGAGATCATTGATGTTAGCCATACCGCAATCTACCTGGGTATGGGTATAGCAGGTGGTCATGATTCCTTCAAAGAGGCTTTTGGCAGAGATGCAGTCTTCACCTGCTATCCCTACAAGTACTTCCGGCTGGAGAATGAGGGCACAGATGCATGCTGAAAGGGCTGAAAGAAGAAGTGTGATGAGAGATGGAGTCTTGCGGTAGATGAGCCATCCTGTAAAAGCCGGAACGAGCATGGTAAACAGGGAAATATTGAATCCATGGCTCAGACCGGTAAGATACTGGCTGATATCCACAGGCTTGGAGTCATAACAGAGTCCGATGATGAGATAGAGTACCAGCGAGAGCAGGATGCTTGGTATGGTAGTATAGAGCATATAGCGGATATGTGAGAAGAGATCCGCTCCGGCTATACTCGAAGCAAGGACGGTGGTATCGCTCATTGGCGAGAGTTTATCCCCGAAATAGGCACCGGAGATAATAGCTCCAGCGGTGTAGGGGGCTGGTATTCCCAGGGCATCACCGATTCCCATCAGAGCAATACCGATGGTGGCAATAGTGGTCCATGAGGTTCCCGTCATCACAGAGATGATGCTGGAGATGATGCATGCGCAGGGAAGGAAAAAGGTTGGCGACATGATCTGTACACCATAATATATCAATGTGGGTACCACACCACTGATCATCCAGGTAGCTGACATCATTCCGATGAGCAGCAGGATCAGGATAGATACTCCGGCATCGCCCACGGTCTTTTTGATCATCTCTTCAAAGATATTCCATTTCATCCTATAGATGCCCATACCGAGTGCTACACAAACGGCTGTGGCTATCATGAGGGCCACCTGAGAGGCACCAGCCAAGGCATCATCAGGGAAGATTTTGACAACCAAGATGATGAGGGTGATAAGTACTGCCAGCGGTATGACAGAAATAAAAGGATGTGGTTCAACTGGCTGCAGAGGCGAGCAGGATGCCTGATTCTCTACAGCTTGAGATTTCTGTTTCTTTTCTTCTTGTTCCATTTGTTAATATTCTCTTATCATTTTAGTCTTTCATTTACTTTGCGTTTTCATCCGTTTCTTCGATGACATCTGGTCGCTGAAGAACACAAATCATTTCATTACTTCTTGAATTTTCATGCCAAGTAGTGCTTTTCGTGCAAAGGTAACTAAAATTTCCTGTTTACGCAAGAAAAGGTCCAATATAATATTCTTTTTATAAAAAATTATTATTTCATGGAATTTTTCTTGGTTATTTGCCATTGTTAACCATTTTTTTTCTTAACTTTGCATACTTCCCATTTTTCTAAGGGTGATATCATTACCTTTGCAATCTGTATGGTTATATCATCGACTCACAGACGGGTAAACTGACAGAAGTAAAAATAGAAACAGAATAAAGAAATTAGTTCAAATTAAAACACGTAATATTAAGAATATGATTTCATTTGAAAGTGATTACAACAATGGTATGCTGCCAGAGATTCTAGAAGCTCTTGGCAAGACAAACAGTGATAAAACATCTGGTTATGGTTTTGATCCATACTCAGAATCGGCAAAAGAGAAAATCCGCAAGGCTGTGGACAATGAGAATGCAGAAGTGTTCTTCCTGATAGGCGGTACGCAGACCAACACCACGGTCATTGATTCCGTCCTCATGGGATGCGAAGGAGTAATCTGTGTGGAAACCGGTCATATCGAGGTACATGAATCAGGAGCAGTAGAAGCTTTCGGGCATAAGGTCATTACCCTGCCAGGAAAAAACAGCAAGCTGACAACCGGCACCCTGTCAGCTTATATGGATACCTTCCTAGCCGACGAATCGCATCCTCACATGGTGCAGCCAGGCATGGTTTATATCTCGATGCCGACTGAGTTCGGAATGGTTTACACCAGAGAAGAACTGGCTGCGCTGTATGCAACCTGCCAGAAATATGACCTCCGTCTCTTCATCGATGGTGCCCGACTGGGATACGGTCTGGTTTCAGCGGCATGCGACTATGACTTGCCATTCCTTGCAAAACATTGTGATGTATTCTATATCGGCGGAACCAAGGTGGGTGCCATGATGGGAGAAGCTGTGGTATTCTCGGACATGAAGGCACCGAAATACTTCTTCACCAACGTAAAGCGTCATGGAGCCTTGCTTGCCAAGGGCAGAATGCTCGGCATCCAGTTTGACACGCTGTTTACGGATGAGCTCTATTTCAAGATATCGCGCCATGCCATCGCTATGGCTACCCGCATCCGCAGCATCTTCGAAAAGCATGGTATCGCCATTGCCTACGATTCTCCAACCAATCAACAGTTTGTAGTACTCTCACCTGCCCTCTACGAGGCCATTTCCCAAAAAGTAGCATTCGAGATATGGGAAAGAAAGAGCGAACATGAAATCATCTGCCGATTTGTTACAAGCTGGGCAACAAAGGAGGAAGAACTCGACGAGCTAGACCATATTCTTCAAGCTTACGCTTAAGAAGGCTAAGGATGGTTCTCCTCCAGAATCATCCTTAACAATTCTTCATTTGCCTCGTTGTTAATCTCTGCATCCTCCAACTCAGAGAAATAGTCAAGCGTGCCGAACATTCGCCTGTAACATCTACCCCTATCACTTTTCATGGGCATAGATGATGCGAAGCATGGCTTGGAGCTGCATAAGTGTCATATCTCCATTGTTCCAGTCGGTGATGGTATCCTGCTTTCTCAATACATCCTTATCTATAGATATGTAAACCGGCTCATGTATAAGTTTACCTGCCTTCGACGGTCAAGCCTGGTGATGGTCTATCTCTGCCTGACTGTAGAACAACACCCTCCCATTCTGGTTGCTGCATATCCGGATGATGATCGAAAACAATAAGCGAGAAAGGTTCATGAATTCTTGACACCCAATATTCCGTAAGATAATGGAAATCTCCGGAATCTATGAAACAATAGTTCGTTAATAATTCAATAATGTGCTAAGCAGCTATACGCTGTAAGCA
>ENA-UAHD01000451-UAHD01000451.1-human-gut-metagenome-genome-assembly--contig:-NODE-451-length-12002-cov-4.547501_pt1 | contig 12002 bp, 8 predicted proteins | sample MGYA00243413_ERZ654348 | MGnify/ENA primary metagenome ERZ654348 (study PRJEB26926, sample SAMN06165082) | human gut metagenome | biome: ENVO:00009003; feature: ENVO:2100002; material: ENVO:00002003... | reverse complement strand
GGTGTAAATCCCGGACAGTCCCGCTGCTGTGAAGCTCCGTTTTAACATCTTGGAACTACTTTCGCCACTGACTTGTTATAATTAAGTCGGGAAGGCTTCAGGATGGGAGTCAGTCAGAAGACCTGCCGTTCATTATAAGGTTCATATCCTCGTGGGTTAGGCTATGGATGCGAAACATAAATACAATAAATATGATAAGAAAAGTTCTGATTGCGAATCGGGGCGAGATAGCTGTGAGGGTTATGCGCTCCTGTCGCGAAATGGGGATACGGTCGGTGGCTGTTTTTTCGGAAGCAGACCGGACGGCACGTCATGTCCTTTATGCCGACGAAGCGGTCTTGATAGGACCGGCAGCATCAAAAGATAGTTACCTGAATATCGAAAAGATCATCCGAGCAGCCAAGCAACACAAGGTGGATGCGATTCATCCCGGATATGGTTTCCTGTCCGAGAATGCGGATTTTGCCCGCCGTTGCGAAGAAGAGGGAGTGATTTTTATCGGACCGAGTGCGGATATTATTTCCAAAATGGGAATCAAGACGGAGGCCCGTAAGATTATGCGGGAAGCAGGATTGCCTATTGTGCCCGGAACCGAAACACCCGTACAGGGCATTGATGAAGTGAAGAAGGTAGCTAATGAAGTTGGCTATCCCATTATGCTGAAAGCACTTGCGGGAGGTGGAGGAAAAGGTATGCGTCTGGTACGTACGGAAGAAGAGGTGGAAACTGCTCTCCGTTTGTCGCAATCCGAAGCAGGGACATCCTTTGGCAATGATGCGGTTTATATTGAAAAATATATTGAGAATCCGCATCATATCGAAGTTCAGATCATGGGAGATAAGTATGGAAATGTCGTTCATCTGTATGAACGTGAATGTTCCATTCAGCGTCGTAACCAAAAGGTGATAGAAGAAAGTCCTTCTCCTTTTGTGAAAGAGGAGACGAGAAAGAAGATGTTGAAGGTAGCCGTGGAAGCCTGTAAAAAAATAGGTTATTACAGTGCCGGGACATTGGAGTTTATGATGGATAAGGACCAGAACTTCTATTTTCTCGAGATGAATACCCGTTTGCAGGTAGAGCATCCTGTGACGGAGGAGTGCACAGGCGTTGACTTGGTACGGGATATGATAACTGTTGCTGCCGGAAATCCATTACCTTACAAACAGGATGATATTGAGTTTAGCGGAGCAGCGATCGAATGTCGTATTTACGCCGAAGATCCGGAGAATAACTTCATGCCCTCTCCCGGTGTGATTACTGTCCGTGAAGCTCCCGAGGGACGTAACCTGCGTCTTGACAGTGCCGCTTATGCCGGATTTGAAGTCTCTCTGCATTATGACCCGATGATTGCCAAGCTATGTTGTTGGGGGCGTACCCGTGCATCGGCCATTTCCAATATGGCACGTGCTTTGCGCGAGTATAAGATTCTGGGAATTAAGACAACGATTCCTTTCCATCAACGTGTATTGAAGAACGCAGCTTTCCTGAAAGGTGAATATGACACGACGTTTATTGATACACGCTTCGATAAGGAAGACCTGAAACGTCGTCAGAATACAGATCCGACAGTGGCTGTCATTGCTGCCGCAGTGCGACATTACGAGCGTGAGAAAGAAGCGGCTTCCCGTGCAACAACACTCCCGGTAGTAGGAGAATCACTCTGGAAGTATTATGGTAAATTGCAGATGACTGCTAATAATTATTGATTTGAGACTAATAAATAACGGAACAGATTATGGGTACAACATTAGCTACATATTACGCCAAGCTCCAGGATATGCCGGACAGTGAATATAAGGTGGAGATTCTGGAGGACGGACCAATCAAGAAGATTGCAGTCAATGGTAAGATATATGAGGTCGATTATAACATGGGTGGCGACTCTATCCATTCGATCATCATCGATCACCACTCGCATGGAGTGCAGATTTCTCCTTCTTCCAATAATTCATATACGATTATGAATAAAGGGGAGCTTTATCAGATTGAATTGCAGGGAGAAATGGAGAAGATACATAATGCCCGCACTGCTGCTGAATCCGTAGGGCGTCAGGTGGTACAGGCACCGATGCCGGGAGTTATCCTGAAGACGTATGTAAAGAAAGGAGATCTCGTGAAGCGGGGTGATCCGCTTTGTGTATTGGTGGCGATGAAAATGGAGAATGAGATACGTTCGGTGACGGATGGAGTTGTGAAAGAAGTATTCGTGGAAGATGGCATGAAGGTGGGATTGAACGACCGGATTATGGTAATTGAGTAATTCTTTGAAAAAAACGGGGTAAATACGTGCTTTTATTCAAAAAAATATTTACTTTTGGCAGATAAGTACGTATTTACACCGTTACATTATGAGTATCGAACAAAGCAAAGAAGCATTATTAGAACAGTTAGAAGCACTTAAAAAAGAAAACGAGCAGCTTAGAAAAGAACTTTCTACCCTTAGGGATGAGAAATATAACGATCGTCCTGTTAGTTTTAAAGAAAAATATGCTGTTAGAATACTAGACTCTCTTCCCGATATGCTGACTGTCTTCAATCAGAGTGAGGTAGGTATTGAAGTTGTTTCCAATGAGGAAACCAACCATGTAGGAATATCAAACAAGGATTTTAGAGGGATGCGTATGCAGGATATGGTTCCACCGGAAGCATATCAGAATATTCACTCCAATATGCGTCATGCTATCACCACCGGAACTGTTTCAACTGCACATCACGAACTGGATTTTAATGGTGAACGCCATTATTACGAGAACCGTATTTTTCCGTTGGATGAGGAATACGTGCTGATTATGTGTCGTGATATAACGGAACGAGTAGCTACCCAAAGGCAGTTGGAAGTTTTTAAAAGTGTGCTTGATAAGGTGAGTGACAGTATTCTTGCTGTGGCGGAAGATGGAACGCTGGTTTATGCAAATAAGCAATTTATAGAAGAATACGGTGTAACGCAAGAGTTGGGTACACAAAAAGTATATGATTTGCGTGTCTCTATGACCGACAGGGGGGCGTGGGAAAAAAGATTGCAGGAAATTCGTGATAACGATGGTAGCTTTGCTTATCGGGCGGCTTATATACCTTACGGGCATACGAAGGAGAGAGTACATCAGGTATCTGCTTTTCTGATTCGTGAAAATAATCAGGAACTCATTTGGTTCTTTACGCAGGATATTACTGATGTTATCAAGAAACGGGATGAACTCCGCGAACTGAATTTATTGTTGGATGGTATTTTAAATAATATTCCGGTCTATTTGTGTGTGAAGGACCCGGAAGATGATTTTAGATATTTGTATTGGAATAAGGCATTTGCCGATCATTCAGGTATTCCGGCGTCTAAAGCTATCGGGCATACGGATTATGAAATATTTCCGGTGCATGGAGATGCGGAGAAATTCCGTAAAGATGATTTAGAATTACTTCAGACTCATAAGCGCATTGATATGCAGGAAACTTATTTGTCCGCTAATGGAGAAGCGCGTATCGTGCAGACTTTGAAAGCACTTGTACCGATGGAGGGACGTAAACCGTTGCTGATTGGCATTTCATGGGATATTACTAATCTTCAGAATATTGAGCAGGAACTGATTAGGGCAAGGATTAAAGCGGAGCAATCCGACAGATTGAAAAGCGCTTTCCTTGCTAACATGAGCCATGAGATCCGGACTCCGCTGAATGCTATTGTAGGATTCTCCCAGTTATTGCCTTCTGCCGAAACTGCTGAAGAGAAAAAACTCTATTCGGATATAATCAATCAGAATTCGGATATTTTGTTGCAATTGATTAATGATATTCTGGATTTATCGAAGATAGAAGCCGGGACACTGGAATATATCAAACGTCCAATGAATCTGGGAGAGGTCTGCCGAACAATTTATACTGTTCATAAAGAACGTGTGAAAGAAGGGGTAACTCTTGTCTTTGATAATGAGGAGGAGGATTTGCTCATGGAGGGAGATCAGAACCGTATCATGCAGGTGATAACGAATTTCCTGACTAATGCAAGTAAGTTTACCTATGAAGGAGAGATCCGTTTTGGTTTTGGACGAATGGATAAAGATATTCGTGTGTATGTAAAGGATACAGGAATAGGGATAGAACCGGAAAAGGTAGATCATATCTTCGAGCGTTTTGTCAAACTGAACTCTTTTGCCCAAGGGACAGGATTAGGTCTGTCTATCTGTCGGATGATTATCGAAAAAATCGGTGGAGAAATAGGGGTGACTTCCGAACTGGGTAAAGGCTCCACATTCTATTTCACGATCCCTTATGAAGAAACCGGAGAGCATGGTAAATTCTTTAAAGAGTCGAAAGTGGTATCTAAAGGAAATACAGTCAATCGTGTACAACAGATTAAGAAGATTCTGGTAGCAGAAGATGTGGAGAGCAATTTTATCTTGCTGAAGAATCTGATTGGCAGGGAATATACATTGCTTTGGGCTAAAGACGGAGTGGAAGCTATCGAAATGTATAAGCAGTACCAACCGGACTTAATCCTGATGGATGTAAAAATGCCGCGTATGGATGGACTGGAAGCAACCCATATTATCCGCTCTTATTCTAAAGAAATTCCAATCATTGCTTTGACGGCTTATGCTTTTGAGGCGGATAAAGAATTGGCATTGGAGATGGGTTGTAATGACTTTGTGACCAAACCGATTTCGGAAAGAACATTGAGAAAGGCTTTAGATAAATATTCGACTACTGTTTAAAAAAAGGATTATGGCTATATGTATCCGGTGAAAGTTACTTATGATAGCCATAATCCACAAAAGAGTACGATTGTTGTTGAGTGAAAGTAGTCGGTGATTACTTTTCTATAGATTCTTTTTTATTTCCGGAACCAGTATAAACTTCGTTTCCGGAAAATACTTTTTCAGCCAGGTCCGGATAAATTCCATTGTATCATTCTGAATCGTCTTGTCTTCTACGGTAGGATATAAATTATATAATACGGTATCTAGTACAATGCCGCGTTTTTGTATTGCTTCGAGATTAAGCAGGGTATGATTGATACTCCCCAGTTTGCCCGAAGTAACAAAGATAAGCGGATATTTTTCTTGGACGATGTAGTCAATGGTTAAAAGTTCAGTTGTCAGGGGAACCATAAGGCCGCCTGCTCCTTCAAGTAAAACAGAGTCATACCGTTCACTCAATTCTTCGGTCGCACGTTTTATTTTATCAAAGTCGATGGGGCGGTTATCCAGCTGGGAAGCAAGATGCGGAGAGGCGGGATAAGAGAAAATCTCCGGCATGGTTAGTCCCTCTTGGTCTTCTTTGGTGAAAGGGATTCCCATGATTTGCCGATGTAGGTCAATATCTTCGGAATGACCTACATTTCCCGTTTGAATAAATTTCTGGGTGATGGTGCGATGCCCGTTCTTGTTCCATTCACGAGCTAGAAAGCCGGTGGCATAGCTTTTTCCGGCATCAGTGTCGATACCGCTTACGAAATATACATTCTGTTTCATACTTTTTTCTTTTTTGCGATGATATAAATAGGGTGATATGTTAAGGACACAGAAGTGCCCTGAGTAAATTCCTGCGTGTAACGTTCACAGAAGAGTTGCAAGTCACGACGAGTCCACTGTTGTTGGGGGAGATTGTTCTTAGAATTAGTTCTTGAATTATTCTTTGAATTGTTGTCTGATGAACACAAATCGTTCTCTTGTTTTCCGGTAGGAGAGGATTGCGTTGATAAGCCATTGACTCCGGTTTGCTTCAAGTGATATAGTACTTTTATCGGGTCCTCGAACGAAAGCGGGATAAGCTCTTCTTCTGAATACAGTATGTCAAAATGGGGTGACAAAGCTACTTCGAGCTCTTCCCGTGAACGATAAGGAAGTCCGTTGCCGGTAAGTTCGCGTATTTCTTTCATGTTTTCTTTTCCAAAAGTGCTAAAAGCAAAATAACCCTGATTATTGAGTAGGGTATTACACCTTTCGAAAAAGTTTTCTGGTGATTCGAACCATTGCAAGGCGGAGCAGGAAGTTATCAATGTACTTTCGGTGGGGAAAGAGACTGTTTCGGCATCTCCCGGAAGAAAAGAAACCTGCTTCTTCATTAATAAGTCCTCACAGCAATATTTCATATCGGGGCAAAGGTCATTAAGTAATAACTCTTCCGGACGGAGGGCTTGGAGCAGCATACGGGAGTAAATACCGGTTCCGCAGCCAAATTCAATTACTTTCGAACAGGGAGAAGGTATGTGTTCTGTAAGCAAACGAATCATTTTACCTGCTATTTGCCGTTGCACGTTTGCTTCCTTTGGATAGGTAGTGATAGCTTTTGAAAAACGTTCTGCGATTAGTCGTTTATTCATAATCAATATTTATTTAATAGGCTGATATACTTGATAATCACTTTATTTTAAAATGATGGATGCATCAGTTCTCCGGCTGCATGAGTATCGTGTTAAAAAGCTCTTGTTGGTAATGTGCCGCTTCCACTTGTTCAAGAGAGTCCACTTGGTTTTCCCATGCCAAATATTGGTTATCCGGGAGGAAAATGCGGTCGCCTTTTCCTATGATAGCTTTTTGCCATTTAAAATCAGAGGGCGGCAATGATAAATATTGTTGTTGTATAGCGGCAAGTTCTTCTTTGAGTTCTTCCATCGGACGCTGGGGGGATATGGTTTGAAAAGTTTTATAGTCAGCTATTGAACCACACATTCTTCTTTGAAATTTTTGCAAGGTTTGTTCATTCAGCCCTTGAAGTGTGCCATCGAAAATAGAGTGAGCGATACCTTTGGTTTCGTGTATGGGGTAGAGGGTGCCGTTGATGGCGATACTTTGGGAGACAGGCAGATGTGGGTACTGCTTCATGATTTGCGAAGCTGCCCAGACTCCCATCGACCAGGCGATAAGTGTAATCTGGGAATAGGTTTCTAATAAGTCGGTATCAAATGCTAATGAACGGTAATCATAGCAAATCATCCAGTCCTTATCTGTAGGATGAATGGTCAGGAAAGGAGTTTCGTCCATCCCCCAACCGGCGAAGAAAAGCAATAGATGCTTCTGATTATTCTTTATGATAAAATGCTGCTTCATTCGTTTATCAATTTGATGAGTTGGTCAATTTCATGTTCAGTGATGTCCGCTGTCAGTGAAAAACGGATACGTGAAGTTCCGTCGGGTACGGTAGGCGGACGGACGGGCAATGCATAGAATCCTTTGCGCTGGAGTTCTTCTGCTTTCAATATGGTATCTTCACTGGCTCCTATAATCATAGGTACAATATGGCTCACCGATGGGCAATTATATCCTTTGGCTGTAAGGGCTACCTTTAGCTTTTCACTGATTTGTAGCAGGTGAGCCCTCTTATGTTGTAAAGCTGAAAGGCGTTCTAACATCCACGAAGTCCACTGGATATTGATAGGAGGAAGTGCGGTGGTGAATATAAACGTGCGCATTTTATTAATAAGATATTCCCGAATGAGTTGCCGACAGACAATATAGGCACCTGCCGAAGCAATGGCTTTTCCGAATGTTCCTACTAAAAAGTCTATATCGTTGATACAGTCCTGTTCTTCGGCACATCCTAATCCTTTTTTTCCTCGTACACCAAAAGCATGAGCCTCATCTACATAAAGAAGAACATTGGAATAACTCTTTTTGAGTTGAATGAGAGCGGGAAGATCAGCTTCATCGCCATCCATGCTGAAGATACTTTCGGTAACAATAATAAGCTGCTCATAAGCGTTATGATTTTCAGCAATCAGTCGTTGCAACTGGGAAATATCATTGTGACGATACCGAATACATTTAGCTGATGATAATTTAATTCCGTCTATCAGGCTTGCATGCACTAGCTTGTCGGCAAGAATCAGTGTGTGAGTATTGCAAATGGCAGGAAGTATTCCTGTATTGGCATGATAACCACTATTGAATATAAGTGCACTTTCCGTTCCGAACATCGTGGCTAGCTGTTGCTCCAACTTCTGATAGTCACTAAAATTGCCGGTCAGTAACCGGGAAGAGGAGGAAGTAGGCAGGAATGTTTCAGGGGTGAGTGTTTTTAAGAATTCCTTCCTCAATGAAATGTCATTGGACAGCCCGAGATAATCATTAGAAGATAGGTTCAACATTCGTTGTCCGTTCAGCAGAACATCTCGTCCTTCGTGAATAAGCGGTGGGAGAGAACGGTAGTTCTTTTTCTCTTTCAAGGTCTGGAGTTCCTGGTTTATATGTTCTAATGTCATGAATTATTGTTTTAAGTAATAAGTATTCGATATATGGATGGTTGAAAGCGTAATCAGTTGTCTATAAGATGTTTATTGTCTAAAGAAGTATCCCGAAAGTTTCTCACCGACCAAGGCATCCTTCCTCGGTGAGGAAAGGCCCGTTCCTCACCGAGGAACACCCTTTTGCTCACCGAGGAACAGATTCTTGGGTGAAAATCTGGTAATATTCTTCTTATCTGTCATCTTTTTTGAATAACTTTAAGTAAGCCGGAAGTCAGTTTGCTTAATTGTTCCGAAGTGATGATGAAAGGCGGCATCAGATATACCAGCTTGCCAAAGGGACGTACCCAGATTCTTTCTTCCACAAATCTTCGTTGCATATAGGCCATATTTACCGGACGTTTCATCTCAATGACTCCGATGGCTCCGAGTATTCGTACATCAGCCACTTCCGGAAATTCCCGTGCAGGAGCCAGTTCTTCTTTCAGTTGAGTTTCGATTCGCTTCACATTCTCTTGCCAACCGGATTCGAGCAGCAGGCGAACGGAAGCGCAAGCCACTGCACACGCAAGTGGATTCCCCATAAATGTAGGTCCGTGCATAAAAGCTCCCGGTGTGTGGTTAGAGATTGTATCTGCTATCCGGTTGCTGGTCAATACAGCAGAAAGTGTCATATATCCTCCGGTCAGTGCTTTACCGATACACATTATATCCGGTTCTACTCCGGCATGTTCCCAAGCAAAAAGTTTACCGGTTCGTCCGAATCCCGTTGCTATCTCATCGAAAATAAGAAGAATATCGTGCTTCCGGCAAAGCTTTTCTGCTTCGCGCAGGTACTGCGGATGATAAAACCACATCCCGCCTGCTCCCTGTACCACCGGTTCCAGAATAAGCGCCGCTAACTCTTTTGAATGTTTTTCAATCATCTCTTGTAGAGGTAGTATATCTTTCGGATTCCATTCTCCGTCGAACCGGGAAGTGGGGGACGGGACAAAATAACGTACAGGCAATGCCGAACCGAAAAGACTGTGCATACCCGTCACCGGATCACATACAGACATGGCATTCCACGTATCACCGTGATAGCCGGAACGGATAGTCACGAAATTGTTCTTTTCCGGTTTTCCTGCTGCATACCAATATTGTACAGCCATTTTCAGTGCCACTTCTACGGCTACCGAACCGGAGTCTGCATAGAATATTTTCTGCATGGAGGAAGGAACCAAAGGCAATAACAGTTTCCCCAGTTCAATGGCCGGATCATGCGTCAGTCCTCCGAACATGACATGAGACATTTTATCTAATTGTTCTTTTGCCGCCTGATTTAATACCGGATGATTATATCCATGCACTGCACACCACCAGGAAGACATTCCGTCAATGAGCGTTCGTCCGTCTTCGAGGGTAATGGTAGCGCCGTCTGCCCGTTTTACTTTGTAGACAGGAAGCGGATCGGTAGTCGAAGTATACGGATGCCAGATGTGCTCGCGATCAAATTGGGAATCGGCGAAATGATAGCCTTCTTCCTGAATCATCTTTTTGTCTTCCGATACTTTGGAGCCGAGTGTTGTCAATAGGTCGCCTACGATAGCCGAGTTAATTCCGATATATAATGCCTTGTGCATCGCTTCGGAAGAAAGTTGTGAACGTCCTCCGGCAAAACGCAGAAAAGCGGTCGGATTGATAAAACGAAAGAGTGCGATGGTTTTAAGTATTTCTTCTTCGCTTAGAGGCTGCTCGTTTTCCAGTGGAGTTCCCGGAATCGGACTAAGCAGGTTGATAGGTATGGATTGAACATTCAGTTCTGCCAATGTGAAAGCAAATTCAATCCGTTGTTCCATCGTTTCTCCCATGCCGATGATACCTCCGCAACAGATATCCATGCCTACACGACGGGCTGCATCGAGAGTAGCCAGTTTCTGTTCTTGCGTATGCGTAGAGCAGAGTTTGGAAAAATAAGACGGGGCAGTTTCCAGATTACAGTGATAACGGGTGATTCCTGCTTCATGCAGGGAACGCAATTCCTCTTCATTGAGCAGTCCAAGAGAAGCACAAAGTTGAATCGACGAATGTCGACGCATATAACGGACTGTATCGCAAAGTTGGGTAATCTGTTTGGGAGATGGTTTTCGTCCGCTGGTAACGAGGGAGAATCGGTTGACGTCCTGGGCTTCGTTGTATTGGGCCTGTCGGAGACATTCTTCAGCGGGGAGGAGATCGTAAATCTCGGCTTTGGTCTGGTAGTGGGAGGATTGTGCACACCATTTGCAGTTCTCCGGACATCTGCCGGACTTGGCATTAATGATAGAACACATGTCGAATTCGTGTGAAGCACGTGCGACGGTAATCTCATGCGCGGCGGCATAAAGCGCCTCGCTGTCAGCCATGTTGGCTAGCCAAGCTGCTTGGTCGGGTGATATGTCGATACCCGCCAACACTTGGTCTTTGATTTCCTGAAGTGTCATAAATGTATGATAAGGGATAGTTTGTGCAGCATTCTGCTTACGAAGAGCAACGTCTACTACATTGGTATGCAGATGACCGATTTGGAATTCGCGTCCCATACTTGCAAAGGCAGCATAGTTCTTTCTTCCCCAGTAGCGAAAGCGGGAAAGAAGAGTGCGTGTGGTCTGTATGTGGCGTTGTTGCTTCATTGATTTTTTTACTTTTGTTCGTTAGAACGTGGCAAATGTACAAAGATTCTTTGGATAAGCAAGCAAGTTGATGATTTCTAGTTTCTGTGGAATTATTTCTTTTTCCTGTATTCTTTGCGGGTGTTGAAGTTGAATCCGGCATATATTTGGAGAGTACCGAATCCATTGTCGACAGAGAAATTGTTGCGATGATAATTGTAGTTTTTTCCAACAAAAGAAGTACCTACGTAATACTTGCCTGTGTTGTAGACAATCCCTGCCCGAACCAGAAAATCCAGATTGAATTTACCGTACCATGCTTTTGCTTCATTTGTTTCTGCGTCCACATCGGAAGCTTTGTAGGCAATGGCAGGGGTGAGAGACAGGCATGCCAGACAGTTGCGGGTAAAGACCCAGTTGTAGGCGTAGCCGAAACTGATATTGGCATTGGTGTATTTAATATTCTTGACTTTCATGGCAGGATTCATCGCCTCCTGGATAAATCCCGGAAGTGCTGTATAGTCGAAGTCGAGATGATGCTTTGAAATGGAAAAACCTGCAATAAATGTACCTGCATTGCGTCGTTGATTAGTGGACTGACTGAATGCGGCAGGATAGGAGAATTTACGGTTATTGAAGATATAATATAGATTCAGTCCTTTGATATCTACCTTTATTCCGCTGAAATCTTCGGAATAGTTAGAGGGGATATCGTCTGAAAATCCTCTGATTTTATGTATTTTGTAATCATTACCAGTGCGGCGATAGAAGATATCCACACCCAGTTTGGAACTGTATAGGCTAAGATCGAATTCTGTTCCTCTGTTCTTTCGGGTACCTTTTTTGAAAATATCGTTCACATCTACAGACCATCCCAGGAAAATCCATCGCCAGCCGAAATACAATCCTATCTTGTTGTGCGGGTTGGGAGAAAAACTAAGTTTCTGTGGCTGCGGCAATTCACTGGTGATAGAATAATACTCAAAGTTGCTGAAATGAGTAACCATCAGCGCATAGTTATAACGGTTGGGACTGATATAGAGCGTATCGAAATCACTGAAGTTCATAAACTTCTTGATCGCTCTTTTAAAAGCACTTGGCTTGGTGGTTGTTGTGGAATCTACTTCTGTACTATCGTTGCCTAAAGAGACTTTCTCTTCAGTCTGCGCCTGTAAGGACAGTGAAAATAACAG
>ENA-UAHD01000410-UAHD01000410.1-human-gut-metagenome-genome-assembly--contig:-NODE-410-length-12929-cov-10.423489_pt1 | contig 12929 bp, 9 predicted proteins | sample MGYA00243413_ERZ654348 | MGnify/ENA primary metagenome ERZ654348 (study PRJEB26926, sample SAMN06165082) | human gut metagenome | biome: ENVO:00009003; feature: ENVO:2100002; material: ENVO:00002003... | reverse complement strand
GGCTCGGAGATGTGTATAAGAGACAGATCTACTTGAATATCAAAATGAATAAAAATATTTTTTAGACATATTTTATTGCTTGTTGTATGTTTATTCGTTTGTGGGCTATTCGTTTTTCAGTCGGAAAAGTATCGTTTGCAGAGAGGAGATATAGTAAATTAAGGTAAGATAGGAAGGATTTCGCCTAAAATGTCTATCTTTGCAATCCAATAACAAATAAGTGTACGTACATATTATGAATATAGAAGAAAAACTCACCACGTCCATTATCAGCGCTATCAAAACGTTGTACGGACAGGATGTACCCGGAAAAATGGTACAACTGCAAAAGACTAAGAAAGAGTTTGAAGGACATCTTACTTTGGTTGTTTTCCCTTTTCTGAAAATGTCTAAGAAGGGGCCTGAACAGACCGCACAGGAAATAGGCGGATACCTGAAAGAGCATGCTCCCGAATTGGTTTCAGCCTACAATGCAGTGAAGGGCTTTCTTAATTTGACAATTGCTTCGGATTGTTGGATTGAACTTTTGAATTCTATTCAGGCTGCTCCCGAATACGGTATTGAAAAGGCTACGGAAAACTCTCCGTTGGTGATGATTGAGTATTCTTCTCCCAATACAAACAAGCCGCTTCATCTGGGTCACGTCCGTAACAACCTGTTGGGAAATGCCTTGGCAAATGTCATGACGGCAAATGGCAATAAGGTGGTCAAGACCAATATTGTGAATGACCGTGGTATCCATATCTGTAAGTCCATGCTGGCCTGGTTGAAATATGGTAACGGTGAAACACCTGAATCATCGGGTAAGAAGGGGGACCATTTGATTGGTGACTATTATGTAGCTTTTGACAAGCATTACAAGGCTGAGGTAAAGGAACTGACAGCTCAGTACCAGGCTGAAGGCTTGAATGAAGAAGAAGCTAAGGCTAAGGCAGAGGCAAACTCTCCTCTGATGCTGGAAGCTCGCGAGATGCTCCGTAAGTGGGAGGCGAATGACCCTGAGATCCGTGCCTTGTGGAAGAAGATGAATGACTGGGTATATGCCGGATTCGATGAAACGTATAAGATGATGGGAGTTAGTTTCGATAAAATTTATTATGAATCGAATACCTATCTGGAAGGTAAGGAGAAAGTGATGGAAGGACTGGAAAAAGGTTTCTTCTACCGGAAAGAGGATAACTCTGTATGGGCTGATTTGACTGCCGAAGGACTGGACCATAAGTTGCTTCTTCGCGGTGACGGTACTTCTGTTTATATGACCCAGGATATCGGTACTGCCAAATTACGTTTTCAGGATTACCCCATCAACAAGATGATTTATGTAGTGGGTAATGAACAAAACTATCATTTCCAGGTACTTTCTATCTTGCTCGACAAATTGGGTTTTGAATGGGGCAAAGGATTGGTTCATTTCTCATACGGTATGGTAGAGCTGCCCGAGGGCAAAATGAAAAGTCGTGAAGGTACAGTAGTGGATGCGGATGATTTGATGGAAGCAATGATTGAAACTGCTAAGGAAACTTCTGCTGAATTAGGTAAATTGGACGGTCTGACCCAAGAAGAAGCCGACAATATTGCCCGTATTGTTGGTTTGGGTGCTTTGAAATATTTTATCCTGAAGGTGGACGCACGTAAGAATATGACTTTCAACCCGAAAGAATCGATAGATTTCAATGGCAATACAGGACCTTTCATTCAGTATACGTATGCCCGTATCCAGTCTGTATTACGCAAAGCGGCTGAAGCAGGTATCGTTATTCCCGAAATCATTCCAGCAGGTTTGGAACTGAGCGCAAAAGAAGAAGGTTTGATTCAGATGCTGGCTGATTTTAAATCGGTTGTCAAGCAGGCAGGCTCAGACTATAATCCTTCCATTATAGCAAACTATGCATACGATTTGGTGAAAGAATACAACCAGTTCTATCATGATTTCAGTATTCTGCGTGAAGAAAACGAAGCGTTGAAAGTCTTCCGTCTGGCATTGAGTGCCAATGTGGGCAAGATTGTGAAGACAGCAATGGGCTTGCTGGGTATTGAAGTGCCTGAACGTATGTAAATGGCAAAGAAACAGAAATATTATGTAGTATGGAAAGGTGTCAATCCGGGAGTTTATGACTCCTGGACTGACTGCCAGCTACAGATAAAAGGTTATGATGGCGCACAATACAAGTCATTCGAGACCAAAGAGGAGGCGGAACACGCCTTGGCTTCTTCCGCTTTTCATTATATAGGCAAGAATGCTGTTAAAAAAGAAGATACTCCTAAACAACTTCCCGAGAACTTTGATATGAACTGCCTGGCTGTGGATGCCGCTTGCAGTGGAAATCCCGGACCGATGGAATATCGGGGCGTTTATTTGCTTACGGGACAGGAGGTTTTTCATTTCGGTCCTGTTTATGGAACGAATAATATTGGAGAGTTTCTTGCCATTGTCCATGCCTTGGCATTGATGAAGCAGAAGAATATCAGTATGCCTGTTTACTCGGACAGCCGTAATGCGTTGAGCTGGGTGAAACAGAAGAAATGTAAAACTAAACTAGAGCGGACTCCTCAGACGGAGAAACTTTTTCAAATGATAGAACGGGCCGAAATTTGGCTGAAAGAAAATAAATATACCACACCTTTATTGAAGTGGGAAACCGACCGATGGGGAGAGGTCCCGGCTGATTTCGGACGGAAATAATAAAGAACTGAAGATATGAAAAAGAGGATTGCTTATATCAGCTTGTACTTTTTTACGGTCTTACTGATATTTATTCTACAGAAACCATTATTCATGCTCTATAATGGTTCCATTGAAAAAGGATTCGGGTTTGCCGATTATATGCAGGTAATGGTTCATGGCGCCAGTCTTGATGCTGCTACGGCGGGATATCTTACTGCATTTCCATTCTTGTTGGTACTGATAAGTATTTGGTTTAGGAAATTCCCTTTGAAAAAAATACTTTACGGGTATTATATTTTGGCTGCCGCGCTTATTTCTATCATTTTTGTGGTAGATATGGCATTATACACATTCTGGGGATTTAAACTGGACGCATCTGTTTTTCTTTATATCGATTCACCGAAGGAAGCTTTGGCGAGTGTTTCCGTCGGATTTATCTTGCTGAGGGTTCTTGCCATCTTGTTACTCATAGCCCTGAATAGTTGGGTCTTGCTGAAAATCACGCCTTCCGTTTTGACCGCCACCCGGAAACGGATAGCGGGAACTGCGGGAATGCTGTTATTAGGAGGTGTGCTTTTCATCATTATACGTGGTGGTGTAACGGAATCCACTTCTAATATAGGGCAAGTATATTTCAGCAACGAACCTTTCTTGAATCATTCGGCGGTCAATCCCGATTTCAGTTTGTTGTCTTCTATGGGTAAATCCCAGGATTTTGCATCAGAGTTCAATTTCTTTGATGAAGAGAAGCGGGCTGCATTGTTTGACGGACTTTATCCTACAACAGATGGGGATAGTATTATTCAAGTCCTGAATACCAAGCGTCCCAATATTCTTATTATTTTGATGGAAGGTTTTGGAGGTGCTTTTGTAGAACCTTTAGGCGGTCTTCCTGATGTGACACCCCACTTTAACCGTCTGTCAAAGGAAGGGATCTTTTTTACAAACTGTTATGCCAATAGTTTCCGTACCGACCGTGGAACAGTCTGTACTTTCAGCGGTTACCTTGGATTGCCTACGGCATCGGTAATGAAAATTCCTGCCAAGAGCCGTACGCTGCCTGCTATAGCTGAAGGATTGTCCAAGGCGGGTTATAAAACAGATTTCCTGTATGGAGGTGATATCAACTTTACCAATATGAAGAGTTATCTGCTGAGTACCGGTTATCAGCGTCTTACAGCCAATACAGATTTTTCATTGGCCGAACAGACCAGTAATGCCTGGGGAGTGAATGATGATATTACTTTTGAATATTTATATAATCAGTTAAGAAACCGGAAGGAAGAAGGGCCTTGGCATACTGCGTTTCTGACACTTAGCAGTCATGAACCTTTCGAAGTTCCTTATCACCGGCTGGAAGATAAAATTCCCAATGCCTTTGCTTATACAGATGAATGTCTGGGTAAGTTTATTGACCGGTTGAAGCAGACTCCCGCATGGAAAGATCTTTTAGTTATCTGCCTTCCCGATCATGGTTTCTATTACCCGCGTGAGGGGTCTAATGCGATGCCTCGTTTTTATCATATTCCCTTGTTATGGTTAGGTGGAGCGGTAAAACAGCCTATGCAGGTGGACAAGATTATGAATCAGACCGATTTGGCAGCCACTTTGTTGGGGCAGCTTGGGCTGGAACATACTGCATTTACGTTTAGCCGTAATGTATTGGGAAGTGATTATAAGTATCCTTTTGCCTTTTATAGTTTCAATAATGGGTTCTCATTCAGAGACAGTACAGGGGTGACGGTGTTTGATAATAATTCCGGCAGTATTCTTTTTGATGAGCCTGAAGCTGACGAATCCCGTCTGGATAAGGGTAAGGCGATATTGCAAACCGTTTATGATGATTTAGGGAACAGATAGTAAAACTTGGACGCGGACTATATGAATCAGTATGGAATTCATATAGTCCGCGTCCCAATCGGTGCAGAATCTGCCGGATATAACTATTTCCGTTTCTCGTTGAACTTGTACATGATTACCGTATTGCGTAAGTCGCAACTTCTGTAATCTGTATGGAAGACCTCTTCCAGCTGATACTTTGCATTGTAATTCTTTAAAAACTCCTCTTGTGCATTTGCAGAAAGTATGACATACCCTTCTTGCGGATTTTCCAGTGTGAAATTCCGCATTTGGTTATTCATATAATAATTTGTACAATAAAACCGTATCATTCTGTCTGTATATGAATAAACGACTCCTTCAGGCACCTGTTTTCTGATATCCTCTGCCAGATGCTTATCGGATTTTACAGCTAGTATTGTTGGCTGATATACCCCGTCTAAAGCGACAAACAGGCAAAGAACACAACCGGTGATTCCATAGAGGAGTGACCCCGTACTACTTTTTTTGATAACCAGCCTTAATGTACAGATGGCAGCCACTACCGGCAATACTATAATCAGCCATTTGGAAATAGAAAAGGACGTGCTTTCCAAAGCTTGCATAAACGCTATGTTTTCGGCAGCATGACGTCCGTTGCCCCATATGCTGTCCGGTATCATCTGACAGCGTACAGCAAAAAACACCACGGTGAGTAACAAACAGAGCGAGGCGAAGATATAAGCCGATATTTTGAACACTTTCGCCCCTTTTTGCATTAACGCCTCCAGATACTGGGCAATCAGTACAGCCATAAATGGATAGATAGGCAACAAATAGACGCTGCGTTTGCTTTTAGGAATACAATAGAAGACAAAAATAGCGATAATCACTATCCAGATAAACAGCTGTATGGGGGATTGTGAGCGGATGTTATCCCAAACCTTCCTGATGCGTCCGGTGAAAGAGTTTCCTGCGGGCAGCAGGTGCATTTCATTCCATTTCAGTCCGAATAGTGAGATAAGCAAGACCAATGTCCAAGGTGTCCACCCCCATATAATGGTCAGGAAGTTATACCATAAAGGGTTGTGATGCGACGGGTATGACATTTTGCCGACAAAGCGTCCGGTGTTTTCCTCCAGCATCAGGTCCATAAACGGCTGTCCTCCCTGTAGCCAGGCCGCATAAAACCAGATTCCCAATGGAATAAGGGAAAGCAGCCCGATTCCGAATAAGGAAAGGAAAGTCTTGCCGAATGAGCGTCCCCGTATCAGCTGGTAAATACCGATACACATACAGGGGAATATAGAACCCACAGGTCCTTTGGTCAGCGTGCCGCATGCCATCAGCACGACAGCCGTCCAAGGTATTCCCTTGCAGCCTTTTTCGTCCCAGCGAAATAGTAAGCAAAGTGAGATGACGATGAAGGAAACCTGTAGCATATCCAGCCTGCAAGCCACCGCCGCCCGGTGCACTTCGAATGAAGTGAGCAGTAAAAGGGAGGTAATGACTGCTGTCTTTGTATCCTTATAGCGGGCTACGAATCCGAAAAACACGAACTGCATAGCTAGAAAAGCGATAGCGGACGGCAGACGGGACGAGAATTCGCTCACCCCTCCGAAAATGGCGGAAATAGCTGCAATAGACCAATACAGGAAAGGAGGTTTATAGGCGATGTCTGTTCCGTAGTTCAAAGGCAATATCCAGTTGCCGCTTTCCAACATCGAGTATGCCACAATTGCTTCGCGCGGTTCCCCTTTAGAGTAAAAAATAGTTTCTCCCAAAAAGGGGATTATTACAAGTGTGCTTAGTAAGGCTATGAACCAAAATGCTTTTTTCTTGTCTGACATATATTTTTCGGTCTTTTATATTTACTGTCGCAAAAGTACGAATAATTCTTTAGTAATACCTAACTTTGCATTTTAAATCAATGAAAATGAATAAACTGAAACAGATACCCGAGTTCCTGCGATTTGTAATGGTAGGCCTTTTTGCTACAGGGCTGCACTATGGCATTTATTTTGTCTTGCAAAAATTCATTCAGGTCAATGTAGCCTATACCTTGGGATATGTGCTGAGTTTTGTTGCCAACTTTTATCTTACGGCTTATTTTACTTTCGGGCAGCCTCCTTCCTGGAAGAAAGCTTTTGGCTTCGGGGGGGCACATCTGACAAATTATCTGATACATATCGGATTGTTGAATCTCTTTCTGCGGTTGGGTTTTTCCCGTCCGTTGGCTCCCATCCCAGTGTTTCTCATTGCCATTCCGGTAAATTTTTTATTAGTGAGGTTTGTTTTCAAACAAAAGTAATATCTTTGAGGAGTCTTTATGATAGTGAAGAATGATATGAAGAAAGTGACTCTTTTGATTCCGGTATATAATGAGGAAGCGATGCTGCCCACTCTGTATCAACGTTTGATAGAGCTTGTCAACCGCAATGCCGTTTATGAGTGGGAAATCCTGTTTGTCAATGATGGCAGCAGCGACACTACGCTGGAATGCCTCCGCCGGCTGAGGCAGCAGGACAAGCGGGTGAATTATGTCAACCTTTCGCGTAACTTTGGTAAAGAGGTAGCCATGCTGGCGGGTTTTGATTACGCCACCGGCGATTGCTGCGTTGTGATGGATGCTGATTTGCAGGACCCTCCGGAACTGGTAGACCAGATGCTGGAATATTGGGAAGAAGGATATGATGACATTTATGCCAAACGGCGTACCCGTGGCGAGGAAAGCTGGTTGCGTCGTCAGTTCTCTCTGGCTTTTTATGGTATACTTCAGCGGATGAGCCGTATTGATATTTTGCCCAATGTGGGCGATTTCAGACTTCTGGACCGTCGTTGTGTGCTCACGTTGCGTCGTCTGCGCGAATGCGAGCGTTATACAAAAGGATTGTTTTGCTGGATAGGCTATCAGAAGAAAAGCATTGAATTTGATCGCGGAGACAGGCTGATGGGCCATTCCTCCTGGAACTTTCTCAAGCTGTTGAATCTGGCTGTCGAAGGGATAACCTCTTTCTCTATCGCCCCTTTGCGCATCGCCACGGTATGCGGAGTGCTCTGTTCAATCTCCAGTTTTATTTATGCCATTTATTTTCTGATAAAGACCGTGCTTTATGGTGATGAAACGGCCGGCTTCCCCACTTTGATCATTGTCATGCTCTTTTTAGGTGGCATCCAGCTTTTCTCTTTGGGAATTATAGGAGAGTACGTGGGGCGCATTTTCAAGGAGACCAAAGGCCGTCCTACCTACATAGCCTCTGATTATAACGAGGAGAAGTTGGGGTATGACCGTTAAGGAAGGCAAGGCGGTGAAACCCGTCCCACCTTATTGTCCGGTAGCTTTATTGACAGTCTTGTGCTCTTTTACCAGATACTCCGCACTCTGCAATGTGGAGAAACAGTATTTTTTCATCACGTAGAATGTACTGTCCTCCCCTGTTACAAGTTGCAAGGCATTTCCTTGCTTCTTATATTTGAATTCCTGCCGGTCATGTGGAGAATAAATATATAGGTGGGTTGTATCTGTAGCCGCTATCAAATTATCGGCGGAGAAATAGACATACGGGCGTTGTTCTGTTAACAAATTTATGCCGAAGTCGTTTTGGGTATAACTCATGTTCAGCAGTCCGAGTAAAGTCGGTGCCACATCAGTCTGGCCGCCCGGCTCTTGTCTGATTTCGGGCTTGATGCCTTTTCCGTAAATCATTAGTGGGACATGGTTGTAGGATTGTGGTATTTCACAGTCCGGACTTCCTACCAATTTCCCATGGTCACCCAGCAAAACAAAGATTGTATTTTCAAACCAAGGTTGTTTGCGTGCTTCTTGCATGAATTGCCGGATGGCCCAGTCCGCGTATTCCACAATCTGATCTTCAAGCTTTGTGCTGTGTGGTTTGAAATAGTCAGGTATCACATACGAGGGATGGTTGCTGATAGAAAGCAATACGGTAAAGAAAGGTTGTCTTTCTTCTGCTCTTTTGTTCAGAATGGGCAAGGCATATTGATATAGGAAATCGTCTTGTACACCAAAGCTGTTAACGACTTTATCCTTTGGGTAGTTTTCTTGTGCATATATTTCATCAAATCCGTTAGTGCGGAGAAAAGCGTTCATATTATCGTATTGTGATTCGTGCGTCATGAAGAACAGGTTCCGATAGCCATTATCCTTTAATACGGTGGGCAATCCCGAATAGACAGGTACCACTGCTCCTTTCATGGCATTCCTTTTCATGATGGCAGGGAAAGAGTAGAGGGTGGCATACATTCCGTGGTTGGTATGTATGCCCGCTGAATAAAAATGGTCAAAACTGAGAGATTCCAGATAAAGGCTGTCTAGGAAAGGAGTCAGTTTTTTGGTAGATCCGAAATGCTCCATCAAGTTGGCCGACATCGATTCCATGAAAATAAGAACAACATTCTTTTGTGTAGGGACGGCTGCGCATTTCACTTCACGTGCAATGGGGGAGATGCCTTCTATTCCTTTTCTTTGCAATATACTTTGCATATTGGTTATTGCCTCCTGTTCCGGCATCAGGTGAAGATAGCGGTTTTCCTTACGGTTATCATCCAGTGTGCTGGTAAGTAGATTAAAGACAGGATTAACCCCTAGCTGATTCAGGAATGGATCGGTACAATAGTATGCTTGACTTACCCTGATGGGGTTATATCCCATGCGTCCCCGTATTCCGAATAGACAAAGTCCTATACAAACAGCACCGGCGGCGAATATACATAGGCGGTTTATCGGGCTGATGGAAGTAGATTTCGAATTGATGAGATGATAGAAATAAGAAGATAACCGTAGTACACTTCCTGACAGCAGAAGAATAGATATCAGTCCTAGAAAAATAGGGAAATAGAACGATGTCTCACCCAATACCATTCCGGCAGTAGTGGCTCCATATCCGAACCAATTGTAAATGGAAGAATTGATTGTCTTAAAAAAATAGGAGAAATAAGGGATGTTGGCTGCCGAAATAATGAACGACAGTGAATAAAATAGAATGAAAAAGATAGAGATAAATCTGAATACCCACTTGGAGTGATAGTTGCAGAGAGCAGTTATCCATAAAATGACTAATGGTAACAGCAATATGTAGCAAGCTATAACATTGTCAAACCATAGCCCTTTTATAAATGCAGTGGCTTGCATGAGAAAGTTGTTTTGTATATCGGGAGGAAACTGATAATCTATTGAGGTGAACAGGACAAGCCGGAACAGGAAGAAAAAAAGTAAAGCAACTATATGTCAATAGTTCGTTAAAAATTCGCCAAGCCTAAGCGGCTCTGGCAGTAAATAAAATGAGTTCTTTGAAAAGTTTGTCAATAACTTGCGGGTCTGGGCTAATCCCAAACACGCAAATAAATCGTTCAAGCATATAAGCATTGTGTATGAATGACTTGCAGGAGGATATGGAATAGGCTATTCCGAGCCTCTTACATGCCGCCTTGGCCAAGTTGACAGCAGCAAGCGATGCATTGAAGTGAAAATCCAATTTTCTGAAGTCGGTTGACTGACAATTGGTGATTCCTGCATGCTGCTTTCCATCTCTAAAGCAAAACTCCAGCTGAAACCTGGTTCTGTAATAATCCAGCACCTCGCGTCCATCCATGGAATCGTCTGTAGAGAAATAAAGCTGCCACTTGTCAGTCCTCCCGTCCATCGGATACCAGATGGCCAAGGAAACATACCTTTTGAGAGCTTTTGCATATACCCTCAATCCGTATAGCTTTCCCTTGTTCACCTTGTATTCCTTGCACCGGGTCAGATCCAGATTGGCAAAGTCAATCCTACCGTCAAACCACTTGGGATGGCCACGTTTTCCTGTTTTCTGTTCCAATGTCGGATAGTACAGGATTACGTCATTCCGAAAGCGGCTGATGACATGGAAATCGTTCTCACACATAGGCGTTATGAAAGTTTCCTTGGAAAAGAATGCGTCTGCAACCACCGTTCTGGATATGCTCTGTATCTTGTCTTTTCTACTGATAAGATAACTGCTGTACCAGTCAACGAGGTTCTTGTCCATATTATCCAAGGTCTTACAATCCGGCGTCTGAATGGAACCTAAAGTCATGCATTCATGGTTGTCGATGTCAATGACACTGATGCCCATGATTTCCAATCCACGCTTGTACTCTCCTGCACAACCAGACCAGAAGTAGCCTATCCAAGGTGTCTTCTTGCCTGATTTGGGGATATAGGAAGGATCGATGGCGATGGCTTTTCTTTTGCCTGTGAGATACTTGCTGATGATAGAGCCGTTGAACGCAAACCAATCGAAAGTTTCATGCTCAAAAAGGTTACGATAAGTCTGTTCTGAGAAACAGCCATATCTGCCCAATTGAAGGAAGTTTATACGATCTGGGATGGCCATGAATAATTTCATGGTGTCCATGAACGCTTTTTCAAAAGGTTTGTGTATATTAGCAACTGATTTGAGAGCCGACAGGCACTCGGATTGGTATTGCATAAGGAGTGTTTCTTTAGTCATAATCAGAAGAGTTCAGAGACTTCTAATTTACTAAAAACCAACGAATTATGCAATGCTTTTTATCTTTGTTATCAGCAGATTAGCACATTTTTTCAGCACATTTCTTCATGCTTAACCATTCGTTTTGACAACATTTCAATGACCTCTTTAGTGTTTTCGAACCGACTTTTGCCGGTTCTATGGTTTAACTTTTAATTTTTCGGTAAAAATTTACCGAAGTATTGAATCAGAGAAGGGTATATGTATTTCGAGTCCGTTTTTATTTAGTTTCCTGGCAATTGCAAATTGTTTAAAATAATGAAACAACGTCGAAAGAGTATATTTAATCATTTTTTCTGATTGTTTTAAATAGTTTGTTTTTAACCATTTCTTTTTCTCCGTTTTCCAACCCCATAAACCATATGGAAAGCAGTACTATGAAAAGGCAAACACAAAGGTTGGCAAGTAGATTTAAATCGTTGACATACCTATATAGGAGCATTGGAGAAATTGAAAGAATGGTCGTTGGAATAATTTTGCCGAATACACTTTTTATAAAATTTATTATAGGGAATTTTAATAGGCTATGACATATCCACAATCTTGCAGAGGTCGTTAGGACTGATATGGCTATAGCCACATAAAAACTAACTTCCGGCTTGTCAGTAATGTCCAATAATATATATGAAACAGGAAGATTCATAATCAGCAGGTTTCCTACAACTATTTGATATTTTTTTATTTTTCCTGTTGCATTAACAGCGGGAACAAGAGGCATCGAAATACAATCTATCAGAGTGGAAATTAGTACCAAACGGCAAAAAGTCATAGCATGCTCAGGAATTACTCCCAGCCATAATTCAAGTATTCTGCCAGTTTCGAAAAAGATTGGACATGCAAAAAGGAGTACCAACAAATATGTAAATCGACAACTTCTGAAAATGAGTTGCTGCGTATAATCTAGATTACCAGCTGAATACTGCTTGATAATTTGTGGATTAACAGCTTGTGTAAAACTAGAATATAATGAAGAAACTGCAGAATTGACCTGGTATGCAATACCTCTTGCCGCATTTACTGCAGGTCCAAAAAAGATATTAAGCAGAATATTAACTCCTTGCATGGCACCAACAGTTGCTACTCCTCCAAAGAGAGACCATCCAGAATACGTTATCATATTATTGAATAGAGATTTATCCCAGATGAATTTATAATGACATTCTGCAAAACTTTTAATTGCATAAGTTCGATAGAAAACAGCCACCATTATACTTATTACCAGTAGAATTATACCATACCAAATTAACTTATCTCCTGTCAGAATAGTCAATAAATAGACTCCTACAAGCTTCGAACAGCAATCTAAAATTGTTCCAATTGCATATATATCCATTTTTTCATGAGCGATAATACATGACATATATGGAACTTGCAGAATGGATACGGCAAAGGAAATTAAAGCACACTGATAAATGACCAATGCCGCAAACATTCTTTCTTCTGGTATGGTCAAATAAGAATAAATAACATAAAGTCCTACTGTCTCTGCCAACAATAAGACCAAAACTGCCAATAAGATATGAATACTTACTGACATGCTAAATATGGTATGTAGTCTTCTAACATCATTGCGTCCGAGTTCAAAAGATACAAATCTTTGGACTGCTGCTGTCATTGCGTTATTCAAGAATCCGAACATCAAGACAACACCAGCTACTACATTGTAAATGCCAAAATCCTCAATTCCCAAAACTTGCAGTATTATTCTGGATGTATAAAGGGTTACAGCCATTATAAACAGCATTCGGATGTAAAGCATCACTGTATTCCTAGCCAGTCGCTTGTTATTTTCAAGATGTGACATTTGTAATAGAATCTAAGAAATAATCAGACGATAGATTTTATTCATCGTGTAATCTATCACTTGATTTAATTTTTAATAAAGAATAATATATTTCGTGAAGAGTATATCT
>ENA-UAHD01000386-UAHD01000386.1-human-gut-metagenome-genome-assembly--contig:-NODE-386-length-13306-cov-4.695872_pt1 | contig 13306 bp, 9 predicted proteins | sample MGYA00243413_ERZ654348 | MGnify/ENA primary metagenome ERZ654348 (study PRJEB26926, sample SAMN06165082) | human gut metagenome | biome: ENVO:00009003; feature: ENVO:2100002; material: ENVO:00002003... | reverse complement strand
ACGAGATTGCCTCTTGTCTCGTGGGCTCGGAGATGTGTATAAGAGACAGGCAATAATATTATTCAGCCTTTCCAACTGATCCGAAAAGCTCCATCTTCTCCTTAACTGTTGCCTTGATTGCCTCAGCACCTGGAGCAAGAAGCTTACGAGGGTCAAATCCCTTGCCCTCAAGATCCTTTCCGGCCTCGATGTATTTACGTGTTGCATCTGCGAATGAAAGCTGGCACTCTGTGTTAACGTTGATCTTAGATACTCCAAGGTCGATTGCTTTCTTAATCATGTCAGCTGGGATTCCTGTACCACCGTGAAGTACTAATGGCATAACACCAGTCTTCTGCTGGATAGCGTCAAGAGTCTCAAAGCTGAGTCCCTTCCAGTTTGCTGGGTATTTTCCGTGGATGTTTCCGATTCCTGCTGCAAGCATATCTACACCAAGATCAGCAACTCTCTTGCACTCGTCAGGATCAGCGCACTCGCCCATTCCAACAACTCCGTCTTCCTCGCCACCGATTGAACCAACTTCAGCCTCGATAGACATGCCCATTGCATGAGCAACTGATACTAACTCTTTTGTCTTTGCAACGTTCTCATCGATTGGATAATGAGATCCGTCGAACATGATTGATGTGAAGCCGGCCTTGATGCACTTGTAGCATCCTTCGTATGTGCCGTGATCAAGGTGAAGTGCTACAGGTACTGTGATACCGAGCTCGTCATGCATAGCCTTAACCATTGCTGCTACTGTACCGAAGCCTGTCATGTACTTTCCGGCACCCTCAGATACACCAAGGATTACAGGGCTCTTAAGCTCCTCTGCTGTTAAAAGTACTGATTTTGTCCACTCAAGGTTGTTGATGTTGAACTGACCTACTGCGTAATGTCCTTCTTTTGCTTTCTTAAGCATTTCTGTTGCAGATACTAACATATTTTTTCCTCCTGTTAATTAAAAGCTAATGTTATTATATTACATAACCTTATAAAAATAAAGTTAAATTTTTAACACAATCAGACAAAAAATTGTGTACTATTACTATTTTATGCCCGATTTTGTATTTATCAGCACATAATGGTAATCTGTTTGTTCAGATTAGTGATGGTCAGATCCGTGTGGCTGCCGCCAAACTCTCCGTCGAGTGTCCACGGTACCTCCTCCTCACTCTCCACATGCAGCTCACTGGTCTTGAAGGAGTAGATGAGTTCATTGTCATTTTCACGGTTTGCCAGTCCCGCAAGTATCTTGTTGAGCTCGATTGGGTTTTTTGGATTCTTGATGAGTGTCACCTCAAAAAGACCGTCATCAAGCAGTACGTCAGGACCTGATATGCCCTTGAAGCCTCCTACCGAAAGGGAGTTGGTCACCATTCCATATATAAACTCATCCTCTATTATCTCACCGTCATGGCTCACCTTCATCCTGTACGAGGTGATATCCATCAGGTGCTTTGCACCCTCTAAAATATATGCGGCATGTCCCAGTATATTTTTCATCTGCTGCGAGGTCTGGTAGGATACCTCTGTAAAAAGGCCAAAGGCTGCGACATATACGAAGGTATCTCCGTTGAAGCCTCCCACATCACACGGGAATGGAGTGCCGTTTACGGCAACTCTTGCGGCCTCCTCCATATTTTTGGGTATGCCGAGAGAGTTTGCAAAGTCATTGGTGCTGCCCGCAGGGATGTATCCTATCGGTACATTTACCTCGCTTTGCTCCATGCCGGTCACTACCTCGTCGAGTGTGCCGTCTCCGCCGCTGCACACTACAAGGTCATACTTCTCAGCATTTTTCCTGACCTTTTTTATGGCATCTCCCTGACACTGTGTAGGATAAATGGTGATTTTGTATCCTGCCTTTGTCATGATGTCCACGATATTTACCAGGTGCTCCTTTATGAGTCCCTTGCCTGATTTGGGATTAAATACAAATAAAAGCTTTTTCTTCATCTATCTCAGTTCCTCCGCAATCGCCGATAATTTTCTAAGCCTGTGGTTGACTCCCGATTTACCCATTGGCGGATCCAGATATCCTCCGAGCTCCTTTAGCGGTGCATCCGGATATTCAAGCCGAAGCAGCGCCATCTCCCGAAGCTGCGCCGGTAAATCATCGAGTCCTCTCATTTTCTGTATCAGTCTGATATCCTCTATCTGCTTTACTGCCGCATTCACAGTCTTGCTGATGTTTGCGGTTTCGCAGTTTACTTTACGGTTTACACTGTTGCGCATTTCCTTTAATATGCGCACATTTTCCAGCTTCATGAGTGACACATACGCCTCCATGATGTTGAGACTGTCCACGATGTGGGCGCCCTCCTTTATGTACACTACATAGTGCCCCTTGCGCTCTACTATCTTGGCATCCGTATCAAAGCCGCACAAGAGCTCCTGAAGCTGCTTTGCCTGCTCTTTCGTATGACACACTATCTCAAAATGGTACGCTTTGTTGGGGTCGCTTATCGAGCCTGCTGCCATGAAGGCTCCCCTGATAAAGGCTCTCTTGCAGCATGTCTGCATAAGAAGCAGTCCGTCTGCGGTCTGTCTGTTGACAGGCTGTGCCGTGATTTTAAGCGCTGCAAGTATTTTTCCGGTATCCTGCTCATCCAGCGCCTTTGTGGTATCTGTGCCAAAGGCACGCTTCATAAGTGTGGCATATTTATTTAAAAGCAGCAGGTTTTCGGTGTCGAGCTCAAGTCCCTTTGTTTTTTCATTGATACGGCCCGAAAGCTCTATGATGCCTGCAAGCTCAGCGAGCTGACAGTGCCTGCTTTTTGATATCTGCTTTGCCAGCTCTTCCTTTACATCACTGGAAAATGACATGTTATTTACCTCTCAATGCATCCTTTCCTATGTCGCGATGCTCTATCTTAAGTCCATAGTCATTACAGCCGCTAAGCCTCTTGTACAGCTCGTTTGCAAGCGTTACCGAGCGGTGCTTGCCTCCGGTGCAGCCTATAGATATAACAAGCTGGTTTTTACCCTCAGAGATATAGTTTGGAATGAGAAACTTTATCATATCATCAAGCTTGTCGATAAACTCATTTGCCTCCGGAAACTGCATGACATAGTCCTGTATCTCCTTATCATTGCCGGTTTTCGCGCGTAGTCCGTCCACATAGTAGGGATTTGGCAGAAACCTCACATCCATGACTATATCAGAGTCTGACGGTATGCCATACTTGAAGCCGAAGGAAAGTATCGTGATAAAGAGATTCTTGTAATCCTCATTCTGCACAAATATCTTTTCAAGCTCAATTTTGAGTTCCCTTGTGAGAAGCTGGCTTGTGTCTATGATATAGTCAGCATTGTCCTTTAAATACTGCAGCTTTTCCCTCTCAAGCACGATGCCCTTATTGATGCGCTCACTGCCTGCGAGAGGGTGATTACGCCTCGTCTCCTTGTATCGCTTTACAAGCACCTCATCCTCAGCATCAAGGAAAAGTATCTCATACGGAAAATTTTTCTGCCTTAGCTGCTCGAGCGTCTGTGGAATCGCATCAATTCCTGAACCGTTTCGCACATCTATGCCGACTGCCACCTTGGACACATCACTGTGGAAGGTATTTGAAAAGTCTATGAGCTTATCTAATAGCTGTATAGGCAGATTGTCTATACAAAAATATCCCATATCCTCCATCATTTTCATTGCTGTGCTTTTTCCGGCACCTGACATGCCCGTCACTATTACAAATTTCACTAGAATTCTCCAATCATCTTAACTTCCGGTTCGAGCTTTACTCCAAACTGCTTTAAAACTGTTTCCTGCACGTCTTTTATGAGTGTCAGGACATCCGATGCAGTGGCTTCGCCCTTATTGACTACAAAGCCGCAGTGCTTCTGAGACACCTGTGCATCTCCAACGCTGTAACCTCGAAGGCCTGCATCCATGATAAGCTTCCCTGCAAAATAGCCCTCCGGTCTCTTAAAGGTGCTGCCTGCACTTGGGTACTCAAGCGGCTGCTTCTCCACTCTCTTTGTGCGAAGCTCTGCCATATATGACTTTATCTCATCCTTAGGCTTTGGTGTGAGCCTGAATCTGGCTGACAGCACTATATAGCCCTTTTCCGGGACTATACTGTGCCTGTAGGATAAGTCAAGCTCATCCCTTGTGACAGTCTTTAGCTCGCCATCTGCAGTGAGCACTGTGGCATCGATTAGGACATCCTTTATCTCTCCACCGTAGGCTCCTGCGTTCATGACTACCGCGCCTCCAACACTTCCCGGGATGCCCGATGCAAACTCAAGACCTGATAGCGACGCCTCCGCTGCCTTTGCCGCCACTGCTGCAAGGATAGCCCCGGCGCCGGCTGTGATGATATGACCGTTGTCTTGTGCTGTGAGGTCCTGCGCTGTGCTTTGCTGCGCCACAGCTTCTGTCACCTCGATTTCGGACAGACCTTTTCCAATACCAATTACAAGGCCTCTAATGCCCTTATCTCCTACCAGCAGATTGCTTCCGTTTCCTATCACTGTAACCGGCATATCACATGCCTTAGCCATCTCTATAAGCTTTGAAATCCGGCTCATATCAGGCTCTGCATAGTAATCTGCCGGGCCTCCTATGCGGAAGGTCGTGTGTTTTTTCATCGGCTCATCCTGCAGGAGACCAAGCTGCGGCAATTGTTCTGTTACACTTTTTACAAATGTCTGATTCATCTTATATTCCTTTAGCCTATGCTTCCTTCAAAAATGCAATGTAGCCTCTGAATGCCTCATATAAATCGACCTTGCTGATGATTTCCCATGGCGCATGCATGTTGAGCACCGGCACACCGCTGTCAATAACATTCATGTCATAGTTTGCGAGGATATATGCGATTGTTCCGCCGCCTCCCTCGTCTACCTTTCCAAGCTCTGCTGTCTGGAATGAAACATCTGCTGTATCCATGATATTTCTAAGCCTTGCAACATACTCTGCGTTGGCATCGTTTGAGCCTGATTTGCCTCTGGCGCCTGTATATTTGTTGAATACAAGGCCCTTTCCGAAGTATGCCGAATTCTTCTTTTCCATAACCGATGGATAGTTCGGGTCAAAGGCTGCTGATACGTCTGACGAGAGTACCTTTGAGTTTTTCAGTGCACGTCTGACTGCAAGCTCGCTATAGTCTCCTGCCAGGTTCATCACCTCTGCCACACAGTTTTCGAAAAAGCGTGACTGCATGCCGCTGGCTCCCACTGATCCGATTTCCTCTTTGTCCACGAGCAGGCATACACTTGTATATTCCGGTGTGCCCTCTATCTCAAGCATAGCTCTGTATGAAGGATATGCGCACACTCTGTCGTCGTGGCCGTAACCCATGATCATACTTCTGTCAAGTCCGTAGTCTCTTGCCTCTCCGGCAGGTACCACCTCTATCTCTGCTGAAAGGAAATCATCCTCGTCCACACCGTACTCCTGTGAAAGTATTGTGAGGATATTGGCCTTTACTCTCTCCTTGATATCCTTGTCGTCCTCGTCCTTTTCTGGTCCCGGTATGCTTCCAATGAGCACATCAAGGCTCTCGCCCTTTATGACCTCTGAAGCCTTCTTGCCCATCTGCTCGCCTGACAGGTGAATAAGCAGATCGCTCACACCCACTACAGGATCATTTGGCTTGTCTCCGATATTGACTGTCACTGTGCTGCCATCCTTTTTACAGATGACTCCGTGAAGTGCAAGCGGCAGTGTAACCCACTGGTATTTCTTGATGCCGCCATAATAATGTGTGTCTAAAAGTGCCATGTCTGTGTCCTCGTATAAAGGCACCTGCTTTAAGTCCATTCTAGGTGAATCAATATGGGCTCCAAGGATATTCATACCCTTCTCAAGAGGCTTACTGCCCACGATAAACAGTGCCAGTCCCTTTCCCATATTGTTTGCTATGATTTTATCTCCTGCCTTTACGCTCTTTCCTGTCTCGATGAGCTCATCAAGGTCCACAAAGCCGTGTCCTGTGGCGTCAGCATAAACTGCTGCCGTACACTCGCGCTCTGTCTTGCAGCCGGATATGAACCTTCTGTATTCCTCTGCAAATGCAAATAATTTTTCTCTTTCAGGTCCCTGGGGATATTTCTCCCAGGCGTTTTTCTTTTCTATTGCCATGATTTATTATACCTCCGAATTTTTTGTAAGATTTGCCTGGACACGGCGATACAGCTCCTGAGCTGCATTGTAGCCCATCTTCTTTTGTCTGTGATTGACTGCTGCTGTCTCTACGATGACCGCCAGATTACGTCCCGGTCTGATTGGCAGTGAATGACACACTACCTTGTTGCCGAGATACTCGGCATATTCTTCCTCGAGGCCGAGTCTGTCGTAATCTGCCTCCTTTTTCCAGTCCTCGAGCTTGATTACGAGGTCTATCTGCTGTTTTTCCTTTACACACTCTACTCCGTAAAGTGTCTTGACATCGATGATTCCGATGCCTCGAAGCTCTATAAAGTGTCTGGTAATCTCAGGCGATGTGCCCATGAGCGTATGCTCGTTGATCTTTCTGATTTCCACCACATCATCCGTCACAAGACGATGGCCTCGTCTGATGAGCTCGAGTGCGGCCTCACTCTTTCCGATACCACTCTCGCCTGTGATCATTACTCCCTCGCCGTATACATCTACCAGCACGCCGTGCACTGTGATGCATGGTGCGAGCTGCTCACCAAGACAATAGATGAGCTCAGCCATAAAGCTTGATGTGGAACGACCTGTTGACAGCACCGGAATACCGTGCTCTCTGGCCTCTTCCATAAATATCTCATCCGGCTGTAAATCTCTGCAGAAGATGATACATGGTATATCAAACTCCATGAAGCGGCTATAGCGCTCTTTTTTCTCGCTGTCGCTCATCTTCTCTATATAGGTATACTCTACATTTCCGATAATCTGTATTCGTCTCTCCTCAAAATGATCAAAATATCCTGAGAGCTGAAGCGCCGGTCTGTTGACGTCCGAGCACTCTATCGCCCTCTCCTTTAGATTCATCTCTTTTGTGAGATTGTTGAGATCGAGCAATTCTGCTACCTTTGCAACTGATACTGAGTGTAATGCATCCATTCGCGGTCCCCCTTGATGTATATTTGTTTTTTAGTATACCACAGATTAGCTTCAAAATCTACGTGGCAGAGTGGAAAAATGCATACACTGCCTGTGCTGCTTTCTCGTTCATGGTTTCTGTCTGCATAAGGTCTTCGACATCTGCTTCCTTTATCTTCTCTAGCGACTGGTAGCGGCGCATGAGCGCCTTTCTGCGCGCCGGCCCTATGCCTTCAATATCATCAAGCACCGAATGTACCTGACTCTTTGAGCGCAGTGACCTATGAAACTCTATTGCAAAGCGGTGTGCCTCATCCTGTATTCTCGTGATGAGCTTGAAGCCTTCGCCGTGGCGGTCGATAGGAATCTCCACATTGTTGTAATAAAGACCTCTTGTGCGGTGAAAATCATCCTTCACCATGCCACACACAGGTATGTCGAGTCCCAGCTCGGAAAGCACCTGAAGGCATATATTTACCTGACCTCTTCCACCATCCATCATTATGATATCCGGAAAACGGTTGAAGCTGCCTATTTCCTGTGAAGAGCCATCTTTTTCAAGCTGCTTCTGTTCTTCCATGCCATGTGTAAAGCGGCGTGTGAGCACCTCGTGCATTGACGCATAATCATCAGGTCCCGTAACTGTGCGAAGCTTAAACTTTCTGTAATCGCTCTTTTTAGGCTTGCCCTTCTCATACACTATCATGGAGCCGACAGTCTCAAAGCCGTTGATATTGGAAATATCATATGCCTCCATACGGTTTAATCCATGTAAGCCCAAAAGTCCCTCGATTTCCTTTACAGCTCCTATTGTGCGCCCCTCTTCTCTCTTTATCCGCTCCTTATCCTGGCTGAGCACTAAGAGTGCGTTCTTGTAGGCAAGCTCAACAAGCTTTTCCTTCATGCCCTTCTGCGGCACCTTTATATTTACACGCCTGCCTCGCTTTTCACTGAGCCACTGCTCCAAAACAGCCATATCCTCTATCTCACTCTGCAGCATGACCTCGCGCGGTATAAAAGGTGTTCCTGAATAAAACTGCTTCACAAAGTTATTTAACACATCATCCGCAGCCTCCTCGCTTCCGACCCTCACATGGAAATGATCTCTGCCTATCAGCTTTCCGTTTCTTATGAAAAATACCTGCACCACTGCATCAGTATCGTCATTTGCCAGTGCTATGATATCCTTATCCTCGCCGTCGGCATTTGTTATCTTCTGCTTCTGTGCTACCTGTTTCACACTGTTTATCAGATCCCTGTATTCAGCCGCTTTTTCAAACTCCATGCTCTCTGAAGCCTTTAGCATTTTATCGCTAAGAGCCTTTATTGTCTGCTCATAGTCGCCGTTTAAGAAATCTATCGCGCCCTTTACAGATATGGCATACTCTTCCTTCGTCACATACCCCTGGCATGGTGCACTGCACTGGTGTATATGATAGTTGAGGCACGGCCGGTCTGCTCCTATATCACGCGGCAGCCTGCGGTTGCAGGTGCGAAGCTTATAGATTTTGTTTATCAGATCTATCGAGCTTTTCACTGCAGAGGCACTCGTATACGGACCAAAGTAACGGGATTTGTCCTTTTTCATCTGACGCGAAAACAGCACCCTCGGATAGTCCTCTCCCAGTGTCACCTTGATGTACGGATATGTCTTGTCATCACGAAGCATAGTATTATACTTTGGTGTGTGCTCCTTTATCAGATTGCACTCCAAAACAAGGGCCTCAAGTTCAGAGTCGGTGACTATATACTCAAAATGATCTATATGCTCTACCATCTGTTTTTTCTTGATGCCCTCATTGTGGCTCGCCTGAAAGTACTGATGTACTCGCTTCGTCAGGCTTTTGGCTTTGCCGATATATATGATTATATCATCCTTGTCATGCATAATATAAACTCCCGGGGCATCCGGGAGTTTTTTTAATTCTTCTTTGATATCAAATGTTTTTTCCATATTCGCTATTTTAGATTGTGGTGTGGAGTTTCGCACTTTTAGGTTGTGAGGTTGCCGGCATGGCACACAGTGTATTCCTCAGGAAAATATGAAGTCAGCCGCGGGTTTTCTCTCCGTTTGGTTTTCTTTGTTTGCAAGGCTTTTTCGTTGCTTCTCTTATCTGGAAGCCCGCGGCAGTTCATATTTTCCTTCTGAACACACTATGCACCCTCCGGCTTTTTCAGTTTATGTGTGCGAAAATCTTTTCTACTGCGCTTTTTTTATGCGAAATTCTTTTTTCGCTCTTTCGCTACGCGAAAATTGCTTGGTTGCTCATTGTGTTCGAAAATTGACCTATAAGGTACTAATTATTCAATGTATTATCATCCGGCGCTGTATATCCGGAAGATTCATTTGTATCTGCAGGCTTGTCTATGGCGTTACGGAGGAGTGGATCTGTTGCCGATGTCACATCTTTCTGTGCATCATCATTCTGTGTGGCCTCCTGCTCTTTGTTCTCCTCGTCCGGGTCAGGGAGTCCCTTCATATCGCGGAACATCTTCATGAATTCCTTACCTGTGATTGTTTCCTTCTCGTAGAGATAATCTGATATACTGTCGAGGATTTCTCTGTTTTCATCGAGGAGCTTCATGGCCTCTGCGTAGCTGCTGTTGATGATTGAGAGTACCTCATCATCTATCTGCGATGCTGTATTCTCTCCGCAGATTAATCCTGCTCCGCCCTCTAAGTACTGGTTTTGTACTGTTGCAAGGCACATCATGCCGAATTTATCTGACATTCCGTACATCGTTACCATGGCACGGGCTATCTTTGTGGCATTTTCTATATCATTTGCGGCTCCGCTTGTGACTGAGTTAAATACCAGCACCTCTGCTGCACGACCTGCCATATATGTTGTGATTTTGGCGAGAAGTTCATCCTTTGTCTCAAGGTATTTCTCCTCTTCAGGTGTCTGGAGTGTATATCCGAGTGCTCCCATGGTACGTGGTACGATTGTGATTTTCTGCACAGGCTCTGTGTTTTTCTGCAGAGCTGATACAAGTGCATGTCCAACCTCATGGTATGAGACGATTTTTCTCTCTTTATCGCTCATGACACGGTCCTTCTTTTCCTTGCCACCGACTGCTACAAGCTCGAAGGCCTCAAAGAGATCTGACTGGTTTACAAGCTGTCTGCCGTTTTTGACTGCATTGATGGCAGCCTCATTAATCATGTTGGCAAGATCTGAGCCAACAAGTCCTGCTGTGGCAAGTGCCAGTGCATCAAGGTCTACCGACTCATCCATCTTGACATCCTTTGAGTGTACCTTTAAGGTCTCCAGACGTCCCTTTAAGTCAGGCTTGTCAACAATGATTCTTCTGTCAAAACGTCCCGGACGAAGAAGTGCCTTATCAAGCACCTCAGGGCGGTTAGTTGCTGCTAATATAAGTAATCCTTTTGATGTATCAAAGCCATCCATCTCTGCAAGGAGCTGGTTTAATGTCTGCTCACGCTCGTCATTGCCACCGCCGTATCTGCTGTCACGGCTCTTTCCTATTGCATCTATCTCATCGATAAAGATAATACATGGTGCCATCTTTTGTGCTTCCTTGAACAAATCACGCACTCTCGAAGCTCCGACTCCGACAAACATCTCCACAAAGTCTGAACCTGCAAGTGAGAAAAACGGTACTCCTGCCTCTCCTGCTACTGCCTTGGCAAGGAGTGTCTTACCTGTTCCCGGAGGTCCCACAAGAAGCGCTCCCTTAGGAAGCTTGGCTCCGATATCTGTATATCTCTTAGGATTGTGAAGGAAATCAACAACCTCCTTGAGAGATTCCTTGGCTTCATCCTGTCCCGCAACATCCTTAAAGTTGACGCCTGTGGACTTCTCCACATATACCTTGGCAGTCGATTTACCGACTCCCATCCCCATGCTACCGCCCATCTTCTTTGAAACAAATGCCAAAAGCACCCACAGTAAAATAAGCGGAACTATAAAGCTTAATATATTAAAAATCCATGTAGATGTATTATCAGGTATCGCTGCCTTTATCTCAATAGACTTGCCCTCTGAGGTCTTTGCTTTTTTGAGTGTCGGCACTAGCTCATCATCAGCCACACGGCCTGTGTAATATGTGATGTCATAATCCTTGTGTCCGTCATCCACAAGCTTATAGTCTATCTCGTAGGAATCAAACTCCACGCTCTTGACATTGCCCTTATCAAGCTGTTTTATGAAATCACTGTATGACTTTTCCTGTGTGCTGGCATGCGATATGCTGTTTGATATAAGTGCATACACAAACAATGCCACGAGTGTCAGCAGGATAAATGCCATGATACCCTGTCCGCCACGGTTGTTTCTGCCACCGTTTCCACCAGGTCTGTTACCACCGTTATTTCCGTTTCCACCGGCCCCATTATTGCCCGGGCCATTGTTGTAATTATAGTTATTAGGTCCCTGATTATCCATATTTTCTCCGTTCTTTTCTTATTTATTACAAGCTTCAAGGCAATTTTGACATGTAATTTTTATAGTCATTCCCATGAAACCCTATTCCCGAAAAATATCATTACAGACTTCTTATTTTCCAAGGAATATATTGTATATGAAACCGTCTCCTCACCATATATAAAGTGTGAAGCTTCACTTTATTATAAGAAAAAGTGCGGTCAAAATCAACCGCACTTTCTAAATATTGTATTAAATATAACGAAAAATTATCTGCTCACCTTGTTTGCCGCCTCTATGAAGCCATGGAAAAGCGGATGTGGACGGTTCGGACGTGACTTAAGCTCCGGATGTGCCTGTGTGGCGATAAACCACGGATGCTCCGGAATCTCAATCATCTCCACGATTCTGCCATCAGGTGATGTACCGCAAAGCTTCATGCCATGCTCTGTGAGAGCTGTTCTGTAGTCATTGTTGACCTCATAACGATGACGATGACGCTCGCTTATATTCTCTGTACCATATACCTGGTATGCCTTTGATGTCTTGTCGAGTACACATGGATAAGAGCCAAGTCTAAGTGTACCTCCGATATCCTCTATTCCGTTCTGGTCAGGCATAAGTGCGATAACCGGATGAGTAGTGTTTGGATCAAGCTCTATACTGTGTGCGTCATGGAACATACATACGTGGCGCGCATACTCGATGATTGCCACCTGCATTCCAAGGCAGAGTCCCAGATATGGGATATTGTTTTCCCTGGCATACTTAGCTGCTGCAATCATGCCCTCAACACCACGATCTCCAAAGCCTCCCGGAACGATAATTCCCTGAATACCCTTGAATACCTCTGCTGCATTGTCATCATTAAGCTCCTCTGAGTCAACCCACTTTATATCAACTGTGGTATGCTCAGGAATACCGCCATGCTTCAGTGCCTCAACAACTGAAATGTATGCATCGTGAAGTGCTGTATATTTTCCGACAAGTGCAATCTTGACCTCTTTATCAGGATGACGGAGATCCTCAACCATCTGCTTCCAGTCTGCAAGATCCGGCTCAGGACAGTCGAGATTCAAGCACTCGCATGCAACCTTTGCAAGATTCTCCTGCTCCATGGCAAGTGGTGCCTCATAGAGATACTCCACATCAAGGTTCTGTAATACGTGTGAATTTGGCACGTTACAAAACAGTGCAATCTTGTCCTTAAGCTTTTGGTCAAGCTCATGCTCTGAACGGCATACAATGATATCCGGCTGGATTCCCATGCCCTGAAGCTCCTTTACGCTGGCCTGTGTAGGCTTTGTCTTGAGCTCTCCTGACGCCTTGATGTATGGAATCAGTGTCACATGACACAGGATGGCATTGTCGTGTCCCACCTCATGCTGGAACTGTCTGATTGCCTCGAGGAACGGCTGACTCTCGATATCGCCGACTGTACCGCCCACCTCGATGATTGCGATTGTGGTATCCTCAGATGTGAAATCCCTGTAGAATCTGCTCTTTATCTCATTGGTGATATGAGGGATAACCTGTACTGTTCCTCCGCCGTAGTCACCACGACGTTCCTTCTGTAATACTGACCAGTATACCTTTCCTGTGGTGACGTTTGAGTTCTTTGTCAGGCTCTCATCAATAAAACGCTCATAGTGTCCCAGGTCAAGATCTGTCTCAGCTCCATCGTCTGTTACAAACACCTCTCCGTGCTGAATAGGGTTCATGGTACCCGGATCAATATTAATGTATGGATCGAACTTCTGCATTGTCACCTTGTATCCACGAGCTTTTAAAAGACGTCCAAGAGACGCTGCGGTAATTCCTTTTCCAAGACCGGAAACAACTCCACCGGTGACGAACACGTATTTTACAGGCATAATTTTCCTCCTAAGTTTTTATCTAAACTACCATAGTTTAATAT
>ENA-UAHD01000383-UAHD01000383.1-human-gut-metagenome-genome-assembly--contig:-NODE-383-length-13375-cov-11.365165_pt1 | contig 13375 bp, 8 predicted proteins | sample MGYA00243413_ERZ654348 | MGnify/ENA primary metagenome ERZ654348 (study PRJEB26926, sample SAMN06165082) | human gut metagenome | biome: ENVO:00009003; feature: ENVO:2100002; material: ENVO:00002003... | reverse complement strand
CATACGAGATTGCCTCTTGTCTCGTGGGCTCGGAGATGTGTATAAGAGACAGTTTGTAACCTGACTGCAAACAAACGTAAAAACAATAATAACAACATAAAATGAAGAATCTCACATTCCATATCGTAGGACTCACCCATAATGACGTGAAAGGCCATGAGGTAGAGTATGCTAAAGAAGCAGAGGGGAGAACCATCTGCCTCGTGCCCGATGACGCCAACACCTTCGACATGCTGGCGGTGAAAGCTTATGACAAACAGCAGCTCATAGGCTATGTTTCAGCCCTGGAAGGCGAGGACGTACGCGCCCTCATCATCGCCCGTAAGGAGCGGAACCTGCGCACCCGCTGCATAGGCTGCAACAGCAAGAACGAGGGCGATAAGGCTGGATTGCAGCTCATGGTGAGGGCGCTCTCTGATGTTTCTGATGAGGAGATGGAGCAGGCGCGCCGCGAAATATATGATGATAAGATTTATGATGACTGGCAATACTCCGGTCCTGTGCTGCCCATCGAACAGCTCACCCGCTTCAGCGACTGCACCATGATGCTCGAAGGCGTCATCAACAGCATCATCCGTTTCCAGAATACGCTCTCTGAAGGCGCTTCGGATAAGAGCTCTTCTGCATCCGATAAAACCTCTTCTGAGGCAGAGAACCGTTCTCTTGATGCGGAAACTGAGGCGATGCTGCGCGAGGAACTTTCTGATTGCCTTTCTGAGGCAAGAGAGCGGCTCAGCAGTTTCCTCGAAATCCAGCGCAGCGATTATTCCCGCGAAATGACGCAGGCCAGAAGCCGCATTCTTCATAAGCTGGAGCAGATAGACGATGAGGAACTGCAGCGCCTCCGGGCCGTTCTGCTTACCGAGATGGGATTCATCACCAGTTCGGCTTACCGCGAGCGTGCGGCCTATTCTTTCTTCGTAGAAGCCCCGAATGCCATCAAGAAGAAGCAGACGGGCACCTACGATTATAAAGACCAGCTGGACGCCATAGAACAGCAGCTGCACGCCTTCCCCCACAATCTCTACCCAACATTCAAGGCCGACCCTGTAGATTTCCTCCGTCAGGTGTTCTATAAGCGTGTGCCAAGAAAGAAGATGCTCCAGCTGCTCTCGGGCATCGTGCTGATGATTATGAACGGCAGGGTGAACGATGTGAAGCAATGGGGCAAGCACGGCGATGGGGAGTCACTGATAGCGATGAAGACTGTGGGGAAGAAACCTGCGATTGGAGAGTATAAGAAGGAACTCATGGCACTGGTGAAAAAGGCAGTCTTGAAGATTGCTGTTTATCAGAAGAGGGGATATTATGGCGTGTTTCTTTCAAAACAGGCCTATTGGTATCCTATTTTCCGCCTGATGGGCGATTGGGAATTACTCCCATCCAAATCTCCTCAATCGTTCTGTACATTCTTGGAAGAGCTATTTGAAGGCAAAAAAATATCCGGTCCGAAAGCTCGTCTCTGCGGTAGGGATGATTTGAGGCAAGCAGGAATCGCTCCCTTTTCCAACCATGAAGCTTTGAAATGGAAAGATCTGGAGCAGGAAGAATTGATTAATACACAAGAGGCAAAATTCAACCGTTATTGTGAGATTGTTGATATTTTTATGAAAATCCTGGGAGAAGAAGCTTTTAAGAAGGGTATTATGTTAGATGATTGGCTAAAAGAATAATGGGCGTTGGCAGCGGATTTGTAATCTGTTGCCAACGCTTTTTTCTTGTAGCCTGTTTCTTTTCTTCTCCCTTGTTTTATACCTCTCTTTATACCTGAATCTAAAAACTTTTACCCCTCTTGCCCGATATTTTTATACAGCTTTTACCGGCAGAGGTATAATAATGGAGTTACTTTCTTTTTCCTTATCTTTGCACCGCTTTTCAGAATGGAAGGCGGCAGGTTTCTGCAAAGAGCCTGTCTTTTACAACTAAAAAAAATATAGATTTATGACACAAAAATCATTAACCTTTGATGAATGCAAGCAGCTCAGCAGCCGCATCATCGCAATGAACCCTAACCGCAGAGCGAACATGGGACAGATTTCATCCCATCTCCTCGATTACTACACCGAACTCACCAAGCAGCCTTGGCTCGCACAGCTTGTTGGTCAGATCCGTGACCTCACCGCCCAGCAGAACCAGATGATGCAGGAGGAGATGAAGGCGGGAGAGACTTACCAGCAGCTCGACCGCAAGATTACTGACCTCAAGAAGCAGCTGCCTTTCCGCTCACCTCACTACTTCCACTTCCTCGAAGACCATCGCGCCCAGAAATTCATCGACCCAGAGGCTTTCACCTTCCAGACAACCGTAGACATTGATAATCCTGAGGAGGTTGAGCCAGCGGTGAAGAACGCCCTTCTGCTGAACGGAATGTTTGATGAGCCTACAGAGAAGCTCTTCAGAGAGAAAATCTTCTCAGCCGAAGACATTGAACTCTGGAAGGGAAAGGTGCTCCACATCGAGCGCTCAGCCCGCAACAAGGCCCACATCGACATCCGCATCCCGGTAGGAATGACCATCGCTGAGGCTCAGAGCGCCTTCTGCAAACTCATCCACGCCACCGAAGACCCTAGCTGCGTAACCCCGGAGCGCATCATCTTTATCACCGATGCGGCAAGTCAGATCTATACTGCCGACGACTGGTACAAGCGCCTGGATAAGGAAGCTGTGGCTGAATATCGTGAGGCTTACCGCAAGAGAGGACTGGATATTGACGGACGTCCGCTGGATGTAGATTCAGCCCGCTCAGGAGCCTCTCAGAGTTCAGCAAATGCATCTTCTCAGAGCCAGGCATTTCAGAATGCATCGTCTGCTCCAACCGTAGATTTCGAACCCATCGAGAGCGAGGAGGAGAAGGCGAGACGGGCTGCCAATGCCGTGCAGTATGAGCAGACTTACGACGGCGTTCCTTACGAGGAGATTGTGAAGGCGCTGGTAGAGCTGATGGGCGGCGCTCCTGTCCACGGCAACCGCAACAACTTCATCTATCGTGAAGCCTGCCTGCTGAGATACATCTGTAATAGTGAGGCGGCTTGGATCAAGCAGGTAATAGAAACCTTTGGCGAAGACGAGGCGAAGGCGTTCGCCACCGTAGAGAATGCCTGCAAGGTGGCGCAATCTACCGCGATTCCAGATTTGGTAAAGCAGGCTGTAGAGACTGCTCGCAAGAATCATCTTGCCAAGCAGACCACCGAGAAGGCGGGAATCTATGCCGATGTTCCTCCTCAGTTGCCAGCCAAGCTGCCTAAGCTCATCAAGCTGCTCACCAGCAAGGTGCCTGCCGATTTCAAGGCGGCTGTGGCAATGGCGGTCTTCCCTGCGCTTGCCGCTCATCTTAAGGGCGTAACCTTCCGCTACACGGATAATCAGGTGCACGAGGCGGCGATGATGAATCTGCTCATTGCAGCCATGTCGTCAGGCAAATCGCTCGTCAACGGCCCCATCGACTGCATCATCGAAGACCTGGTTCAGATGGATAAGGTGAACCGCCAGAAGGAGCAGGACTGGAAGGACGAGGTGAACACCATGGGCGACAACAAGAAGAAGCCTGTGCGCCCGGAAGACATCTGCATCCGCATCGTTTCGCCCGACCTTACCCGCGCTGCCTACATCCAGCGTCTCGACGATGTGCAGAAGGCTGGCGATGCTTATCTCTACTGCAAGATGGACGAGGTAGACATGCTCAGGAAGTTTAACGACCCTAGCCAGCTGATTCGCCTCTGCTGGGACAATTCAGAGGACGGCCAGGAGCGAGTAGGAACCAAGAGCGTTACAGCCCGCGTAAAGACCCGTTTCAACTGGAATGCTTCGAGCACCATTGCCGTTACGCAGAAGTTCTTCTCGGTTCGTGAGGTGGCTGATGGAGCCGTGAGCCGCCTGTCGCTCGCCACCATCATCCGTCCCGATTTCGCTCCGCGTCCGGAGGTGGGCAGTTATGATGCGCAGTTCAAGTCGCAGCTTTCTCCTTACATCCAGCAGCTGAACGCAGCCAGCGGTTTCAAGGAGTGCCGTAAGGCTCGCCAGCTTATCGAGCGCCTGGAGAATGAGATTATGGAGATGGCTCAGCTGGCTTACAACAAGCCTTACGCCGAGTTTGCCAAGCGTGGTCTGGCGAATGGTTTCCGCCGCGCGATGGTGCTTTATCTGGCGAATGGCGAGAAGTGGGAGAAGGCGATAGAGGATTTCATCGTATGGAGCGTGAAGTATGATCTGTGGTGCAAGATGCGTTTCTTCGGCAATCAGATGCAGGAGGCGATAGATGCAGACAGCCGCTCTGTGTGCCATACTCCCGGTGTGAGTAATCTTCTTCTCTACGTTCATGACACCTTTGACAAGACTGAGATTCAGAACATCTGTCAGGTTCATGGCACCAAGACGAAGCTTGCCATCCTGCTGTGCAACTGGAAGAAGCGTGGCTTCATCATGAAGAACGAGGACGGCACCTTCACCAAGACCGCCCGCTTCATCGCCAAGTACGGGCACTACGGAACGCCAGGAGTGGCTGCGTAGAATAGATTAGGCACGGATTATGCGGATTACACGGATGTTCTATGAGATTATGAATGTGTTTTAATTGATGTGAGAGACTTAAATCCGTGTAATCCGAGTAATCCGTGCCTGATTTTGTAATGAGAATGTAAATGTTCTTGACCTTAATCAAGAAAAAAGGGCTTTTTGAAACTTTTCTCCTAAAATGTTTGTGTGCGCACACAAAAAGTTGTACCTTTGCACCAGAAAAAGAAAAAAGGATAAAAGATTGATTCAGTAAGGATAACTTACGAAATCGATTCGAGACAAGTTTGAGACCGGTTCGGAACCTGGTTCTGAGATTCGGTTGAAGACTTCTGGAAAATCTCGAAGAGATTGATTAAGAGGTTAAAAGAAAGGAAAAAGATTATGGTAATGTTCGGGATAATGACAGTAGCAGTAGTAGCATTCGCAGTAGTTGCTTGCGCAGGTATGAACCTCGGAATGAACTGCGGTAAATAAGCTACGAAGCTAAGAGAGCATAGAAATCCTCCTCCGGGAGGTAAGAAATAAAGAGAGTTAAGATTTTGTTAGGTAAAACTACAAGATTGTATATTTAAGATAACAAATTTAAGAAAGGAAAAGATTATGTTAGTATTAGGAATGATTTTCGCAGTAGTTGTTGCATGTGTAGCTGAAGTTGGTGCTATTAGCAACAAGTTGGCTTAATCGGAGATTAGCCATGCGAAGGGCTCCAAAAGAGCCGAGATTAAAAATGGCTGGCAGCAATGCACAGCTGAGTAAAAAACAGTAGGGAGCCAAAAGGGCTTCCGAAATCAGAGAGGAGAGTAAAAACTCCTTTTCATTTGAAATTCATACTGTCCCCTGAGAGTTTTCGTGATAAATTCTGATTGGGGATTTCATATATAGATTGTTAAGAATTCGTTTTAGGTTTTATAGATTTTCATTTTAGGTTTTTAGGTTTAAGTTTTTAGGTTAATTGTTAGTTGTTTTTAAGAAAAAAGCAGTTTTTAATTCATTAAATTACGAAGGCAACAACGAGGGAAGTCGCATGACGCCCCAAGTTGTTGCCTTCTTTATTTTCTTATTACTTGAGCTATTTGTCTGAAAATCAACATTATCTGAAAATCAGCGTGGTGAGCCTGTCTTTATCAAACAATTCTTGAGCCACGGCCTGTATCTGTTCGGCAGTAATCTCATCCACCTGCTCGTAGAGTCGGTCTACATTCTTCTCCCAGCCATAGTGAAGGAAGCTCTTGCCGAAGTCGAGGGCAAAGTTCTCGCGGTTGTCGCAAGCCACGCCTACCTGTCCCTTAATCTGCTTCTTGGCGGCCTTGAGCTGCGCCTCGCTCAGCGGTTTCTGCATGAACTTATCCAGTTCCTTGCGAACCAGTCTGAGGCAGCGCTTCACGTCGTGCTCATCGCAGCCGAAATAAATGTTCCAAATGCCCGTATCGCCATAAGCCACCATCGTGCTCTCTACGGTGTAAACCAGTCCGTTGTGCTCGCGCAGGGCGAGATTCAGCTTGGCGTTCATTCCCGGTCCGCCCAGCATATTGTTGAGCAGATAGAGCGGCATTCTGCGGCTGTCGTTCACATCGTAGGCGCGGGTTCCAATCATCACATGAGCCTGATGCGTATTCTTCTGCATCACAATCGTCTGCCCGGCAATCTCTTTCCCCACAGATGGATAATTTTCAGGTCCCACAGATTTCACAGATGACACAGATTTTTCTGTAGTAATAGAATTCTCATCCCCTGAAATCTGTGTAATCTGTGAAATCTGTGGGAGCTTTTCCTCAGCAAGCTTGCCCACTGAATTCGCTGCATTTTCAGCAAGCTTGCCCGAATCATCATCTGCGAGCGCCTTCCTGATAAGCTTCACCAGCTTCTTGAAGTCAATGTCTCCGTAAGCGAAGAATATCGCATTATCCGGCCGGTAAAGTTTTCTTGTAAAGCGCAGCGCATCTTCTGTCTTGAACGAGCGAACCTGCTCAGCTGTGCCCAGAATATTGTGGCCCAGCGGCGAACCCTTGAAGATGATATTTTCGAATTCATCATAAATCAGTTCGGCAGGAGAATCGTTGTAACTCTCTATCTCATCGCAGATTACCTCTACCTCCTTGTCGATTTCCGCTTGCGGATAAACCGAATGGAAAACGATGTCGGTGAGCAGATCTACGGCTCTTGCGATGTGCTCCTTGAGGATGGCGGAGTAATAAACCGTGCCCTCCTTGTTGGTGTAGGCATTCAGGTCGCCTCCCACGCTCTCCAGACAGTTGAGAATGTGCCACGCCTTGCGGCGCTCTGTGCCCTTGAAAGTAACGTGCTCGCAGAAGTGGGCAAGTCCTTCTTCGCCCGGCTCCTCGTTTCGGGTGCCGGCGTTAATCTGGTAACCGCAATACACCACCTTGCTGTCTGAAGGCAGGTGGATGATGCGGAGGCCATTATCGAGTGTATAAGTATTGTATTTCATTTCAAGGTGCAAAGTTACACTGAAAATGTAATTTATCCCAAAAAAAAGTCATTTATTTTGCATTATCGCCAAAAAGACTTATCTTTGCCACCAAAAATAAAATATAGACAACAAAAACAATGCGCAAAGTAATAGGAATAGGAGAAACCGTGCTTGACATCATCTTCAAGGGCGGCAAGCCGATAGAGGCAGTACCGGGTGGCTCATCATTCAATGCAGTCATCTCGTTGGGCCGTGCGGGCGTAAATGCTTCGTTTATCAGCGAGGCGGGCAACGACCGCATAGGAGAGTATGTGATTCAGTTTTTGAGAGATAATGGGGTGAATGCTGACAATGTGAGCATCTTCCCGGAATCCAAGTCGCCGCTCTCGCTGGCTTTCCTCGACGAGAACAACAATGCTGACTACATCTTCTACAAGGATCATCCTCACGACCAGCTGGAGTTTGCCACACCGGAAATCAATCCTGGCGACATCGTGCTCTTCGGTTCGTTCTTCGCTCTGAATCCTGTGGTCCGTCCTCAGGTTGCCGGCTTCCTGGAGTATGCGAAGGAGCACGGCGCCATTCTTTATTACGACATCAACTTCCGTGCTTCTCATCAGAACGAAATCATGAAGATTACGCCTAATCTGATAGAGAACCTGGAGATGGCTGATTTCGTACGCGGAAGCCACGAGGACTTTGGAATCCTCTACAAGAAACCGGAGGCGGATAAGGTTTATAATGCCGAAATCAGTTTCTACTGCAAGAAGTTTATCTGCACCCAGGGCGCTGAGCCTGTAGAGGTTCGTGCCGAGAACGGCTTTGCCAAGAGTTATCCTTCGGAGAAGATGAAACCGGTGAGTACTATCGGAGCCGGCGATAATTTCAATGCCGGTTTCGTTTTCGGACTGATCAAGGATGGAATCACCCGCGAGGACATTGACCGCGGCTTATCTGAGGCGCAATGGGACAGTCTCCTTGTTTCGGCTCAAGAATTCTCCACCGAATGCTGCAAGGACATCTACAATTATGTTTCCAAGGAATTCGGAGAAGAAAAGAAGAAGGAATTATAAAAATATAAAAGATATGACAGAAATTACAAACAAAATTTATTACGTAGGCGTAAACGACCGCAATAAGCATCGTTTTGAGGGCCTCTGGCCTTTGCCTAACGGAGTGAGCTACAACTCTTATATCATTGACGATGAGAAGGTAGCGCTGGTAGATACTGTAGAGGTTGATTTCTTCACCCAGTTCCTCGAGAACATTCACGAGGTGATTGGCGACCGAGAAATCGATTATCTTATCATCAACCACATGGAACCTGACCACAGCGGGTCTATCGCCCTCATCAAGAAATATTACCCTAACATCAAGATTGTGGGCAACAAGAAGACGCTGGGAATGCTGGAAGGCTTCTACGGCGTAACAGATGACGTGGTAGAGGTGAAGAATGGCGAAACCCTCTCTCTGGGCAACCACGAGCTGAGCTTTGTTCTCATCCCTATGGTTCACTGGCCAGAGACCATGGTAACCCTCGATGCGAAGAACAAGGTGCTCTTCTCAGGTGATGCGTTCGGTTGCTTCGGTGCGCTGAACGGCGGAATCATCGATACGGAAATCAACTGCGAGACTTTCTGGCTGGAGATGGTTCGCTACTACTCAAACATTGTGGGTAAGTATGGAATCCCTGTTCAGAATGCCTTGAAGAAGTTGGCTGGCGTGGAGCTGGATTACATCTGCTCAACCCATGGTCCGGTTTGGCATGAGCATATTGAAAAGGTAATCGGCATGTATGATAAGATGTCGAAGTACGAGACGGAGCCGGGCCTCGTTATCTGCTACGGCACCATGTACGGCAATACTGAGCGCATGGCTGAAATCATCGCCCGTGCGGCAAGCAAGGCTGGCGTGAAGAACATCGTAATGTACAACATCTCGAAGACTCACCACAGCTACATCCTGCGCGACATCTTCCGCTACAGGGGCCTTATCGTAGGTGCTCCAACCTACAATGCCGGTCTTTATCACGAAATGGAGGTTCTCCTCTCCGAGCTTGCCAATAAGGACGTCAAGAACCACCTCCTCGGTTGGTACGGTTCTCATTGCTGGGCAAGCAAGGCAGTAGCAAAGATTCAGGAGTGGAACGAAACCAAGCTCCACTACGAGCCAGTGGGCGAGCCTGTAGATATGAAGCAGGCGATTACTCCAGAGGTAAAGGCGCAGTGCGAAGCTCTGGGTAAGGCTATGGCAGAGAAGCTGCTGGCAGAATAAAAGATTTCTTGTTAGAGATTATTATAAAAGAGCGGAAAGGCAACTGGGGTTAACAGAGTTAACAGTTAACAGTTGTTTTTCCGCTCTTTCTTTTGTTTTTTAAGGAACTAATCGAAAACTATTCATTCTAAATGAAAGGTTTTAGGTAAAAGTGTTCATTCAAAATGAAAGATTTCTGAAAAATTACTCATTCAGAATGAAAGATTTTTGTTTTTCTCTTGCTACTTTCAGATATTTTTCTTATTTTTGCCCACGAATCATAAAATAGTAGAGCAATGAAAGAACTGTTGAAACAAATAATATTTGAGCAGCAGGACAACTGCAGGCATCTTATGCAGGATGCCATCCCTCGACACATAGAAGAGGAATGGCTTACCACCTCGGAAATCCTTATCATAACTGGTGTAAGACGATGTGGAAAGTCGGTGTTGCTGCAGCAACTGCGTGATAAGTTGGAGGAGAAAGATTTCTTCTTCAATTTTGACGATGAGCGTCTCGTAAACTTTAAGCTTGAAGATTTTGCAACCTTGCAGGAATGCTTCTTTGAGCTTTTCGGTGAGCAACACACCTATTACTTTGATGAGATTCAAAACATTGCGGGTTGGGAAACCTTTGTCAGACGTCTTTACAATGAAGGCAATAAGGTGGTGGTGACAGGCTCCAATGCCCGGATGCTGAGCAAGGAGATGGGCACTCATCTCACAGGGCGTTATATCTCTGTGGAGGTTTATCCTTTCTCTTTTGCCGAATACCTGCAGCTGGAGCATATTGAGCCTTCGCAGAAAGATTTCTATCTGATGGCGAGCCGTTCCAAACTGCTGGGTCATTTCCGTGATTTCTTGGAGAGGGGTGGTTTCCCGAAATATCTTCAGACGGGTTCCGTCAGTTACCTGTCCTCACTTTATGAGAGCATTATCTTCCGGGATGTGATGGCTCGCAATGGTCTTACAAACGACAAGGAAATTAAAGAACTTGCATTTTATCTTGCCAGCAATGCCACCCAGCGTGTTACCTATAACTCGCTGGGAAAGATAGTGGGCATTCGCCATCCCGAAACCATCAAGAACTATCTGGAATATATTCAGCAAACCTACATGATATTCCAGTTGTTGAAGTATGCTCCATCGGTAAAGACCCAGATGTTGAGCCCGAAGAAGGTGTATTTTATAGATAATGCCATCATCAGCAGGATGGGTTTCAATGTCACGGATAACAATGGTGTAAAACTGGAGAATGCCGTTTTCATCGAATTGCTGCGAAGGGGTTACGACTTGTTCTACCATGCCGACAAGAAAGAGTGCGACTTTGTGGTGAGAGAAGGTGTAAGGATTACCCAGGCTTACCAGGTTACGGTGAAGATGGATGATGAGAAGACTCGCAAGCGTGAAATAGAGGGCTTGCAAGAGGCGATGGAAATCTATGATTTGTCTGAGGGTTACATCATTACGCTGAATGAGAAAGAGGAGCTTACCGTGGATGGGAAGACGGTGCATATAATTCCTGCTTGGGAATGGATGCTGAAGTAAAGGCTGGATTAAGAAGGCCGGCTTTGCCAAAAGAAAGAGCGGAAGAACAACTGGGGGTTAACAGAGTTAACAGTTAACAGTTGTTTTTCCGCTCTTTCTTTGTTTTCGAGCATTCATTTTTCTTTCTTGTGTGCCCCCACATCTATCTTTTTTGCTTTTCTCTCTAAAAAAGTTCTTGGAAAAGGAGTGGCATTTCAAATATTTTATATACCTTTGCACTCAGATACCCATTCTGCTCACGCCGAGTGCCGACACTTTGCTATGAGTCATGGCGATGGTTGAGGCGTGGTTTGGGGCTCTAATAACAATTGAGTTTACTTGAGGTATTCTTAATTTAAAAAGAAAACTTTGTGAATAGCAAGCAAGGTAATAGTAGATACACTTATTGAGTATTTCAATAGGGGTAGATGGGTGTGGTAATTTTAAGACAATAGTTTGCAATGGAAATTTTAGAGTTTAGTGATGTACTTTCTTCTGTTATGATTGAAGAAATAAAAAGAGCAATTTTTTGTCGTCAGATTGCTTTTGGTAAGTTTATTAATGGATATTCTTGTATATATCTGCATGTTAATCAAGAACAATTAAACGACAGTGAAGACGAGTTTACTGCTTCCTATATAATAAATAAAAAAGGTTCTTTTTTAAATGTCAATATAGTTTCTGATTCAGAAAAAAAAACAGTTGATAGTGTAGTTCGTAACGATTTGTGTGGATTAGGACCAATAGATATAAAAAGAATAGTTACATATTCTTCAGAAAATGACTTCGTAGATTTAGATGCTTTTTTCGAAAATAAAAATGATTTTAAATTTGATTATACAGATTATATAATCTTGTCGCATTTAACTGATAAATGTGAGAGAGTTGGTTCTTTATTTCAAATTGATGAGAGTTTCCAATTGAAAGAGATATATTCTGGAAATCTTAATGGGATTACAAATTATGCCTTCAAGAATAGGTATCTATTCTTAAAAAGTGAGTTAGAAGATAATATTAATCCTAATGATTGTTATGATGAGTATTTTCTTGATGATATGGATTATAATCGCATAGAGCTCAAAGAAGAGGTTCAAAAAACAATATACGCCACAAAATATGGAATATTTGATTTAAATGCCAAAACGCATTTAATATATGCAGATGGTCATACTTCTTTTACAAATTCTGCAAATGGTTTCCCTAACGTTCGAATATGTAATGATGAAATTTCTTTTTGTAATAAATTGATTTCTTCTGAGTTTACTTATGAATGTGGACAAAAAAAAAGATACACCAAGAAAGTTTGGAGTCCTTTTACAATACTGGATAAAAGAAACTATAAGGTAGAGATTTTTGACCCATTTTCTTCATTCAGTAAAAATATATTCTATACAGATAATTATTATTCTTTCTGTAGATATAAAGAAAGTAAACTGTTTGGAAAAGATTATTATAATGAAAATAAAACTATAGCATTTGAATTGTATTTTGCAAAACCAACACCTTGTGTTGTTGTTGATTTGCGTGAGTACACATTAGAAGCAGAGACTGGTAGAGACTTCTTTGGGCGTGTTATACATGCTGTACCTGGTATCTTTTATACTATTTCACAGGGAAAGTATACGGGTATGAATATCTTGTGGATGTTAGAAAAATATCCGGAAAAAATAATAGAATTAATAGATTCTGGATATTTGTATCTTTTACATTTTGAACGCTTTTCAAATGAATTTTATATAGAAGAAGATTATAAAATGAAAATTCAAAGGGCATTAAGTCTTGCGATTAGTTATAGTGTCATAGAAAATATGACAGATCATTTGAAGCCTTTATTTGCGTTTAGTAATTATTATGAGCCAGAGTTTCTTGAATACGATAATAGTAATAAAACGTTTGAGAATATGGTTCTATTTAAGAGCTCTTTTATTATTGAATTGTTACAAAATCATTCTTTGTACATAGAGTCTCAAGTTATTGAACAGATGAAACAAAAATATAATGGTAAGAAAAGGATTATGACAATATTGGCAAAAATCGAAAAAGAAAATGTTTCGTCTGAGGGTTTTATAAATAGAGAATTAGAACGTCTAGAAGAACAAGATGAAAACTGGCGGCAAGAAAGTCTGTACGAGGAAGAAAACGATTTTTATGAGAATGATACAACATGGTATGAAGGTGATTCTGATGCACAGTGGAATATAGATTAAATACCCCCTAGTTCGGACAAATTGCTTTTGTTAAAAGTAGTTTTTGTAGTTCAAATAAGGACATAGAGTCTCTGCTGCCACCACGGTAAGGATGGTTGCTTAGACGCAGATGGTTTATACGATAAATGCGTTGTATTAGTAAAGCCTCAGCATCTTCGTATCTTCGACAACTATCCTGTAAGAATTTTAGGTTCGTTGTCGAAGATACTGTATGTTTTCTATGCAGAAATCAGATATAATGAATAATTGTAACAGACCAATGGCATGAGTGTATAATCTATACCATATCATTCTGTAGTTAGGTGATGTGTCTTTTGCGCTTATACTATTCTCACCCTGATCTGAATCCTAGTAAATCCTGCATAAAAAATGTTAAACTCGTCAATTGTACAAAAACTGTCTCTTATACACATCTCCGAGCCCACGAGACAAGAGGCAATCTCGTA
>ENA-UAHD01000382-UAHD01000382.1-human-gut-metagenome-genome-assembly--contig:-NODE-382-length-13377-cov-4.125056_pt1 | contig 13377 bp, 6 predicted proteins | sample MGYA00243413_ERZ654348 | MGnify/ENA primary metagenome ERZ654348 (study PRJEB26926, sample SAMN06165082) | human gut metagenome | biome: ENVO:00009003; feature: ENVO:2100002; material: ENVO:00002003... | reverse complement strand
AATTTGTTTTTCACTGTATTACTCTTTTCCTTTATCTTTGTTTTTCTCAAACCATTTACATACTTTTTCGCCCAATTTAGCTACGATTTCCGGATGCGACTGCGCTACATCATTTTTCTCAAATTTGTCTTTTGCAATATCGTACAGCTGTGCATCGCTTCCGTCGCCATTTATCAATAGCTTCCAGTTGCCACTGCGTATAGCCAGATGAGGACTCCTATCGTTTGCATTTCCCGGTTTCTTAAAGAATTGGTTTCTACCGAAATCCCACATCAGGTCTGTTTTACGTTTAGCTTTCGATTTACCCAGAAGAACTTTATCATAATTTTGTCCGTCCCCCTGGTAACCTTTCTCTGTTTTAATTCCGGCTATCGCACATAGAGACGGATATAAATCGACTGCACACAACACACTCTCGTTATTCACTTGTCCAGCCTTTATTTTCTTGGGGTATTTTATAAGGAACGGCATGCGAATTCCACCTTCATAAAGGCTATTCTTCGTTCCTCTCAAATAGGCAGCACGAGCGGATTGGAAACTGGGTGCCGGTCCGTTGTCACTAGTGAAAATCACGATTGTATTTTCCGACAATCCCAACTCATCCAATGCTTTGATAAGACGTCCGATCTGTTTGTCCATTTCAGCAAGAACAGGGATGAAGGCTTCTTCCGTATTCCAGCTTTTGTTATCCTTTTGCTTAAATTCCGGTACCCAAGGAGTATGCATATCATCCGGCCAGAGATTCAAGAAGAAAGGCTGGTCTTTATGACGTTTGACAAAGTCAATACTCTTATTTACAAAGTATTCGGTACGTCTCCAGCGTTTTACACTGTCTTTAGCCGACCATATCCAGTTCGTAGCAGTAATTGCCGGTTCCGGATCCGGACTTTCATACGTTGATATATATTCGTCAAAACCATAATTCTTAATAGAAGGTGCATTGTGCACGTCGCGTCCACCTCCCATATGCCATTTACCTATATGTCCGGTAGCATAACCTGCATTTTGAAAAGCGCGTGCCATGGAAGGATTCTTGTCACTCAAAAAGTTACGTTGTTCACACTTTTTGTTGCTGGCTTTATTATTTAAAAAGGTATTAATTCCTACTTCTATGGGAAATTTGCCTGTTGTCAATCCGCAACGTGAAGGTGAGCTGACTGGTGCGGACGAGTAATACTGATTGAATAACAATCCGTCCTGCGCTATCTTATCAATATTCGGAGTAGGAACAAACTTACCCCCATAACAACCGATATCCCCGATTCCCATGTCATCTATATAAATGACGACTACATTAGGTTTTGTCTCTGCCTGCATACTGGCTACGGGTAATAAAGCTCCCAACCAAGGCAAATGTTTTTTGATGTTCATAATTATTCTGATTTAATTAACTGTACTTTTTGTCGGTTTCGTGTGACTGACTTACAGAACAAAAGTAGGGAAGTTTTTTAAGAGAAAGGGAAAAATACAAATCAATAAAGGAAAAAAACAGGTAAACAAAGATGAGGAACAGCTAATCTAAACCCATATATAAACAAAATAGGGAAGATATTATTCCTATATCTTCCCTATCTCCACTCATTTATAAGATTACCATTCTATTTGCTGGTCTTCGTCCGGAATCTGTGTATTGATATTCCGTTGTAGCGTCATGCTTCCTTCCACTCTATATTTGATAGGGATAACTTCCGTATCACTTCCACCATAGGTAAAATCCTGGAAATCATATTCAAACATGATTTGAACATAACGACGTTCCAAATAAGGGCGTGTAGCATCCATAATCGATGTACTACTATAGATAGGTGTTCCTATTAATTCAAATTCCATTTCATTATTGGGATCGTCCGGCTTCATATCCAATGTTCCATCTTCTCTGAAGTGTACATTGATTTTGTACTTCTTACGTATGTCTTTATCCATATCCTCATTAATCAGACCGGCATAAAAGAATACGGAATTGTTATCTATCACATATCCTGTACGCTTGTTCGTCGTTCTTGCATTCGTATCAGGCTTACCATTTATATAAGTGTACACTTTCATGGAAGAAGCCGTGTACGAACCGGAATAATCATTAAAAGGTACTACCTTCAACAAAGCTTTTGCATAGTTCTTACGTGGATGACTTTGATAATCATAGGCTCCATCATCAACAATAGTTAACGGTAAAACCCATTTCTCCAACATATCAATGCCTTGTAGATTAAAATCAATATTTAATTGTTCTACGCACGAACCGGCAGGAATATGTACCGTTTCGGGAAATTCATATTTATCTTCCTCCATTTCCGTATACCACAATTCCGGACGATAAAGACTAAAGCGCTCGATATTCAACGTTTTCAATGTGTCCTTATCCACTGCTATATGTATATCTCGGTCTTGTCCATTCACTGTAGAGCCACTGATAATGACAGGCAGCTGATAAGTCACTTTTCCATTATCCTTATATCTGACGTAGATGGTAGTAACACCATCGCCTCCTGAAGCGATAGGTGCTTTGAAAGATACGTATTGTTCATACTGCTCATCTTCCCACTCATTATTACAAGCGGTTCCCAAGACGATGACAGCCAATAAACTTAAATAAATATATATATTCTTCATATCATATTCTTATTAGGAGATTAATCATTGTATGTCCATCCCGGGTTCTGCGTCAACCGTTTATTACGTTTCAGCTCATCGTGGCTGATAGGCCAGAAATAGAGCTTACGCGAGAAGGCAGTAGGTAAGTCTGCAATTTCAATCGGAGTATAGAATTGTTCTCTCTGCTCCTCCGTATCCGACATATAGAAATTACATCCGTAGTTTTTCTTGGACTCTTCCACTTCTGCATCTTTCCATCTACGTAAATCAAAATAACGCTGCCCTTCGGCCATGAGTTCAATTTGACGTTCACGTTTCAGCTTCTTGCGGAATACATCCCGATCTTGGTACTCCGACATGGTATAATCGGGTACACCCGCACGGCGACGTATCTGTCTGATACCTTTTTTCATTTCATCAATATCACGTTTGACGGAATAACTGGTAGAACCATCCCATGATGCTATGTCATATGAAGATCCATCCTCCAACTCATTCAAGGCTTCGGCATAGATCAATAAAATTTCGGCAAAACGAATGGCAGGTTCTGCTTTTGCTTTTATTTCCTTACGATTCGTATCATCCGGGTGTACATACTTCATGATACCGATGCCAGATCGTAAATAAACACCAGTACCGGAGAAACCGTCCGTATTGATACCGTAATAATAGTTGACTTGTTTCTCAACGTCATTCTTATAGTCCGTTGTCTCTGCATTTTTCAGTAAAGCCCACACACAGCCATTATAAGAAACCGAAGCATAAAAACGTGGTTCTCGGTTGGCATATTCCTTATACACCCCTTCTTTTAGTTGAGGGTATGTACCTGCCTCAACCTCCTCTTTAGTGACAAAACGTGTGCCGTAAGGGTACTCTTCTTTAAAATGTTCTCTGCTAAATTCGTCTCCATTTGCCATATAATAAGCGTCACACATCTTCTGTGTCATGCCATACGCATTACTTCCTCCACCCAAAGTTTTCGGCATTTGAAGTTTCACCATTTCAGCAATACTATTGGCTCCCTGATTACGCCCACGGCTGAAAATCAACTCCGGATTTTGGTACATCGCTAATGAACCATTAAAAACAGCACGATAAGACTCATAAGGGTCTATATCACTATATCCACCTTCATTCCATGTCTTTGTTGAAAAGTCCTTATCCTGATAAGGAGCAATGGTAGCAGGATATCCGGGTTCAGCAATGGTAGTCGCTTTTTTATGGTAAAGTTCATAACGACGCCCGTTATTTTCTCCGGGAAGTTCCATCACATCTCTTGCCGCAGCTGCAGCTCTAGCCCATTTGTATTCATTATATTCCTGAGACATCAGACATCTTCCTTCATAATCTACCAAATCCGAAAATTTATCAGGATCTCCCGGACGTGGATTATTGATAGGGCTTGCCGAATATACCAATGCTCTGGCACGAGCTGCCAATGCTGCTCCTCGCGTGGGACGTGCCACCTGATTAATGACCCGGGCCAGAGGCAGGTCTTTGGCTGCCAGGCACATCTCCGATTCGATGTATTCCACACATTCATCATACGAATTACGCTGAATTTCCAAATCATCATAATCGGCAGTATAGTCAAGTCCATCATCTGGCAATAAGGGTACAGGACCGTATTTACGTAGTAATAACCAATAATAATACGCACGCACGAAACGGGCTTGCGCTTTCAGATCGGCTCTCTCTTCTTCCGTATATTTCGTATTCATGTCAATATTCTGAATGAAGATAGACGCTTGACGAATACCTTTATAACTATCCCCCCACGAATGCCGGTAACCTTCATCATAAGTACCAGTCTTGAATGTCTTGTACGCATCAAGACTATTCCCACCGAAATAAATATCATCGGCGAAATTAGTGATTGTATTAAGCATGTTAGATACTTCCAGATTGTATCCACCTAAATAGGAATAGGCATTCGCCAACCATTCTTCCGTAGATTCCTTGTCAGTAAAAACATCCTCCAAAGACCGGCGGTCTTTGAAATATTTGTCAGAGTCGAGTTTATCCGAACAAGCGACGGCAATCGCACTCAACATAATACCAATATACAGTTTATATATCTTTCTCATTTTTCATGCATTTAATTAGATATTCACAGTTAATCCCAAAGTAAACGTCTTAGCAAGCGGATATTTCTCACCGTTAGAGACTCCCATTTCCGGATCCCATTCTTTAAATTTAGCAAACGTCAAGATATTGGTACCAATGAAAAATACACGTATCTTGTTAAACCGCATCTTGTTCACAATTGATTTCGGCAATGTATAACCTACTTCCAATGTTTTCAAGCGTAAATAAGATCCATCTCTGAGCCAATAGGTAGAAGCTCTATAATTATTATCATTCCCTCCATAACTAAGCCGAGGATACGAAGCATTAGGATTCTCATTAGCCGGAATACCCAATGTGGCAGCTGTCTCCGCATCGACATAGCGATCTTTCACTAAATTCGTCAGAATATTTCCCCACTGACTATCCTTAAAGGCATATACAGTAGAACCATTAATGAAGAATGAAGACTTGCCTGCTCCCTGGAAGTGAGCATTAAAATCAAAACCTTTCCACTGTGCAGAAATACCAAAACCATATATCAAGTTAGGCTTTGTTGTCGCACCAATGGCCACTTCATCACTAGCATTAATGATTCCATCCCCATTGACGTCTTTATATTTGATGTCACCCGGTTGTACCTTTCCCCAATTAGTCTGCTGCGGACTATTTCGTATATCATCGTAATCCTTAAACAATCCTAAAGCTATTAATCCCTTTGCCTGATTAACCCTGTAGCCAGCCTCTTTTTGATAAGGATAAACTGCGTTCATCTCATCTTTTTCCAGAATTTCATTTTTGCTGTAAGTAAAATTACCACGAACAGTCAAATTGACTTTTCCTATCTTCTGCTTGTAGGCAAAATTGCCGTCGAAACCTTTCGACCGGACACTTCCCACATTCGCTTTTGGATTACTATTCACCCCCACAATACCTGGTAGATATTTACGTTCCATATAGATGCCATCACGCTGTTCATGAAAATAATCTACAGTAGCCGTAAACTTATCATTGAATAAAGATAAGTCTACACCCGCATCATGCTTGGTTGCAATTTCCCAGGTGACATTGTTAGAGGCCAACTGTGTATACTGCATTCCTGTATATACATTATCCGTAGAACCATAATCACTCCAAGTCCAACCACTTCCATCATCCTTGATAGTATACAAATAAGGGAAACGTACATCCATCTTATCATTACCAACCTTACCATAAGAGTAACGTAACTTGAACATATTCATCCATTTCAGATGTTTTTTAACAAATTTCTCTTCTGCTATATTCCAAGCTAAAGAAAAGGCTGGAAAAAAACCGAAACGATGCCCGTCAGCAAAATTCTCCGAACCATTATAACCAAAATTAAAATCGGCAAAGTAGCGATAATTCCAGTTATAACTGGCACGCCCCGCCAATCCCATGTGACGTTTGGCAATACCATTTTTTACATCTGTTCCAATATCTACTGTGGTCCGATAAGCATCCTGGCTATATTTTAAAGTACCACCTACGTGATGTGCTTTGAATGCACGATTATATTGCAAATAGGCCTCTAAAAATTCACGGCGCTCACCAGTGGAAGAACTCGTCTGTTCCATTGGTTTCTCGGCACTTTGTTGCTTGAAAATCAGGTTCCCGTCATCGTCACGTTCTCTTTGGGCGCGCCATGTCTCCGGCATTCTTATCCGGTTTATTTCACTCTGATTATTCGTATCAAATCCGAAACGGCCTTCAAAGCGTAAGCCTTTGGTAATGAAGTCCAGCTTTTGCTCCAGAGAAATATTTGTCTGAATCTTATTATTCCAGATTTCTTTATATCCAGTCTGTGTAGCAAGTACCCAAGGATTTTTGCGATTATCTTCTACTCCATGTGCAGGAATGTAACCATTAGAGTACATAACAGGAATACTGACCGGATTCTGCCCCATTAATGAAGTCCAGACATTAGAGCCCTGTCCCGGTGCATTACGCTTCTTTAGCGAACCGGATACACCAACTTTTACAAGAGTAGTCTTTGTTACATCAATATCCGTATTCAAACGGTAATTCCAACGCTGACTGCTAGGATTGGTATTGTAATCCTTACGCATGGACTCGTCTGTTTTGTACATTCCCTCTTCATTCACATAACTAAGCGATACAAAATAACGTGCCGTACTACCACCACCACTCATATTCAGATTGGCACGATAGGTCATGGCTCCATCTTTTAACAACACATCCATCCAGTCAACATTCGGATATAAATCCGGATCAAGCCCCAATCGCAGAATTTCCATTTCATCCTCTTGATAAATTCTCTCTTGGTTACGAGTAATTCGCGCTTCATTCATCAACATGGCATAACTGTAACCATCCGCAAATTCCGGAGTAATAGTGCGGGCATTATAAGAAGTCTCTACTTTGGCATTAATCTTGATCTTGCCTTCCTTACCATGTTTAGTGGTGATCAGTACTACACCATTTGCACCACGAGGACCATAAATCGCCGTCGTAGAAGCATCTTTCAATACAGAAAAGGATTCGATATCTTCAATATTGATCTCATCCAAATCGCGTTCAAAACCATCAACCAGCACTAATGCAGAGCTATTGGCTCCAAAAGTGGAAATACCTCGAATCCAGAATTCAGAAGTATTTACACCCGGTTGTCCGGAAGTCTGCATGGCAAGAACACCTGACACATTTCCAGCCAATGCATTAGAAAGATTTGCTGAAGGATTTGACTTTAATACTTCTACATCTACATTCGTCACCGCACCAGTCACTGTTAATTTCTTCTGTGCTCCTGTACCAGTGATTACAACTTCATCAATTTCCCTAGCATCCGATTCTTTCATCGATACATTAACCAAACTCTGACGTTTCACTAATATCTCTTGCGTATCAAAACCAATATATGAAAATACCAAACGAGAAAATTCCTCAATATTTATTTTGTAACGTCCGTTGATATCCGTTATCGCTCCTAAACCAGGTTTATCCTTCACTGTCACATTGACACCAACCAATGGTTCTTTATTCGTGTCCGTCACGACTCCTGTTACCTCAATTGTCTTCTCTTGAGCAAAAAGGGAAACAGAGACTAATAACAGACAAATCGTAATAAATTCTTTTATTCTCATGTGTTCTTCTTTTTATTGATTTTCTTGGTTTTGATTGTCATTGGATTCTTCTCCGCCTAAATCATCAGGGGCCTGTTCTTTGGCAATCTTCCGAATCTTATAATTTCCCGAATCACCTACATAGAAAGTCTTTGTTGCCTCATTGTAAGCCAAAGCCACCGGTTGATTAAAGCGTGCTCTCTCACGTACTTCTCCATTTTGCTTACCCCATTTATAGCTACTTGCAGAAGCAGAACCGCGTCCGGCAAACGTAGAAACCACCCCATCCGGAGTCAAGATTCGAATACAATGATTTTCTTTATCTGCAAAATAGAAGTCATACCAATCATCTTTGTTGGCTGCCTTATACTCTTCATTGAGCACAAAGACACCTTGGCCAGGCTTATTGATACGCGCATTGATACCTACAAGATCCTTATAATCTGCCTGGCCGGATTGCCCACATACAATATACGGAGTTACCAACTTTTTAGTTTCTTCATCGTAATTGGAACGAAGTATATAATGCGATTCATGCATGATGATATAAACATATTTACCTGTTGGATGAGGAACCATACTAAAGTCAACCGTCTGATTAGGTACACTAAATGCCAAAAGTTCATTCAACCCTGCTCCACCAGGAACTTCCGGATTGTTATTATAGCCGTTTTCTTCAAAATTATATCTGTACACATTGCCTGTTGCACGATGATTGAAGTAAAGCTCTCCCGTTTGTGGAAGTACCATAGACCCATTGCAAGCATTACCACGCGCCAAAGCTACCCAACTGGACTCTTTGAAATCCTGCCCGTCTGTACTGCTTTCACGCTTTAAAATAATATTGTTTCTATTCTTAGCACCACCATTTTGGGGAGCCGCCAATATCATATCATCATCATTAGTCCATGTAATAGTAGTTGCGCGGTTAATATTATCTAGCTTCTTGGTATAGATCATTTCTTGTTCCAGATCCAGCACCCTCAAAAGCCCATTATTTTGAGACAAATAAAGGATATTAGAATGTTGAGGATCGAAAGAAAACCAAAAAGGATAATCTATCTTTCCACAATCGTCAAACGGACCTGTTTCTACAATATTTCCCTCACCCAATTCATCTACATCACCGCATAAGTCTGTTACTACCATTTGCGGTTCGTACTGATATTTTTCAGATGCTATCACAGTTTGCTCACCCACTTTTACTTCAATAGTTCCTTCGAAACAGCTTTCCGGCGTAGAACAGTAAATACTAGTACCTTTAGCACTAATAACAATAGCTTCTTTTCCACCTACCTTAACGGAAACAAGAGAAGGATCTGTGCCAAAATTACTGCCATAGATAATCATCTTCTTCTTTCCACCTCCCGACTTGGGTGTGAAATCAGTTACCTCTACTGGCTGATTCGGATCATAAGGTGCTGATGTCTCGTCTTTGCTATCTTTGCAGCCAGTAAAACAGACTGCAAAAACGAATGCCAACATCATACACTGTAACCCTATGCTCCCATGTTTCATAGTTTTACATTTCATAATACACTAGATTTAAATTATTGATTATTCTGAACTTTATCCATTAATACCTTCATCCAGTATCCTCCAATCACCGAACGAGCTCTAAAGCCAACCCATCGTCCGCTGTCTGTATGGTGCCAGTCGCTGATAGGTACACGTGATACTGTTTCATTGATATATTTATAGACAGGATCAGAGAATTTCTGGAAGGTTTCCTTATCTGAAGACATAGCCGCCGTCCACATGATCCAGTCGGATTTTGTGTATTCTTTACGAGAGTCCAGAGGAAGCCCGTAAGGATTCTGCTTTGTCAAGTAATAGTTAATCTCTTTTCTGATAACATTATTAGGGAATAAATTCAGGTTCCACAACTTATCCCAAACCATGTTATATTTTTGACTCCAGGTATCTTTACGGTCAAAAGCCAGACGGTAATGATCACCCTCATTCGCCATTTCTTCCCATTTCACCGCCATTTTCTTGGCTATAGCCGCATATTTGTCTGCTACATCATTCAATCCGAGCATCCGAGCCATTTCGCTGTATCCGGCCACTCCCATGATCGCTTTCACGGAAAGATTGGCATTATGAGCCCAATGTCCGGCGAAGTCATCCGTGCAAAGTTGGTTTTCCGGGTCCTGTCCATACTCTACTAAATAATTGGTCCATGTCGTTAGAATGTCCCAATATTTCTTAGCATAATCTGCATTACCTTCAATTTTCGAAATAGCTGCAGTTAGAATCACCATATTACCACTTTCTTCAATCGGCATGTCACCACCATAAACTTGTCCATTAGCTATTGGATAAGTGCCAAGGTCATGTGCTGCGAAAGGTTTATCCCAGCGACCGCTAGCACTATATTCAAAGATACTAGTCATCATTGCCTTTTGTAAATCAGGATTATAGACCAAAAACAGGGGAGCAGACGGATAGGTCAGGTCGACTGTATTGATACAACCATTACTGTTATTCTCTTTAGAGAACCACATCAGATTGCCTTCTTTGTCTGTAAATAGTTTGTGAGCAGAAATAACTTGACGATAGGCTGCAGAGCATATTTCTGCATATTTTTTACCACCTGCTTTTTCTGCATCGTTATAAATAAGCTCATCAAGTGCACGACAACGCTCCATGATGGATTGATAGTTATCTCTTAGTTTTTCGAAAGCTTCAAAAATCGTTACTTTACCATCATGCTTCCAATATCCCATACGTTTCTCATACATATATTCAATGGAATAAATGTCATCATAACCGATCATCAAGAAACCATCTTTACCATCTTTGGTAACAGTTCCAAAATTATGTACATAAGCCATTGCAGGAGTATTTTCTTCCCGACGAGTAATCCATTTGGTCTTACTTGAAGCTAAAGTCCCATTTTTAACAAAAGCTTCCTTCATTCCGCTATAGTCACCCAAACTTATAGATTTTCCTGCTCCATTTACACTACCAAGATATACATATCCCCAGTCAGCACAAATCAAATCACCTTTACGATCACATATCGGCTGGTTGATGGTGCCAGCTTCTACATAACTAATGCCATTTTTCGATAATGTACGTGCAATAGTAGGCTGAGTAGTCTCATTCACTGCTAATACCGGAGTCGTTTCTATATAGAATTGTACATCATGCTCTTTTTTATCAAGAGGACACACGCGATAGGAGATGTAGTTAATCGGAGTTGACAACAAATCCAAGTCATCTATCAATTGAGGCGCTGTAAATACAACATCTAATTCGACAGGTCCGCAGGTGAATGTATAGTAACTGGAAGTGGCTAGTACATCTACCGATTTCTGTACAGCCTCATTTTCAAATGTTACTGCATTTTTCTTTTCACGATATAAACCAAAATCCACATAAGATCCTCCAGTTGTGTTATGACAATGCGCTGCAATCACATTTTTGCCATTACGAAGTTTTTTCTTGGCTTCATCTGAAAGTTTTAGGTTTACATTATTCTTCCATACGAGATCTGTAGCAACCAGTTTTTCTCCATTTAAATATAATTCGAATACATCGTCATGAGAATAAATAAGAAAAATATTCTCTGTTAAATCCAAATCATTTATTTCAAATGTACGGCGGATATAAATATCTGTATTATCTCCTTTCCATTCTGTGCGAACACGTGGCATATCACGGCTACCGAAAGCTGCTTTACCTTTTTTCCAACTACTATCATCAAACTGGAATTCTTGCCATCCATTTGCTGGTTGACTATTAGTATATGCAGCCTCCCAACGTTCCACATTTGTCATGGGAGCAATAGGTATTAAAGCTACTTGATCTTTACCCAGGAAACGATACACTTTACCATCTACGCGTAAAGCCCCTACTAATGGTTTCTTAGCTGTAGTCCAGTGTTCTGTACTTCCTTCCATTAATTTATCATAGGGAGACCAGATAGAGAAGTGAGGATCTGAAACAACGATAGGTACCGATGGAGTACGTAACGCTACCTCTTTTACTGGTTTAAATAAGTTGCCGGTTTGAGCATTTGCGAATAAACCGACCGAAAAGGCCATTACTGTTAGTAGTTTCTTCATAAATATTTTCTAATTAATCTACAATTTTAAGGTTACCCATCTACAATCTTGTTTACCTATAAAAGAAAAACAAACCCTACGTTTTCTTTTATTTCTCTTTTTACCTTCTTACTATTACCTTTTAAATGCAATCTTACCTTTCTTATCGCTATACCTAAATAATATATTAAAATCAGTACTGTCGAATATTTATAAATGCTAGAGGAAAAGTTTATATAGAATTGTGTGTTTCAGGTAGGACCCAGGAGTCATACAAATCCATTTGTTTTTCCATAGCATTTTATTTGTAACGCTACAAAATAATGGAATTAATGCTAAATATTAGGAAAATCTGTGTTCAAGAAAGGACAAAATCTATTCTTTTTTCAAATTTTGAGTGTTTTTAAAGTGCAAAATAAGTCTCTTACAGTGTGCTTTGAGTAGTTTTTTTCCTTTTTGAGCAATATTTATCCACTTTTATTAAGATAGTACAATGTTTTTGGAGGTTCTAGCTTTTAACGATGAGATATTGCTCATATCGAATAGCTTTTGTAATTTTGCAATACGAAAGCAATACAGATTTACTATCGCAAAATATACTCCATATATTAAACCAAAGTACGTCACTCGAGAGGGGACTACTGTCCTCTATGTTCGATATAACTACAATCGAACTAAGCGTACGCTCATCTCTACTGGATACAGTATTAAACCGGAACACTGGGATTCTAAAAAGAGATGGATTAAGCGCGCTTGTCCAAACTATGATGAAATTGATGCCTGCCTGATTAGAATAACGTCCAAGCTTGGAGAAATTCTTACATATGCTAAGATAAACGGAATAAGTCCAACCGTAGATTTTGTTTTACTTGAATTAAAAAAAAATAGAGAATATGAATTACGTCCTAATCGGGTAGATATATTTGACGCATTAGAAAGATATATTACAGAAAAAGCTCCAGTTGTTTCTGCAGATCAAATAAAAGACTACCGAACACTTCGTAAACATCTGATCGCTTTCAAAGAACATTCATCGCAACCAATTACTTTTCATAACCTGAATCTTATATTTTATAATGAATTCATGGATTATTTATTTTATAAGGTTATAAAGCCCGATGGGAGTGTTGGCTTGCTCACTAATTCTGCAGGAAAAATTATACGTTTGTTAAAGGGATTTGTTAATTATCAAATAGATAAAGGAGTTATTCCTCCAATTGACTTGAAGCATTTTAAGGTCGTAGAAGAAGAAACTGATGCTATTTATTTAAGTGAAAAGGAGCTTTCAACAATACACGAGTTAGACTTGTCAGATGATAAGCAATTGGAAGAGATTAGAGATGTTTTTATTACTGGGTGTTTTACAGGACTACGATATAGTGATCTCTCAACATTAAGTCCCGAACATATTGACTTAGATAATGAGATTATAAATCTTAAACAGAGAAAAGTGCATAAAGCTGTCATAATCCCTATGATTGATTATGTACCGGAAATACTCAAGAAATACAACCTGTCTCTTATACACATCTCCGAGCCCACGAGACAAGAGGCAATCTCGT
>ENA-UAHD01000375-UAHD01000375.1-human-gut-metagenome-genome-assembly--contig:-NODE-375-length-13514-cov-4.743963_pt1 | contig 13514 bp, 9 predicted proteins | sample MGYA00243413_ERZ654348 | MGnify/ENA primary metagenome ERZ654348 (study PRJEB26926, sample SAMN06165082) | human gut metagenome | biome: ENVO:00009003; feature: ENVO:2100002; material: ENVO:00002003... | reverse complement strand
TTACCTTTGTTATATCGTTGCGAACAATCTTAAATGGCATTGTGGCACCTCCTTAGTATTATAACTCTTTATAAGATATCCGATATTCAAACAATCTCATTCTCTTATCATTATGCACTCTTGAAATTAGTTCCTTTGTTGGATTGTTCAAACAAATAATCCCATACACTTTTTTACCTTTGAATTTTTCACTTTTCTCAAACCATTCAAGGTACTGTGCTGTCTGTTCGTAGGCATCATCATAACCACTATCCTTCTTCAATTCGACAACATATAAATTTCCTGCAGTATCTTCACACAATAAATCAAGTCTTCCAACTGGAATAATATATTGCCGACCATACTCACCTTTACGTGTATACACTTTAAGGTTCATTCCAAATACTGGCATACCACTTTCAATTCTTGCAGTAAGCTCATCTTCTAACAGCTTTTCATTAGAGAACTGCTGTCGTTTTACCCCAATGTCTATTGTAACTTTCTCGGTACTGTCGGTGTCATCAATATCTGGTTCAGCTGCCACATCACACTTCTTCAGTCTCGCATTGTGATTATCCAACTTTTTCACTCTGTCACGAATGGCTTTAGCAACTTTAAATTTTCCAGAATTGATAAATTTCTTTGCATCTCCATTTCTACCAAGAGCAATTAAAACGCGAACATAATTATTGGCTGCACATGGCAAATCTTTTTCAGCATCCAAACATTGCTTAAAAATATCCCTAGCTTCTAAATATTTCTTCTGCTTATATAATGAATAGCCAAGATTATTTAAGGTAAACTGCATTTCAGGAGCAAGCTCATAGCTCAACCTATAATACTTTTCTTCATCAACATAATTTTTTATCTTGCCACTCGACCATGCCAACATCCAATAAATGTCTGACATAAAGAAATAATACTCCTGCTCAACCTTTTCAAAACAGGCAATAGCATTATTCCACATGGACATATTGTAATATGTATACCCCAGCATTTCATTCGGAGATTTATAATTTGGATACTTCTGAATAAATGAAAGCAGAGCATCGACTACAGCATCATTATCATTACTCCTATAATACAAAGATATCAAATCACAAAACTCTGGTATTCCTGCTTCGCACTTTACACTTTTTACTTCATCTGTAATATAATCCCAGATTTCATTAGGGGCATTTTTAAAAGGAACCAGGAAAAAATCCAGTACTCCATCCTCATTCAAAACACCTTGTTTAAGCTGGTCATTACACACTTTATGTATATTGTCTTTGCACTTTTTATACTGCTTTTTCAAATAATAATAGAATGCCCAAAAGAAGTAACTGTCTTTATCCAACTTCTCTATATTTTCATAAACCAGCTTAAGCAAAGAGCCATCATATGCTACCAAAGAAGCATCATCATATTTAACAAATCCATCTGTTAATGCAAACACCAGATTATCACAAAAGATACGTCTCAATTGCTGTATATGGGGATGATTATTCAATGTATCAAGCTTTGCTGAAATATCATCGAACGTCATCGTATCTGGAAATTCTTTTGTATATATATCATTAATTGATTTTAATTCTTTATCAGCCATTAACTACTACACCTCATTTTGCAATACTTTTTGTCGGAATTCCTTTTCATTTTCTTTTATACATTCTACGAAATCAGTATAATTTTGTACATCTACCGGAATGTGTAATCCGCATTTGACAACAGAAATATCGTTTCTTGGAAAAACATTATTTTCATAAGTCATACCTCTATTTAATGCAAGTGATACGTCATCTGACAAACCAGTCTCAGGATAAAGATAATAGCCTTTTTTAGCATCAAACCTGAACATATATGCCAAAACCTGCAAATAATCCTTACCGCTTATATTATTAAGTGGTTTATACTTTGCATCAGCAATAATACGCTCTCCATTGTCTTTTCCTATAAAATCAGGATAAATTAGTCCAAAACCACCAGCAAATAAACGCTGTGCACCATCTCCTGCTTTATTTCTAGGATGATAAAACACATCACCAATAAGTGTATTAACATACTCTTCCCATAGCCAGGCACCATCAAACAAAATTCCATACACATTTCGTGTTCCATTTCCGTACCGATGCTGCTCATTTCTAAGAATCAAAATACACAATTGCTGAAGCGAACGATACTCATGATAATAGGCATGTCTTACCACATTTTTTATGTTGCTATCAATTACTTTTCTTCTGTCTCCTGCCCTGTATCCATTTGTTGCCTGAATAACTTGTTCTACCTCCTCCTTTATAGTACCAAGGAGCATTCTTCCACAGTTTTTCCCCTTAATATACTCAATTGTATGACGCACCAATTCCATCAAATAATTGTCATAGGAATACTCTCTCTGGGAATATGCAATATTTCCAACAAATGGTGTATTCTTTTTAATATGTCTTGCAACATCAATTGAGCCTCTGACATTCCTATCATTATACTGTCTACGAATATATGTCTTAAAAAGACCTTTTCTCATTGCGTCCCGCAAATATCTCGGAAATAAGAAGAGAAGCAGACTGAATACTCTGTCATCCTGATTAGCACTTGTCTCAAGATTTATAAAATTCGGGAATTTAAGAACTTTTTCAAGCAAATACTGAAAGAAATAATCTCTTTCACCTCTGCTAAACCGGGATTCAATAACAATTCTCTGATTATCTACTCCTAAAAATCCCATTACATTTCCGGAAATATACATATCATTATAGCTCTGTAAAATTATCTGATCATTTGTCAAATCCTCTGCATATCGAACCGATGAAGGGAAAACAAATACTCCTTCTTTTTCCAATTCAACCAATGTCTTGTCAGCAACAGAATTTACAACATCTTTGACCTCATCAAAGTCAGACTTTGCCCTATACTGATTATCCTTAATTAGCAGCTGCTTCATCAGAATCACCTTCAACCGAAACTTTGTAGCCGTACGCTCTAGCAAATCGCTTCATACAGTCTTCTTCATCATTAAGACCACGTACATAATCCTGCAATAATGGCTGTAAATAGTCTGTCCACAAATCATCAAAGTCTAATACCTTAAGCTTCAGAAAATAAGAAGCTCCTATCTGATAATTTTCATTCAGATCCGGCACACGAAGTATTTCTTCATTCAGCTTATCCATTCTTGCAATAGCCTCTGTCTTAAGTTCTTCATCATCTAATGATTCAAGCATATCCTGCGTATCCTCCGCCTTTACCTCAACAAATCGGAATCTTCTACGCATTGCAAAATCAAAACTGTCAACAGACCTGTCAATATCATTCATTGTTCCAATGATATACACATTCTCAGGTATGTAAAACTTATCATTCGGATCAGTATGCATATTGGAATACTGGGTAGCTACCTCTCCTGCCTTTCCCCTGTAACCGGGATCAATTGAGAAAAAAAGTTCTCCCAGTATTTTTGAAATCTCTCCACGATTAATCTCATCAATGATAAAAATATACTTTTTCTGTATCTCCGGAGCAGCCGTCAAAGTCTGCTTTACTGTCTTTCGCTCCTTAATCGCCTTATATATTGCAAAATCATAGGAATATGCCTGCGTAGCAAACTGCTTTCCAAAAAAATTTGTGATATCACTGACTTTCTCAAATATAACATCCGACTCCAGCATCTTCTGCAATTCTTCTACATTCAGACTTAATTTATCGACTGTTGCATTTCCCGGAATTGATATATTAATATGTTTATCATCAACATCATCAATTGTAAATTCATTACCTTTAATGGTCTTAAATGTTTCCTCTCCAAAATCTATACTTCCAAAAAATTCTGTCATTGCAGTTCTTGCAGAAATTTCCTGCTCTACTACTTCTTTTGATTTCAGAGAATCTTCAAAATTCTTTCTGGCTTTATCTACAAATTTTTTAAATATTCCATCCTGCAACTGGAATCCCATTGTACCATCATCATTCATTTTAGGACGGAGTCCCTCTACAAAATCTGAATAGTCATAACTTGGATGAAACTGTACAAATTCAACCTGCTTCTTTTGTTCATCCGAAAGATCTGTGTATTTATCAGTATATCCATTACTAATAATATCAGCTGCAATCTCCTTTGCCAGATATGACTTTCCTGTTCCCGGTGCTCCTCTAAAAATAATATTTTTTGACTCCAGCAATATTTTTGAATATGGGTTTTTACATCCTTGTACGGTCTTCTTTTCTTCCTCTACTACGCTTGCATCGACTGCAACCTGGTTCTTTTCCTGCTCGGTTTTATCACGATAGACAAGAATGAATTTATCATCCTCACTTCCAAATCTCTTTAAGCATTCCTGAACAAAATGCAATGTCGAAAATAAATTCCAAGCATAGATTACATACTGTGGACCATTTTCTCTTTTATATGTCAAATGCTCCATTGAATTCTTATATTTCAAAAACTCTTCCACTGTTTTAAATATTCCACATATTGTCTCTGCCTCAGGTGTATATCTGCAAATTGGAAAACTTTTCATATCTAAATCAGAAAGAGCATTTATCTGACTTTCAAATATCTGAAATGCCAGTCTAGGCAATGTCTGATTTGTATTTCTTCGTTCGCCTTTGTTATATTTTCTTCGTATTATTTCTCCATCTGCTTTTACAAAATAAGCATCTATCGGTCTATAGTTGTCACCAAAATACAAATTATCTATTGTAAACCTAGTGTCCGTAGATACCAACTTTTCAGCTGAAATAGTCAATTCAAACTTCTCCTGCTTAGATTCAATATTATAACCTCTTGTCTCGAAATAATTTTTTGCTTCTACTGCATTATATCCATCAGTTATAATATCCACTCCGTTAGCAAGATGATTGGCAACCGCAATTACATATTTAGGAGGATATTGCTTTCCTTCTTCTGTCACTAAAACATACTGTGTACTTTTATTCTTATCCGGTACCCCATGCTCATCAATATATTTTATTGCTGCTGTAATATTCTGTTCATCAATCTTTGGTATTGCCATAACCATTTCCTCCTCTACTCTCTATCAACAGCAACCGATAACCGGTACCATCGCTTAATGTAAGAATCATTTAACAATTCATTATCTTTTTCAACCAACTTTATAAACAGTCCTGTTAATCCATCGTATTTATCATAATCACCAACATCATACAGTTTCCAATTAAGCTGTTCTAATGTCCAATTACTCTTAATTGAATTGTGGAGCATAGATGTTGTTGCCCAGTTATCCATAGAATCTGCGCCACCTAAAGCCACAGGATATATGTGGTCCACAGTAGGCACAAACTCCCAATAAGCATTATGACACTCTTCCATTTTCCAATGAGTGTGATATGGAAATGTCTCAGGCATGTAATAAGATAGTACCTTCAATAATCCTGGATTCACAAGTTTCTGTCCACTATATCTATCAATAAATCCATCCCGTACAAATTGCGCCATCTTCTCTTTATCTGTATAATTGCGTCCTTGTGCAATCAGCTTATGAAATGGATATCCTGTTTCTATTGTGCTTCTGGCCTCTGCAACATTATGTTGCAGAAGCCTATTTGCAGCTCGCTCAATAACATCTATTTTCTCCATAGCAATTCCTCAACCACAACACTTTATTTCTTCGTCAAATATGTATCTTCTACGTAAGTCTCCGGTGTCGCCTCTTCAATTACGCCAGACTTTGAATCAAAGATATATTTCTTCTTCAATCTCTCATACAGTACAGAACCTACAGTTTCCATTACCTGTTTCATCATATCCGGATCATCAAATAGTTTTCTGAAAAACTGGTCATTCTGCTCATATCTGTCTGCTGCCATATTCGGAAAATCCTTTTCAAACAACAACATAAAGGTTGCCCTGTCATTGTTCTTTGCGTAGCTCTGCCACTTCTCCTGATTGGCATAATCATTTTCCATCTGAACAAGTACTTTATCCATTTCTGTAAAATGTGTTCCATACTTTTCATTTATCTTATCAATAATTACTGTCAGCGGATCTTTCTTAGGCTCTCTATGACCGGAATCACCGGAGATAGGTGTATATCCGCCTTCTGTGCTTTCAAGTTCTATCGGACCTTCGAAGTCTTTTTCCAGCTTATAGTATTCAAGAAGAACTTTGTCATCAATATTTATCTTCTCTCCACCATGTCCTTTTGGAAGCATCGTGTATAAAAACTTTGAATAAATACTGAATCTGTGAATATCCTTGTCAAATAACCTGCATACCTGTGTAATATAGGCATACACACGATTAAAGCTTGCCAATGTAGACTTGAATATATCCTGTTTTTCAACTTCAAGTACTTCATATCTGTCTACCGCTGGTCTTAACTGTCCCTGGAGTTTTCCAAGATCACCAGCTGATTGATTCTCACTCTGATAGAAAATATCTGCAAATTTATCCACTTCTGATTTTTGATATACCCTGAAATCATCCAAAGTGTTCTTCATGTCATATACAACATTAGGATCTGTTTCCTCCAAGAGCACAGTTTCCTCATAGAATGGCTCAAAAGATGCTTTGATATCCTCTGCTGAATTCACAAAATCAAGTACAAAGGTATCTACTTTTCCTCTTGTAGTACGATTCAATCTTGATAAAGTCTGTACTGCCTTTACACCGGACAATTTCTTATCCACAAACATGGTGTGAAGCAATGGTTCATCAAAGCCTGTCTGATATTTTTCCGCAACAACAAGGATTCCATAATCATCTGTATGGAATGTTTCCGGTAAAGCCTTTTCTTTGATTGTCTTGCCTTCTTTATCCTTGTTCATTCCCTCTTCGGTAAACACATCATCGTTATCTTTCACTTCACCGGAAAAAGCGACTAACACTTCAAGGTCTTTCAGTCCTTTTTCTTTTATCTGTCTCTTAAATTCCTGCACATATCGCACTGCATGAAGTCTGGATGGTGTAACAACCATAGCCTTCGCCCTGCCACCTATCTTATGTCTGGTAACATTCATAAAATGTTCCAGCATAATGGCAGTCTTCTGAGAAATATTATGTGGATGCAGTGTCTCATAATTTATAATTGCCTTTGAACCTGCTGTTGTATCAAATTCCGGATTATCCTCAATAATCTTGGCAATCTTGTAATACATTTTGTAGGTCATATAGTTCTGCAAAACATCCAAGATGAAATGCTCCTCTATTGCCTGTCTCATGGAATAGATATGAAAAGGTCTATAGATTCCTTCCGCATCCTTCTGACCAAACATCTGCAATGTCTTTCCTTTTGGCGTTGCTGTAAATGCAAAGAATGATAAGTTCTTATGCATACCCTGTGCTGCCAATTCATCTAATAGCTTATCCTCATCGTCCTTACGATTTCTCTCGTCCTCATCTTCCATCTCGGCATACTCTTTCAGAATTTCTTCTGTATCAGCTAATGCTCTTTTTAGCTTTTTTGCTGCATCTCCGGTCTGTGAAGAATGTGCCTCATCAATAATAATAGCAAACCTTTTATTTGCAGAATCTACCTCTTTATAGATTACCGGGAACTTCTGTAATGTAGTGATGATAATACCTACACCATCATTGATTGCATCTCTAAGCTGTCCCGAATTTTTGTCTACTTTTTTAACCACACCTTCCACATGATCAAACTGATATACCGTTGACTGTAACTGACTGTCAAGCACTCGCCTGTCAGTAACGATGATGACTGACTGGAAAATCTTATTATCTTCATAATCATGAAGTCCTGTCAGTCTGTGTGCCAGCCATGCAATTGAATTTGACTTTCCTGAGCCTGCACTATGCTGGATCAGATAACTCTTACCTGAGCCATTCTTTTTCACATCTTCCAACAACTTCGTAACGACATCAAGCTGATGATATCTTGGAAAAATCATAGTCTCTTTCACAAGATTTCCATTTTTATCGTACTCCTGCTGCAAGTGCATATATTTCTGTAGAATTTCCATCAGACTGTCCTTGCAGAGTACTCTTTCCCAAAGATAAGCTGTATCATATCCATCTGGATTTACCGGATTACCTTTGCCACCTACTTTTCCAGCACCATTACTGCCCTGATTAAATGGTAGAAAATAAGTGTGTGCACCCTCAAGTCTTGTAGTCATATAAACATTGGTAAGGTCTACTGCAAAATGTACCAACACTCTTTCCTTAAATGCAAAAATAGCATCCTTGCCGGCACGATCAAACTTATACTGGTTAATTGCATTTGTTGTATCCTGTCCTGTAAACTGGCATTTCAATTCCATAGATACCACCGGAATACCATTTACAAAAAGCACAATATCAATACTGTTCTCATTATGTACAGAATAATGAAGCTGTCTGGTACAATGAAGGATATTCGCATCATACTGGATCTGTGTAGTTTCATTCAAAGAGGTCTCCGGCTTCCAGAAAATCGGATAGAACTTGATGCCTCTATCCATAAAACCATGCCGCATAACATTCAAAAGATTAGTTGTCTTGACTTCTCTTTTAAAACGCTCGATGATCTGTTTCTCGGAATTCTCCGCATAAATTTTCACATATCTATCCCATTTCTTAGGCTGACTTGTCTTAATAAACTCAACAAATGTGTCTTCATCAAGTCCTGATTCACGATTAAATTTCTTTGGATTACCCTTGGTATATCCTCCATGATGAATAAGATAGTTTTCGATATCTTCTTCAAATCGTTTCTCTTTTACATCAAAGTCTGACATGAACTACACCTCCTTTTTGCCTGTGACAACTTCGTAGATTAGGGATTTTTTATATTCCTGATATTTTTCAACAAGTTTATTTCTTTTATCAATCTCAACCTCAATATGATTTACCTTATCAGTAATATAATCAGCTATTATCTTCTGCTCATCATATGGTGGAATAGGAATATGAAAATTCAAAAACTTATCTGCTTGAAGTCTCCATCTTCCCATACCACTTACTCCTTGTCCTAATCCGTAAAAAATTCGTGCACTATAACACATTTGCATCATATACAGATAATACTCTGGACACATACCATTCTTATCATTTAATACAAAAACTCTATAATCAGGACTCGTAACCCCTTCGTACTTTGAAATATCTACCCAACCGGTCAGCAAATCCATATGATTCATTGCGAAATCACCTTTATGAACTAACTGATAATTTGCATAGCTATTTGCAAACTGTCCTTCATTGTTAGAAAAATCTTTAGGAATTATTCCTTTTTGTGTAATTGACAAAACAGTATGTCCTTCTTCTCCTGCAATATCTTTCTGAATATGAAATACATACTTCAACCTTTTCATTTCCCAATTTGTAGGAATGCTTCCAAACCAAACACTTCCGCTATCCTTCATCTCTACATCTGGATTTATTCCACTGGTTACTGCTTCCGTAATAATTGATAATTTGTATTCCTTTAGTTTTTCAATAATTGCCTGCTGCTTTTCAATGATTTCATCAATCTTTGAGCACTTGATATCCAAATAATTGGATATCTTTTTTTGCTCTTTTATATTTCTTGGATATGCAATATAGGAATTATTCATAATTCCCATTGTTACAAATCCCATTGTAGTCTCATGAGTTTGCGATTTTATAGATTCTGTAAGTGCCTGCAAATAATAATATGAAAACATCTTGTCCATATCCGAAACCAATTTAGTTTTCCAAATATGATAATGATAAATCACTTTTTCTTCATTCCAAATATATGGTCCATATGACATTGACCAAGCATAAATCAAATCTCCCTTTTCACAATACTTATCAGGCTCCAATTCTAAACTTGACGAATACCAAACTGGATTTGAAAATAAATTGCCAACCCTTAAAATTCTATAAGTTCCATCTTCTTCGAATTCATTATCCTTAAATGCACGTCCATTTATAAGTGTAAATCTATATTTCTGTTTACAGCAATTCCAATCTTTTGGTATCTCCCCAATCCATTCTACTCCGCTATCTCTCATCTCTCTCATAGGTCAAATACCTCCTCAAGACTTCCAGATAGTTCTGTCTCTAAATCCATAATCTCTGCCATGATTTCTGCTGATGGTCTTGGTGCTTCATACTTATAGAAATATCTCGTAAACGGAATCTCATATCCCACCTTTGACTTTTTCGTATCTATCCATGCATCCTGTGCAAAAGGTAATACTTCTCTTTCAAAGTACTCTTTGATATCCTCTTTCAGCGGAACATTTTCTGTATCACGAAGACTGGTATCCGGCTGTTTCTTTCCCTTTTTCAATACCAGATTGCCCTCTTCATCACGAAGCGGTCTTTCCACCGTAATCTTGGTATAACCAAAATCCTCGTTATCATAAATCTGACTGATTTCACTCTCTTTAAAATCACCATATATCTTTGTAATCTCAGCGATATCTTCCTCGGAAATATCGTTTCGCTTGTTTCCCAATGCCTTTCTTCTCTTCACAAACATCTCATTGGCATTGATTAGCTGTACTTTGCCCTCTCTGACTGTACCTGCCTTTTTATTTGACAATACCCAGATATAGGTTGCAATTCCTGTGTTGTAGAAAATATCATTCGGTAAAGCAATGATTGCCTCAAGCAAATCATTTTCGAGAATATATCTTCTGATTTCAGAAGGTCCACTTCCTGCATCTCCTGTAAAGAGAGGTGAACCATTATGAATGATTGCTATTCTGCTTCCACCCTTATCAATATCTTTCATTTTTGATATTGCTGTCATAAGAAAAAGCATCTGTCCATCGCTTGCAGCCGGAAGTCCTGCTCCAAATCTTCCTCCGAAGCCAAGCTTTGCCTCTTCCTCTACTTTCGCCTTTTCATTCTTCCACTCACGTCCAAAAGGAGGATTGGAAAGGATATAATCAAAGGTACTACCTGCAAACTGATCATCTGATAATGTGTTGCCATCCTTGATATAATCTGCATTGTTACCCTTAATCAGCATATCCGCCTTACAAATTGCAAATGTTTGGTCGTTGATTTCCTGTCCGAAGGATACAAGTTCCGTAGAAGCATTCAGACTATGTAAATATTCCTCTGCAACAGAAAGCATACCTCCGGTTCCACATGCCGGGTCATAAATCGTCTTTGCCACATTATTACCGGAAAGGATATCATTATCATCATAGAAGAGAATATTGACCATAAGTTGAATAACTTCTCTTGGAGTGTAATGCTGTCCTGCATCTTCATTATGAGACTCGGAAAATCTTCTTATAATCTCTTCAAAGATATAGCCCATTTCAAGGTTAGAGATTTCATTCGGATGAAGATTTCCTCTATCTGTTGTATATTCCTTTAAAACAATATAAAGAATCCCCTTATTTGCCATAGTTGTGATGTGACCATCAAACTTAAACTTTTCCAGAATGTCCTGCACATTTGCTGAAAATCCATTCAGATAATCTCTGAAATTCTCCTCAATGTGGTCAGGATCATCCATAAGTCTCTCAAATGTATATTTGCTGGTGTTATAAAAATCATATCCTGCTGCCTTACGAAGTAAAACATCCTTCATAGGAAGATTCTTTACTTCCTCATATTTCTGCAAAACCGCATCCTTGGTATCTGAAAGAATACAATCAAAACGTCTGATTACTGTAAGCGGTAATATAACATCTCCGTATTCATGTGGTTTATATACTCCGGTCAGCTTATCTGCTATTGCCCATATCAGGTCTGCTTTCTGATCTATTTTTGCACTTCTCGTAGCCATTTCATTTTCCTCCATAAGTAATTTACTTTTCTTCTTCATCCGGTACATAGTCAACCAAATCTCCAAAGTTACAATCCAGCTCTTTGCAGATTTTTTCCAGAACAGATAGTTTAACTGACTCGCAGTTTGTCATCTTTGCTATTGTACTGGAACTAAGACCAGTCCTAGCACACAAATCTCCCTTTTTCATATTGTTATCAATCAGTAGTTTCCACAATCCATTATAACTAATTGCCATAAGTATTTCCTCTCTCTAACAATTGTCGTAATCTAATACCATCATTATAAGTATAGCACACAAATTGCGAATATACAATTTGCATTTGCAAATATTGAATGCTATTTTCTAAAGAAAAAAGGAACCAAGGCAGGATACTTCTATCTTGATTCCTATTTTATATCATTTAATGTCCAAAAAACGGGACTTGGCACAATTTACTTCCATATTGCAAATATTATTTGCACTTTTCAAGCGCCTCAGACAATACCTGAGCCTGTTCATATGTATCTACTTCTATTTGACAACTACCTTCAGTTATTGCACACATTACCCTTGGATTTGCAATCATTTCATCATTCAAATAAATGCCTATCGTATTTCCAATATTATTTGTAGTAATATCTGCAAATGTTTTCGTTGATTCATCATCAAACTCTATTTGTACTACTGCCTTCTTGATTCCGTCGCCATTATCTACCATTGTTGCTTCTGCCGATTTTATACCACCAGTCATAAGTATATTCCCATCGCTATCCCGTAATGTGAATACATTTGTCTCTTGTTTCCCTGAGGGCTGATTATCACTGACATTTTCTTCTATATTATTTGAACCTTTTTGAAACCATGCTTCGCCATGATATCCTTGATATGCACCGATTGCACTATTTATTATTGTCAACACAAGACATATAATACCTAATACAATACCCACTATTGACATTCCTTTACTACTCTTCTTTAATCCTATTATTCCAAGTACCAAAGCTATAATTCCAACTGGTAATCCAATTATTGGAATAATCCATGCTAATACTCCCACTATACCAAGCACAAGTGCTGCTACTCCAAATCCAGGCTTACGAGCTTTGTTAATATCCGGTACTGCATAATTAATTTGATTCTGTAATGGTGCTCCACAGCCTGAGCAGAATGTTGCACTATCATCCATTTGTTTACCACATTTTGAACAATACACCATGTCTATTCCTCCAATTCGATCTTACTATATGAGATCATTCAACAATATCAAAAACCATAAATCTAAGTAAATTATATCATAAATGACATCTCCATTCCACCAAAAAAAGACGTACCACCATTTCTGATGATACGTCCTCACATCTATCTGGCTTTATCTTCTCTTACCTTCGGTACTTCCTTGTGTGCCGCTTCCTGCTTCACCTCATCCACACCTCTTGCCTCAAATGCATCTGCATTATACTGATACTCCTGTGGCTCAGCGACCATTGGTGCATATACAACCTCTGCTTCTACTCGCTCAGCTTCTGCCCTCTCCGGCTCTGTCTGTTTCTGCGCTTTCGCATTCTCCATATGCTTTTCCTTATCAAGCTGCACATTCATAGCCAGATTATCCAGCTTATCAATCGAAGCGTCCAAATGCAGCTCCATTGATACAAACAACTTTCTCACTGCTTTCATCGGAGCAAGTACTGCCTTTGTAATGGGATGTTTCTGCTCTTTCTGTGAGTAATCCACCTTTGGCTTGTCAGCAAAAGTACGGAATGCATTGGCTGCTGTCTGCCCGGCTTCACTAAATCCTTTTGCAAGAAGTGCTGTCTTTGCTATATCCTTATCCGTGGTCTTGATTGCACCTCTTACATTCTCTCGGATATCAAGAAGCCTTTTCTTAATTCCTAAGA
>ENA-UAHD01000300-UAHD01000300.1-human-gut-metagenome-genome-assembly--contig:-NODE-300-length-15633-cov-9.542624_pt1 | contig 15633 bp, 17 predicted proteins | sample MGYA00243413_ERZ654348 | MGnify/ENA primary metagenome ERZ654348 (study PRJEB26926, sample SAMN06165082) | human gut metagenome | biome: ENVO:00009003; feature: ENVO:2100002; material: ENVO:00002003... | reverse complement strand
TGCCTCTTGTCTCGTGGGCTCGGAGATGTGTATAAGAGACAGTCATAATAGGTACGCGTAGCTTCCGGTTACGACCACCTACGTTTTCTACGATGCAAAGGTACATCAAAAATCCGAATCTACGAAAAGAAAAGAGATATTTTTTCTTTATCGCCGCTCCTATGTGTTTGTTTTAGGGTTCCCCAATCCCTACTTTATTTCTTAGGAACGAAGGTTTCCCAGGTCTGATCATCGTAGAAAATACGGATTTCGGTAATCTTTCTTTGCGGTTTGTCTACAAATTTTACCGCCGCTTGGGCTATATTTTTAGGTGTACGATTTACACCATGCATTTGAGGCTGGTCAAAGAGCGAGGGAGAAGTAGGGGAGGCTGTGGCTCCTTCGGCTCCAAAATCGAGCATAGGCTCGGCAGAGGCGGCTCCAGAAGGCTGACTGCCCTGCTTCATCCCCTCAGCACCACCGGCTGCCCCATCCGTAATGCCTTGATGCATATCAGCAGCACCCTCTTCACTGCCACCCTGGGAAGCCTGGTTCTGATACATAGGAGGAGTACCGTAGAGTACCCAATAAACGTTTACCTGTGGAAAACTCTTATGGATGCCATCCACAATGCTGAGCGATGGATTGGTCTTCCCGTTGAAAATATTGCTCAGCGTAGCGGTCGAGATTCCGATCATCTGAGCGAAGTTTTGCTGAGTGAGGTGCTGGTCCTCCATCAGCTGTCTGATTCTATCTTTCATGCTCTAAAATTTTTAGTGTTCATTTTTCTACTGATACGATGTTTTATTTCCGAACAAGCCACTTTTGGACCCTTTTTCGGTTGATTTTACAAAGATAAAGCAAAAATTTAGAATAACCAAACATTTCTGAATAAATTTAGATTTTTAAACTTTAGGTTTCTGTTTGTAAATTTGAATTCTACTCACTCCAGTGTTCGGTTTTTATGTTTAGTTTTATAAATATAAACCTATCAATCAAAATATATGACTAACCTTTTCTTTATAGATTTAGGCTAAATCACTGGTTATTCATACTATAAACCTCCTAAATAATGGCATATAGAGCGATTTATGCAATATTTCCACCACACCTATGTAAAAATCTATGGTTTATAAAACAACTAAAATACATAACCAACTGAGTTTCCATTACTTACAAATTCATAATACGACATGAATATTTATTCATTCACAATCATAAATACCTTGTTTTATCTTTATTTTTGTAAATATAAAACATAAATTCGTGCATTTAGTTTCCTTGCATTTATGTTTATAAATCAAAACCGCACGTTTTGATTTATAAATTTAAAAACCTAAACTTAGGAATCGTAAACCTTAATAAATGCAAACGACCAATTTCAGACTACAGGAAATGGCAAATTTTTCCATTTCTAGCGTATTCCAGCCCATCGGCAAGGAAACGGGCAAATTCGCGAGTAATGAAGAGGGTTAATTTATGTAAGTTACTGATAACCAATAAAGTTAAGTCTATTTTCAGGCGAAAACGAAAAATGGGCATCTAGCTCGAAAAATCGCTTAAATCCCCCATTTTTGCCAAAAAATCGCCCAAAATGAGCCCAGATAAATGCTCCAAAAAGAGCTGAAAATCCCCTATTTGGGGCAAATTTATAATGCTAAACGCTAGTTGGCTGCTTTCTGGAAACAGGCGGCAAAGAAGGCAGAAAACGAAAACGAGCTCCTGCCGAGAGAAAACTCTCAGCAGGAGCTCGCCTACTCTCCCCCACCTCGCTCTTCAGCATCAGTGAAGGATAAAAAAGATGAGTTCTTTCATCAGTTCACCCACCGGAGTGGATGGATTATCCAGTCCCTTTATCTTCGCATCCACCTCCTTAAACTTCTCAATAATCGCCATCACTTTCACGCCCGTATAGTTCCTCATTCCTGTAATATATTCGCGCGCCGCCCAAACTCCGCGCAAATCCAGGAATTTTGCGAGCTCATTTTCGTTCTGCCTGTTGGGTGCATAATAAGCAATCATCAGGTTTTGGAAATAAGTAAAGAGCATCGGGAGAAGCGTGAAGAGAGAACCACTCTTCGGATTGCTGTCAAAATAATTTATTATCTGATTTGCCTTGAACACATCGCGGCTGATGATGGCACTTCTCAGCTCGAAGGCATTGAAGTCTTTGCTCACCCCTATTTCTCGCTCCACAATCTCCGGAGTAACACGCCGGTCGTTCTCTGGAAGAGAAATGAGCAGTTTGTCGAGCTCGGAAGTGAGTCGGTGCAAATCTGCTCCCACATGATCTGCCACCATCTGGGTAGCCTTGGGTTCAATGGTTGCCTTACGGGTCTTGAGATAAGTCTCGATGAAGCCCGGCAGATTTCGGTCGTAAAGCTTCTTGCTTTCAAAAACCACACCCGCCTTGGCAGCGAGGGCAGAAAACTTTTTACGACTGTCGAGCTTGCCGTTTTTATGACAGAAAACAAGGATGGTTGTTTTTACCGGATTTTCGAGGTACTTCTCGAGCGCTTCCAAATTCCGCAAATTCTGAGCCTCTTTCACAACCACTACTCTATACTCCGCCATCATCGGGTAGCCCTTACACAAATCTGCCACTTGCGCACCCGTAACATCAGCTCCGAAAACCACCGTCTGATTGAAGTCACGCTCCTCGGGCTGGAGCACATTTTCTGAAATGTAGTCGCAGATCTTATCTATATAAAAAGGTTCCTCACCCATCAGAACATAGACGGGAGAATACTTCCGAGCCTTCAAATCTTTCATGATTGACTCGTAACTTATTGCACTTTTCTTTTCTACCATTGGATTATTTTTTGTAACTTTGCACCCAGCAAACTCCGGGGGCGCGGACAAGCATTTGCTCCGCCTCCAAGTTCGCAGTTTTCTGAGGTGCAGTTTTCAGCTGCACTTCGACTGCAAAGTTACAAAAAATAAATTGAACTTCCTATATAAAAGAGGTAGTTTTTGAAAATGAGGTATGGTTAAAAGAAGAAAAGAAACCATATCGAAAACAGAAAAGAAAGAAATATAACCCTATATATAATAAGGTACAGAAAAATGATTCGCTTAAATTTGCCATCTTTCGACATCAAGGTTTCGGGCTCAAAACAGCATCCCCAGATACTGGATGTGCTGCGCCGGAAGTTCATCACGCTCACTCCCGAAGAGTGGGTGCGCCAGCATTTCGTTCATTTTCTCATCGAGCACAAGGGGTATCCTGCCTCGTTGCTCGCCAACGAAATCCAGCTGAAATGTGGCGACAAGGTGCTGCGCGCCGACAGTGTGCTCTACTCCCGTGAATTGCAGCCCCGCATGATCATCGAGTACAAAGCCCCTCACATCCCCATCACACAGAAAGTATTCGACCAGATTTCGGTTTACAATCTTCTGCTCCATGTCGACTTTCTGGTGGTGAGCAACGGGCTGGAGCATTACATCTGCAAGATGGATTATGAAAGTAAAAAATATGTATTTTTTGAGACCATTCCCGATTATTCCGATTTATTGACATTATGAGAGCGTCGGAGGATAGTCCGGAAGTTTTTAAACAGAGCTTCCCCAGCCTTCAAAATTTGCGAATTTCCGCCCAACCGGCCATCCGTTTTAGAATTCGCGAATTTTGGAGGCCTTTTTCTGCCCCTTTTCCTCTCCCTTTTTGAGCACTCCTTTTCCTCCCATCCCCCTTCTCGCGTTATTTTTTAATAAAAAAAACATTTTCATTTTGTAGTCTCCTCCTTTTATACTATCTTTGCATCTAATATATATATTAAGGTATAGACTGCCTAAAAGAACAGAAAGAAATGGAGAATAAAAAGATAAAAATCGCCGTAGCCGGAACAGGATATGTAGGCCTGAGCATCGCTACCCTGCTGAGCCAGCATCATGAGGTGGTGGCAGTAGACGTGGTACCCGAAAAGGTGGAGCTCATCAACTCGCGCCGCTCGCCTATCCAGGACGAATACATAGAGAAATATCTGGCTGAAAAGGAACTCAACCTCAAAGCCACAACCGATGGAGAAGAAGCCTATAAGGATGCCAACTTCGTAGTGATTGCCACACCAACCAACTATGATCCGGTGAAAAACTACTTCGACACCTCGCACGTAGAAGAAGTCATCCGTCTGGTGATGCAGGTGAATCCCGATGCCATCATGGTCATCAAGAGCACCATTCCGGTAGGCTACACCGAAAGCATCCGCCAGAAGACGGGCAGCAAGAACATCATCTTCGCTCCTGAATTCCTGCGCGAGAGCAAGGCACTCTACGACAACCTCTACCCGAGCCGCATCATCGTAGGCAGACCGAATGGTGACGAGCGACTGGACCAGGCAGCCCGCACCTTTGCAGAACTGCTGAAAGAGGGAGCCATCAAGCAAGACATAGAAACCCTGTTCATGGGACTTACCGAGGCAGAGGCGGTGAAACTCTTCGCCAACACCTACCTCGCCCTGCGCGTGAGCTACTTCAACGAGCTGGATACCTACGCCGAAATGAAGGGCCTCGACTCTAAGGCAATTATCGACGGAGTGGGTTTGGACCCTCGCATCGGCACCTTCTACAACAACCCTTCCTTCGGATACGGCGGCTACTGTCTGCCGAAAGATACCAAGCAGCTGCTCGCCAACTATGCCGATGTGCCTGAGAACCTGATTCAGGCGATTGTGGAGAGCAACCGCACCCGCAAGGATTTCATCGCCGACCGCGTGCTGAACATGGCTGGCTACTACGATTATGCCAACCAGAACAACTTCAGCGAGGAGGAAGAGAAGCCTTGCACCATCGGCGTATACCGGCTTACGATGAAGAGCAACAGCGACAACTTCCGCCAGAGCAGCATACAGGGCGTGATGAAGCGCATCAAGGCAAAGGGCGCGCAGGTTATCATCTACGAGCCTACGCTGAAAGACGGAACCACCTTCTTCGGAAGCCGCATCGTAAACAACCTGGATGCCTTCAAGCAGCAGAGCCAGGCCATCATCGCCAACCGGTATGACAAGTGTCTGGATGATGTGGCAGAAAAGGTTTACACCCGCGATATTTTCAGAAGAGACTGAATTGAGTTAAAAGTTTATAGTTAAAAGTTAATAGTTGGAAGCTGGAAGCTGAAGACGGAAAATAGGAAAACAATAATATTTATAATAAAGAGAAAAATAAGAAATGGCAAAATTAGTAATCAATTCCTACGAGGAATTTGCATCTCACCTCGGTGAGAAGTTAGGAGAATCAGACTGGTTGCAGATTGACCAGGACCGTATCAACAAGTTCGCAGACGCTACACTCGACCCACAGTGGATCCACGTAGACGTAGAGCGCGCCAAGGTAGAGAGCCCTTACCACAGCACCATCGCTCACGGTTACCTCACCCTCTCAGTACTCCCATACCTCTGGCAGCAGATTATCGAGGTAAACAACCTCAAGATGCTCGTAAACTACGGCATGGACAAGATGAAGTTCGGTCAGCCAGTCATCACCGGTTCACGCGTGCGCCTGGTAGCCACTCTCCACGACATCCAGAACATCCGTGGCATCTGCAAAACCAGCATCAAGTTTGACATCGAAATAGAAGGTCAGCGCAAGCCAGCCCTCTCAGGCATCGCTTCTTTCCTCTACTATTTCAACAACTAAAAGATGGCAGCAGGTAAATGGATAGGTGGTGTGCTCGGTTTCATCACAGCCGGTCCGCTGGGAGCCCTGGCAGGCTATGCCCTCGGTTCCCTCTTTGAGCACGGACTGGATGCGGTAAACCGCGACGGCGACCACCATTACAACAACGCCTACGATGCCTACAGCGGCCAGCAGCACAACGGCCGCCAGGGTTTCGGCAACCAGGGCTACAGCCGCCAACAGAGCTATGAGGGAGAGCGAAACTCCTTCATGTTCTCGCTGCTGGTGCTCAGTTCCTACATCATCAATGCAGATGGCAAAATCATGCATTCCGAGATGGAGATGGTGCGCCGCTTCCTGCGTCAGAATTTCGGCGAGGCAGCCAGTCAGCAGGGCGAGGAAATTCTCCTCAAACTCTTCGAACAGCAGAAGCAGATGGGCATGCAGCAGTACCGTTCGGTGATACAGGACAGCTGTCATCAGATACGTGCCAACATGATGTATGAGCAGCGCCTGCAGTTGCTCAATTTCCTCGTCATGATTGCCCAGGCCGATGGAATTGTGAATCCTCAGGAGATTCATGCGCTCAAGGAGATGGCCATCCACATGGGGCTTTCTGCCGAGGATGTAGACCAGATGCTGAACCTGGAGAGCGGGGCTTCTTCAACAGGCAGTCTGGATAATGCCTACCGTGTTCTGGGCATCAGTCCTGACGCCTCAAACGATGAGGTGAAGGCCGCTTACCGCAAGATGGCGCTCAAGCATCATCCTGACAAGGTAGCAGCACTGGGCGAAGATGTGCGCCGTGCAGCCGAGAAGAAATTCCAGGAAATCAACGACGCCAAAGACCGCATTTACAAGGCTAGAGGACTCTAGGTTCCAGATTAGGATTAAAAGTTCCAGATTAGGATTAAAGGAGTTAAGACAGATTGTCCTAGCTGCCTGAAAACGAAAAAAATAAAGGCTCGCCAAGCAATTTTGGCGAGCCTTCATTGTATCTTATCGTATCTTTATCAGAAGATTATCATCCGAAAAGAGCGGCGAGAGGAGTAAGATTAATCCTCATCCTCAGTCTTTCTTCTGCGGATAGCGCGCTTGCGCTTTGGCTTCTCCTCTGTCTTAGGAGCCTCAATCTTAACACCAGCCAATTCCGGGTCGATGAGGATACGGCCGCAATACTCACAAGGGATAATCTTCTTGTGCATCTTGATGTCGAGCTGGCGCTGAGGTGGAATCTTGTTGAAGCAACCGCCACATGCATCACGCTGCACGTAAACGATACCCAAACCGTTGCGGGCACCATTACGGATGCGCTTGAAGCTCTGGAGCAAACGTGGTTCAATCTTCTTCTCGAGCTCGAATGCCTTCTCCTTCAAATTCTCCTCTTCCTCACGGGTTTCAGCCATGATTGACTCGAGCTCAGAACGCTTCATTACCAAGCCCTTCTCGCGGTCTGCCTTCTGGTCCTCAGCCTTGTGAAGGTCGTACAGGCGCTCGTTGATCGTCTGCTGCGCCTCGCGGATCTTCTTGCTGCAAAGTTCGATTTCCAGCTCCTGGAACTCGATTTCCTTGCTCAAAGTATCATACTCGCGGTTGTTGCTAACCATTTCGAGCTGCTTCTTATAACGCTCCACGCTAGCCTGAGCCTCCTCAATCTCGTGCTGCTTCTGATCGATGGCGCGGTCAAACTGCTCAATATCGGTCTGGATTTTCTCGATACGAGTGGTAAGACCAGCAATATCGTCTTCCAAATCCTGAACTTCGAGAGGCAACTCACCTCTCAACGCACGCTTTTCATCAATTGCAGACAAGGTGGTCTGAAGCTGATAGAGAGCCTTCAACTTCTCTTCCACTGTCAAATCTGTAGGATCTTTCTTTGCCATAATTCCTTATTTAAATATTAAATGTTTAATGTTAAATGTTAAATTGGGCTTGCGCCCTTCCAGCCATCTTATAAACTGAAGTTATAAATACAATATCGGATTCGTATTTATCTCCGAGATGCAGCATTTGGCATCAGGGAAATTCTCCTGGATGATGCTGCGGAAGATTTCGCCCGTAAACTGCTCACTCTGATAGTGGCCGATGACGCAGATCTGAATCTCCTGTTCGTGGCCGAAATACTCATGATAGCTCATCTCGCCCGTGATGAAGGCATCGGCACCTGCCTTGATGGCTGCGTCGAGCAAGAAAGCACCTGCTCCACCGCAGAGTGCCACCTTCCTGATAGGACGTCGAAGCAACTGGTTGCACTGCACGCACTCCACGCCAAACCGTTCCTTGAGCATCAGCACCAAGTCGTCGGCTGCCAGGTCCTCAGCCACCTCTCCGATGACGCCCTCGCCGCCCTTCACGCCGTCCACTTCCTTCTCGCCAGCAAAGAACTGCACGTTTCGCAGTCCCAGTTTCTCGGCAATCTTGAAGTTCACGCCGCCCGCAGCCGCATCCATGTTGGTATGCATCGCCACGATGGTAATATCATTCTTAATCGCCTTGCGCACGGTACGCTGCACGTAGTTCTCGTCCGAGATTCTCGCCAGTTTGCAGAATATCAGCGGATGATGGCTCACGATGAGGTTACATCCCTTCCGGATGGCCTCGTCTACCACGGCTTCAGTAACGTCAAGACACAACAATGCCCCTGACATTTCTACCGCCTCTGTCAATCCAACTTGCAGACCGGCATTATCATATCCTTCCTGCAAGGGCAGAGGCGCGTAATGTTCAAGGGCATCAACTACCTGTTTTATTTTCACGCTCCTATTCAATATTTTATTTTTAGACTGCAAAGTTACTCATTTTTCCCCGATTTTATCTCCATACAGCCCTCCGTTTAAACTTTTTTAATACAAAGTTTCGCTTTTGCGCAAAATATTTCACAAAAACAGCCGATAGTTGTAGATTTTTTATTAATTTTGCAAGCATACTTCATAAAAGCAGAACGGAGCCCGTCCCCAAGGAAAGGTTCCCGATGAAGAACAGAGTATAATAAATTGGTTTAGAACATCGTATCATAAAAATAGTATAGCTTATGCATCAATCTACATTACCCTGCGATTTCGCACTCCCTGCCGAATGGGAGCCACAGAGCGCCATCATGCTCACCTGGCCACATGCCGGCACCGACTGGAAACCGTATCTGCCAGAAATTACAGATACTTATCTCGAACTGGCAGATATCATCACGCGCTACGAGCAGCTGCTTGTGGCTACACCCGATGTGCCCGCCACCCGATACCAGCTCAAGAAAAAGCTCTCTGCCGAACAGATGAGCCGCGTGCTGCTCTACGAGGTAGAAAGCAATGATACCTGGGTGCGCGACCACGGACCCCTCACCATGGTGCTGCGCAGAAAGCAGAACACCTGGATGGTGCCTTACCGCATACTCGACTTCAAATTCAACGGCTGGGGCGAAAAGTTCAGATGGGAGAAGGATAATGCCATCACCCTGCAACTATACTATCAGGCTGCCTTCAATGCCGATATAGAGAACCACCAGGGCTTCGTGCTCGAAGGAGGCAGCATCGAGAGTGACGGAAAGGGTACACTCTTCACCACCTCACAGTGCCTGCTGGCGCCTCACCGCAACCAGCCGCTCGACCACGACAGCATCGACCATCTGCTGCAGACTTTCTTCCAGCTCAAGAGAGTCGTCTGGCTGGATCACGGCAATCTGATAGGCGATGATACCGACGGCCATATCGACACCATCGTGAGAGTGGCTCCACACGACACCTTATTATATGTAGGCTGCGATAATCCGGAAGATGAGCAGTATGAAGACTTCCAGGCGCTGGAGAAGCAGCTCAAGGGCCTCTTCACCTGGGAGGGATACCCTTACCGCTTGCTCAAACTGCCGATGCCCGACCCTATCTATGATGAGGGCGACTGCCTCACCACCAACCCTGAGAGCGAGGGCGACCGCCTGCCTGCCACCTATGCCAACTTCCTGATACTGAACAAGGCGGTGATTTATCCCACCTACAATCAGCCGGAAAAGGACGAGAAGGCACGCAAGCAGATTCAGCTCGCCTTCCCCGACCGCGAAATCATCGGTGTAGATTCGCAGATCATCATCCGCCAGCATGGCAGCATCCACTGCATCACCATGCAGTTGCCCGAGGGAGCCCTCAGAGACTCAACATTCCACATTTAACATTAAACATTTAACATTAAAAGTAAAAAAATGAACGTCGGTTTATTACAACTTCATAATACGGCAGATATCGCCAACAACAAGCAGCGCCTGGCAGAAGGCATCATCGACCTCGCCCATCGCGGCGCAGAGCTCATCGTGCTTCAGGAGCTTCATAACTCCCTCTATTTCTGTCAGGTAGAGGATGTTGACCTATTCGACCTGGCAGAGCCTATTCCGGGCCCTTCGACCGATTTCTACGGCAAGCTTGCCAAGGATCTCGGCGTCGTCATCGTCACCTCCCTCTTCGAGCGCCGCGCTCCGGGGCTCTACCACAATACGGCGGTAGTGATGGAGAAGGATGGAAGCATAGCCGGAAAATACCGCAAGATGCACATTCCCGACGATCCTGCCTACTACGAGAAGTTCTATTTCACTCCGGGCGACCTCGGTTTCCACCCTATCCAGACCTCTGTAGGCAAGCTCGGCGTGCTGGTTTGCTGGGACCAGTGGTATCCCGAAGCAGCCCGTCTGATGGCGCTGCAGGGAGCCGAAATGCTCATCTATCCTACCGCCATCGGCTACGCTACCTATGATACCGAGGAAGAGCAGCAGCGCCAGCGCGAGGCGTGGACTACCGTGATGCGGGGCCATGCCGTAGCCAACGGATTGCCGGTCATCGCCGTAAACCGCGTAGGTTTCGAGCCTGATCCTAGCGGTCAGACCGAGGGCATCCAGTTCTGGGGCAGCAGTTTCGTAGCCGGTCCTCAGGGCGAGCTCTACTACCGCGCCAGCAATCAGGAAGAAGAGAGCCTGGTGGTAGATATCGACCTGAAGCACAGCGAGAATGTGCGCCGCTGGTGGCCATTCCTCCGCGACCGCCGCATCGAGAACTACGGAGATATTACCAGGCGATTTATCGATTAACCCAAGTTTGCCGGAAATTCCGAGAGAATATCGGGATTCCGGCATACATATATATATAAGGTATAGATTTTCAGGATAAATGGAGAATTTGGAAGTGATGGTGATACTTTTCATCATCGTGATTTTAGGTTACGTCGCCTGCAAGTTGGGATATATGGGCGACAAGTTTGACAAGAAGCTATCCAGCATGGTGGTAGATATCACCTGTCCCCTGCTGGTGCTCTCGTCAGTAATGGGCGATGAGCTGCCCGACCGCACGCTCATCCTTCCCCTCCTGGGCGTAGGTTTCCTTACCTACATCCTTTTGCTGGTATTCGGTTTCTGGGTGCCGCGTCTCATCACTCGCAATCATGATGACCAGGGCATGATAGGTTTTGCGCTGATGTTTGCCAACGTAGGTTTCATCGGCTACCCTATTGTTTCAAGCATATTCGGTCCGAAGGCCATTTTTTATGCCGCGCTGCTCAACATGCCGAACACCTTTTTTATTTTTACGGCAGGTGTCATGCTCATCAAGGGCGAGTACAGCGTCAAGCAGTTCAATCCTAAGGTGCTGTTTTCTCCGGCTCTTCTTGGTGCCTTTGTTGCCGCCCTCCTGGTAGCCTTCGGGGTTCATACGCCCGATATCATTGCGCGTCCGGTAACGATGGTGGGCAACATAACGGTTCCGGCAGCCCTGATGATTATCGGTTCTTCGATGGCTAAGTTGCCGGTGAAGGAGATTATCGGCAGTCCTAAGGTATACCTCTCCTCGTTCTTGCGTCTTGTGGTAGTACCTCTGAGCATTTATTTCCTGTTCAAGGTATGTGGTGTAAGCGATCAGGTCAACGACATCAATACGGTTGTCATTGCGATGCCCGTAGCGAGTTTCGGCACGATGTTCTGTCTGAAATACGGCCGCAATCCTTCGCTCATCACCGAGATGACGTTCATCACCACGGTTGGCAGCATCATTACCATCCCGCTCATCACCCTCCTCTTTTCGTAATGCAGGAAGGGTGAAATGCCTGGCGTACTTGCGTATCTTACTGCAATGACATCTTTTTTACGCATTGAACGATAAAAAAATCTCCATTTTTTCGTTATTACCCGTTTTTTGCTTATCTTTGCAAATAAATTTGGCACGAAGAAATCCTTTTTACCAATAATATAAATTAGAAAAAAAATGAAGATAAACAACAGTACGAAGAAAAGCCTGCTCATCATCGCACTCGCGATGGCCAGCACTACTTACCAGACACAGGCCGCTCCGATAGAACATATCGGCGACAGATACATCATGCATATTCCAGAAATGGAACTCACAGGCGAAGAATCACTCCTCGATGTGCTCATGATGTGCCCGGAAGTCATCTCACTCAACGGCAACAACATCATCGGCGGAGATCCATTCGCCAACCTCTACGGCAAGTTCGTCATCCGTATCGACAACCAGGAATACGGACTCGATTACGCCACCTTCCTCCACCATTTCAAGGCTCGGGAGATAGAAACCATCAAGGTGTGCCAGAACGCCGAAGTGATGAAGGGATGCAGCAGTCTGAAGAAAGTCATCGACATCACACTGCGCAAGAAGGAGAACGGAACCACCGGCAGATGGGGACTCTTCGGTGATACCTACGGCGGCGCAAAAGGCATCGTCAGCGTCATCAGCCAGCAGGATAAACTCCGCGTGCTCAGTCATGTAGAAGGCAACTTCCAGCGCACCTCCAGCAGCGATAAGGACGCCTACCAGGGCATCTCAGGCACCACCGTGAACCACTACTCCCACGAGGGCGCCAAGCTCAATCTGCTCTGGACGCCTACCGCGAAGGATGTGCTCGAAATAGATGCGATGCAGACCTACACCCGCAACCATTTCACCCACATCCCGGCCGATTACGTGCGTGCCTATCATCTGCAGGCCGACTATACCCGCACGCTCGCCGACAACGGCTCCAGCATCCTCTTTACCCTCGGTGCCGAGCATATCAGCGACAACGGACGCACGCTGGAAGAAACCCATACTGCGCCCTACCAGAACCACTCCACCTACCCCTTCATGGTGATAGAATACGCCACTCCAGTCATCACCCCTGATCTCTGGATTACGGCAGGTTTCGAGGGCGGACTCTCCATCGAGAAGAACTGCGTCGCCGGTTACACCAACCATTCCAACTATCAGGATTTCTACGCCCAGCTGGATTACAACATCGGCAAGTGGGGATTCATGGCAGGCGACCGTTTCCGCATCATCAACTTCCGTCCTAAGCAGATTGCGCCGGAAGAGCACTGGAAGCATACCACGCGCAACCATATCTACTCGGCGAGCGCCTATTACCGCTTCACGCCGGGTCATACCCTGCAGGCCACCTACTGCCGCCGCATCTTCAATCCCGAGTTTGGCGATTTCGTAACCGCGGGCGATATGGAGGGCTCCTGGCAGCCGGTTTATACCGCCGATATCGGCAACAGCATGGCGAATGTGGTAGAGCTCAAGCATACCTACAGCCGCCCAGCCTTCGTGCTCAGCACCTCGGTGAAGAACATCCACCAGCACCTGTTCAGTGCCATCCACGACAATACGCTCGGCATCGGCTCCACCGCCTTCTGGCACAAGGGCATCCTTCGCCTCACAGCCGGAGTCAACTACTTCTGGCAGCGCAGCGAAACCCCTTCAGAGGAGGCTCAGCAGCGCAATGCGGAGTATAATCATTTTGCCGTGTTCAAGTTGGCACCGCAGCTCACAATGGCCGATGGCTGGCGCTTTACGGGCAACCTCATCTGGTGTACCCGTCGCCGCAGCGATCCCTACACCCCGGCTAATCTCTATGCCGAGGTAGGGGTATACAAGAATCTGGGCAAGCACTGGACGCTCGAGGGCCGCTTCCACGATATGGCGAGTCAGCACTTCGGCAATCGCGCTGCCACCATCGGCTGCACGTATTATTTTTAACTTGAGCTTTAACAATCTTTTTCTAAATCAGAAGCAAGATTTCTGTTCCTTTCTTATTTTCTTATCAGAAAGAAGAAAAATTTTAAAAAGAAAGGAACAGTATATATGAGAAAAATTGATTTCAAGAAGATCGGGCTGGCAGCGATGATGCTCCTGTCGGGCCTCACATTCCAGTCGTGCGATAACGATAACGATACCGATTGGGACCGCGTTTTTCCTAACGCACTGGTAACCGTGAAGAAGAGTGGCGATGCCTGCTATCTGCAGCTCGACGACAACACCACGCTGCTCGCCAAGAACCTGAAACCAACCATCTTTGACGGTAAGGAGGTTCGCGCCCTGGTCAACTACTCCCAGACCTCGGAGAACAGCGAGAAGTATAACCAGGTGATTCACGTCAACTGGATAGACAGCATCCTGACCAAGAAGCCAGTTCCTTCGCTCGGTTCTGATACCGAGAACCGCGAGAAGTATGGCGACGACATGGTCGACATCGTACGCGACTGGGTAACGGTGGCAGAAGATGGCTATCTCACCCTCCGTTTCCGTGCTCTCTGGGGCGGTCAGAAGGTGCATTACATCAACCTCGTTAGGGGTGTGAATCCAGATAATCCTTACGAGGTAGAGCTGCGCCACAATGCTAATGGCGACCCTCAGAACTACTGGCGCGATGCCCTCGTAGCGTTCAATCTGAACGGAGTCGTGCCTGATACCGAAGGCAAGACGGTGAAGCTTACCATCCGCTGGCATTCCAGCCAGGGCTACAAGAAGGTAGATTTCGACTACTGTTCGCGCAAGCCTATCAGCAGCCCGAAGATGCTCGAAGGATACAGCCAGGAAGGAAGAGATATCCGATAAACGAAGAAAAAGCAGATAAAGCAAAAGCCCCGATGCATGATGCACCGGGGCTTTTTACTTTTTTACCTTTAAAGGCTGCTGCAGCTTGTTATGCCGAGGGTGGTAGCGATGGCCGTAAGGAAGGAGATTGCAATCTGCAAAATTGTTTTCCAGGTACTTGCTTTCATAATGTTTATTTTTTAATGTTTAATGTTGAATGTTGACTTGGTAGGGGGATGCGCCAGCTTCCGTCAGGCGTTAGGGAGAGACGCATCCCCCGTTAGGCGGGTCCTGCGGGGGTTGGCCTCAGGCGAGGGCTTTACTCAAGCCCGCCACCGTTATCCTGAGAGCCGCCGCCCTGGCTGGCGCCGCCTTGTTCAGTGCCGCCTGAGGTACCACCAGAGGTGCCACCCTCGTCGGTGCCGGTATAGCCGCCGTACTCCTGAATCTTGCACTTCTTGCGCAGCTCAGAGTTGCTCCAGCTTTTTGTGTTTCTCACAATCAGGTGTACACCCTCTACGCTGGCAGCCGTTACCTTCTCCTTGGTATCCTCCGCCTTCGAAGTCATACCGATGGAGAACAGGCCGAGGTCAGAGAGACGCACACTCTTACCGTCGAGAATCAACTCCTGCAGATGGTCGAGTGCATCCATCAGCACACCGTGGATAGTACCTCGGGAGTAAGGCGAACCATGGTCAGAGATGTGGGATACGAATCCCTCGAAATCCACCTCGCGGTCGGTTACCGCAGTGGCATACCACTTTTTCTTACCAGCGTTTTCGCCGCTCTGTGGTGTACGCTGCAACTTACGATACTTCAATGTTCCTTTCTGTTCCATGATCTTAAATTATTAAAGGGTTAATATAAATGTTACTTGAATTAATGTTAATTGTCTACTTGCTGGTTGGGGGTGCAGCCTTTCTTGAATCACGATGCAAAGGTACGGCAATTTTCTGATACTACCAAATTTCACCCTGCAGAGTTATGTTAAACGAATTTAGCACTTCGGACGCATCCGGTTAATCTTGCCAACTCATAATTTATCGTGCGAGAAAACTATGTAATGTAAAAAGTTTCTCTATGCTTTCTCATCCCGAAAACAGCAGGAAGCAAGAAATCATCCATCAATGCTTCCACCTTCCTCAACCTCCAAAGCGTGACAGTTGTGACAGTTGTGACAGTTTTGAGAAGCTTAAGTACCGCCACG
>ENA-UAHD01000232-UAHD01000232.1-human-gut-metagenome-genome-assembly--contig:-NODE-232-length-18101-cov-4.269035_pt1 | contig 18101 bp, 17 predicted proteins | sample MGYA00243413_ERZ654348 | MGnify/ENA primary metagenome ERZ654348 (study PRJEB26926, sample SAMN06165082) | human gut metagenome | biome: ENVO:00009003; feature: ENVO:2100002; material: ENVO:00002003... | reverse complement strand
CTCTTACAGTAATCATCTACAATTTAATGTTGTACAAAGCAAAAAGAGCTCTTTTTGTTGCGTGAAATTATTATGTCAAGTTGAGATGAGAACGGTTACATGTATAAATAGCACAAAGAAAAAGCTTGTAATGATGTAAAAACATAGAAAAATTATGCATAATCACGAAAACAATACTAACATATTGACATTAAATATGCAAAATAATATAATACAGACAAATGAAATCGGTTACATAAGGAGGGATAAAATATCGAAAAGAATATTACAATATCAGATATTGCGGAGAGGGCAGGTGTATCTAAGGCAACAGTCTCCAGAGTATTGAATTCACCGGATATTGTGGAAGAACATACCAGAGAAAATATTATTAGAATAATGAAGGAGTTGCATTATACGCCATCTCAGACTGCGAGAAATTTATCAATGAAAAGCTCTTCTACGGTTGGTGTGATTGTTCCGGAAATTAGCAATACTTTTTTTGGAGAATTATTTTCTGGGGTTGAAGAAATTACCAAGAGACATAATTTGTCGTTGCTATATTCTGGGAATGATAACGATATGGATACGGATTATAAAGCACTGGACATGATGAAAATGCAGAGAGTAAGAGGATTGCTGTATATCCCGGCAGTTAATTATTCAGCTCTTGGAGTTTTGGATAAACTGCAAAGAAAATTGGATCGTATGAATTGTCCGATTGTCTGCATGGATCGAGATATAGGATTAAAGTGTGATATAGTACATTTTGATGACCAGAGTGCCGTGCGAAAAGCTGTGTTAGCATTGGCCAATGAAGGACACAGAAAAATTGCAATTATAATTGGAGACAAAGAGAATATATTGTCTGTTCAGCGATTTGAAGGATATTTAGAAGGTCTAAAGAAGGCTGGTATTCCATATGACGAAGAGCTTGTATTTAGAGGAACATATACGAGAGTGTCAGGATATCAGGTGACAAAACAGATGATTGCGAAGTCAAAGCAGCCTACAGCTGTAATTACATGTAATAACTTACTTAGTAAAGGATATATACAAGCGGTATGTGAGCATACGCATGGAAAAACTGACATGTATACACATATAGGACTGGATGAAATTGACATGATGCAGTATCTTGGAATTCCGTATAATTGTATCCATCGTGATGCATACGAATTAGGACATTCAGCAGCGGAACTGCTGATAAAGAGATTGGAGCAGCCGGATGAAACATTTCAGCATATGATATTGAATTCTCCGCTGGTTCATCAGACATTTTGAGAATGAGTGATTGTGTATTACTCATAAAATACACAATCACTTACTTATTACAAAACAATGAAAGCGGTTACATAAAACAAATAAAGGAAGGAAAAAATATGAAATTAGCAATGGGCTGTGATCCGGCTGCGTACCGGTTCTACAAAAAATTATTAGAGAGAATGAAGGAAGAAGGTTACGATATCGTAGATACGGGTTGCGAATCGGAAAATGAAGCAGATGGTGGAAAGTATGCAGAGATTGCAGAAATAGTATCTAACAAGGTTGTATCAAAAGAATGTGATTATGGAATTCTGATTTGTGGAACAGGTCAGGGAATGGCAATGGCAGCAAACAAGATTCCGGGAATAAGAGCAGTACTTTGTTATGATGTTTTTCCGGCAGTGCTTAGCAAAAATGATAATAATGGAAATGTTTTGTGTACCGGAGCATGGTTCATGGAAAAGAAAGGCATTGACTTTACAATGGCAATGATTCATGCATGGTTATTTTCCGGATACACAGGAACACATGAAGATGGCATGCTGGCGCTTAGTCGCCTTGATAATAAAAAATACCAGGAGGTGATGTAATATGGATCGTTTTCAAGAATTATCTAAAATTGCGTTGGACGAGTTATCAGAAGTCTTTGCAAGAATGAGTGATGAAAACGTGAGAGAACTATTGGAGGAAATCAAAAATGCAAAGCGTGTTTTTCTGCTTGGTGCAGGAAGGGAAGGGCTTTCCACGAGAGAGTTTGCTATGCGCTTAATGCATTTAGGAAAGGAGTCTCATTGGATATGGGATGATACCACTCCAGCTATGAACAAAGGAGATTTGTTTATATGCGCATGCGGAAGTGCTGACGTGGCACATGAAAACATAATTTGTGATAATGCAAAGAAAACAGGTGCCACTATTCTTTTAATTACCCCATCTGCAAAAGGACATATATTAGAAATTGCAGATAAGGTAATAAGGATTCCTGCAACTGCTTATAAGGCGGTATACAACTCAGAGGATGAGTATGTACCGACAGCTCAGATGATGGGGAATCAGTTTGAGCAGGCATTGCTTGTATTCTTCGATGTAATTGTAATGATGCTAAGTGAAGAAATGGGAATTTCCAAGGAAGAGATGGAAGCCCGTCACAGAAATATTGAATAAATATCACAGGGGGACAAAATTATGGCAAAAAAATTATTGGCAATGGTTTTAGGGTTAACAATGATGATAGGTGTAGCAGGATGCTCTGCAGTAGACACCGGTTCTGGTTCTAATGATAAGAATGCTGATACACAGGTAAGTGTCAGCGCTGAATTATTAGATGCTGCAAAGTATAAATCAGATAAGGAACCAGCGGATTGGACAATTGCAGTTGTCGTTAAAGATGGTACGTCGGACTGGTTTAAGAGAATGCAGGTTGGAGTGGATGAATTTGGCAAGGAAAAGACAGTTGATGTAATACAGAAGGGACCAGCAAATGCGGATGCGGCATCACAGGTTCAACTGGTTGAGGACATGATTAATCAAGGTGTTGATGCGTTGTGTATTGTCCCAATTGATCCGGGTGCATTGGAATCAGTTTTGAAAAAAGCCATGGAAAAGGGCATTGTAGTAATTAGTCACGAAGCCTCAGATTTAAAAAGCACATTATATGATGTAGAAGCATTCACCGCTGAGGATTTTGGAAATACAATGATGCAGGAGCTTGCAAAAGCAATGGGTGAGAAAGGGCAGTATGCTCAGATGGTTGCCTATACTACATCAACAACTCATATGGAATATTCTAATGCAGAGTATAAGTATCAGAAAGAAAATTATCCTGATATGTCGCTGATTAATGATACTGTACCATCGGCAGAATCATCAGAAAAGGTTGATACAGCTTATAGTAAGGCGAAAGAGTTATTAAAGGCAAATTCTGAGCTTGCTGGATTTACCGGAGCAGCTTCCGTTGATATCTTAGGTGAAGCTCAGGCAGTTGAAGAGTTGGGATTAATTGATAAAGTATCAATTGTTGGTGTTGGAACACCAAATGCAACAAGAGAGTATGTCAAAAATGGTACGATAAATGCGGTGTGCCTGTGGGATCCGGCATCAGCAGGATATGCTATGTGTGATTTGGCTTACAAGGTGTTATCAGGCGATGAAATAAAAGAAGGAATTGACCTTGAGCAGGATGGGTATGATAGTGTAAAAATCCAGGAAGGTGTAAATCGTTGCGTATTAGGTAATGCTCCATTGATTTTAAATAAGGATAATATTGACGATTACGATTTCTAAATATAAAACTGTATTTAACTTATGAAGTAGTCTGGTGAAAATCCGGATGGATTTAATTAAAAAACATCCGGATTTTCAGAAAATAACAGTTTGAAGGAGAGTGAGGGTTAATGTCAGAAAATATTTTATGTGTAAAAAATATCAAAAAGTCATTTGGCGGGGTGCATGCATTAAAAGGTGTAGATTTAACAATTAAGAAGGGCGAGACACATTGTCTGGCTGGTGAAAATGGATGTGGAAAATCAACTATTATTAAAGTAATTTCGGGGTTTTATAAACCGGATGAAGGAACAATAGAGATTGATGGAAAAGAATATACAAATATGTCTACTGCTGATGCGATTGCTGCAGGTATTCAGGTAATATATCAGGATTTTTCAATTTTTCCCAATTTAACAGTAATGGAGAATCTGGCTTTTAATCAAGTATTGGCAGAGAAGAAAAAATTTGTTAATAAGAGAGAATTTAGAAAGATTGCAGAAGAAGCTGTCAAGAAGATTAATTTTGATGTAGATCTAGATGCAAGAGTTGAAACACTTCCGGTTGCGGATAAGCAGCTGATTGCTATTTCGAGGGCTTTATTACATAATGCTAAGCTCATTATTATGGATGAGCCAACTACAGCTTTGACAAAGAAAGAAGTAACTCGATTATTCGGAATTATAGAAGAATTAAAAAAAGAGGGTATTACAATTTTATTTGTTTCACATAAACTGGATGAAGTATTTGAAATTTCGGATAGTATCACAATTCTTAGAAGTGGTCAAAATGTATATAAATGTCCTGCAAAGGAAATGACAGAAGAAAAATTCACTTATTACATGACTGGAAGGAATATTGACACTACCGATGTTAAAGAAGTAAAGGATTTTTCGAAATCTGATAAAGTGCTTGAAGTAAAGAATCTTTCAGCAAAGGGATTTGAACATGTAAGCTTTGATTTACATGCAGGCGAAATCCTTGGTATTGCCGGACAGCTTGGTTCAGGCCGCACCGAACTCAGTCTTGCTTTATTTGGAATGCTTAAACCTACGAATGGAAGTATTAGTGTTTCTGGAGAAACGGTTCATCTAAAGAATGTGGCTGAGGCTCAAAAGAATGGAATTGCATTGGTTCCAGAGGACCGTTTGACAGAGGGATTATTTTTACCACAGTCAATTTATAAAAATATATCGGTAACAAGCTTGAAAGAAATTTCAGGAGCGTTTGGTGTAGTAAAAGAAGCGGCACAGAAAGAGTTGTCAGCACATTGGGTTAAAGAAATTGGAGTTGCCACTAAAGACCATACACTGCCGGTTCAGACTCTTTCGGGTGGAAATCAGCAGAAGGTTGTACTTGCACGATGGCTGGCGACTCATCCTAAAATTCTTATATTAAATGGTCCAACTGTAGGTGTGGATATAGGTGCAAAGTATGATATTCATAAATTATTACGTGAATTAGCTAAAGGTGGGATGGCTGTGCTTGTTGTGTCAGATGATGTAGCTGAGATTACAGCCTTATGTGATAGAGCTTTGATTATGAAAGCTGGAAGAATGACAGGCGAATTTAAAGGCGAAGAACTTACAGATGACAATCTGTATAAGTCAACTATATAGGGGGGGTGTAAAGATGAAATTTAATGTGAAAAGCATCATGAAACAGACGGAATTTTATGTTTTATGTATTATTATCGCATTTTCGGTAATAATTCAGGTGCGTTCAGGTCAGTTCTTTACAAGTAACAATTTAATGGATTTAATAAGGTCAATGATTATACCTGCTATTTACGCATTATGTGCATTGCTGAGTTTTGTAAGTACAGGTGCGGATGTATCATTTCCTTTAATTGCAGCACTTTCAGCGTATATTGCTGTAACACTTGGAAATAACTTTTCATTAGGTGTTATTCCAATATTTATTATAGCAATTGGGGTTGGATGTCTTATTGGCTGTATTAATGGGTTCTTTATTGTTAAGTATAAGTTTAATAGTTTGATAGTAACGCTTGGAACATCATCTATTTGTAGTGGTATTTTGTTTGGCGCATTTGAAGCTGGCAGAACAGAACTGCCAGATAAACTATATAAGCTGAGTAAGATAAATATTGCAACTGTTACAAATGCAAAATCAGGGCTGAGTTCATCTCTTCCGGTTACATTTATTATTATGATAGTACTGTATGTAATTGCATATCTGATTTTAAATTACACAATGGCAGGAAGAAGCGTATATGCAGTAGGCGGAGATGAAGTCAGCGCACAGAGAGCAGGAATAAATGTCGGAAAAGTCAGATTTCTGGTATTTGTTGTAAATGGTGGAATAGCTGCAATTGCAGGTTTATGTTATGCAATGATGTCTTATTTTTATCTCCCAAATGAATATGCTGGAGAAGAAATGCTGGTAATTGCTGCAGTAATTCTGGGAGGAACACGTATGACAGGAGGAATTGGTACTCTCAGAGGATGCCTGCTTGGAACATTGCTTCTTACAATGGTTGCAAATAGTTTGATTTTGCTTGGAATTTCAGTATATTGGGAAAAAGTATTTATAGGAGCAATTATAATAATAGGTACTGCAATTTCTGCTATGCAGGCAAAAAGTGCATCGAAGACGACCGCGAAGAAGAAGGGGGTAGAGTAAACATGAATGAATCAAAGAAAATGAAAAAAAGTATTACCTTACCTTTTGATGAAAATTCGAGAAGATTAATCATTATTTTGGTGGTATTGCTTTTTATAACTGGAATTACAAAGTCATCACAGTTTTTGAATGTAGGAAATGTACAGTCAATTGGAAAGCAGCTTACAGAATATGGCCTTATGTCACTTGGAATGGGTATATGTATGTTAAGCGGAGGAATTGATTTATCAACAGTATATATTGCAAATTTATGTGGAATAAGTGCAGGATTAATTATTCAGAGTAATACAAGTGGAGTTGCAGGAATAATATTTGCATGTGTAGTTGCACTTGTTGTAGGTGCTTTATGTGGTATTTTTAACGGATTCCTTGTTAGCTTTCTTAATATTCCGCCAATGCTGGCAACACTAGGTAGTTATGAACTATATATGGGAATATCCATTGTTTTGTCCAAGGGAAGTACTGTCTCTGCGAATGGACAGTTTAATATTCTTTCAGCAATGACGATTTTTGGAATTCCGTTACCATTTATTTTGTTTATAATTTGTACAATTATACTCACATGGATTATGAGTAAAACGAGTTTCGGAAATAAGGTATATTTAGTTGGAACAAATGCGAAATCCGCAAAGTTTGCAGGAATAAATGTTAAGAAGACGACCTTGTGCTGTTACATGATTTCAGGCATTTTATCCGCAGTTGCAGGACTTGTGAGCTTATCGAGATTGAATTCTGCTAAGGCGGATTTTGGAACAAGCTATACAATGCAGACAATATTGGTCGCTGTTTTAGGTGGAATTAATCCGGATGGTGGTTTTGGTAATATACCGGGAATTGCTTTTGCGGTTATTATTCTTCAGACACTGTCTTCTTATTTAAATCAGTTTCCAGCTATCAGCAACTATTACAGAGATATGATCTGGGGCATAGCATTACTTGCAGTTTTAGTATTTAACATTTACATTTCAAAACGACGTGCAAAAAAGGCAGCATCTAAATAAAAAGGAGGTATAAGATTATGCAACACGGAATTTATTACGCATATTGGGAGCATGAATGGGATGGAGATTATCATTATTACATAGACAAGGTTTCGAGTCTTGGTTTTGACATTTTGGAAATTGCTGCCGGGCCACTCCCGGAATATAGTGATGAAGAGTTAAAGGAATTAAAAAAGCATGCGGCAGATAAAAATATACGACTTACTGTTGGATATGGTCCAGTGCCGGAAAATAATATTTCAAGCAGTGATCCAGCGGTAAGAAAGCATGCACTTGAATTCTATACTGATTTGTTTAAAAGAATGGAAAAAATTGGAGCAACTCTTATTGGCGGAGCTTTATATTCATGCTGGCCTATTGATTTTTCTAAACCGGTTGACAAAAAGGGCGATTGGGAGAGAGGAATAGAAGGAATGGCCAAACTTGGAAGGATAGCAGCAGAATGCGGAATTGAGGTGCTTGGCCTTGAAAGTTTAAATCGTTTTGAAAATCATGTTATTAATACATCAAAGGAATGCACTGCGTTTGTGAAAAGTGTTCGTGAATTAGAGCCTAAGGCATCTAATGTAAGTGTAATGTTAGATACTTTTCATATGAATATTGAAGAGGAAAGTATTGGTGCAGCAATACGTGAGGCTGGCAGTTTACTGGGACACTTCCATACAGGTGAGTGTAATCGTATGGTTCCGGGAAGAGGACGAACACCTTGGAGAGAGATTGGAGAGGCATTAAGAGACATTAATTATGATAAGACAGTTGTGATGGAGCCTTTTGTTATGCCGGGAGGAACTGTAGGACAGAATATTAAGGTATGGAGAGATATTGTACCTGACACAAGCGAAGAAGCATTGGATCGTGACGCAAAGAAGGCACTAGAATTTGAACGATATATGCTTGGATGAAATTCGGAGGATAGCAATTGAAAAAATATGATGTTGTTGCTTTAGGCGAGCTACTAGTAGATTTTACTGATTATGGAATGAGTGGACAGGAAAATCCGGTTTTTGAAGCAAATCCGGGAGGAGCTCCGTGTAATGTACTTGCTTTATTAAGAAAATATAATAAATCCTGTACATTCATAGGCAAAATTGGTAATGATTTTTTTGGGAAAATGCTGACTGCTATATTGGATGAAACCGGAATTGATCACAAAGGATTAATTATAGATAATTACTATAATACAACACTAGCATTTGTGAAAAATTATGAAAATGGCGACCGAGAATTTTCGTTTTATCGTCATCCGGGAGCGGATATGATGTTATCGTCAGATGAGGTTGAGTATGAACAGATAAAGCAGTCTAGGATCTTTCATTTTGGAACTCTTTCTATGACTGATGATAATGTAAAGGAGGCAACAAAACGAGCAATTGAGACCGCTAAAAATAACGGATTAATCATTTCTTTTGATCCAAATCTCAGACCACCATTATGGAAAAGTCTGGATGATGCGAGAAACCAGATAGCATATGGATTAAGTCAGTGTGATGTTTTGAAAATCTCGGATAATGAAATTGAGTTTATGACAGGAACATCTGATTTTGACAAAGGAGCAAATATTCTTATGGAGAGATATCCAAATATAAAACTCCTTAATATAACAGCCGGTGCTGATGGAAGCTATTCTTATTATAGAGAAATTAGGGCATACGTACCTTCATATTTGCTTGGTGGAACAATTGATACAACAGGTGCAGGCGATACATTTTGTGGAAGTGTGTTAAATTATCTATTGGATCATGATTTAGAGAATTTGAGTAAAGAAAATTTGATAGAAATGCTGCAAATTGCCAACGCTGCCGCATATCTGGTCACAACAAAGAAAGGCGCAATCCGCTCAATGCCTGATCCGAAAGATGTGCAAAAAGTAGTAAATAATAATTATATAAGAGAAGATTAACGAAAGCCCTGCATATCACGAATATGCAGGGCTTTAATCAGCTGGCAGTTTATTATGAAATACCTGGCTATTTTGGAAATGTATAGAACAACTATATGATTTGATTATTAAAAGAATGATAATTAACATAAAACTATACGATTATTTATTTCTGAATAAATTGCAGACACCCCCTGTGAAGTAGTATAATAACAACAATTAATAAAGCTAATTGCACAAATGGGAATTGGCAATAAGCATGAAATGAGGTTTACACTATGGACGTAAGAAAAATGAGAAACGAATTACTGGGAAAGCGCCTTGTGGCTGCGCTTGAGTCGCGCAACATGGAGGCATATTATGTCGAGACAAAGGAGGAGGCTGTTAAGAAGGCACTGGAGCTGATTCCAAAGGGCAGCTCAATCAATATGGGCGGTGCCACATCGGTGAAGGAGTGTGGTCTGTATGAGGCGCTCTCAAACGGAGAATATCAGTTTTATGACAGGGACAAGGTGTCTACGCAGGAGGAGAAGCAGGAGATAGCGTTAAAGGCATTTACATCGGATTATTTCCTTGGAAGTGTCAATGCGATGAGTGAGGATGGCGTATTTATCAATATTGACGGAAATGCAAACCGCGTGGCTGCATATGCTTACGGACCGAAGCATGTGCTTCTTATAGTAGGCATGAACAAGGTCGTAAAGACCGAGGCAGACGCTATGAGCCGTGCGAGAAATGAGGCAGCGCCTATCAACGCACAGCGCTTTGGCATAGACACACCATGCTCCAAGAACGGTACCTGTTTTGACTGCAAGAGTCCGCAGTGTATCTGCTGTCAGATTCTGACCACACGCTTCTCAAGGGTGAAGGGACGTTTCCAGATTATTCTTGTGGATGAGAATCTGGGCTTTTAGTAACTGTTCAGTACAGAAATATGCGGTACCGCATATTTCGTAAGAAAACGTATATTATGTAGGAGCAAGCGCCCATCAGCGCAGCTGATTCTTATGCGCTTGCGGCTCGCAACTGTGAAGGTACTGAACAGTTACGACTTTTAATATATTGACCCTCATATCATTTTTATGCATTATACGGAAACGAAACATACGGTCAGGAAACATACGGATAAGAAACATACGGATAAGAAACATACGAAAAGGAAATATACGAAATGGGATATTTAATTAGTGAGACAACAAAAGAGGAACGCGAGGCAATTGTGGCTGAGTCGCTTGGCAATATCGAGGCTACCTGCGATGGCTGCATGTCGGGACTTGCCGAGATGTATCAGGACTATATTGACGGAAAGAAGGAGCTTCGTGAGATAAATATGGAGTTCAATGCCAGGTATGTGCACGGAGAGGATATGCCGGGGCGAAGCGGCTGTGGATATAAGTAATGTGAAGCGGCTTGGGATAATTACCGAAGCTTAATGATATCAGGGAGACGCAGATGATTTCATGCAGGGATGTTAACAATTTACAAATGGATGGAATGGAGCTTGTGGCGGGAGCAGCAGGGCTTGATAGGATGGTGTCATGGACGTATCTGGTGCAGACAAAGCCTTATAAGGATCATATGAATCCGGGCAACTTTGCGCTGCTTGTGGTAGATTACAAGAGATTTTCCATGGACGAGGCATATGATGCCATGGTTGAGCTGAATGAGCTGGGGATATCGGGCTTTGCGATTTCGGTTGTGGAGGACAGGGAAGAGGCACCACAGAGGATGAAGGACAAGGCTGATGAACTCAAGCTGCCGTTGTTTTATATCCGGTGGGAGGGAGCTACTTTTGTAGATATTGCTCAGAGCGTCGGAGAGCTGCTTTTAGAGACCAGTGTGGATAATAAAAGGACCGGGGACTACCTGTATAATCTGCTTTTTGGATATGAGGTAAATGATAAGTATATCGAGAAGATTTCTGCACAGTTTGGTCTGACCTTTGACCGGCCGTACAGAGTGGGAATCATCGTGATAGACCGCAAATACGGAGTGAATCTGGAGCAGGACGAGCACACATATACATACTATACCGACTGCCTGAACCGCGAGGTTATCCATATGAAAAAAACGCCTATGTATATGAGGTTTTTGAACAAATTTGTGCTTCTTTTTGAGGAGACAAAGGATATGGAGACGGAGCGTCAGATTGAAAGGATACTTGGGGACTTAGACAGTCGTGCACCATTTGCAGGGCTCATTCACAGCACATGCATACTTGGTGCTGCATACAGGAAGCCTGCGGATTTTGGCAAGAGCTATCAGGAGGCGAAAAATCTCATCCCCAAAAAGGATATTTTACCCAATCCGACCAACAAGAAGGTAATCAGTGCCAGATCCATGGGCATATACAAGTATATGTTCAACAGTGGCAATCAGCAGGAAATCATGGATTATTGCAACGAGAAGCTAAAGCGGCTTGAGATGTATGACAATGCAAACGGCTCCTTTCTCATAGATACGCTGCTCAATTATTATATGTGTGGCTTTAATGTCGGAAAAACGGCACAGATGATGTACGTTCATCGTAATTCCCTGCAATACCGTCTGAAAAAGATAGAAGAAATACTGGAAATCAGCCTTGATGACTCGATGGAATATCTGGATGTAGTTAATTGTATTCTTGTAAAAAGGCTTATGTTTAATTAGTTACTGTAAAAATGCACAAACAAATTGTGCAAAATTAACATTGCAAAGCTGCTTCATTAAGTTTATTATACGAACTAAGCAAAGGCGCTGGAGAAAAACTCCGGCGCCTTTTCGTATTTCAATAATCAAGGAGGTAAAGATTATGATGAAGAGAAGTAAGAGATTTGCAGCATTGATATTGACAGGTGTAATGGCAGTGACAACATTGTTTGGATGTGGTTCGTCATCAGGAGGAGCTGCCTCAGATAGCTCAGCGGCAGACAGCTCATCAAAGAAGGTTTTAAAGGTTGGTATGGAATGTGCATATGCTCCATTCAACTGGACACAGGATACAGATACCACACCGGACGGCAGCAAGGCAGTCAAGATAGCAGGCTCTGATTACTATGCATACGGCTACGATGTAGTAGTGGCACAGAAGCTTGCAGACCAGATGGGAATGGACCTTGAGGTACATAAGGTTGAGTGGTCATCAATCGGTATCTCACTCGATGCAGGAGATTATGACTGTATCATCGCCGGTATGGGCAAGACAAAGGAAAGAGAAGCGTCATACGCGTTCACAGAGCCTTATTACTATAGAAACAACTGTATCGTTGTTAAGAAGGGCGGCAAGTATTCAAATGTAAAGGGTCTTTCAGATCTCGCAGATACAGGTTGCAAAGTAACGACACAGCTTGGAACAGGTTGGATTCCACTTTTAGACCAGATAAAGGGTGCTGAACAATCAGGAAACTTTGAGACTACATCAGAGTGCTTCCTCGCAATATCAAACGGCAGCGCAGATGTATGTGTAATCGATGTTCCGACAGCAGAGTCAGCAGCACTGACAAATGATGATTTACAGATTATCGAGCTGGATGAGAATGATACATTCACAGGTGATGATGAAATGGTAAATGTATGTATCGCAACAAGAAAGGATGATACAGCACTCAGAGATAAAATCCAGGATGCCATGAATGCAATCGGCTGGAATGACAAGGCAAAGATGGATGAACTGATGGATCAGGTTCTGACACAGCAGCCGGCAGCCAACTAGTTGTTAGAGATTTATCTGATTCACGAAAAGATGAAAGACTGTGGGATGATGTTATATCGCATCATCCCACAATAGTCTGATAAACCGGCGTAAGCTGGGGATTAGAGAGATAAAAGTGAGGTAGCAGTATGATGATAAGTAATCCAAGTAATTCGTTAGAATGGATGGTATTTCTGGCGCAGAAATATTCAAGCATGTTTATCAAAGGAACCTGGCTTACGCTGTACATATCGGTAGTTGGTACATTGCTTGGCTTCGTATTGGGATATATCGTAGGCATAGTAAATGATGTAAAGCTTAACGATGGCGACAACATCGTAAAAAAGGTCCTTATCCGTATAGTAAAGGTGATATTTACAGTTTATGTTGAAGTATTCAGGGACACACCAATGATAGTTCAGGCGATGATTGTGTACTATGGAATACGTCAGATGGGCTATGAAAACCTGACACCTGTATTTGCAGGTATTCTCGTAACTGTATTAAATACAGGTGCCTACATGGGAGAGACAGTCAGAGCAGGAATCGGTTCAATAGATATGGGACAGCGCGAGGGCGCATGGGCCATGGGAATGTCACCGTTTAAGACTATGCTTTATGTGGTTTTGCCGCAGGCATTCAAGAACATCATTCCTGAGATGGCAAATACATTCCTTTTAAATCTGAAGATGACGTCAGTACTCAATGTTATCGCTGTGCAGGAGCTTTTCATGGCTGCCAAGACAGTCGGTGGAAACTACTACAAGTACTTTGAGTCATATCTGGTCATCGCGGTAATTTACTTTGTACTTTGCTTTGTATTTGATAAGCTCTTCAAGCTGATTGAAAAGAAGCTGCAGGGCAAGACAGACTATGCACTCGCAGTTGAGTACATGGACAATGAATAGGAGGCACAATATGAGTGAGACAGTAATTTCAATTAAGGATTTAAGCAAATCATTTGGTGATCATGAGGTACTTAGAAAGATTGATATTGATGTGCATTCCGGCGAGGTCATCTGTATTGTGGGCTCCTCAGGTTCGGGAAAATCCACACTGCTTAGGTGCATCAACAAGCTTGAGAAACAGACCTCAGGAAAGATTTTATATCACGATAAAGAGGTCAGAAATGTACAAAAGGATATCAATGATTACCGTTCAAAGGTGGGAATGGTGTTCCAGTCCTTCAATTTGTTCAACAATATGACAGTGCTCCAGAACTGTATGCTTTGTACAAGAAGGGTGCTTCATCTGCCAAAGCAGGAGGCCTTTGACAGGGCAATCACGCATCTGAAGGCAGTCGGCATGGCTCCTTATATCAATGCAAAGCCATCGCAGCTCTCAGGAGGACAGAAGCAGCGAGTTGCCATTGCCAGGTCGCTTTGTATGAACCCGGAGGTGCTTTTATTTGATGAGCCTACATCGGCGCTTGACCCTGAGATGGTCGGAGAGGTGCTAAATGTCATGAAGGACCTCGCGAGGACAGGACTTACGATGATAATCGTCACACATGAGATGGCATTTGCCAGAGATGTTTCTACAAGAACTATTTTCATGGACTCAGGATATGTGGCAGAGGATGCAGCACCGTCAGAGCTGTTTACAAATCCTAAGAATCCAAGAACAAGAGAATTTTTAAGCAGATATCTGGCAGGCTAGATATGGTTGGCATTCAGAAGGAGGAAATGATAAATGGATAATTTTGTAGTAACCTTTGCCAGAGGATTTGGAACAGGCGGAAAAGCAATAGCATCACAGCTGGCAAAAGAGCTTGGAATACACTGTTATGAGAACCGTATTCTGACTCTTGCAAGCCAGCTGAGCGGACTTGACGAGAATGTGTTTCAGGAGGTAAATGAGAAGCTGCGTGAAGAGGGCGGATTTACGAGCTTTTTGCGAGGGATTCCAAGAGCAAAGGGATATATATCAAGAAATGAGAAGTTCAAATCAGATGACAGGCTCTTTGAGTATCAGAGCCAGATTATCAACGAGCTTGCAGACAAGGAATCCTGCGTCATAGTAGGAAAATGTGCCGACTATGTATTAAAGAACCGCCCAAATGTAGTGAGCATATATATTGAGGCACCGCGTGCATTCTGTGTGGAGCGTACCATAGCCAATATGGGGGTGACACCTGAGGTGGCAAATGCCACGATTGAGAGAACAGATAAGTTCAGGGCAGATTATTACAAGTACTATACACACGGAAACTATTGGACCAATCCGGTGAACTACGACCTGACACTAAACAGTGAGCGTGTCGGTGTGGAAAACTGTGTGAAAACGATAGAGCAGTATCTGATCATAAAGGGCTTTATCAAGGCTGATATGATTAAGCCGGTGGGAGAACTCATATAAAAAGTATATAACAAAAATTGCAGCTCGTGTATTGAGCTGCAAATTTTTGTTATTATTATATAGATATGTCTATCCAAGCAAAGCCTTATCAGAAGCAAATTCCTCGCCGGAAACCTCCTCAAACTTCATGAGCAGATCCTCCACAGTGAGGTTTTTCTTTTCCTCGCCTGAGATATTAAGGACAACCTGTCCGTTATTCATCATGATGAGTCTGTTGCCGTGAGCGATGGCATCACGCATGTTGTGTGTGACCATCATGGCTGTCAGGCTGTTCTCCTTGATGATTTTGTCTGTGAGAGCGAGCACCTTTGAGGCTGTCTTTGGGTCGAGAGCTGCGGTGTGCTCATCCAAAAGCAGCACCTTCGGCTTCTGGAGTGAAGCCATGAGCAGTGTAACAGCCTGACGCTGTCCACCTGAGAGCAGACCAACCTTTGAGGTCATTCGATCCTCGAGTCCCAGGTCAAGCTCCTTTAAAAGCTCGTGGAAACGCTCCTTTTCAGCCTTTGTGATGCCCCAGCCAAGACCACGGCGCTTTCCACGGCGTGCTGCAAGTGCGAGGTTTTCATCAATCTGCATGGTTGCGGTAGTTCCTGTCATTGGATCCTGGAACACACGTCCCAGAAATGATGCACGCTTGAACTCAGGAAGTCCTGTGACATCCACTCCATCGATGAGAATTGAACCATCGTCTACAGGCCATGTGCCTGCAACGGCATTGAGCATGGTCGATTTTCCGGCACCGTTTCCACCGATAACAGTGACGAAATCGCCCTCCTCAAGCTTTAAGTTTACACCATTAAGGGCATGCTTTTCATTGATTGTGCCCGGATTGAAGGTTTTATGTACGTTTCTAATCTCTAGCATTTATTTGCCCTCCTTTGCGTTAAGTGCTGCGGCAGAGCGTTTGCCGGCCTTTTTGAATGAGGCCTTGCTCTTGCCCTTCAGGTAAGGCACCGCAAGGAAAATTGCCACGATGATTGCAGTGAAGAGCTTTAAGTCATCACTTGGCATCTGCAGCCACAGAACAATTCCGATTACAATGTAGTAAACAATTCCACCAAATATGACAAAGATAAGTTTTCCCATGAAATTCATGTGCTTTCCGAGGATTGCATCGCCGAGCACCTCACCGATGATAACGGCGGCAAGACCGATGACGATTCCACCACGGCCCATGTTTACATCGGAAAAGCCTGAGTACTGTGAAAGCAGGCCGCCTGAGAGCGCTACAATTGCATTTGAAAGCGCAAGACCGATGAGCTTCATGTTGTCGATGTTGATACCTTGAGCCTTGCTCATTGCAGGGTTGCAGCCTGTGGCACGGATAGCAGAGCCCTGCTCTGTTCCGAAATACCAGTAAAGCACCGCGATAATTACAATCGAGAAAATCACACCGACAATTATCGCATGTGTCAGATTACGTGATGAAAGCACCAGATTATATTTATCTGCGCTAAGTGCCTGGTTGGCGTGGCGCTGCATGATATTTAAGTTGATAGAGTAGAGAGCTATCTGTGTAAGGATTCCTGCCAGAATCGGAGGAATGCCGAGCTTTGTATGTAAGAGACCTGTGCAGAGTCCTGCGAGCAGACCGGCAATACATGCGCAAAGCAGTGAAACCCAGATATTGTAGCCGTTAATCGTCATCATAACGGTTACGGCACCACCTGTTGCAAATGAGCCATCAACCGTCAGATCTGCGAAGTCCAGAAGTCTGAAAGTGATATAAACACCGAGTGCCATGATACCCCAAATCAGACCTTGGGCTATATTGCCCGGAAGGGCATTGGTGAATGCAACCGGATTTAAGGTTGCAAAATAATTCATTAGAATCATTTTATTAAATACCTCCATAGTGCAGCTGTTTATTCAGCTGAGATTTCCTCATAGCCGTCCGGAACTGTGATTCCAAGCTCCTTGGCGCGGTCCGGAAGGTACTCCTTAGTGAACTTAGGAGCGCTCTTGACCTCCATAGTTTTGATGTCTGTACCATTTACAAGGATATCGTAAGCCATCTCACCTGTTGTGTATCCAAGGTCATAGTAGCTGATAGAAAGTGTAGCAACACCACAGCCCTTAGCGATTCCTTCCTCGCCGGCGAAGATAGGTTTCTTAGCCTGTGAAGCTACATTGTTGATAGCCTCTGTACATGAAGCAGCAGTGTTGTCAGTTGGGATGTAGATTGCATCAGATGCATCACATGCGCTCTGTGTTACTGCAGCAACATCATTTGAATCAGAGAAGGTGTACTCTTTTACAGTGTATCCCTCGTCCTCAAGGTATTTGGTAATAGTTGTTGACTGGTAGATACTGTTTGGCTCAGATGAGCAGTAGATGATACCGATGTTCTTTGCATCCGGGAAGAGCTCCTTGATGCATTTAGCCTGCTCATCGAGTGGAGCGAGGTCTGTAGTACCTGAAATATTCTTTCCTGTAGTGCCTGACCAGTCTGACATATCAAGAGCTGTAGCGTAGTCTGTGATAGATGTTCCGAGAATCGGGATAGAGTCTGTGGCTGCTGAAGCGGCCTGAAGAGCTGCTGTTGCATTTCCAAGGATAAGGTCATAGTCGTTTGTGACGAACGTGGTGCAGATTGTAGAGCATGTAGAAGCATCTCCTGCGGCATTCTGCTCGTCAAATGAGACATCGTCTCCGAGCTTGTCCTTTAATGCGTCTTCAAAGCCCTTTGTAGCGGCATCGAGAGCCTCGTGCTGTACGAGCTGGCAGATACCTACCTGATATTTGGCATCTGAGTTCTTACCTGACTGTGTGCCACCGTTTGCTGAACCGGAATCTCCGCATCCGGCAAGTCCAAGAACCATTGTTCCTGCAAGAACAAGTGAAGCTAAAATTTTAGATCTCTTTTTCATGATAATTCCTCCTTTTGTCAGCGCTTTAAAGCGTTGATGTATCAATTAGATAAATTATATTAACTTATTAATGAGAAGTCAAGGGAAGATGAGGAAAAAGTAGCAATTTGCTGCGGAAACGCAGGAAATTAGCGGATTTCGAGGTGTAGTCAGATTACGGGAATGCGTAGCAT
>ENA-UAHD01000227-UAHD01000227.1-human-gut-metagenome-genome-assembly--contig:-NODE-227-length-18240-cov-6.356283_pt1 | contig 18240 bp, 10 predicted proteins | sample MGYA00243413_ERZ654348 | MGnify/ENA primary metagenome ERZ654348 (study PRJEB26926, sample SAMN06165082) | human gut metagenome | biome: ENVO:00009003; feature: ENVO:2100002; material: ENVO:00002003... | reverse complement strand
TGGTTGTCGGCATAAACACCAGGATGATATACCTGCTCTATGATGACGGCTCCCGGTCTGAAAGAGTTATTCTTAACGAATTAGGCAGTTGCAAAGGTATCATACAAAGCGATGGTTACTCACCTTACCGGAAGCTCGAAAGCGATGCTTATCCCAATATCACACGCATCCCGTGCTTGCAACATATAAAACGGAAATTTATAGATTGCGGTGAGAAGGACCCGGATGCAAAAAGAATCGTGGAGCTGATAAACGCACTTTATCAAAACGAGCATAAGCATAAAGTTGGGGTTGAGGGATGGACGGTAGAACAGAATCTTATGCATCGAAAAAAGTATGCGCCGGACATACTCGGAGAAATAAAAGATGTGCTTGATGAAATAGAAGAACGGGGGGATTTATTACCTAAGAGCGAACTGCAGGAAGCCATTACCTATCTTCGCAATGAGTGGAATGCAGTGGTGGACATCTTTAATTATGGTGACACTTATCTGGACAACAATATGGTTGAACGGATGAACCGGTACATATCCTTATCAAGAAAAAACTCATTGTTCTTCGGCAGCCATAAGGGGGCCGAACGAGGCGCCATACTCTATACGATAGCACTCACTTGTAGGATGCATAAAGTGAATTTATTTGAGTATCTCACGGATGTGATAAACAGAACAGCCGAATGGCAACCGAACACACCAATTGAAAAATACAGGGAACTGCTTCCTGACAGATGGGAAAAGGCTAATGACTAAAAAGGGATCATTAGCCTTTTTATTTTAATACACTATATAGAATCGCGGAGACGCTTACTATCTTACACACATCTGCAACCGTATCTTGCACTGCATAAAACAATTGTATATCAGCTAATTGAATCCGATTAGTGTAAGGTGCAAGATGTTTTTGCATTTTCAAACTTTATAGAGTCGATTAAGTTTTAATTATTTATTTGTCAGTTCACTATTCAGTAATTATAATTCAATCGCAGCCTTTAAAGGTAATTGATTGGAAGCCGGACCGACAAGAATCTCAAATACCCCCTTTTCTACTACAAAGCGGTGTTGATTCATATCGTAATAAGAAAATGCGTCTTCATTCAATACAATAGAAAGGCGTTGTGTCTCTCCTTTCTTCAAGAACACCTTATCATAGCCTTTCAGTTCTTTCAAAGGACGGGGAACGGAAGATTCTACATCATGCACATATACCTGGGCTATTTCCGAAGCATCCATTTTTCCTGTATTCTTTATATCAAAGCTAACCGTCACCTGATGTTCACCGGTTTTCTCCACAGCTAAATTACTATAAGCGAAAGTAGAATAAGACAACCCATAGCCAAATGGATAAAAAGGTTCTTTACCCGAACGGTCATATCCCCGATAGCCAACAAAAACACCCTCTGAATAATCGACACGTTTAATTTCCGCTTTCAGATTCTCATAATAGCTGTCATGCACCGGATTATCTTCCCATTTCTTTTCGATAGAAATCGGCAACTTACCACTCGGAGAAATCTTTCCAGTCAATATTTCGGCTATTGCCTGTCCACCCTCCTGTCCGGGATACCATGCCATCAAAATCGCTTTTGCAGCCTCATGCCAAGAGGTAAAGTCAACTCCACCGCCAGCATTTAACACTACTACCAGATTCGGATGCAGAGAAGCTACTTTCTGAATGAATAATTCCTGATAATGTAACAGAGCAAACGGGCGATCGAACCCCTCTCCTTCTGTATTGCTATTGAAACCAGTACAGAATACAACATTATCCACCTTTGCCAATCCTTGACGAAGTTTCTCTTCATTCAGCCTGGATGCTTTAAAACGGATAATTGCTGAAGAGATATTATCAAAAAACTCGATTCGGAAGCTGTATTCTTTACCTGCCTCAACCGGCAGTTCCACTTCACGGCTTGAATATGAATGATTACCCCAGTCGCCTGTAATATGCTTATCATTCACAAACAGGCGATAACCATCATCGCCACCAATGGATAGTTTTAATAATCCATCCTTTTGAGACATATAACTGGCTGTCCAACGGACAGAAAATCCATCTTCCGGAAAACCTTCCAGTGGTGCTCCATATTGCCAGTCATAATCAACTGATGCTTCTGTACGAATGACCTCCGGTTGTCCCGAAAGCGTTTTATTCTTAAAATATTCGGCTTTAAATCCTTTCGTCTGCCGAGCGGCATCCGCGTAAAATTCATGAAGAATATCCTCATAAATCACATCGTCCGTCAACAGAACGAGGTTCTTTTTTTTCAGTTTTTCCAGTCCCTCACTAACAGATACCGTAGAAAATGGAGTTACAAAACCACTTCCACCACCCGTAGGAATGCGGTCGGCATTGGGCCCCATCACAGCAGTCTTTCCTTTCAAGGGGAGTAGATTTCCTTCATTCTTCAGTAAGACTACACCTTCGCGTGCCAGTTCTAAAGCAGCCTGGCGGGAAAAAGGATTATCCTGCGCGATGTTACTGTCTTTCTGTTCCTTATCCAGCATGCCGTAAGCAATCAAGGTCTGCAAGATATGCTGCACTTTCAGATTGATGGTTTCTTCTGTCACCGTACCGTTTTTGATAGCAGGTATAAGATTGTCGACATTCATAAAACGTCCTTTCGGCATTTCAAGATCAAGTCCGGCATTAGCGGCTCCTACGGCAGAATATACGGAAGTCCAGTCCGACATTAAGATACCTTTAAATCCCCAGAGATTACGCAAGATATCAATATTCAACCATTTATGTTCGGTAGCATGGACACCGTTCAGAAGATTATAGCTGTTCATTACAGCACTTACATTCGCTTCCTGTACAGCTTTCCGAAAGGTCGGAAAATAAATCTCGTGCAAAGTACGTTCGTCTATGTCCGAACTGGCATGATGACGGCTCCATTCCTGATTATTAGCTGCAAAGTGCTTGATGGTGGCAATAACTCCTTCCGATTGCACGCCTAGGATATATTGTTTAGCCGTTTCACCCGTTAAATAAGGGTCTTCGCCAAAGTATTCAAAGTTACGTCCACACATAGGAGCACGGTAGATATTTACTCCCGGTCCGAGCAGTATATTCACTCCTCTGGCTTTGGCATCCTGTCCCAATCCTTGCCCCAGTTGATAAAGCAGACTCCGGTTCCAGGTAGAAGCGGAAAGTATTCCGGAAGGATAGAGAGTGCTCTTGGGGGCATGATTACGAATTCCCTGCGGTCCGTCCGCCAGTTTTATTTCAGGAATCCCCAGACGGGGGATTGCACGAAGCGAGAAGCTGGTATATCCGGAGATATACTCTATTTTCTCTTGCAAAGTCATTTTAGATACAATTTCCCTGGCACGTTGTTCGGCTTGGGGAGTGATTGTCTGCGCACAGGTTAATATGCTCCATGCAAGCATACATAAACCTATGCCTCCTATTTTCTTTTTCATGGTGATTTTGTATTAATATAGCATTGTTAAAAACCAACTAGTCTATCAGTTCTATTTTAACGGTCTGTCCCTGTACCAAAATATGATATTCTCCGGCTTCAAGGAACCGTTTACCATCCTCATTGACAAAACCGAAATCACGTTCCAGGTCTATGTCAAAACGGAAAGTCTTCGTTTCTCCGGCTCTAATCAACTGTTTTTCAAAGTGTTTCAGTTCTTTCACCGGGCGGGTAATCGAGCAATACGGATCGGATATAAACCAATGAACAGTCTCTGCTCCATCGCGAGCACCGACATTAGTGACAGTCACTTCTACAGACAATCGATCGCCGCGCTTCACTTTAGTAACAGAAGGGGTAACGGTGCCATACTTAAATTCGGTATAACTTAATCCATGCCCGAACGGATATAACGGATCGCTTGTTATATCTTTATAGAATCCTTGATGTCCACGTCCGCTCTTGCGGCGATTGTAATAAATAGGAATTTGTCCCGTTGAATAAGGGAATGTCATGGCAAGTTTACCGGATGGGTTGATACGTCCTGATAATATACCGGCCATCGGCAACGCGCCATTCACACCCGGTTGCCAGATTTCCAGTATAGCATCGGAAATTAGTTCCAGACGATTCAATTCCAACGGACGTCCATTCACCAATACCAGTACGATAGGCTTTCCGGCTTTCTTCAGTTCTGCGGCCAGTTCTTCCTGAATCTGCGGTAATGCGATAGAAGAACGGGAAGCATTCTCCCCACTCCAGGTCATCATCTCACCCAAACAAAGAACAACTACATCAGACCAGCGTGCAGCTTCCAATGCTTCTGCAAATCCTTCTTTGTTATCTCCTTTCGTAGCACAGCCTGCTGCATAACGCAATTCAGCTTTTCCTGCAAATTCAGTAGCCAGTCCATTATAGAGCATGGCAACATCCGTATCTTTTCCATGACCACACCAGGAACCCAACAAGTCCCAACCATTTTTTGCCATTGGTCCTATCACGGCAATCTTCTTTTTATCAGTCAGCGGTAATGTTTTGTTTTCATTTTTCAGCAAGACCATGGATTCCGCCGCAAGCCGGGCTGCAATATCCATACTTTGCGGACGGAAGAAACGTTCTTTCTCACTTGTTGCGGGAGTATAAGGACGTTCGAACAGGCCGAGACGGAATTTCAAAAGTAGAACACGACGTACAGCTTCATCTACTTGAGCTACCGATACTCTGCCCTCTTCTACCAACTCCTGCAAATGGCGGTCGTAAGCATGAGACATCATATCCATTTCAAGACCGGCAGTAAACGCATGCCAGGCTGCTTCTTTTTTGGTCGCTGCCAATCCCTGATTTTTCAACTGTTCGATGGCTCCCCAATCGGAAACAATAAATCCATCATGCCCCCAACGTTTCTTTAATATCTCGGTCATTATGTAAGGATTGGCCGAACCCGGCACACCGCTGATATCATTAAAGGAACTCATCAGTGTTGCCGCACCTGCTTTCACACCCATCTCGTAAGGGAGCAGATAAGTATCCCAAAGAGTTTGTTTGGATATCTCGGTATAGACATAGTCACGCCCGGCTTCGGATGCCCCGTAACCTACATAATGTTTCAGACAAGCTGCCATACGGTTTTCTGCTGACAAGTCATCTCCTTGATAACCTTTGACGGAAGCTGCACCGAATACCCCGTTTGTATAAGGATCTTCACCATAACCCTCTGCCACACGTCCCCAGCGGGGATCACGAGCCACATCAATCATCGGTGAGAAAGTCCAGTCCACTCCCGACATACGCGCTTCCTGTGCAGATACAGCACACGCCTGCTCTACCAAATCCGGATTCCAGGAACAAGCCTGTGCCAACGAAATAGGATACACGGTACGGAAACCATGAATTGCATCGTAGCCGAAAATAATAGGAATACCCAGACGAGACTCTTCCATTGCTTTTTTCTGCATACTATTACGCAGTGCGGGATTTGTTTCGAAGTAAATCAGAGAACCGATTTCTGCGGGCACTTTCTTCACTTCTTCACCTACATTATTCACATTGTTATTCCGTCCCAGGGTATATTGATTAAGCTGCATCACTTTCTCTTCCAAAGTCATGCGGGATAGGAGATCATTTACGCGTTTCTCTATCGGAGCCTTCGGATCTTTATATAGTGCAACATCTTTTTTATCTTTTGCCGAAAGGGTGCATATAGAACCTAGCAAACATAATCCGTAAACCAATACTTTCTTTCTCATCGGTGTTTTCGTCGGTTAATTAGTATATAAATATAGCTTTATCAGACAGCCACAACATGGCTTCTTTTTATCGTCTTTCAGATAAATCAGTCACCTTATACGGATGCTTCACTGCTGCATGAGCAGCTTTCTGGGCAACAGCTTTTCGAGCCTCATCCAGGCTCTCCGGGGCATAAGGATTTCCGATTACATTGCGTTTGAAGATACGTTCGAACCAAGTGCAGGCAGCAGTATAACGTCCGACTTTCACATCCAGATGATGTCCGTCCCGGTTCATATGATCGCCAATGAAAGAGGTACGGGCATTCTGTATGGCAGTGCCCGTAGGGATAATCATCTTAATCTTATATGCCTTACCTGCTTTTTTCACTGCATCTACAATTGCGTGATACATCGTCAGCTGATCGCGGTTGTAGTTTTTAAATCCACCGTGATTGGAAGTGGATGCATAGGCCCAAGTCTGGTGCAGCATCAACTTTGTTTTCTTGGGAAGACGGGCTTTTACATACTCTATGAGCTCGGGAAGAGAGGCTTCATACGTCTCATACATTCCGGAAAAAGTACTTGCCTGTTGCAGGCTGACATAATCCCAGTCTTCATCCGCCAACACCATTTCCAAAGACATCTTGCCTTTTTCCCGTTTCTTTCCATCCGTACCGATTTTCCGGTAGGCATAGGCAGGAGCATTTTCACGTGCATTCTTCACATGGCGTTCCAGAGAACAGCCACCAATAAACATATTGCCGATTATGGTTGAAATGCCTTCGGCTTCCGCAAGTTCATGCAGATATTGCTCAACGGCATCTTGGGAAAAGCTGTTGCCAATGGCAAGTATTCTGACCGTTTTTTGCTGGGCATATGCTCCTCCGGCAAGAAGGAGCAGTATGCACATACAAATCACTATATTTCTATATTGCTTCATTGTAATCAATATGATAAAAAACAAACCTTATTTCGCCAGGCTAATGCATAGTGCATTGATATGTCCTTCCGCGGCACTACCGGTATCAAGCCCTTTCACCTCGACAATGACCTTTCCCTCCGAATCCGGTTCTACATTCTCAAACTTGGCAATGTACTCCTCGAAGTTTGCGGCAGCAAACGAGGCAGCATCCTTGATACCTGTCTTCACTTCTTTAACCGCACTCTCCGTTTTACCTACCAATTTATAAGAAGAGATACGGGCGTCTTTGCTTCCATTGAAACGGATGGCTAAAATAGTGAAATTATATTTCCGGGCTACATCCAGTTGAGAGATTTCTATTCTTCCTGGACCTACATCACCCTGGTTTTTCTCTCCTTTCACTAACAAACCGTCTTTCCATGCAGTCAGAGGAAATTCCACGCCATCCACCGTCACTGGGCTAGCCGGTTCGGAACCGACTCCAGCATGAGTCGCAGTAAATCCGTCAAGCACTCTGACACCAATATTCGTATAATTGTTTTCCACATCTTTTATCCAGCTGGTGGTTGAACTTTCCTGATGAGAAGTTATATTATTCCACGGAGTGGCAGAAAGTGAAGTCGGACCGAAATCAATATAGATGGGGGCTTTCAAGTCGGTGTCAGATATCTCCGGTTGCTTGAAGTCAACCAAATCGGTCACTTCATCAGGTTTCTGCACAGCGTAATGGGCAGCATTTTGTGCAATCTTCACTACCTGCGGGTCAATCGTTTCGGGAGCATACGGGTTGCCAACAACGTTTTGTCCCGTAATCATCTCAAACCAGGTGCAGGCAGCAGTATATCGCCCGTAAGTAACCTCCAGATGATAACCGTCACGGTTGAATGCATCACCCAGGAATGAGGTGCGGCCGTTCTGTATGGCTGTCCCCGAAGGAATCAACAGGCTCAAATCCGTATGATTCGTCATAGCCTGTCGTGCAGCCGTTACGATAGAAGAATACATCGTCATCTGGTTGCTATCATAATCCGGGAAACTTTCATGAGTGGAACTGGAAGCGTATGCCCAAGTCTGATGCCACAGCAGTTTAGCTTTCGGACAACGTTCCTTTATTCCTGCAATCAAATCAGCCAATACCGTATATGTTTCGTATTTACCGGATTTACCGCTCGCCTGTTGCAGACTGATATAATCCCAGTTTTCATCCGCCAATCCCTGTGATAGTTTATAACCGGTTTTACCTACTTTCTCGCCTTTTACTATTTTACGATATTCATAAGCAGCGGCATCCGACTGGAAGTTAGCCCAATGCTTATCCAGGTCACAGCCGCCAATATACATATTTCCGATAATTAACTCATAGCCTGCCGCTTCTGCCAGTTCATACAGATATTGCTCAACGGCATCCTGCGAGAAACTATTGCCAATTGCCAGTATTCGTATAGCATTTTGCTTTACGGTCACCGGAATTGTAGCAACTAGCGGTTTTGTATTTGTAGGACATTCGATAGAAATCGCTGTGCTACCATCCGCAACACCCGTAATAATAATGCTATTATTATCTTCGCTGACAGCTACTGTAGCGATGTTTGCATCTTTGGAAGTACAGGTATATTCCGGTTTCAGCTCTTCTTCACCACCAACCGATACGTTCAGAGTGACAGATTCACCAGTCATGACAGTGACTTCCTTAGAAGCAACCACCATCCAGTTTCCATCTACATATACTATTTTTTCTTCTGTCTGGGTTACAATCTTCTCCGAGTCCGAGCAGGAAACCAACGAACTGCCAACAGAAAATAACGTTACTAAAAAGAATAATCCGCTCAACAGAAAATTATTCTTTATTCTGAAATGCTTTATCATAAGTACTTTTAGTTATTTCTTTTTTTCATGTAATAATCTCTCATCAGATACCATGCCTTCTTGCGCATTCCCTGATCGGATATTAACCCTTTGCGGTTCCAGCCATCCTGATTAGTGGGGTGGAAACGGAACGGAGAACGGAAGTCGAACAGAATCCAGGGAGATACTCCACGCAGGTTAGGGATATTGTCGAACATACGGATATTGTCTCTATACAGACGTGCCTGATACTCTTCACTCCAGGAGCTGACTACATTCTCATCGCCGGACTGACCGTACAGTGCTTCACCACCAAATTCAGAAATAATCAACGGTTTGTCCGTCACTACTTCCCAGATTGCATCTTTCGGTTCAACAGGCCATGGATGATACCAGCCCATATATTTATTGATTGCTACGACATCCAATTGGGAAGTAAAGGAATCTTCCATTACAAAACGCTGTTTCTCACTGTTAAAGCGCACAAGGTCAAAAGCGGCGACATACAGACGGGTAGTATCCAGTTGTTTGCCTGTTTCAAGCAGGGAAGTCAAAAAATCATTCCGTTCTTTGGAAGGCTGTGTTTCATTGGCAACACCCCAGTAACCTACTGCACAACGATTCTGATCGCGCTTTATCATTTCAGAAAGCATCTTCTGTGCTTTCTTACGGGTATCTTTGTCTGTAAAGTCAATGCCTTGCCAAATAGGAATTTCCTGCCAGAGAAGGAAACCCATCTTTTCTGCCAAGCGTACCGTGTATTCATTCTGCGGATAATGTGCCAGACGAATCATGTTCACACCAAGCGCCTTAGCTTCATTCAGCAACATAGCTGCATCGGCTTCCGAGAAAGCACGTCCCATGCGCTGCGGAATCTCCTCATGGAAAGAGATGCAACACATAAATGTCGGTTTCCCGTTCAGGTAAATATCCGTTCCTTTCACTGTGATGTTACGGAAGCCTATTTGTTCCTCCACGCGGTCGGTACTTGAAGAAATGGCCACACCATAGAGTTTCGGTTCTTCGGGCGACCAGCGTTGCAGTTTCTTTGCATTCAATACGGTTTCCGCTTTTCCTTCCGCATCAGTGGTAAGTTCCGCATTGATTTTAAGTTCGGGGATGGCGACTGTCACCTTTTCACCTGCCTTTTTATCAGAAAGACGTACACGGGCAATGATCCGGTCGGGAGCATTTTTATCCAGTTGGATGAAGTAATCTTCTATAAATGTGCGGGGAGTTTTCACCAGCAACACATCTCTTGTGATGCCGCCATAATTCCACCAATCGAACGCCATAGCAGGAATGGCGTCCTTGGTACGACGATTGTTCACTTCTATTGCCAGGAAGTTATCGCCATCTTTCAACAGGTCCGTCACTTCTACTTGGAAAGGGGTGAAGCCACCTTCATGTTCTGCTATTTCTTTTCCGTTCAGGTAGACTTTGCAACGATAGCTGACAGCACCAAAATAAAGAAACTGACGCTTGTCTGCCAGACGTTTGGCATCAAAATGACGCGCATACCATACAGTACCCTCATAATATTTCAGTTCGGGCGACTGCGAGTTCCAGTCTCTCGGGACATTAAGACGCAAGCCGCCTTCGAATGCATATTCGTAGAAATCAGTATTTCCTTTCGGTTGCTGATTTTCATAGATTTTCATTCGTTGTCCCTGATCGTACAGGTCGATAATGGCATTCCATTTACCATTCAGTGAATGAATGTCACGACCGTAGACATTCGTTATCAGTTCTTGTGCCGCAACGCTTCCTGCAAAAGCGATCAGCAACAACAGACATAGATTTAATTTCTTACCTATTTTCATTTATCTATTAGTTTGTGGTATTTATACATTATTCGTTTCTCGATTCATTCTTCAGGAAATTCATCACCCAGTTCCAGGCAGCACTCCACTGCTCTGCATAGGCATAATGGGCAGTCGTTTCGGCCACGAACAACTCTTTCGGAGCATTAATCATGTTGTAAGCCGAATAAGTGGTGGTAGGCGGACAGACCATATCATTATAACCGAAAGTATAGAATCCCGGTACTTTAACCTGCCGGGCAAAGTTGACTACATCAAAGTACTGAATGGTTTTAATCTTCTCCGGTGTCCGGTTCCTTTCATCCTTAAACATGTGCGGCCAACCTCCTGCGCGACCATGAGCATAGCCTGCAATATCACACAAAGCCGGATAGAAAGAAACTAATCCTTTGACACGGTTATCCAGTCCGGCAATCACTATGGAAAGTGCTCCGCCCTGACTTCCACCGAAAGTTGCCAGATTACCATTAAATTCGGGAAGTGTGTAAATGAAATCAATGGCTCTTACACAGCCTGTATAAACCCGTTTATAATAATACTTATCCCGATCGTCCGTATTGAATGAATGGTAATTCTTCAAGGCCCCGTTATAAAGTCGGTGATATACATCCCCCGTCAGGTTGACCGGAATGCCGTGAATACCGATCTCCAAAATGATAAAACCATTTCCGGCACGTTCGGGCTCCCCGTTATATGCGCGGATACCCGCACCCGGTACTTTCAAGATGGCCGGATATTTTCCGGGAGCTTTCGGCACACAAAGGATGCCATACATGCGGGATGCATAGTCATTATTCGCAAAAGAAACATGATATACATTCACTTTGTCCGTACACTTTTCCGGCAATAAAGTCATTATAGGTTCCAGCGCCCACTTTTCAGCGGCTTCTTTGGTGCTCTTCCAGAATTCAAGAAAATCGGCGGGCAACGGAGTAGTCGGTTGTAGCTTCTCCGGATCAAAGCCGACGGTAGCTACACCTTCATATTCACGCCCTTGATAACTGACAAAAGCACGGCAACGCAGGAAACCCTCTTTTTTCATTGTACCTGCATTAATTTCGAGCTTTTCATTCTTCAAAGGTTGTTTACCTGTCTGATGAGGTTTCATCATATCTTCCGAAATCTCATAACGCACTTCCAGATGATCCTGTGGAATATTGCATTTCAGTACAGCTACTTTGAATTTCACTTTTTCTCCCGGTTGATACAACCAATTGGTGTGGTCGGGAGTGACCAGCACTTGAATCAGCCTTTCCGCCGGTTGCCCGTACACAACGAATTGCACGGCAACAAACAAAGCAAGAAAAACAGAACGCAAACTTTTTATCATAATTCCATTATTGTTTATAGTCTTTTCATGGTTTTACCTGGTATTGATAAAGAGTGAAAGAATTCTTATCATTCAACTCGAAACTTACTTTACCCTGTACACCGACTTCAGCAACAAACTTTTTGCCATTTCCCATCAAAGGAGTAAAAGTTACCTTCTTGCCCTCCGGAAGCCAAGTATCAATGGTTCTTTTGGCTATATCATTGTCTTCGCGGTAAATAATGAGATAACCTTGCGTGTCAGAGACTATTGATTGAAATCCTGTCCACGAGCGTCCCGAAGGTTCTTCACCAATGGGTAATATGATGCCTTGATGAAATTGAAGTTGCAAGGGTTGATATTTCTTGAGCAGAGTTGCCGTAGCATAAGCCTCTTCGGGCAGGTTCGAAGCCTCCATCCAAGCCAATGGCTGTGCCGCCAGGGTGATGGCAAAGAGGTAGTCGAAACTATAACGAGCGGGAGCAAATGGATCGGTAGTGCTGTACTTATCGGCATTACGCCATTTATTAAGGAATTCTATCTGCATCTTCTCGGCCGGTACATAGCGAGACAGCATCCAAAGATTACGCAAGGTGCGATAGGGATAATAGTTGCCCCAATCGGTATAACGGTTTTCCAGGAAGATATTGCCATACTCATTCATATAATGATATCCACCGCGACGACCGGCAGTGGCATCGAGGTTGAAAATCACCTCATGGTTGGTTTGTGCTAACACGGCATCAAACAACCGGCGCAAATTCTGTTCGGCTGTTTTAGTAGGTATTTGTAAGCCATCTATCTTGAAACAGCAGATGCCATACTCCTTGTAAAGCCCGATAATGACTTGCGCGTCTTTTTGCCAATCGGCAAAATCATTCTGTATACTAGGATTGAACCATAATCCGATACGAATACCCAATTTCTTTCCTTTCTCTACAATGCGTTTCAGTCCATGAGGGAATTTCGTGGGGTTGGGCGTCCAGTAATCGGCATTTTTCCAAATATCTTTAAAGCTGCCTCCGGCTGTCTTTGAGTTGGGACTTTTTCCGCTCTGCCAACCATCGTCCAGTTGAAAGAGGGTGACACCCAGACGTGCGGCACGATCCAGCTCAGCCAGACAGAAAGCCTCATCTATTTTGGCATCCTGACTACGGTCACCCCAGGTATTGAGCATAATCATCTCATCCTGTGCGGCAGTGTGGTGGCGCAGTTGTTTTTGATAAAGGCGCAATGCTGTTAGTGCTTCTTGTTCATCTCCGGTATAGACACCGGTAACGCATCCATAAACACGAGTCCAGCTATCCGGTTTCACATCATCAGATGCAATGCCCAGACCCACTACCATAAAATCGCTAAAGTCGGCCACGAAGTCGGAACCATTATAATGTAATTGGGTACTGCTGCAAGGAGCCTCTTTCAAGAAAAAGAAACCTTGCCGGGTAGCCACATCGTGAGCAAAAAGCAGATTACCACGATAGGTATTGCGACGGTAAGGAAGCCAGGTACGTTCTGTCACCAGATTGTCGTTCCAATCAGTATAGTCGAAGAACTCTACCGTACGGGCACGCCAATGATTACCGGAGAGTTGCAATCTGTCAATCGTCGGAGTTTTCACCCCCGTAGTCATATCGGCTGTGTGCTCTATATTTTTACGATCGGCATTAGAACGATTGTCATCTTTATTCTGGTAAAGTTCTACTTGTCCTTTCAGATAGGTATCGCAGGCAATGGCGGGACAGTCTGCATAAATGCGATAGCGACGTTCTATACTTAGAGAACCGATGGTGCAAGCCACAGTGGCTTGCAGATAGCTGGCATGTATACCATTCGTTGGAATCTCATTCACAGTGAAAGTAGCAGCTGTAGAGATGCCTTTCACAATCGAGAAGTCGGGCTCTTTGCCTTGAGCCGGGATTATTTTTCCACATAGCTTATCGGTGAGGCTAATGGTGACAGGTGTACCATTATTCCACAGCATGGTACGCTCCATGTAGTTATTGCCCATACGTAGTGTATCACCTTTCAGGAAAGCATAATAGTGTTGTCCCCCCCAAAGCGGCAATCCCAATATGGTTGAGAGAAATATCGTGATAATACTTTTTTTACTCATAGTTTGTCTGCGGTTTGATGTAAGCCGGAGCCTCCAACAATTTGTTGGGTTCGTTGAAACGTTGGTTATCGGGTACATTGTGTTTGCCCAAGCCTGCCTGCATAAGCTGCTTTAATTCGGGCAGATGATGATGATAGATATCACGCGGTTCTACGCCATGCTTATGACAGAGTCCGGCTGCCATACCTACTACTTCGCCCATCATACCAGTAGTACGCATCACACGCACCGTACCCAAGGCTACGTGTGTGCAACTCATATTACGACCTGCCATAAAGAGGTTATCCACATTGCGCGAATAAAGACAACGATAAGGGACAGCATAAGGATGAATCCAACGATGCACCGTTGCCGACTTGAATTCATTATCAGGAAAACGCACACTGTTCACGCTATCGGGGAAGTGGAGGTCGATACTCCAAGTGGTAGTAAACGAAGCATCCTCGTGCGCCACATTTTTGTCTATATCGTCTTGTGCTAACACATAGTCGCCCAGAAGGCGGCGAGATTCACGTTTACCGGAAACATACGCCACCCAATCGAGTGAACGGTTGGCATACTTTTTACGATCCGCATAGTGATTCTTCAGATAGCTCCAATTGGAATATACCACCAAAAGTCCATAGTCGCGTATGCGTTCAGCCTCGGTGATTTGATTACGGTTCATTCCTGTTTCCCATTTCCATTCGCCCATAGTTACAGGCTCGCAATTATCAGCGCCAAAGCGCATACCATATTCGAAGCGGGGGAAAGAGGTCTTCTTCTTCATGTCCTTGCTATACCATTGTACCGATGCGCCCATCACTAGCGAGTCGGGCTGCTCGGGAGCGAGACTTTCGCCATATTCATCGCGGCCTTCACGTCCCATAGTCCAATCGGCACCGGCTAAGTAGCCTATGGTAGCATCGCCAGTGCAGTCACTAAAAAGAGGAGCGGTAAGTTCCGTTTGTTCACCTGTCTCAATGTGTTGAATAGTGACTGATGCTATGCGATCACCCTGCATCTTTACGGCCACAGCACGTTGCGAAGCATAAAGGGTGATATTCTTTTCGGCAGCTATAAAGTCTTCCTTTTTCTGATCTTCATAATAGTCACCCGGTTGGGCATTACCGGAACGTTCATGACCGAATTCGCGTATCATACGACCTAACCCCTCGTTGGGTCCCTTTTCGATAATACCACCCAGGTGTACACGTATCTCCGACGAGTTATTACCACCCAGTACAGGACGATCGTTCACTAATGCCACCCTACAACCTAACCGGGCAGCAGCCGTAGCGGCACACATGCCGGCTACGCCTCCTCCCACTACCACAAAGTCGTACTGATGGGTGGGCACCGTTTGTTGTTGTTGCAAGCGGGCACGAAGTGCAGCTGTCTCTGCCTCGCCCCATGCAGTGGGTTGCGCATTCATATCAGTCGTGAGATAGATGGCATCACAACGACCATTAAAACCTGTAAGGTCTTTCAAAGCAAGGGTAATAGTACCTGCCTTCAATATGACCTTACCGGCGGACTGCCATTGCCAGGAATTACCGGTGTGTCCCAACGTAGTTTTCAGTAACTTACCACCTAAAGCCAGACGAAACTTTCCGGGTCCTTCGGCATCGGTCCAAGGTGAAGTCCAGTTGTAGGTGCGGGCATATACATAGTAAGTGCCCGCCTGGGGAATATTGATTTCTGCCGTAGCATCGGCCACAGGAATACCCATGCCATGTGCCATGAGATAGGGTGAACCCATTTGATCCATGAACTGCTGGTCGAGCACCCAGCCGCCTCGCTGGCTGAAGCTTTCTGCTTCGATGAGCAGTTCTCCGGCTACAGCCACAAGGCTACAGGCTACGGCTATGCATGTCAGTAAGATTTTTTTCATCATAGCACAGCGTTTTTTAATTATTGAATAGTTATATCACCCACTTTCACCCAACCTTTGGAGGTTTGATACTCATCGCGGGCTGAAATTAAGATACCAATGGCATTCTCTTTGGTAGTATCTACCAATCCTACTGCCCAAATGTAATTCCCTGCGGCTACATCAGTGAGTTTGATATTAGTAGTGTAAGTCTTGGGAGCTCCCTTCATCCAAGTGGCAATGTTTGCTTTGTCTTCTATATAGATGCGGACGGGCTCCTCTGTATTCTTATCGAGCAGAGCGATAGCAAGTTTGTACTTGTCACCATACTGCGGCAAATTGGTAGGACAGTAACCCCAACCCAAGTTCGACCAGCGGTGAGTAAGTGATACACTACTGCCACTACGAGCTATAGTAGGAATAGACAGACGGTCGGGATAGAGACGGTAACCACCTTCGGCAATAAACTCCTTCACCAAATGGAAAGCTGTATTGAACCAAGAATGAGTTTCACCTTTGTTCACGTTGGTATCAAAGCGGAGGTCCATCATGTTGACATAACCACCCTTGGCTTCATCATATTCTCCCTGGCGCACCTCGGCAAAATTCTTGTAACCATCGCCGGCAATAGAACCACCGTGTGATGATTCTACCCAACCACCTTCCATAGTAATAGGTACGATACCATGATAGGTAGTACTGATGCCACGCTCCCAATCCTTATAATATTGCTTCATGCCGAAAGCATCGTGACGCAAACAGAAGCCTTTAGCTACGGCACGTTTCACCATATCGGCAGCTACATCGGTATCGGTATCACTAAACTCTTTGCCACTAAGCAAACAGCGATGATAATTAATCATGATAGGCACTTTAGTGAAAAGGCGTGACATTACGTCTGTAATCCATTCAAATACTGCTTGTCTAGGAGCTTCATCACCTGTAGAGTATTTCAGGGTGTGAGTCTCGCCCCATTTGCCTAATCCAAAACCACTCACAAATTGAGTGACATCAGGATCATTGTATTTGGCTGCAAAAGCAGTAAGAAACTCTTCATACTCCCTCTGGAAAATGGGATCGTCCGGATAAGGTGTCCATACGTTTACACTACCGGTAGTAGTGGTAAATCCTTCAGCACCGGCCTCTTTTACATAATCGGGACAGGCATCTTCATGTTTGTCACGACTATCACACACAAAGGTAAAGGCGAGCTTCAAGTTTCGTTCTTTAGCTCCTTCCACCAGCATACGAAAACGCTTGGCAGGTTCGGTCTGTACACTTTCATCCCATACATATTTGCCTTTTTCAGGATTAAAGTTACTCCAAAGACCACGTACGTAGAGCGTATTGCCATAGTCAGATACCTTCACAGTACCTTCTGACGACTCGAAGTTATCATAAAGATCCCAGAAATCCATCATCATACCACTTCCAATACCCGCGTAAATGACCCATCCACTCATAGGGTTACGCTGCAGTTGGTAGCGTTCGGGCATGATATTGACGGTCGTGTTGCCTTCAATGTTCCAACTATAATCGGTTATAGGGGCATCATCGTCTGAACAAGCAGTGCCAATGAAAGACGTAGTAGCCAGCAGACACATCGACAAGGTCTTGATGCTGTTTTTTATTATTTTGTTCATAAAATATATCTCGTTTATTGTTATCATTTAAAGGTAGAATAAGAAGTGAAGTGATAAAAGCTCCACCTCTTATTCTTTCATTTTGGATTTATTTAATATCAAAGAGTACAGTGTTGTTCTCCAGGTCCACTACCACATAGTTACAGCCCTCCGGGATGAGGAAATAAGCATAGCGGTTATTGCCCTGACCTGTTACGGCTCCTTCTATCTTACCCGCTGTTACTGTGGTGTATCCATTGTAGCTATTACGAACAGCATCAGCAGTAGAACCAACGAACCATCCGTTATTAGCATATCGCAGCGTGCTGAAGTTCACCCAACCGGCATTTGTCTTCCCATAATTATCCTTATATTCATTACGTGGCAATACATCACCTTTATAAACGAATACTTTCGGATTGGCAACACTCTGAATAAGATTATACTTCACTTGACAGTACTTGAAGCTTTTTCCGGTTTCTTCATCAATACCCGAATCGTAAGCAAAACTATTGAAACCACCATACATGTGCAGTACATTGACTTCCTGACTCCATGGGTTTTTCCCCAGTTCGGTATTGTTGAACGATACGGTGAGTGGTTTCAGATCGGTAGCGGTCGAATAGATGGTAATAGATTTCTCCTCCTTATTCAATACAATGCGGTAAGTTCCATCGGCCGGAATTGTCCAATATTGTTTATCCACTTTGCTAATGAGTACTTGTCCGAATGTTGACAATTGACCATCTTCGATGTCATGACTATCAGCTATTTCCGGTACAATGGCCATCGCTTGTTCACCTTCGAAGGTGAGCGGGATGTAAAGGTTACCAGCTTTCAGTGCACCACGCCAAGCATAAATCTGGTCATTTTCGAGGACTTGAGCCATCTCAATCTGTTCCCCACCTACGGCACTACCAGCCAGGAATATCTGATCGGCTTCAACTACAGCACCAGCTTCTACTATCTTCACCGTCTGTTTACTCATATTCACAGTGATACGATAGGTAGCTGCAGATGGAATTAACCACGAATTGGCTTCAGCGCGATCGGATATGACGCCTGCCATTTCACCTGTGGCTGTCTCTTATACACATCTCCGAGC
>ENA-UAHD01000226-UAHD01000226.1-human-gut-metagenome-genome-assembly--contig:-NODE-226-length-18263-cov-11.379998_pt1 | contig 18263 bp, 22 predicted proteins | sample MGYA00243413_ERZ654348 | MGnify/ENA primary metagenome ERZ654348 (study PRJEB26926, sample SAMN06165082) | human gut metagenome | biome: ENVO:00009003; feature: ENVO:2100002; material: ENVO:00002003... | reverse complement strand
GTTGGTTGAAATCTGTTAATTGTTTCAACTACATGATCAGCTGCCCACTTTGACAGCTTCTCATAATCTTTTTCGATAATAACACGCATAATCTATTTCTTATTGTTTAGTTGTAAAATTCAGAAAACAAAAGTAATAAAAAACTGTTTCATTACCGCTAAAAGATGGCAAAAATTATATTTTTTTACAGCTTGCGATATCAACTTCTTCATAACCCTCCTGCTCTACATATTCATCGAAACCGATGCTGATATCGGCGCCATTCTGCTCGAAGAGACGCAGTAATTTCTGCTGCATATCGGGCGCAATGAGGATGGCGCCGCGCTTCGCCTTGCAATAGGTGCTTTCGCTGATATAGGGCGAAAAGTGCCAGAAATGAGGCGTATTGGCAGAAGGTATCGTACCGAACATGCGGCGGAATCCGCGTGCCATGCGTATGATCTTCTTCTGAAGCCGATAGGCGCAGCCCTGCTCGTTGCAGGCTATATGGTCAGGGTTCAGAATACTGAACACCTTCTCCGACTTACGCAATTTCTGATAACGCTCAAAACGAGCACAAAGGTGATGTACCGGGCACGCCTCCTTGAGACATACCGTATCAATGGAATGGATTGAAATATTGTTCATACTAATTACTTTTTTAGTTGGATAAATAATTTTTTCTTCGAAAGATTGAGAGGCTGTTATCGGCAAACAGCCAACTGGCAAACCACAGACAGCCAACTAGCCGCAATGAGAACAGTGGGCTGTTCTAGTCAGACAGCTATCGGAAAAGCGAGAGAAAGAATTTTAAGAAAGGAACTGCGAAAAACTCTTCACTCTTCACCTACCCCCCGGAAATGCCGATAAACAGAGGGGATTCGAGGGGTGAAGAGTTGTTTCTCACTCTTCACCCACTCTTCACCACTCTTCACCCATCTGCCGCTTAGCTATATTTTCAGATTCTTACAAGCAGATAGGCCTGACCCTTCTTGGTATGCTTCATCTTGCAACCCAGGAGTTTGAGCGACTGGCCTATGCGAATCTTAGTGCTCAGATTACTGATCAGCATCGGAAATCTTTCGTGCAGAACCTCGAAAACATCCGAACAGATGAGCCATTCGCCCGTTTCATTATCTTCAGGAACACGGAAGCAGCTCTTCAGCATCGATTCAAAATCATCTACCTTGAAGAAAGGAAGATTGCACTTCTGGATGCGATCCACCTCGGCATTGGTAAACCAGTAAGGCGTCTTCTTATGGCAAAGCTCATACATAACTTGTGCATAGAGCTGGTCATAAATGATGGGTGAACCGTTGTCTATATATTCACCTGCCGGAATGTGCAGACAGACGAAGCGGCGGCTACCCGTAGGGTCGCAGAGCGGATGCTCATCATTGGTGGTTGCCAGGAAGGAAGCGTAGCGCGGACGGTCATCCTGACACTTGCCGAAGATAGGGCGCCCGTTCACCTTCACCTTCGAAAGCATCTGCTTCAGCTTGCCCTGCTGCGATGGTCCCATATTCGCAAACTCATCTATGTTGACAAAGAGATTATGAGTGAGCGCCATCTCGGAGTCAAACTTATTGGCAAAGTTGATGTGGTCGAGGAAATACTGGCGCAGATGATCCGGCAGCAGGCGATAGGCGAAGGTACTCTTGCCGCAACCCTGCTTGCCGATAAGCACAGGAGTGGTTTCGTTGCCATGAAACATATCCATCTGCAACCAGTGAGCCACAGCAGAACGGAGCCAGGTGGCGCACCATCCCAACTGTTCACTTGTAAGCTCCGGAATCCTGCCAAAGAGTTCAGCCACATGGTTCTTTCCATCCCATTCCGGCAAGTTCTCGAGATATTCCCTGATAGGGTCAAACTCCGGAACCTCTTCAGAACGTACGAACTCCTCAATATCCTGTCGGGGCGACTTCTTGCCTCCCACCCCCAACCGCTTGGCGTGACGGACGATAGAATTGAAAGCCTCCGGAGTCAGCACCTTCCAGGTAGAGTCAGAAGAATCCTCCTCTTCCCCACCGGTTTCCGGTTTCTCTTCTACGGGCTCCTCAGTTTCGTCCTCATTCTTTGAGAGAGTGAGATACTCGGTTTTTCCACTTAGCACATTTCTACGGAAGAGATAATACTCATCGAGAAAACTCTCAACAAGAGAGAGTGCTGAAATTTCGTTTGTCATCTTATCTGATGACGATAAGGTTTTTAAATTTTCCATTATGTGTAAATTTTAAGATTAATAATAATCATCCTTTTTGCCCTTATATATAATAAGGTGAAGAGTGGTGAAGAGTGGGTGAAGAGTTGTCTCTGACTCTTCACCCCCCGAAACCCCTCTGTTTATGGGCATTTCCGGGCTTCAGGTGAAGAGTGAAGAGTTTCAGCTCATTCATGGCTCAGCATTTCGCCGCTCTTTCGTTTTCGATTGCAAAGTTAATACTTCCCTTCACCGATTCCAAATTTTCCCCGCCACCTTCCCGCTACTTTTCTGAAATCAGGGAAGAAACAAGGGGGCTACGGGGAAAAGTATGGGGAATTTCTCCAAAATCCTTTTCTTAATCTGGATAATTTGCTTCGAATTCGCTCATTTGTGTAGAGGATAATTTGCCTAAATAGTGACAACAATTAATATTTTGTAATTTGGGTGTATAACTTACTTTCGACTTCAATTTAGCTAATAGTCTAAATTGAAACCAATAAAAAAGTACACAACAAAGTTTTCTAAGAGATCAAGGATTGAAAAACTATTTAAAGAATAGAACTTTTATCAAACGTGTTACACGAATTGAGACACCTTAGTCGTAATTTTGCAGCCGAAATAAAAAATAATTGTATTATGACATTAAAAGAATTACTAGACTCGCTTTCGTTTGACGAAATTGCACCTTTCCTCATAAGGCATTATACATACGATTATGCGCCAGGAGATTTGGTACCATATAAACAGCATTTCGATTATCTTCGCAGTCTTACGCCCACCAGTCAGGAGCTTATAGAAAACAAAATAGCTCAAATATCCATGGGCAAGGACCAACTGAAAGCTTACCCTTTGGAAGGTGATGATTGGGAGGATAGCTTAGCAAAAGAAATTGTCTTGGACAAAGATGTGAAGGCAAGCCTCGCTGAAATCGCAGCCTGTTGCTTGTGGCATACGTCATTTTGGGGCTACTTGCCCTACCAGCGTGAAGAAACTGATCTGAGATTAATACGCACAGCAAAATTTTATAAGAACAAGTTTTCTGAGATTATCCCCTCAAAACGGGAAATGATGCAGATTCCTTCTTTCCGCAACAAGATAAGGAGCGATATGAAAAGTGTGCGTAAGAATCATCCCAAAAGGAATGGGGAAAAAAGAAAATTGTTCGGGTTCAAAAGAAAAAGACTCTGGCGTTTCTGGAAACGTGTTCTTATCAATCATGAATATGACAGGCGTATCAAGTACTGTTCTCCTTTCATTGAATATATATCAAAGGAAAGAAATGATGCCTACAGATATGGAATGCTTTATAGAGCCAACCATATTAACATCCTGCGACTTGAAAGCTATGCCTTTGATGCTTCTAAACGTTTTGACTATATCAAGGAACTCGTTGAAAAGTATGGCGCAATGAATGATATTACCCGATATGCCAACTGTATTATCTGTGTGAGTTTTTCTTCTGCACATCCTCTTCATGAGATGCTGGAAATACAGCATTTTTTTGTGGATCTGCTTCCTAAAATGTTTTGCCCCAGAGTAGATAATTCTCTCGGAGAAGAAATAAGAATAGATGTGGCTTATTACGAATAAAAAAGTAACTTCAAACAATATAGAAGCGTATAGAACGTTTTCAAATAAAAAGTTTCAAAATATGACTGCATTGGAGAAATATATTTGGATAGTAAGAACACTCTATAACAAAGGAGACAGAGGGTTGTCGCTGAAAGAACTCAACGACAAATGGATACTTGACGAGAACATCAGCAATGGAGAGCCTTTGCCACGGCAAACCTTCGACCGGTGGAAAGGAAACATTTTGATGACATTCGGCGTGAACATAGAATGCCGGCTGAAAGGCGGTTACCGGTATTACATCTCTAACCCAGAATGTTTGAGTAAAGGCGGTCTCATACGTTGGCTATTGGATACGTATTCTACAGCAAATACCCTGTCGCAAAGCACTCAGTTGAAAGACAGAATACTTGTTGATGAAATACCATCCAACCGTAACTACTTGACAAGCATCATTGAGGCAATGAAGAACAACCATGTGGTAACGTTGACATACAGAAGTTTTATACACGGCACCTTACATACGTTTTCCGCTGAGCCTTACTGCCTGAAGATGTTTCAGAAAAGATGGTATCTGCTGGCAAGAAACCTGGATGATAACTGTCTGCGTATCTACGGACTTGACCGTATGGAAGATATGGAGGAAAGCAAAGAGCATTTCACGATGCCCAAGAATTTTGATGCAAACACCTATTTTTCCTCTTTCTATGGAATAGTAACAGACGAGAACATCCCTATGCAACGCATTGTGGTTCGGGCAAATAGACAACATCAGCATTATCTTCGTTCCCTACCATTACATCCTACCCAGAAAGAGATATTCACCTGTAAGGACTACGCAGACTTTGAGCTGACATTGCGTCCTACCTATGATTTCATCATGGAACTGTTACATTTTGGAAATATGATAGAGGTATTGGAACCACAGTCCCTACGACAGACCATGAAAGGTTGGGTAAGTGACTTGTGGGAGTTATATGAAAACGACTGAAAAGAATGTAGATTATGGAAAAATTTGATATTAACAAAGAACTCAAAAACTTAGAAGGACTATCTGTCAGAGCCAAATGCTCTGCATTGGATGACCTATGCTGTACGCTAAGAGAAGCCATATCAGATATCAGTAATGCCAAAAATGAGATTTTGGAAGAATACGAGCGTTCTTGCCGAAAGAAATTCATCGATGAGATCAATTCGAAGATTAAAGCAGACTTCGATGGCAGAATACCCTACGTGGACAATTACGGATATCAAGTTAGCTACGATGGGATTACCACGTATATCAACTTCTCATGTATAGAAGGAGAATGGTATATCTATTTTACTATATTGGAAGGTAGCCTGAAGCCCGTAAAAGAACTTGTCAGAAAAATGGGAGGTGATTCCGAATCCCTGGAGCTACGTGTTTCAGAAGAAAACCTTGTTTGGAAATTCCTGTACGCTTTATACTCTACAGATGACTATACCCGAAAAGAAGTTATCTTCAAGTTCGGTGACCAGGCTAATACTGTCAATTCAGAAAACTGGAAAACAATACCATTAGAAACCATGGATTCAAGAACAGATTGGGTTGTAATTCTGACTGATGACGCAGAAGCTTATCTCAATGAAATAAATGCGATAGTCACAAAAATGAAGCATCCCAAGACTTGCTTTGTGATAAATTTGCATCCATGTGCCAATTACAAGCATTTACAGAAACTATGGGACAATTATATCATGACAGACAAGGATTCTGTAGGAGTACTTCTTAATTTTATACATCATCACTTGGTGAATCCAAGTAGGATAACTTTCTTCATACAAGATTTCAGAGAATACAGCGTTCCATATCCACTTGTGAGAGCTGTCTCTACTGAAATCGGGAAGAAAGTCACAATTGATTCTAACGCAAAAGCTATATATTATGGTCTATGCTTCGAACTGAATTGTGAATTTGCAGATTCTTACATGAAAACGTTTAATGAAAATTTAGACGAAATGGGTGAAGATATTGGTTTGCAGTGGTCTATCCAAAACTCTACAGACAATGTTGTAGAGGTTCTATACTTGTACGAACCAAAAGTTTAATTATAAAACATATTAATTATGAACAATTTAACAAAACAACTGGCTAACTTATATGAGCCAAAGTGGAAGGAATTGAAACAACAGTTGGATGCTAAAGGCATCAAGGTACAAGCACCTTTTATGCTGGGTGTAGCATTGGAACATAACAACCAAGGAGGTTATGTTGACGAGAGTTGGTGGACTGATGCCGACTTGAAAGTCATGGTGTTCGGGAAAGAACCTCTCAATTGGCCTATGCCAATATTGGATGATGGCTCCCAAGTACAGTCTGATGATTTCGTAGAACTATACCAACGTTTTTATTCTGACAACTATAAAGGGGAATATTTCCTTACAGATTCTGACAACCACTTGGCTAAGAATAAGTTCTTCAGCATGGGATTCAATGGTATCATGTCGGGTATCAAAGACTTCATTCTCGGCGAACAGTATTCCGACAAGAAAGTAGCATACCTTTGGAACAACATTTCAAAGTTGTCTGTAGGTGGACGCAATGGAGTTTGTAAAGAAATACATGAGTTAGAGAAAAAATACTTTCATGTCATCCCTCAGGAGATAGAAATAACAAAGCCCGATGTTCTTATCTTCCTGACTGGTCCTGGCCAAAACACCTATTACAGGTACATCCAAGAGAACTTCAACGTAAAGGGTTCGCCAAAACCTTTGGCCGGAATTGATGTTGATGCAGTGGCAAAACTTGATATTGAAGGCATCAGTCTTGCCTACAAGACCTATCATCCAACAGCAACCAAGGATGGAGATAGAGGCATCACAGATGCCGAGAAGTGGAAGTATTATCATGCCATCTTGGATGACATAAAGGAACATATACAAGATTTTTTCTAAAAGACAAATAGGTAAACTTATGGGAATTGCGACATTTAATAGCATATTGCACCATATGCGGAATAGAAACGCTGATAGTACGGATGATGACATCTTTGAAGATGAACTCCATAATACTATACGTAGGCTGAATTTTGCTGAAGAACAGGATGAAGCCAAGACTCTCCTGTCCGACCTTCGGTCTATGGCAGAAAAACAAAAAATCTGCCTTGTTGAGTATGTGCTTTTGGATTTTGTCATGGGGAAAGGGTGCACGGAATGTTCGAAGACCATTTGTGAAGATGCTTTTGGCAAGCATCCTACGTTTGCCGACATGATGCGCCATCCTTGGTTCAAGCACCTGATGAGTCATCCTGTAGCTACAGAGCCCTACAATCCGCTTCCTCCTATAGTACGTAATGATGCCTACTATTGGCATAGCTTCCATTTTCCTCTATTCTACTATCTTCAGGAAGGTAACAGTTTGGCTTTGGAAGTATTGGATTATCTTGCGACAAAAGGCGACATTCCTTCCATGGAACGTGTGTCACTTTACTACTTCGATAAATGCCAATTTTCCAAGGCATTTCTTTTATTTAAAGCATTGCATGAGAAAATGCAGACAACCGAATGGTATGATTGGACGATTAAGCAAGAAATCACCTACAAACTCGCTCATCTATATACCTATGGAGAAGGTGTAGAGCAAAATCTCGACAAAGGGGCTCAATACTACAAAGAGCTTGAAAATGGCTACAACTGGGGAAACAGAGCCCAATACCAGTTGGGAAGAATGGCAGAGAAAAGGCATAACTATATAGAAGCGATGTGGTACTATAGGAAAAATATTGATAGCCGCGAGTATGGCAAGTACAGCTTCTACAGGAGAGATAAGCCGAAAGACTTGTTTCCACTTCGATTGGAGATTGCTTTTAGACAGATGAAGAAGAAGCTCAACCCTATAGTTGACTGTCTGACACTTGCGACTTGCCAAAAATGTAACGACATGGTTCTTCAGTTGAAGGTCATGATGAATGCAATAGTCACAATTGAATGGGGTGATGGTGAAACTGAATCAGTAAAATGGAAAGTAGACGACTGGGGAGAGGTAAAGCATTCCTATCAATCGCCAGGCTATTACTGTATTACAATAAAAACAGACGAGGAGAACGTATTGACGGGATTCCATATTGTTTCTCACAAGGCAATATGCTCAATAGATGTTTCCGGCTGTAAGGGATTGACGCATCTATTGTGTCCAAATCAAATGTTGAAACAAATGTCTTTAAGCAAGACTGAATATCTCTCTGTGCTTGATGTACATGGAAATAGGCTGCAAAGAATCAACCTCAGAAAGAATCCGTTGCTTACAATCGTTGATTGTTCTAACAATCCGTTGCAAAAGATAGAAGCAGTGAAGCATCCTCCATTCAGTTTAATGTGCATAAGAAAAACAAGGCTGGGAACTAAAGCAAAAAGGAGATTTCATGAAATCGTTCGTTTGAATGCAGGTCGAATATTGAGTGAGGGCTTTGTTAACCAATTGACAGAGCCGCTTTTGCCTACGTTGCTGTTTTATATAAAGAACAGCACTTGGGAAGATGTCTTGGCATGCTTGCAACAGGAAAACGAAGATTCAAAGGTAAATAATAACTTCACGGTATTGCACAGAGTCTATACCTTGCTTAAAGCATATCGTCACGTCACTCCGTGCCCATACAAAAATGGTTTTATGTGGGCGTCAGGAACATGGGTCGTTATTGCACATAAGTTTAAAACCAAAAGGACGGGGCAAATAGTAGAAAGTCAGGCTCCCGAAGCAGAGTTCTATTTGTATGAACGCCCTTGGAGTATGATTCTTGGAACACCAGTAAAAGCATGGGACAATCGCCTACCTTTCATGATGCTTCCACAACATCCAAATGCCTACTATGCAGCCATGTGCTTATATAATATGGTGAACAATGAAAAAGAAATGAAGAAACATAAAATTCCAAAGATCGTTTATGGCAAAGAAACTTTCTAAAATAATTTTTCTTGACTTTGATGGTGTTCTGAATACAGAATACCATCAAAGACAATTACAGTTTGAAGGAAAAATATGGCAAGACAGGCACGGTGCAATGAGAGCCATTAACATATTGAATCAACAATAAAACTTTCAAGGAATTTTAATTTAGTTCTAACCTGTAATAAATAATGGGGCACCATAGCCATACCTTTGCACCCAATAGCGTAATTAAAATTTCAAAGATATGGCAAATGATAAGTTAAACAAAGAGTTGGTTTCTCGTATGATGGACGATGCTGCATGGAAAGAACTCTCAAAAGACTTTCCATGGACAGAACAGTTGCTTGAGAAGTATATGAACTATGTGGACTGGAAAGAAATTTCAAGAAACTACGATGTAGTGTGGACCAAAAGCCTACTTGAAAAATTCAAGCACAGACTTGACTGGCACGAATTGACATCAAACAGTAGTACACTATTGTTTACAGAAGACAACATAGAGACATTTAAGGATTGTTGGGATTGGGAAGTGCTATCAGACAAGTCTTGTATCGACATGACCCACGAACTTTTAATCAAGTATGCTGACAGATGGAATTGGGCATACATAATAGATCGATATGGTGACGATTCTATTACCTACAATGAGGAATTTCTCGAAAGGTATGGTGAATATATCCCTGCCTCAGAGTTGGGCGGTTCAAAATTATGGGACTGTATTATAGAAAAACGAATAAAAGCACTGAAACAGGAAATACTGGCTTAAATTACTCTTTTATGGTACAGAACACTACTATTGTTAAATGATAGCATGCTGTACATATGGTCTTAGTTGAAATACCTTTCATCTCTAAAGCTGTATGCATAGCTTTTGTCTTTACTATAATGCCACTTTTCCTGTAAAACCTAAATCAACAGTTACTACACCAAGAGCCTTGAATACTCTTCTCATAGTAGGTATAGTTATGCTGTAACATTTTGAAAGCTGATAAATTGCACATAAAGAACACACAATGGTTGAATTGGAGTAAAGAGAACATCAACTGAAAATAAAATCTAAAAAAAAAAATATGATTTTCATTAATCCATTTAATTGTTGTACCTTTGCCATCGAAAAGAGTTGTTTGACAAGCAAACTTGTGTATAATGCAGAAGTTGAAACTATTGCCAAATCATCACCTATATTGAGGTGAAAAGCTCAAAAATAGCTCATTTTAAGCTATTCGGCAAATTTTAGTGTATTTTTTCTTAAAACAGACTGACAATGAATGAAGATAAAGATGAAATAGAATTCAGCTACGAAGTCTTCGACCGACAGCTCGACAACTTCTGCCGAATGCTCAGCATTCTGGTAGATGCATGGGAAGATTACAGTCCGCAGGAACTTACCTTCGATATCCGTTCGCTCTGCACCAAAGCCACCCGGCTCTGCTATATGGCAGAGAAAGATATGGTGCTGCAACACAACGACATAGCCAAGCAGCGAAAGGAGCAGAACGAAACCCATGAAGTAAGCATCAGCATCATCGTAATGCAGAAGTTTACACCCCTGATGGCGCATATCATGGAAGACATGAAAAAGGGAAAACAGATAGAAGGAAAACGGATGAAAGTGGCACCGCTGGATATGACCCGCATCCTGCCGAAACTCAACGAATTTTTCGAAACTGATGAACTGGGCAAAGGAAATACTATCGATGTAAACGAAGTAACCAAACTCCAGAAAGAACTGTTACGCCAGGTAAAACCCACTCATATCCCCGGCGTAAAACCCGTAGAGCGCCTCTGGAATCTCTTCCAGCTATACAGCATGGCCTGTTATCTGATGCTCCACTTCCGCCAACTGAGCCATTTCACCAACCTCGCCATGAGCGAAGAGCAGACCACCCGCCTCTTCGAAATGTCGCTACAGGAATATCAGGAAGAACCAAAGGGCATCAGCGACATAGACCGATACTTTACAACCCTGGAATATGACAACAACGGAAAGCAGCTCTCCGTCAGCCAATTGCTGGAAGTAAGAAAAACGCTAAAAGACGAGGTACCGGAAAATCTGCGCCTCGACTTTATGAAATATATAAGAGACACCCAACTGCTGGGCGCCCAGCTTGCCCACGTCAATTTTACAGCACAAGAATATCTCAAGCTGGTATCAGCCACCGTAAAATGGCACATCATCGAGCAGGAAATCTACGATTTGGAACATCCCGAAGGCATTCCGGAAACCCTTCCCAACGAGGTTTTCTACAAAGTAAAAGACGGCAAATACATCGACATGCAGAATCTGAAGGCTCAGATAGCCAATATGTTGAAATTTGTTACCCGCAAGAACCATTGGTTCTGCGTATGGTGTGTATTGAATCACAACTGCATGCTTCAGGACAATCAGAACTTCGAAGCCTTTGCCACCCAGATGATGACTCCCGAATGGTTTGGCGACATCGACGATTATCTCCATTTCTCGGGCGACAATCTCCGCGACTACCGCCGTTATTTCTCAGAGATAGATTATCCGCAATGGGATGAAAAGAAGTTTAAGGAAATCAAGGACCTTTACAACATGACGAAATGGTCAGACAAACTCCTCAGCAAGTTCCAGCATCTCTGCATCACGATGAATGGTGTGTTTGATAAGAAAAGCCTCTGATTACGGCTTGTTTTATGCATAAAAAACAGCTTTTAAATACCTGATTTACAAAATAATATTAAAAGTTCACAAGTTTGTGGTCCACAACCTTGTGAACTTTCATTTTTTTGCTTATCTTTGCATCCGTAATCAAGCAAAAAAACAATGGAAAAGGCATTCGTATATGGTATGTCGGTTGCCGGAAACAACTTCACCGACCGAATAGAAGAAACCAAGCGCATCAAGGCAGACTTTGAGCATGGCATCAACGTCATTCTCATCTCTCCCCGACGCATGGGCAAGACTTCACTCGTCAAAAAGGTAATATCCGAAATTGATAATCCAGAGATAAAAGTGGTGTATATGGACATCTATGACTGTCGAAGCGAATATGATTTCTACAATCGCTTTGCAGAAACCATTATGAAATCTATGAGTAATAAGCTGGAACAAGTAGTAGAAAACATCAAGCAGTTCCTGGTAAGAGTTTCACCAAAAATCTCCTTTAGTCCAGATCCTACATCCGAATATTCATTATCTCTGGGAATTACACCAAAGGACTATTCCCCTGAAGAGATTCTGAATCTTCCGGAAAGAATCGCTCAGGAAAAGGGAATCCGCATGGTAGTCTGCATCGACGAATTCCAGCAAATTGGAGAATTCCCTGATACTCTTACGGTTCAGAAAAAACTGCGTGGCGCCTGGCAGCATCATCAGAATGTATCATACTGTTTCTTTGGAAGCAAGAAGCATCTGATGGAAAACATTTTCCAAAACCGACGCATGCCTTTCTATATGTTTGGCGAGATGCTGCACTTGGATTGCATTCCTACTGAATATTGGGTGCCTTTCATCTGCTCCCGATTCGAGAAATACGGAAAGAAAATATCTGAGGAATATGCTACAAGAATCTGTAAAACCGTAAAGAACTATTCCTCCTACGTGCAGCAACTAGCTTGGAACGTGATGGCAGAAACCGAGAAAGAAGTAAACGAAGAAACCTTACAAAGTGGCATCAGCGCCTTGCTGCAACAATGTCATGGTCTTTTCGTACAGCAAACCGAGGGCTTAACCACCTATCAGCTCAATTTTCTGCGCCTCCTCTGCAGTGGCGTCCACTTAGGTTTCACCGCCCAGGCTGTAACAGAAACCTATCCGCTGGGCAGCAAATCCAATATAGACCGCATCAAGAAAGCCCTCATCGACAAGGAATTGATCACCCTGGAAAAGGATGGCATCTTCATTGCCGACTGCGTGTTCGAGCTTTGGTTTAAGAAGGAAATGATGTAAAATAGTACAGAATATAATCCCAAATGGCACCCAAAGGGTAGTAGCCTTGAAATTGGTAAACGTATTCTGGTCGATGTTGATAGGGAGAACGGTATAAGTATATACGTTGTTCAAATTGTTGCAATTGTTGAAAGCCATGTCACCGATACGCTCCAATGTGTATGATGTTGGGCGATTAGTAGAATGAGCAATTCTTCTTGGAGAGACAGGCATGACGGAGCTTACTTTGTTCTACACTCTTGAATGGTGGCAGTAGGCATTTCGTAACAGTGTCAAAGACGTTATCCAAAATTCTAAGACAATTGGTTGCAAGCCAAAGTAATGCGATATGCGCTTGGGCATCTTGTCTGCTTTCAGATTATGTAAACCATGTTCACATTGCCCATTGTCTGCAACTCATTGACTGTGGCATTAACCTCTACATTCAAAAGGAACAGCTTACATTATTGAACGATGAAGAACATCCGTCCCTCTTTGCCCCCGATAATGATAGCCACGCTTTCAAGCTGTGCGCAATTGGAACGTGATAATATCTCATTCCGATTGCAGTCAGGAAGGAAGCGGTATATAGAGAAAGGTGGAAAACTCGGACGCAAGGTAGGCTCTGTAAAAACGGCAGAACAGATGAAAGCCGAATATAGGGAAGTTATTAGTTTGCTCCGCAAGGGGTATTCCATTCGGGATGTGGCAAAGTTGAGTGGTAAAGGGGTAAGTACCGTACAACGAGTGAAGCGATTACTAAAAGTGCAACCACCGCAATAATACTATTGATTTTACGTTCTTTTCAAAGAAAGGGGTTGTGTGATAGTAGTTTAAAGGCTAAAAGCACTACTTTTGAATGCTGTTAAATATGGTAATGTTCAAAGTCACAATTTGTGATTTTGGAAAAATGAATATAAATATGACAGATAAAATAGAAAAAAAGGAAGCAACCTTTGCCGTGCCGTACAATGACGAGGACAACAACGACTATGTGGACGGCGAGGTGGTGCTGCATATCGAGTATGTTCCTTTCGGAGAGGTGTTCATAGAGGAACGCAACAACATCTGGAATACACCTTATCTTTTCAATGCGAAGGAATTATAGATATAGAAAAAAAGAGCAAGAAAATAACAAAAGTCAGAATAAAAATGAATAATGTATGGTACATTTATTGTGGGGGTGTGTACTTCTTATTAGTTGTACATTTATTCTCTTTCTCCTAAAAAAAAGTAGAAATAGAAAAGTATTTTGGTATTTTTGCCATGTATGGATTTTGTGTGGTATAACATTGGGGATATTGAACATTGTGTTTCAGAAATATGATGCCTATACTTCTATATATTTAGGTATTATCTGCTCTTGCTACACCTATTATGATAACAAACAGAATCCAGTTTCAAAGAGGACTAATGCCTATATATCATCACTTCAAGGATACGTAGCAGGTATCGGTTTTCTCTTATATGGCTTATTAAGTTTGTAGAACATAATGTTATGCCTATTCCAAATGGCATATTGTGTAAAATTGGGGCTGATTTCACTTTAGGGAGTCAGCCCTTTTTGTTTTTGACAGTATTAAAAAATCAACACAAAGTTTATGCAAAAAAACAAGTAAAGACTTGGGCGGAAAAGCATATTTTACTTGAACATGGGTGCAGCCCTATAATCCCTGCCTGGTGAGACAATAGAAAAACATTGATAGACATATTATTGTGCGTTTTCTGATTAATACTACAATTCTATGCAATAAATTCAATATCCAGTCGTTCTTTAGTTATAACATAAAAGCAAAACAATATGAACGATATTTATTTTTGGGGAATATTAGCGTCTATAACAGGAATTGCAATAATGATTTCTGTTATTAAGCACAAAAAGTCGGTAAGTGCCATAAAAAATGGCACTTACTTGATTTTTTCAATTTTGATGATATGCTTAGGAATAACAACCATCTTATTTAAAAGATATGATAGTATTTGTGCAATATCCATTGGTATTACATTCCTAAATATCACATACAAAGACAGGCGTAATTTCCCACCGAGTTTTACAACAGCCTATATTAGTTATCTTAAAGGATATGTTGTTGGTTTTATGTCTATAATGTATGGTTTGTTTAGAATTTTTGAATAAATAATCAAGTAATATGTCACGACTTATAAAAAACGTGAGTAGCAAAATTGCTATCAACGTTTTTTATAAGTCGCATTTTTTTACTTTTTTCAACACATAAAATTTTGCAGTCTCATCCTCTGGCTCATTACCAACAGAGTCTGTTAATACAATAAAGCTGGCTCTATTTCCCAAAACTGCCGTATATTCTTCAAGCTTATCGGCACACCTGCCTCCAGTGTAATGAGGCTGGCGAACGAGTGTCGTCACGAATGGTAGGAATAGGTAAGTCCATTCTCTTTTCCAAAAGCACATCGAAAGCCTTTTGGATGGAAAGCAACAACTGCTCGATGTCCTTGTTGGTCTCCACGGCTTCCTTGCTCTTGTTCTCCTTTGGCTGCTTTAGAGCTTTATGTTAATAAAACTACAATCACAGCAATAAAACTATTAATTTTACGTTCTTTTCAAAGAAAGGGGTTGTGCAATAGTGGCTTAAATGCTAAAAGCACTATCTTTGAATGCAATAATAAGTAACAACACGTTTAAGGTCACAATTTGTGATCTCAAAAATAAAGATAGAAATATGGCAGATAATATAGAACATCAAGATAAAGGAGAACTGGTCGCAAATTGTGACCAGTTACAAAATGATAAAGTCGTAATTACCATTCCTGTAGAAAGTCGAATAATGTCTATTCGTGGAAATCAAATTATGATAGATAGAGACTTGGCTGAACTTTATGGAGTGGAAACCAGGGTGTTAAATCAAGCTGTAAAACGTAATATGGAGAGATTTCCTGAACGTTTCCGTTTTCAACTAACTAAGGAGGAAATGGCTGAACTGGTCACAAATTGTGACCGGTTCAATAGTTTGAAGCACTCAACAGTTCGTTCATATGCTTTCACGGAGCAGGGAGTGGCAATGCTCTCCACTATTCTTAGAAGTGAAACCGCAATTCGTGTAAGCATACGAATTATGGATGCATTTGTTGCAATGAGACGTTTCATGGTGACAAATGCAGAAGTTTTCCAACGTCTTTCAACAATGGAGTACCATCAACTGGAAATGCAGCAACATCAGCAAGAAACAGACAAACGCATAGACGAGGTATTTCGCAGATTGGATGAGGGCAATGCAAAGCCGAAACAAGGTGTGTTCTACAATGGTCAAATTTATGATGCCTATACTTTCGTGTCCGACTTGATTAAGAGTGCAAAGAAGCGTATTGTCCTTATCGACAACTATGTTGACGAGACTGTACTGACATTGCTCGATAAAAGAGACAATAACGTGTCTGCAATCATCTACACTCAGCAGATAAGCCGTCAGTTCCAACTCGACATAGACCGTCATAATGCTCAATATGCACCGATTGATGTTGAAACATTCCGTTTATCACATGACCGCTTCCTTTGTATAGACGATGATGTGTATCATATAGGAGCATCCATTAAGGACTTGGGCAAGAAGTGGTTTGGTTTCTCCAAGATGGAGATACTTACACCAGATGAATTGGTGGAAAGAATCAACAGGGGATAAGAAAAAATCAGAGTTTCTATTGAGTATGGAAGAACTTTTCAGATATTATTTGAGGAATATTATTATTCTTCGTATCGGTACAGGCTTACGCTATCTATGGCTACGCTTTGTTAGGCATCGCAAGATTTCTTACCGAACCCTTTATGAAGGTAGTAAATCGAAAAAAAAAACAGAATTATCTAATTTTGAAAATGAAATGTCAAATCGGGCATGGGGATGTGGCTTTATTCTTTTTGTGATATTCTTAATTATATTTTTACGCAGATTTTTATAATAAACATACAGAAAAAAAATGATTATGCAACAGACATTATTTATCGTAATACTTGCCGTTGTTATTGTTTTCGCTTTGGCGTACAGATGGAAGAAAAAGGCTGAGAACAAAATGGGCAACGATTTGAACGCTCTCATTGAAGCTAATGACTGGCGGGGAGTGTGTCGTATTTTACGCAAGCAACTGATTGTTTGGGGACTTGTGCTTGTGTTGTGTATTGGATTATTGGTGGCTCGAATAATGAGTGGCGGACAATTCTATACACCTATAATTGTTTGTGCTTTCTTGGCATGGAGATTCTTCAAGTTGGTAAACCTTTACATGATTTCGTACAAGAACATGAAAGTAGTGGAGGTAGAGAGTGAAGACAATATACCGCCTTTGCCTTCCATTGAGTGGCTTCTTCAAGGTTGTAAAGTTACCCATGTAGATGTACCTTCGCCAGAGATTAAGCAGTTGTGGCTTGATGCTTATGAGAGAGGCAAGCAAGAAGGCTTTAGCCCAGTTCTGTTGGCTGTAGACAGTTGTTTTTTCGACTCACTTGATGACAGTTCTGAATGTTATGATGAAACCAAGCGTCAGGAGTGGCAATCTAAAATGTTGGCATCAAACTTAAACGATGGAGCTTCTATCCTGCATGAAAGAATGGAACAGGTAAAGGAAGAATACAGCGATGCAGAATGGAAGAATGATGTTGTTGGTACAGATGAGGATATTGAGCCTATCAATGATTTTGAAATTGAAGAAGGCACGGATCTCTATCTTGTTGAAGTTCCCGTGAAAGAATCATGGAAAGTATTTGCGTATGTTCCGTTTGGTGACTGGAATGAATGTCCGAAAGCTGAAGAACACATGGCAATAGCCAAATATTGGTATGAGAAATATGGTGCGTGTGCAGCATATATTTCAAATGATGTTGTTGAGTATTATCTGCCCAGTTCAGTGATGGGTGATACAATGCCTATTGCAGAGGAACATTTGGGATATAGTGCGGATATTTTACAAGGAAACAATCTTGCATCCCTTTCTTCTCAACTTAAAAAATCGACAGTATGGTGTTTTTCGTGGGATTAGGTAAACTTATAAAACGCATTTGGAAGAAGAAAACATACAGATGGTTGTCATATGCCATTTGTATAATTACATTCTCCACGTTATATGATTATATTCACAGTATTATTACACATACCATCATTTGTATCCCAATGTGGATATGGGGTATTATTCCAGTAGTAACAATCCTCATATTCTTTGCTAAATTTGGGATTAAGAAAAAATCTATATTTCTTCAAGTTGTATTGGGATGTTGCTTTGGAATAGTGGTTACTGGTGTTTTGTGTGTCTTGTTCTATACAACAAATTATTGGTTCACCAGTTCCCATACGTACCATCTTGACGCATACGTTGTTGGTAAGAGATATATTCAAAGACATGGTGGTTATCGTAGTTGGGGACTTTCAAAATACTACGTGAACTTGAAATTTATAGACAACCAAGAAACATTTCGTCTGGATGATTCAAAAGTTTTCAAAAAAATCAATCAAGGTGATTCTGTATGTGTCACTTTTGTTAAAGGTCTTTATGGTATAAACATTATCAAGGATATATCTCCTAAAAACAAATAATTAATGCAATATAAAACAATGAGAGAAAAAGAAGCAGACAATGGAGAAAAGATTTTTAAGGATTTTAACAATTTTATAAATATGAAGATTAAAACATCAATAGTTCGTTAATAATTCAATAATGTGCTAAGCAGCTATACGCTGTAAGCA